>Ga0105049_10001312_pt1 | contig 29290 bp, 25 predicted proteins | sample MAT06_FD_78087 | JGI IMG/M metagenome (GOLD analysis project Ga0105049, IMG submission 78087) | Freshwater microbial communities from Lake Fryxell liftoff mats and glacier meltwater in Antarctica - MAT-06 | ecosystem: Environmental > Aquatic > Freshwater > Ice > Liftoff microbial mat | place... | reverse complement strand
CTGTAGGGCTCACTGTTGCCATTGTTTCTTCCAATAGGCTTTTCTTCTTTGCTCAAAGCCTGCACTTGCCAGATAAATTCGCACATATATGGTGGTTTGCAGGGGTCGGCTAGCAAATTGGTAACGGTAGCCTGCGTCATGTTTTGTACATCTTTTGTAACCAATGGCGCATTGCTCTTCATTGCCTGTATGCCATTTTGCCCTTGCATCAATTGCCATACTTTTAAACGATAGGTTACCGGTTCCTTTGGTTTGGGCACTAAAGAAGTCCAACGAAACATGATTGGTTTTAAGATGTCTTTTTTGCTGATCGTTTTTCCACTCTCCGGTGTTACCAAAGTGGGCGGAGCAAAGTCTTCTGCCTTTGGTGTTTCCACCTTAAAGTCTTTGCAAACTTCATTGCTGATGGCAATGCGGTCGAGGTTAAAAAACTGAACACAGATTTGGTAACTGCCATCTTTCAGGGTTGGGCAACCGGAAAGCATTCCGGTAAGTTCTGTGGTAGTAAATGTTTTTACATCAAAGGAGCCAATGGGCGTTGCCGTTGCAGGATTATTACCACAAATGATGGCTCCGTTGCCCTTTATTTGGATCACCAGTTTAGGTTCTCGTAACTGCACGGTAGGCGACTTTTGCCCGGTAAGTATCAATGCGGCAGGTACCGTATTCCACTCGTCAATCTTTGACGGCAATGTGTTTTTTACCTGGAAACTTACAATTTTAATTTGGCTGATTTGACTGAAGGCAGATGCGCTGAATAAGCATGCCAACAACAGCAGGTGTTTTAGGTTCTTCATCAATGGATATTTTACAATATAAAGATTAGAAGAAACTCCGGATGTGTTAAAGCAAAATGTACAGATGCTATATAAAAATGTATAAGCGCTTAAACAATCAATTTTTGCGCCTTATCCATTTTTCAAATCTTGCAAGGAACTCATCCTTTCGCCGGGTAGCTACGGGGATTTCCTGGCCATTTTCAAGCACGATGGATCCGCCACTTCCTTTAAGATATTCTTTTATGTAGGAAAGCTGGATGATGTACTTGTCGTGAATGCGAAAGAAACTTGTTTCAGAAAGGAGCTTTTCATATTCGCCCAACTGGCGGGAAACCATAATTTTTTTACCATCACTTAAAAAAAAATTGGTATAGTTACCGCTGCTTTCGCAATACATAATATCGCTGAGTTTTACAAAAACCAATCCATTGCTCGTAGATAAAGGAATTTTATCGGGGGCTGTTTGCCGGGTATTTTGTTCTATTAATGAAAACAGGTTTTTGTTGATATTTTTTTCTTCAATTCTTTTAGAAGCATTGTTTACAGCGGCCACTAATTTTTCTGCATTGATGGGTTTGGTAACATAACCGGTGGCACGATGCTCAAAAGCCTCCACTGCATAGTTGCTAAAAGCGGTTACAAAGATTACTTCAAAATTTACCGGATCCAGTTTTTTCAGAAGATCAAAACCGTTCAGGTGGGGCATTTCTATATCTAATAAAACGAGCTGTGGTTGCAGCTCTTCAATTAGCAACAAGCCATTTTTGGCACTGGTATCTGTAGCCAATATTTTTATTGAGGGGCAATGCAGTTGCAACATGTTTTGCAACAGCTTAATGTTTTTTGCTTCATCGTCGATTATAATACAGTTGATCATGGTTTCAAGTCTAATGGAATTTTTACAATTATAGTAGTACCGTTTGCATTACCGGCCGCATCTTTATTATCAATCACGTTTAGCTCAATATTATATAGTTCAGCCCTTCGGTTTGAAATATTCATCCCCTTACTTTGGTATTCAATGCGCATGTTGCTTTTCAGTTCAATTGCTTTTTTTCTGCCAATGCCATTGTCATCTATTGAACAAACTAAAAAATCGTTTTCCGGTTTTGCAGAGATAATAATCTGTCCCATCCTGTTTTCTAAAAAACGCATGCCATGCCGGATGGCATTTTCTACGTAAGGTTGCATTAGCATAGCAGGTACAAAAATATTTTTTTGATCAATTTTTTGATCCACCTCAAAACGATAATCAAACTTATCTTCAAAACGGAGCTTTTCTAATAACAGGTAGTTGTCTAAATAGCTTAGTTCGTCTTTAAGCGAAATGATGGAAGCATCTGAATTGTCGATGGTGCTGCGCATTAAATCAGAAAATTTATCCAGGTACTTATCTGCCTGTGCATAATCTTTATCGTAAATAAACCCTTTAATACTATTGAGACAATTGAAAATGAAATGAGGGTTTATCTGCGCTTTTAATGCCTGCATTTCCAGTTCGGTAATTCTTTTTTCGGTCAGTATTTTTTGTACCAGTATTTTTTGCTTTTGCTTATTGCTGCGTTGTTGCAGGTAGAGCAATGCTGAAACGCCAATGGCTACAATAAAGATCCAAAAAAGAGCACTTTTCCAAAAAGGGGTACCTATTTCAAATTTCACAAGAGCTTCATTTATGCTCGGCTTTCCATCTCTGCGCAGTGCCCTGATTTTTATTTTATAGTTACCTGGCGCCAATTTTTTTAGCTCAATTTTTTCCGTACGCTGCCATCTTCCATCATTCACATTGTATTCAAAAAAAGGAATAAACCCCGTTAAATCAACTCCGGAAAAATTAATGCTGATATCATTCTCATTGTATTTTAAATGATAGACGTCTTTTAATTGCATAGGCATACTGTTAACAGATACACCCGAAATGAATGTAACAATATTTGAAACCGGCAACTGTATCTGTAAAGGCAGGTAACTAATACCTTCGTTGGTAGCAACGTACACAAGGCTATCCCGGATGGTGATATCATTTACCTGCTCGCCAATTAAACCATCGGCTGCACCAAAATAAGTATTGCTGTACAAAAACTGGTTGTTGCTGTAGGTGTAACGAATTCTGTTGAGCCCCTTGTTGGTACCCAGCCAAATTTCTCCGGCCTTATTACAAAAAAGTGATTTGCAAATATTACCGGGTATAATATCTCCCAATGCAATGGAAGCTACCCATTTATTTTCTTTGATAATCATCAACGAATCAGCACCTAAACCTATCCACATTAAATTGTCTGGTGAGCGAACCATAGTGCTGATTTTGTAAGCAAAGTTTTTACGCAGTTTAGCGAGGCTAACCAGTTGTTTATCTTTCCACAAAAACAAACCTTCATTACTGCCAATGTAAATATTGCCGGATAAATCGCTACCAAGACTTGAGACCCTTTTGTGGATGCTATCTGTTATTTTTCCGGTTTTTAAATTGTACACAAAAGCGAAGGCATGACTGCCCAATAATATTAAGGAATCATTCATTAAGAAAGCTGCCTTGGTACTATGGTTTTCAATTCCTCGAAAAGCCGTTTTAATTGCCAGTGTCTTTTCGTCTATCAAAAATGAACCGGATTGTGTGGCAACATACATTCCATACTTTGTATTGATTATTTTACGGACCCAGGTATCGATATTTTTATTACTGTTGAGCTGGATTTTTTTTACATAAAGGCCGTCGTACAGATAAATTTCTCCATTGTTGTTGCCGGCAAAAAGCTTGTTGGTTTTTACAATGGCATTAAAGTTTTGTTTCAATCCCGGATTAACCAACGAGGAGATTCTCTTTTGCTGCACTTTTACCAGGCCCCGGTCCATGGTAGATAGCCAGATGTTATCATCTTTATCTTCCAGTACATTTCTTACCGGCATGCCTTCTGTAGCGGAAACGATTTCTGATAATTCCAGTGTGTTTTTATTCAGCATATAGGTGGTACCGTTCAGCGAGGTGATCGCAAAGCGTTTTCCTGTTTTACAGAATATCCTCAATTCAAACGGGTACTTTTTTTCAGCGATCAGTTTTACATTTCCACTTTCAGAAAACTGGTAATTAAGAATAGAATTTGGAGTGGCCAGGTAAACGTTGTTGCCAATGCTTTCGCACATGATGATGCGTTTGCTTACCGGTGTCATGGTTTCTAATTTGCCATTGGCAAAGCGGCGAATGCTATCTTCAGAAAAAAGTAAAAAACTGTTGGGGCCATAATCAATTACCTTAAGAACAAGTTTAAAAGCTTCATTGGAAACGAACACAATTTTATTGTTCCGGTTAATAAAAACCTGATCGCTATAGTTGCTAAAAGCCACTCCACCATATCTTAACACATGAGGCCAGTAGGTTTTTCCTTTTTCTATTTTTGCAAGTTCTGTATTGGTTTCATCATTTTCAAACCGGTCGGTAGTTGGATTGTAAAAGCAGGGAGTGCGTTGAAAGGGGATCACCCAAACTGTTCCGCTGCTGTCCAGAAAAAGGTTGGTTATCTCATTGTCGCCCAACCCGTCAGAAGTACTGTAGGTTCTAAATTTTTTACCATCAAAACGACTAAGACCAATTTCGGTTGCTATCCATAGATATCCTTTTTTGTCTATCGTAGTCCGGTAGAGTGCATTGGATGGCAGTCCGTCTTTTACTGTATAAATGATGGTCTGGTTACTTTGTGAAAGGGAAACAAACGGCAATGAACAACAGCAAACGATGGGTAGATAGTATTGAAAAAACTTTTTAAAAAGTAGTTGCAGGATATAATTGGTATGATCAATGGATAACATTCGATGCTAAATATAAAGAAAGCGACCCAATAATTTTACCCGGTAGCATAATAGCTGTAAATTAAACCCCAATCTGATATATGTACTGTCTCACTTAATTTTTAATTTTTCACTAATGGAAAAAAAGATTGGTTTATTCGTTTGGCTTTTATTGATTGTTGCTATATTATCCGCTCAAAGTAAAGATGAAATAGCTGTGCGGAATTTATTGGCTGAACAAACAAAGGAATGGAACAATGGCAATATCCCGGCATTTATGGAAACCTACTGGAAAAGTGATTCCTTGATGTTTGTTGGAAAAAGCGGGGTTACTTACGGCTGGCAAAAAACGATGGACAATTACAAAAAAAATTATCCGGATACGGTGGCAATGGGTAAATTGAATTTTGAGTTGCTGGAAGTAAAGCGGTTATCTGTTATGTATTTTTTTGTAGTAGGTAAATGGCATTTAACCAGAAGTATCGGAGATATTGGCGGGTCATTTACACTTCTGTTTCGGAAAATTAAAAACGGGTGGGTTATCGTAGCAGATCACAGCAGTTAATTAAAAACGATCATAATTTTTTTCCTCCCAGCCCTTCCACTTCTTTTTTAAATATAAAATGAGTGCAACCAGGGATGCAAGGAAAGCTATCCAGTAAAAATAGTTCCCCATTGTGGGCGATTCTTCAAAAAAGGCATACCCATAATATATGCCAATGCTCATATTGACCAGTAGCCAAACCATTCCCATTGAGATGGATTGCATAATCTTAACCAAGAATTCTCTTACTTCAGGTTCCATATGCTTATGACAAAATAGTGATAATTATGTTCAGTTAATAAAAGCGGATTTGCTTTTAGTCTTTTAGCAATAACTTATTGAAATCCGAACTATCGCCGTTGAAGACATTGAAATCAACATAGGCATTGATGCCATTTACCCGTCCGGTTTCGTTATGTTGCCAAAAAATCCAGTCCCGTTTTATACGAGGTTTGTCTTTTACCTTATAATGTGCTACCCAAAGCGGATAATCATCGAATAATCCGGAAAGGTAATTTTCATAAAAATCAACATTGGTATATATGATGGGTTTTACTTTATAGTGCTTTTCTACCACCTTTATCCAGTCACCTACTCTTTGCTGCAAATTGGCAACGCTTGTGCCTCTTATTTGTTCCACATCCAGCACAGGAGGCAAATCCCCCTTTTCAAGATTGACCGTTTCAATAAAATTTGCAGCTTGTGCTTTACCACTTTTGCCGGCATTAAAAAAATGATAGGCCCCACGGGGAATGCCATGCTTCTTAGCCTCAAACCAGTTTTTTCTAAACCGGCCGTCCACACTTTCAATGCCTTCCGTAGCCTTCATAAAACCGAACCCAATTTTCACATTGTTAATCTCCATGTTCTTTACATCTTCCCAATCAATAATAGCCTGGTGACGACTTACATCAATGCCATGAATGGAATAATTAACTGGTATATCAATGCCAAAGGCGGGATAACGAACAAACGAAGGCTGGTTAAAAAAGCCGTTGATATACCAGGTTAAACCCGCCATGGAAGCCAACACCAATAAAATGAAGGTAAATGAGCCTGTAAATCTTTTTTTTTTCTTTTTTGCCACAATTTTGCTAAATGCATGTAAAAGTGCAGAAAACCATTTACATAGAAAGGATAAATTTTAGTTATCTGTTCATACTTATAAAATAGAGTTGTTAAAGTAACGCTTCACCAGAATTTAAAGGCAATATTATAAAAACTCACTCGTTTGCCCTGTGAACCCTATTGCATAGCAACTTTCATATATAGGTATGTTAAGAAAACTGAGACTTCAAACAGCACAAGAGCTGCTGTGTTACATGCTAATATTGATGGTAACATCGTTTCAAACTTTATCAGCACAAAGTTTCAGAGACAGTACTAAAAAGGTATTATTGACGTCAGCAGCAAAAAGGGCTGAACCCAGTTTTATTATCAAGCCATCTAATGTGGTTTTTCCGGAAATTTTACGAGGCAATGAAACTGAAACCCTTGATTATATTGAGAGTTTTAGCAAAAGAAAAAGAGACTATCTCATCAGGATGTACACCAGAGGCAGGCAGTTTTTACCCAAAGCAGCTTCCATATTAAACAACTACAATCTGCCGGCAGAACTAAAAATTTTACTGATACTGGAATCGGCCTACAACGGCAATGCGGTTTCCAAAGCCGGCGCTGTTGGGTATTGGCAAATTATGGATGAGGTAGCCAGGGAATATGGAATCAAATACATCGCTCAATTGAGCGATGCCGAAAAGAAAAAGCTGCTAAAGCAAAAGAGCAAAAAGCAATTGAATCAGCGCAAAACAAGACTAAGGCTAACAGATGACCGTAAAAACTTTAATACAGCCACCCAAACAGCAGCCCGTTATCTGCGTGATAGAAGAAGAAATCTTGATGACAATTGGTTGCTGGTAGTAGCCAGTTATAATTGCGGCATTGGCAATGTATGGAAGGCTATGGAAAGAAGCGGACAATTAAGCCCCACGTTTTGGGACATAAAGAATTTTCTACCTGCAGAAACAAGGGCTTACGTAATGAATTTCATTACATTGAATGTAATATTTTACAACTACGAACTGTTTCTAAAAAACAAATTGAATTTTACTCAGGAGAAAATGATGATAACAGAGCAGATGGAAAGTAGCACAACGGAAGAGAACACGGAATACTTCGACAAATAAAGGAAGCCGCTGGTTGGTTGATACCAAAGCAATCCATAAATGGGGTATGCATCCATTTAAAAAAGACAACCCAGCGTTTTCAAATAATTTTCGCTAAAAAAGATTACCTGCCAAGCGGCAGGTATTTTTTTTGGATATACAGTAAAAATATCATCTGCTGCTAAAACCTCATAAATGTAATCAGGTATGTTAGCTTATTAAAGGATTTAATGTTTGCGATTTAGCAAAAAATATTTTTTTACTTATTCTGAGAAAAAGACTCAAAAAAACTAAAGCGTTAATAATGAACACTATATGTAAAATTGACAAAAACCGGAAGGTAGAATTTAGCCAAAAAATACCCACTTTAGGGTATATTTTAAACCAAAATGAAGGATTACATTTGTTTCGGTTTTTCATAGGATATTGGATTTTAAAACGGGGCTGGATTTCTATCCTGGCCCTTTTTTTATTTTAAATCTTTTCTTGCCTCCAGATTAACCTTTCCTAAGTGGTGAAAGTGATTAAACTTTTTGATAAAATGAAAGTTTGCCAAAACCAAGGAATTATAAGGCTGCACTTTTTCCTAAAAAGACAGGCGTATTCAGGTCGATCACCTTTGCGTGTTGAACCGAACCTTTTGCTTCATTTAAAAGTTGCTCCCGGATGATTGAGTCACTAATACCGGCAATACCGCAAGCCTTATTAAAGTCGGTATGCATTCCAAAGCTTTCCTGCATTGGTTCAACATCTTTGAACTCGGGAAATACCAGGTATTTTTTTACAAAGTAGTAGGTTTTGTTATCCATTACTTTGGTATAAGCGGTGTATAAATTTTCCATGATTTTAATTTTTAGAGCTGATGTTAAAAATTGACAATAAACTGTTTGATTAAAAATATTAGTCCGATCAACTCATATTGATAAAGCAATGACTGGCTTTGCGCACTGCATCCCATTTAACAAATGATAGTACGATAAAAATGAACCAACAGTTTTTAAAAGGAGATCTTGGAAATAGATTAAATATTTCAAGAGAAAATATCCGGGTGACGACGGATGAATCCCAAATTAATATTGCATTAATTCAAAGGGTATTAAAGGAACAGATTGATGAACAGGCGATTTGAAATAAAATAAAGGAAGTGATGTGGGTTTTGCAACGGATGAAATGGCGGTAGAGGTTTTAATAAAAAATAAAGGTAGGGTTATTAATGTAAATCTTCAAAAGAAATTTTGAATGAAAAAGATTCCCAGCCCAAAAGAAAAGGATTATCAGTATTATTTTTCAATGAAATAAGAAAAAGCAAGCGTCATAAAATAAATTGAAAACCCGGTTGATTCAAACTGAATTGATCGGGTTGCCTTTAAAACCGGATAACTTTTTTGCGAAGAATTATTGTTGGTTGCATATTGATGGTTAACCCGAACCGATAAAGATCTTACATCGTATATTGCAGCAATTAACTAAATATTTATTCAACACTAGCAGTGTAAAAAATCAACGATGAAGCAATTTATTTTAATATGCCTTTCCCTTTATTCTTGCTGTTCGCTATCTGCACAATCTATCAATAAAATCATTAAAGAAAAGGAAGTAAGGCGGATTGAAAAAATACTCTCAGCAGATGATATGCAGGGAAGACAAACTTTTACGCCGGGTATTGAAAAAGCATCTGCGTTTATCGAAGCTGAGTTTAAGAAAATTGGTCTGCAACCTTTTAATGATGCAAGTAATTTCCACCAAGAATTTAATATGTATCAATCAAAAACAGCGAAAGCAAAAGTAATCATTGATGGAAAAGTGATAGCAGATTCAATGGTAGCCAGTTTTTCTTATTTACCCGAAATTGCCTTTACAGAAAAAAGCGATATAGAAGTTGTGAAAATAAATAGGGGAGATAAATTTAGTCCAAAATTTTACCAATATTATCAAAGTAAAAAAAACCTGTTGGTTATGGTGGATACCGCTTTCAGCAGCCAGATGAAAAACGTTCAGAAAATGGAAAGAGTTTCCCCGGAACCTGGTAAAAACACCATCGTTTTTGTATTGGATAATGCAGCAGCCAATACCTTCTCCATAGCGGTTACCAGCCAATTGATTAAGAAACCATTGAATAATGTGGTGGGTGTTTTACCAGGTAAAAGCAAGCCGGACGAGTATGTGGTTTTTTCAGGTCACTATGACCACCTTGGGATCAGCAAGCCGGGTAAAGATGAACCAAGTGAAGGCAGAGACAGCATTTATAATGGTGCCAATGATGATGCTGCTGGAACCACGGCTGTGATTATGCTGGCAAAGTATTTTAAGAAGTTGAATAGCAACGAAAGAACCATTCTTTTCGCCGCTTTTGTGGCAGAAGAAACCGGAGGCTTTGGATCAAAATATTTTTCAAAGCAACTGGCACCTGAAAAAGTGATGGCCATGTTTAATATTGAAATGATTGGCACCGATTCTAAATGGGGTAAGAATTCGGCCTATATTACTGGTTTTGAGAAAACGGATTTAGGCGCCATTCTGCAGAAAAATTTGAAAGGATCATCTTTCAGTTTTTACCCCGATCCTTATCCAGATCAACAACTGTTTTATCGTTCAGACAATGCAACACTTGCCAGGCTTGGAGTGCCGGCGCATACCATCTCCACATCAAAGATGGACAATGAACCCAATTATCATAAAGTAAGTGACGAAATAGGAACGCTGGATTTGAAAAACATGACAGCTATCATTAAGGCCATTGCAGTAAGTTCTCTAAGCATTATCAGTGGAGCAGATACACCTTCGAGAGTAGATTCAACGAAATTAAGATAGAAGTGATTTCGATTGCTATCACGCAGAAATTCTATTGATGAGTGACTTTGTTCGTTTCTGTTGTAGCTAGCGCCTATATAGACAACCGCCTACTAAAATCAATTTTTTATAGTAGAGCCAGCAATGAAAATTTGTATAAAAAGGCCAAGGATTTTTATAGATTCTTTATCCTTTTTATGCGTTTACAAATAGACTTTAAACATCAACTGGCAGGCAGCGATAATTAAATACAAATTTTTGGTTGTGTTATTCAGTAATACTGAAAGTAAGATTTGAATTTTGAAAAGCAGAAGATTGCCATACAACTGCATTTGTTGAACGGTATAGAAATTGTTAGCTCATCTCCTGTATCCAGCTACCATGATTAGTTATTGTTCTATAAATTGATTCATATATGCAACTACTTCTTCAGGAATTGAGCTACTAAAAACCAGTGCCTTCACTTTCAATAAATCGGCATCAAAAACAGTACTGCCCTTTAGGTGAAAACCTATATTTATTGCTGTGCTGCATTCCAGCAAATGATAGCAGGACGTTCGAACGTCAAATACAATCACGAGGTAAGTGCTTGCTTCATCCAAAGGAAAACAATTTATAAATACAGGAAAATCAAACAGGTCATAGCCGTAATAGTAAGGGTGTAAATTGGCCTCAAAAAAACGGTAATGTAAAAGCTGGTGCGGTAAATTGTTGTGGCTAAGATGTTTTTGTAAAAGTACCAATTGTTCAACCATTTGGTGCAGTGGATTGGGAAGCTTTTCTTTGGTGGTATAAGGCACCCACTGCTTAGATGATAATTGCAGGTATTCCAATGTGTTTTTTCCAACCTCCAGCTTATAATCGAAAGGTGGGCAGCCAGGTACCACATAGCCGGGATAAAAATATTGCAACTGTTTTTCTCGGCAAAATTCAATTTTTAAATACATCAGGTACTTTCCAAGACTATACTTTTTATACGCCGGATGGTAAAAGCAACTGATACCTGCAGCAGCAGTTGCTCCAAGATCGAAAAACCCGGCTGCAATTAAAATATCGCCATCGTAAATATTTACTTCGTATGTGTTAAATCTATTAACGGAATCATGTCCTAATAATAATTCCTGCAACGAGGGTGAAACATCAAAAGAAACAGACGAACGATACTGACAATACAATGACTCGTGTGGTGTAGAAATTCCGGCGGCAGGGCATCGTTTAATTTCAGTAGTGAAAGCCTTGTTTAATTTTTTAAGGGTATGGTGTTTTTTATCGGGAACATAATCGGCCAATGCCACTCTTAACCAAATAGCCGAGTAAAAAAGCGAGTCGAATTGAAGAAAATTGGTAGTAAAAATTGTCTGGCGCATTCTAAACCAACCATTGGCAAGATAGGTATCCAATTCTTGCGGCTGCAGTATTTCAGGGTATTCAATTTGTGCCAGCATATTAATTTCCTCGCATGATTTGATGGTAGCAAATTAGGCATTTTTCTACGATTGCCGGTTTTGATTATTATAGAATTGCGTGCAGGATATTTACAACGGTTGGTAAAAAGGAACGGATAAAGGCTGATTGGCTTAATCGGATAAAACCACAACGACAAAAATGGTGTATAGCAAAATCAAACCAAAATATCCAACTAAATCAACCGGTATGTTTTGGGGTTCTCTGTGGTTAAAAAGAATAAGTAATGCAACCCACAACTTAATCAATCCTTTTATATCTTTAGTGACTACAAAATGATTGAATCAATGAAACGGCATCTTGAGGTTTGTGCCTTTGGAATTCAAAGTTGCCTGGTTGCCGAAAAGGCTGGTGCAACAAGGGTTGAATTGTGTGATAATCCAATTGAAGGCGGCACTACCCCATCCTATGGTACCATCAAAGCAGTGAGGGAAAAAATAGCCATCGATTTGTATCCCATCATCCGTCCACGCAGCATGAATTATTTTTACGATGATGATGAATGGGCCATTGTTGTAGAGGATATTTTGATGTGCCGGCAGTTGGGCTGCAATGGGGTGTCGGTAGGCGTTCAAAAAAGAAACGGAGAAATTGACGGCGATAAAATGAAGCAACTGGTTGAAATGGCTTATCCGGTGAAGGTAACGTGCAATCGTGCATTTGATGCAGTGCCAGATCCGTTTGCCGCATTGGAAATTTTAATCAGTGCAGGATGTGAGCGAGTACTTACTTCGGGTCTTGCAGCAACTGCCCCGGAAGGAATGGTGGTTTTAAAACAACTGGTAAAGCAGGCTGGAAATAGAATCAGTATTATGCCAGGCTCTGGTGTGCGTTCCGAAAACATTGAAGCACTTATTGGAGAAACAGGAGCCTGGGAATATCATACCTCCGCAAGGAAGGGGGTTGAAAATCCAATGACTTATGCCAATCCGCTGGTGAGCGATGCCGGAAATTTTTATGTAGCCGATCAACAGGAACTGGAAAGCATTATTCGGATACTTCAAATAAATTCCTGATCTAAAGAATTTGTATATAATTGCCGGCTGAATTTGGATTATTTGATTGTCAAGAATTGAAAACAGATCGAATAATGATACTTCAATTTCGTTTGGCTGTTGGAAGCTTTTATTATTTTAAAATCGTTTCAATAGAATGCGCAATAGCCTGTAAAAGTTCCACATCCATTTTTTTTGCGACTTCCAAATTTGCGGGATCTGCCAGTGCCCTGTAATCGCCGCTATCATCCTGTTCAAAAAATAGTTGCTGCCCAAATACATCCACCTCAAATTTATGCACATAGCCAAATGCCAGCAGTCTTGCAGTAAATAATAATTCTTCGTTGTTGTAAAATACCGGAATTTCAAATGGTTCATCCATGGTTTAAAATTTATTCAATTCCAGTTTTGATTGGCCAGCCAACTATTTTTCAATTGGCCATGTGTTTGGGTTTCGGACGCAATGTACGTACTCTTCCAGAATATCTTTTTCATTCAAATGGCATTGGAATTATTTTGATTGACGGGCTGCACTAAAAAGAGAATTTTTAAGCCTACACTATTGGGCTTAACTTTAAAGTTGTACATTTTTAAAACCTTTTTATTTATGAAAAACAGTTGGTATTTAATGCTGGCTTCACTCATAGCTTTTGGCATCCTTTCGTTTCGGAATGCCAGCGAGACAACTGCCTGGATCAGGATCAACCAATTAGGCTACACCCCCGATGGAATTAAAGTAGCCGTTTGGTGTGGTAAAGGCAATGAGCAGATCAACACGTTTAATTTAGTAGATTCGGCAACCGGCAAAATTGTGTATACGCATTCATCCCTCCAAAATTTTGGTGCTTATGGCCCATTCGAAAATACTTACCGGCTCAATTTTTCATTGTATGCAAAACCAGGCAGATATTTTCTAAAGGCCGGCAACACAACATCTCCCGTGTTTGCAATAGGCAACGATGTTTACAACGGTGCAGCCGATTTTTGTCTGCAATATATGCGGCAGCAGCGCAGCGGATTCAATCCCTTTTTAAAGGATAGTTGCCATACTAATGATGGGTACACGCTTTATGGAGAAAAGGCGGGTATTAAAGACAGTACTTACATAGATGTTGTAGGTGGCTGGCACGATGCCAGTGATTATCTGCAATATTCAACTACTTCGGCCAATGCTACCTATCATTTACTAATGGCCTACCGTGATTTTCCTGAAATATTTGCCGATAGAAAACTAGCGAATGGATTAGATGGAAAAAATGGAATGGCGGATGTGCTGGATGAGGCAAAGTGGGGATTGGATTGGTTGTTAAAAATGCATCCTGCTGCCGACCGGATGTTTAACCAGTTAGGCGATGACCGAGACCACCAGGGCATGCGTATTCCGAAAGAAGATAGTTTTTATGGAAGAGGGTTTCAACGTCCGGTTTATTTTGTAAGTGGCGAACCGCAGCAACGGGGAAAGTATATGAACAATACAACAGGTACTTCTTCTACCGCCGGAAAATTTTCCAGTGCATTTGGCCTTGGGTCATTGGTTTTTAATAAAGTGAATAAAAGCTATGCGGCTCTTTTGGAAGAAAAAGCAGGCACAGCAATGGCTTTCGGTTTAAAAAAATTCGGCGTTTCACAAACTGCTTCTGTGCGATCACCCTACATTTATGCAGAAGATAATTGGAGCGATGATATGGAATTGGCAAATGCCATTCAAATAAAAATGGTGGAAGAAAGATTCGATAAAAAGAACGATGGCAATCTAATTGTTGCGCCACTTTACAATGCAATGGTGTTTGCTGCAGCAGAACCCATTACACCTTGGTTGGGTGCGGATACAGCTAAGCATTATCAATGGTATCCATTTATAAATATCGGCCATTATGAATTGGCTAAGCTTCTTAAAGATAAAAAAAGGGATACCCTTACCGGTTATTATAAACAAGGGATTGAAAAAGTATGGGGCAAAGCAAAGTTGAATGCATTTTACCGTGGAGTACCTTTCATTTGGTGTAGTAATAATTTAACGACTTCATTTGCCATCCAGTGTTATTGGTACCAACAACTAACTGGGGATAATGAATTTGCAGAACTTGAGCAAGCCAATATCGACTGGCTTTTTGGTTGCAATCCATGGGGTACCAGCATGGTGTACGGTTTGCCATCCTGGGGCGATAGCCCCGTAGATCCGCATTCGGCGTTTACGCATTTAAAGCAATACCCTATCAATGGTGGCCTGGTGGATGGCCCGGTTTATACCAGCATTTTCAAAAATCTGATTGGCATACAATTGCAGGAGGCGGACGAATATGCTCCATTTCAAAGCGACCTTGCTGTTTACCATGATGATTATGGCGATTACAGTACCAACGAACCAACGATGGACGGAACTGCTTCTTTCATTTATTTGCTGGCAGCAAAGGAAGCGGCAGTTAAGCATAAAAATAGCGTGCTTTACAAAGGAGCAGCGATAAGGGGCAATAGCGAAAAGAAGCAAATTGCCCTGGTATTTACCGGCGATGAATTTGCCGATGGTGGTGAAATGATTTCGACAGTCTTACAAAAGCAATCCATAAAAGCGTCCTTCTTTTTTACCGGAAACTTTTACCGGAATAAATCCTTTCACACTCTGATAAAAACCTTACTAAAACACGGCAATTACCTGGGTCCGCACAGCGACCAGCACCTGCTATATTGCGATTGGAGTAACCGGGACAGTTTGCTGGTTACCAAAGCGCAGTTCGCCAATGATCTTAAAAATAACCTGCAAGCCATCCCGAAAAATGGCGTTGAAACAACTGCTATCAACTATTTTCTCCCGCCCTACGAATGGTACAATGATAGCATCGCCAACTGGACAAAAGAGTTGGGCATGCAGCTCATCAATTACTCACCCGGAACGCTAAGTACTTCAGACTATACCTATCCCGGATTAAAAAATTATCGGACCTCAGATGAAATTTACCAATCAATTATTGATAAGGAAAAAGAAGACAGCAAAGGATTGAACGGATACATTTTGCTACTGCATGCAGGCACAGATCCCAAAAGAACCGATAAGTTTTATTTCCGGCTAAATCAATTGATTACTGAACTAAAGCAAAAAGGTTATCAGTTTAAAAAGGTAAATGAGCTGTTGCAATCACCAGAATGAGATGGCGGATTAAAGGAAATATTCACAGGTATTTTGATGGTGGAATTTTTGCTAATTACCGGTGCCAACCCGTTGCATTTCAGCGCCAGCCCCACCGGTTGAGTGTTTTATTGTTTTGAGTTGTTTGCCAAACCGCCAGGTAAAGGCAATGGTTGCTACCCTGGTATCCCGCCAAATAACAAAGTATTCTTCAGCAGATTTAAACTGGGTAATACCTTCATTTATTTGGGTATAAAACAGATCCCGGATACTTAATTTAAGTGTGCCTTTATTTTTTAAAACCGGTCTTGCAAAGCCAATTGCTATTTGTCCGGTTGGAGATAATATTTCCTGCAAATCGTTGATAGCCCTTGTGGTGTAAACGCCGGAAAGTTCCGCTGTATATATTCGGTTGATCCGAAACTGGTTATTGATATTCAGGTTCATTTGGTTGATGGAGGCAGAATAGAATTTACCCGCAAACCCTTTCAGTTCCTTATAATTAAAAATGGTTTGGCTGGTAAGCGACCACCATTTAAAGGGTGACACCTGCACAGTAACAGATGCGCCAATATTTTTTGCATGACCCACATTGCCTTCTGTATAAATTAATATACCGCTACTATCTGTTAAGAATAGCTGTGAAAAATAGTTTTCAATCTTGCTATACGAAATTGCTGTGGTGATGATTGACTTAAACTGGTGACTCAGCTCCAGGTTCCAGCTATATTGTGGCAGAAAAAAAGGATTGCCTCTTTGGTAGGTATATTTATTGATGATGAAAACAAACGGGTTTAATTTTTGAAAGGCTGGTCTGTCTATGCGGCGACCAGAGGTAAAAGTAAAAGCATTGGAAGAATCAGCCTGGTAAGTTACAAACCCCGAAGGAAAAAGGCCCTGATAATTTCTTGAGAATGCGGAGTCTTTTTGTACACTGTTACCCAGTTGGTTTGCACTGTAGTTGGTGTATTCGTAGCGCAACCCTGCCTGCATGGTGAAACGGTCTTTTTTTGTTTCAAAGTTGCTGTATAAAGCGTAAATGTTTTCCTTGTACAAAAAATGGTTGCTTTTTCCAAGGTCGGCCACCCACTGGCTATTGTTCAAGATTTGGTAGTTTGCTAAATTATCAGTGTTAATATGTGAAGATTTCCAGCCGGATTCAAGTTTGCTTGTTTTTGCAAAGTGAACCGTATGATCGGCTTTTGCGGAAAAAATTTGGATAGAAGAAGGAATGTTTCCTCTTTGGGATTCGGTATATCCGGCATTTGTCAACAGCTTATTATTAAAAAACTGTTCGTTACGGATCGCATAATCTATCCAATCCACATCAAATGAATATTGCTGGCGGCTACTGACTACTTTTTTAAAATTCAGATTGATACCGCCATTTTTAAATCTATTGGAACTGGTGCCATAGGTTCCGATGGCAGAGTCAACCAAACCTGCGGAGTTTCTCCAGGTGGCGGTAGCATTGCTGTTACTTTCTCTGGAAAAAGAAATGCCGCTAAATGAAATCCCAATGGTAGTTTTATCGGAGGCATAAAAATCAACCCCGGTTTTAAGCGTATTATTTAAGCTGACGCCATTGAAAATCGTAGGCTGGTCGAGGATGGCCAATAAATCACCCGAAGGGTTATAATATTTTCTAAAGGCATAAAGGTCAATAAAACTCTCATTCCAGTTTACACTATAAGAAAGAAATGTGTTGAATTTGCCTTTTCGGTAATTAAGAACCAGGCTGTTATTGCTTTTTAGGTAGCGGCCTTGGCCCGGGGCTACGGTTAGTGTTCCATTAAATCCTTTTTGCTTATTCTTTTTTGTTTTGATGTTGATTACCCCTGCATTTCCACCAGCATCATATTTAGCAGGGGGATTGGCCAATAGTTCAATCACATCCACTTGCGATGAACTCATACTACTTAACAGGTTAGCTAATTCCGCACCAGATAAATAAGTTTGTTTGTCATCAATTAAAACCAATACGCCCGTTTTTGCTTGTAGACTGATGGTGCCATTTTTGTCAATCATTACACCCGGCGATTTTTCTAAAACTTCCAATACGCTGGTGCCCACGTTGGTAACGGCGGCATCTACATTGATCAGTACTTTTCCATGCACATGTTGTACAAAAGGTCGGGTACCCATAATCGTAACATCCTGCATGTTTGAAAATTCCTGTGCCAATTGAATGGTTTGATTTTGGTCAGTGCCGACTGCAAATGGAAATGTATATACCGGGGATGTTTGAACCAGGTAACCAATACCACTGATTACAAAGTAGTACTGGCCTGCTTTAATATTGTAAAAAACGGCTTTTCCTTTAGCGTTGCTGATAGCAGATTTTACAAGATTTTTTTTGGCCGAATTAAAAAGTTCTATTGTTATACCCTGCACAAATTGTTGCTTGTCATTTATAACCGTAATAGAAAAACCGGTGCTATCATTCCGTAAAGGATTAGCAATGCTGGTTTCTAAAAACAGTAGTAATAAAAGAAAAATAAACGTTTTATGCATCGGATAAAAAGCAATGTTTGTTAGGGTAACGTACTTTTGTCAGGTAAATTTTCTTCAGCAATTAGCCAAAGAAATTATTTTTTTAAGTTGTTTGAAACAAATCAAATTTTTATCTGGTTAAAAAGTTGCGGCAACAATATAGTACAGTTTAATCATATGAATGAATTTTATTTTATTTTTTTGGCAAATACTGGGCGTTATTTCCGGATCACAGTAAAAAAGAAATATCCCCAGTTGGCGATATTTCCCTTCGAATCATCTTTTGCTCATCCAACCCCGCTTGAAACAACACAGCGGGAATAGGACCTATCAGGCCCAGCAATCCGTTATCAAGCTTTAAGGCGGTGCCTTCCGGTAAACCAACGATTGGTAAACCCGGATTTAGCATTATAAATTCTTCCAGCCGCTGGTCACGGGTTTCTCCGTTGTGTCCGGCTGGCTTCACGTTTGTATAATGCGGATTGATTTGAAACGGCAATAAACCAAGAGCATTGAAACTTTTTGGTTCTATTACAGGCATATCATTGGTAGTGCCGATGGTGGGTCCTAAAATATTTGACCCGGCACTCCATCCGATATAGGGCGCTCCCTTATTTACCTTATCCCGGATAATATCCAGCAATTTTAAATAATAAATATCATGGAGCAGTTTAAAGGTATTACCACCACCTACCATTATTACATCAGCTTTTTCTATCAATTCATTTGCACGACCGGGCAATACCGTATCAATATAATAGGGCAATCCTTCCAACCCTTTTTTTACCATTGCCGTATAATCATCATAATCATTACCTACCGCCGCAAACGGAATAAATGCAATATTCATTATCTGATCACCTAAAAATTCTTTAATAATTGGCACGGCTGTTTCCAGGTAACCGCCATTGCCCACCCTGGAACTGCTGAATGCTAAAAGCCGATTTACAGACATGTATGATATTTTAAATATTTAAATTATCCATTGTTTCCAAAGGTATTATTTATTGTATGTATAGTTGGGTAAAAATTTAGTGGCAAGTTGATAGCTTTTATAAAACAATTGAATTGATTGAGATGATCCAAACTCTATTCTTCGTCTTTTAACAAATTTTGGTAAAGTTGTTGACATAGCGATAAAAAGGAAATCAAATGCGCAATAGAATTCTGTTGATTGTAGGAGTCGTAGTCATAATGGCCATTCAGGGATGCAGTAAAAAAACGGCTCCCAACCGTTCAGAAGAAAATAACGCTACACTGAACGCCAATATTGAAATAAAAAAGGCAGACTCGGTAGCCGTAATTAAACGGGCTGTAAAAAGAAAAACTGTAACGGCCGTTCCCAAAGTAATTGTAGTAAATGATCAGTTTGCAAAGAAAAGCGTAGATGGCCGGTACTTTTACGACCTGCAGGGGCATCGTTACTGGCGCAACAATAGGGATGGTAAATATTATATCTTTAATAAAACGATGACAACAGATCCGGATTTTAAAAAACCTAACAATTAAAACACGTTTACTTGAATGGGTTTTTTAGCCAACCTTTATCCATTTCTTATTTTCCTTTAAAGTTGTTGGCAGGCTGTATTTGCCATCGTTTATCCTGCCCGGCCCATTCGAGAGCCCCCGTTTTTAACACCCCGTTTATATTTTATCGGGCTCAGTTTCACATAAAAACAAAACTGAATTTTAAACTTTCACCTTTATGTTTTTAAGCAGGCTGAAGTATGATAGTCATCACATATTATTCGTTTTTTAACCATTAAATTGCAGTCGTTCATACTTTGCACAGGTAAGGTATGGCAACGCATTCTTAATAATTTTTGATTCATAATTAGCGTCTGCGTTTTTTTAAGAACCAAACAGGCTTTTGTAATCAGTGCTTTAGGTCTGTAAAGCCGATGGTTTCAGTTGGCTCATTCTTCAAACCTTACAAAAAAGAGCGTTAAAATGCGTCGGTTTATCGGGTCTTAAGGGCATCTCAAATAAAAAAATGAGTTTTTAGAGATACCCTTAATTTGGGCTAAATCAGGATTGCAAATGAATGATGATCAGGTAAAAAATATTTCATATGAGTGCTTCAATTTTAAATTTATTACAAAAATACGATGTGCCAACACCCCGGTACACCAGTTATCCTACGGTGCCGTATTGGGATTATTCAACCATCAATGAATCAAAATGGAAACAATCTGTAATTGATACTTTTAATGCAGAAAACGGTGAACTGTGTGTTTACATTCACTTGCCTTTTTGTGAAAACCTTTGTACTTTTTGCGCCTGCACCAAGCGCATCACAAAAAATCACGATATGGAGGATCCCTACATCGTAGCTGTGCTAAAAGAGTGGACCATGTATCGCTCACTGTTGCCAACTACCCCCATCATTAAAGAAATTCATCTCGGCGGTGGAACCCCAACTTTTTTTAGTCCGGACAACCTGGTGCAATTGATCAATGGCATTACAAAAGATGCTATTGTAACTGAAGACCATGAATTTAGTATTGAAGTACATCCTAATTATACCACTGAAGAACACATTGAAAAATTAGCAGGTGTTGGTTTTAATCGCATTAGCCTGGGTGTTCAGGATTTTGATCCCCGTGTACAGTTTGTAATCAACCGCATTCAATCTTTTGAAACAACCAATGAAGTGGTGGACTGGGCCAGGAAATACAATTACAGCAGTATCAATATAGATTTAATTTACGGGCTTCCGCACCAGACCGTGGAAAGCGTGGAGTTTTCAATCCAGAAAATTAAAAGCCTGATGCCTGATCGCATTGCTTTTTACTCATATGCACATGTGCCCTGGAAAAGCAAGGGGCAAAGAAGGTACACCGAGGCAGATTTGCCAGCCGCAGCACAAAAGTGGGAAATGTATCATTGCGGAAAGCAACTGCTGGAAGAAGCAGGATTTGTAAGCATAGGCATGGACCACTTTGCATTAAAAGACGATAAATTATTTACCGCAGCAGCAAGCGGTAATCTGCACCGTAATTTCATGGGCTATACAACTACCAAATCAAAACTCATCATTGGCCTGGGAGTATCAAGCATCAGCGATTCGTGGAATGCTTTTTCACAAAATGAAAAAGTAGTGGAAGATTATGTAGAAAAAATTACCCAGGGAACATTGCCACTCATTCATGGCCACTTACTTACGGAAGAGGATGTAACCATCCGTAAAAAAATTTTGGAGCTGATGTGTGAAAGTAAAACCAGCCTTGAAAGTGATTTTTTAGGACCTGATTTTTTAGAAAGTGTTCATTTAAAACTGGCTGTTCCGGAAGCAGATGGCCTCGTAATTATTGATGGGAAAAATATACAGGTTACTGAAAAGGGTGATTCTTTTATCAGGAATATCAGCGCAGCCATCGACGTAAAGCTTTGGAGAAGCGACAGGGGAGCCAATACTTTTAGTAAGGCGATATAAACGAATAGCAGTTAAAAATATCAGGAAGATTCGTGAACAACAGATTTAACAGGAAGTAAAAAGCCATTATCATACATTAATATATCAGACATAAAATAGTACACTATCAAATGACAAATCATCAACAACACAAATTCCATATCCCTGTAATGGGATTGGCATATACAGTTGACTCACCCATTAAAGTAGCCCGTTTCGGTATTGCTTCGGTAATATCCATTGTAGAAGACAGGTTGATAGAAATGATGCGGAAACATTATTATCCTGCCATCAACCAGGTTTATCAACCCATTGAAACAAGCGAACCAGACTACCGTGCTAAAAGAATTACCGATTATTTAAATCTGGTAAATACAATCGTACAGGCCCAGGTAGAGAAAATAAAAAAATCTGCTTTTGAAACTGGTGCAGAAATCGTTCAGTATTTTGAGATGTTGCCGGATGACAACACGGTTAAAAAGCTCTACCTGCAAATGATGTCAACCGACAATCATCCTGAAAAAGAAAAAATCGAGACATACCTGAGAAGCCAAATTATCCCCGGCAGTATTGATGTAAACATCATGACAAAAACCGACCGGAATAATTTTGATAAAGCGGGTGTGATAATAGAGGATGGTTCAGATGCAGTGGCAGCATTAAGAGGTTATTCAAAAAGCAGTTTGGTAAATTCATCGGTTATTTTTTCTGCCGGTATGAACCCAAGGTTGTACAACTACCTTGAAAAATGCAATGAATTTGATGTAAATGAAGATGGCGGGTTCACTAAAAAAGTAGTGATCAAAGTAAGTGATTACCGTTCAGCCATTATACAAGGAAAATATTTGGCAAAGAAGGGCATATGGGTAAGTGAGTTCAGAATTGAATCTGGCTTAAACTGCGGCGGTCACGCTTTTGCAACGGATGGTTTCTTATTGGGACCTATCCTGGAAGAATTTAAAATAAAAAGGCAGGAACTAACCGACACACTTTTTGAAATCTTCAATGCGGCCGTTCATAAGAAAACGAGCAAAACATTTGTATATCCGCCCGAAATAATCATTACTGTGCAAGGTGGCATTGGCACCGCAGCAGAGGATAAATTTTTGCACGAAAACTATGGTATCCAAAGCACGGGTTGGGGCACGCCGTTTTTATTGGTACCGGAAGCAACTACCGTTGATGAAACCACGCTGCAACTGTTGCGCAAAGCAAAAAAAGAAAATGTTGTTTTAAGCCACAATTCTCCATTGGGTGTTAGGTTTCACTACCTGAGGGGCACCACGGCAGAAACTGAAAAAAATCAACGCATTAATAATGATAAACCCGGTAGCCCTTGCACCGAAAAGCACCTTGCATTTAATACAGAGTTTACCGAAGAGCCTATTTGTACCGCTTCCCGCAAGTACCAGCAATTAAAAATTACTCAGTTGAAATCGATGGATTTGCCGGAGAAAGAATATCAAAAACAATTTACCAGCATTACTTCAAAAGAATGTCTGTGCGTTGGATTGAGTAATGCTGCGGCGCTTTCTTATGAAATGATGTTTGTAAAAAACCTGAGTGCGGTTAATATTTGCCCCGGCCCCAATATCGCTAATTTTGATAAAGTAGTATCGTTGCAAACGATGACGGATCACATTTATGGCCGCACCAATATTATGGACAATGTTAACCGTCCAAACATGTTTGTGGCCGAATTGAGTTTGTACATCAACTTTGTAAAAGAGCAACTGGATAACGAAAATCTGATTGAACTGGACCCCAGGCGTAAAAAATATTATATAGAATATTTTAAAAACCTGCACGAAGGCATTGCATATTATAGAAACCTGCCACAAACCGTAGAACCCAATTATGCAGCATTTAAAGAGTCGCTGGATTTGGCCGAAGTAGCACTAGATATGATGGAACAGCTATTGTTAGAGATTGCGCCTGAAAAGTTGTTGGCAGAAGCCTAAAGAGATTGAGAAACCGATAATTTGGTGCAAAATATATAACCGGATGAAACGACTATTCCATCCACCGGAAGCGTTGTTTCATCCTGTTTTTGTTTGAGCTCAATCTAATTTAACCAGTCCGTGTTTCACGGCAAATAGTGCCAGTCCAACGCGGCTTTTTACATTAAATTTTTCAAATAGCGAGTTTCTATACCCGTCCACGGTTTTAGGACTCACAAACATTTTAGCGGCAATGTCATTATAAGTAAATTCACTACAGACAAACTGTAAGAAATTCTTTTCCCGGTCATTCATTAATTTCATCGCATCTGTTCGTTTTTTATCCTTTGCATCTTCATTACTATTGTCTTTTCCGTTAAGCGCATGAATTAATCTGCCGGTAATAAAATCGGTGTAATAAAATCCTTTGTTCATGATTGCGTTCAGTGCTTCCCCGAGTACTTGCGGTTCTACATCTTTACTTAAATATCCTTTTACACCCAGCTTGAGCATACGTACAATGCTCTCTTCTTTTTCAATCATACTTACAACCAATACCTTCACCAGTGGAAAATTTTCGTTTAGCCAATCCATGGTTGCAAAGCCATCCATTTTGGGCATATTGATGTCCATCAGCAAGATGTCGGGCTCATTGCTGGCAGTTAATTTTTGCTGAAGATCAAGACCGTTATCGGCTTCAAAGAGAACAATGCAGTCGCTGCAAACCAACTCAATCAGGTTGATCAGTCCTTTGCGAAAAAGCGTATGATCGTCTACTAATGCTAAGCGCATGCGGGTGTTACCTGGCATAATGGGTTTTTACTTAAAGGGGCATTTCAATGGTAATCTTAGTTCCTTTTCCAACTAAGCTTTCTATATGTAATTGTGCGTTAATAAGAAGTGCCCGGTTTTTAAGATTTCGAAGTCCAGCACCGGAAGCATTTATTTTTTCCTCTGTATTAAAGCCGATTCCATCATCATTAAATGCTAATATAAATACATTTTCCTTAGCATGGATAAATATACTGATGTGTTTTGCTTCGCTGTGTTTTACCATATTGTTAAGCACTTCCTGCACCATTCGGTAAAGGATCACCGATTGATCATTGTCAATATCGGGTATTGTGCCATGTAATTTAAAAGCTGCAATAAATTCCCCGGTCTTATTTAAGCGTACCACCTCCGTTTCAATTGCCTTTATTAGGCCGATTTGTATTAGGCGGTCGCTGCCCAAACTAACCGAAAGCGATTTGATATCCGCTATCAGTTGCCGGGTAAGATCTTTAGTAGCTTCAATTTTTTCACCCGCCTTTTCCGGCTCGTTGAGTTTAAGCGTAGTGAGATTTATTTTGATGAGGCTGGCCACCTGTCCGAGGTTATCGTGTAGCTCACGTGAAATGTGTTGAAGCGTTTGTTCCTGGATTTCAATTTGGGATTGAAGCAGGGTTATATTCAATTTCTCAATTTGAATTTCTTTTGCATTTTGGTTTTTCCTGTAAACAAGAAAAAAGCTAAATACAAATAATCCCATCAGTAAAAATAACAGCGTCAGTACAATCAATAATATTTTTATTTCTGATATTTCCATTGAATGTAAAAGTCGAGCGCAATTAACGAATATAAATAGATATTCAAAGATTTTACAAGTATATAATATTGTTCGGCAAAGATGATGTCTTTTTCAACAAGCAGCCTCAGCACACCAAAAAATGGCAATGTGCCAAGAAAGTAAAAGAAAAAGCCAGTTGAAATCCAAAAAAAATTTGTCGTCAGCGGATTTTCTTTATGGCTTCTTTTTAGGATGTTATAAAAATGAAGCAGGCAAAAAGTAATAGTGAAAATACCTCCTAATAATTGATAATTAATGTGCAATTCTATAGCCTGATAGTAAAAGAAAAAATTAAAGAAAAAAAATGAAATCGATAGGATAAAAAACAGGTAAACAATTTTTTTTTGAAATTTACTGTAAAACAGCGGCAAGAACATCCATCCAATCAAAGGGAAACGGAAATAGTAATAGAAGTTGTAAAAAATATAAGTAGAGCCAAGTGCATTACTTTTTATATAAAAGCATACAGATTCGTTCATGCAAGTAACGAGCAAAAAAAATAGCAGCAACTTATAATTAAAAGGGCTTGATTTTTTTATAAAAATCAAGCCCGATATGAATGCTGCAAAAATAAAACTTATATAGATTTTATCCAGCACAGTTCTAATAGGTGTTTAAAATTGATTAAATTATCACCCTGGGTGGAGGGCAAAGTTGTCCATCATTGGCCGCTGCAAAATTGCTATCGTTGGCTGCTGCAGAAATGCTATCATATGCAGGGTCGGCTTCAGGGTTTTCTAAAAGATCATAAGGAAGTACTTCCGTTTTCCTATAGGGATGCATAATAATTTCGCCTTCATCATCAAGCTTATGAGTTGTTGGAATAATTACCAGGGTAATTTTACTTTGATCAATCTCAAATATTGGCGGAAAGGGTGGATTATATGTTTCATAAGATCCAAAATAAAATCTCAGGCCATTTGGCTCAGTCCCTTGCACAGGTGTATTTAAAGCAGTTAGTATCGCTTCTCTTGAGAACCATACAGCCCTGGTTCCATTAGGATCAATTTTTTCTCCAACGTTATTGATAACATAATTTTGAATTAACTTCTTAGCGTGACCTGTTGAAATTTTTGACATAGTTGTAAAAATTTGATTGTATAGTAATTTTCCTTAAAAGTATGCATCTGCCCAATCAAATACAACAGGCAAAACTCAAAACCATTCTTTTCTGCCCAAATACAGGAAAAACCCTGTAACGATTTCGTTCAATTTTTACAGAAATATTGAATAACCTTTTCATCCTATTTCCTTTTACAGCAGCGTCTCCTCCCGGGCATTGTGTATAGACTAGGGCAGTTGCCTAATACCGAGCGATGTATTATTAGATAAACGAATCGTTTTTCTTTTAGAACTACAAAACAGTAGAGCCGTTGGCAGGAAAGAGGAATGTAAATATAAAACTGCAGGATTTTATTCAACACGTGTGCAAGGTCTATATGCTATTACCAACTTATGTAATCCGATAGCGATCGGATGGAAGAAGCGTATTTCAATGATAGCAGGTAGTCATCTCAATATACGCAACCTTCTCACCTCTGCTTAAGCTCGTTGAGAGACGTTGCTTTGAAGAAGCTCAATCTAGTTTAACCAGTCCTTCTTTCATGTCAAAAAGTGCCAGCTCCACCATCTTATCACATCAACTTTTTCACCCAATCCTACTCTTTTTTTACCAACCTTAAATGCCTCACCCCGTTCAAAATAAATTCCACCTGGTAACGGTCATAAATATCCAGGTAGGCATTGTGGTATTCAGTCTCCACCAACATTTGTTTCGGTGTCATTTTTCCATGAATTTCATAGAAGTCACGCTCGGCCAGTTCGGAAGATAAAAGTTCTTCCATGCAATCATCCGTAAATTCTTCGATCAACAAATCGCATTCTTCCGTTTGATCAAAACTGACGGTATAAGTCAACTCGCCCGGTAGTTGCGCTTTTTCAAAAGCACCACAGCCGGGCGCTTCCCGGTAGCCGGTTGAATATATTTTTAGCATCAGATCATCCACCACCGGTTGGTCCTGAAAGTCATTATTCATCAAAATAGCGTTGGCCATGTAGAGCAGCTTGCCAAGGTCTTTAAGTTCATCCAGCGTAAATTCAACAGTAATTTCTTCCATTTGTTTGTTTTTACCAAGGTTAGGTATGGTTAAATTGAAGGGGTACTGTTATGGAAAAATTTCAAAATTATTTGCCCGCTAAAGTCTAAAATAGTTTGATTCGCCTGAAGGGATTGGTATCTCAAATATAACAAACAAAATAATTGCAGGTTTATCCGGCTATCAAATTTTTTTATATGCTTAATGCAACGCACCAGGTTTAGAATTCTGTCAGCGGGCTATTGCAATTTCAAAATCTTTGTAGTAGGTTAGTTGTGCAATAGCATTTAGGCAAACCCATTTCAATCGTCTTCATCCATAGAATCTTTTACAACCAGCCAATATCTTTCCCGGAAAATCCACTGTTTTTAATAAACGAACTATCATCTTTAAATTGAAGCAAAACATGAAAAAGTATTGTTTGTACGTAACATTGGCAGCGTTGATTCTTACAGCTTGCAGGGTAACTTTTATTACCGGCTATGATCAGGTTTTGGATCAAACCACCAGTAAGATCAAAAGAGATTTCAATCTGCATTTTATCAAGCTAAGCAGAACCATACAGGATACTGATCCGAATAACCAGGCTTTTGAAAAATATCAGGATTATTACGATAACCTGGAGGCAGACCTGATTACAGTTAAGGACCGGACTAAATTTTTGGGTGGTAAGTCTGTCATCGTAAAAAGCCAGGTAAATAACCTGGATAGCGTAATGCATGCATTTGTTAACCTGCACAAAGCTGGCCTGCCCGACAGGCCGGGCGATGACCGGCGGGACATCCGCAACGGAATCAACGCCTCAATAGATGCCATCACCATATTACAGGAAGCGTTAAAATCAACCGGCAAAACACCCCAATAAAAAATTGAGCGTAAAGGGAAAGTAAGTAACATGAACAATTCAAAATAGTATTTCAACTTTTCACTTCCTAAAAACGATTAGAATTATTAATTACTCATCGTTTATAATTCATTACCCATTACTCATCATTCATCACTCATTCCTAAACTTATCAATCATGGCAGATTTTGATTTTTCACAAGTAGTTTCCGACTCTATGACTTTTGCCAAACAGGAAGTTGGCAGGGCATGGAGCAAATTAAAACCTTATGCTGAACATGAGTTTACCCAGTTTGCAGAAAATGCGGTGTTTCTGGCTAAACTAAAACTGGCAGGGCAAATTCCCGACGACGAGCTAAAAGCACGACTGAATATACAACGCCTTGCGCTCAACAATGTATTGCTTGCTGTAAAAGGCATTGGCCTGGTGATTGCCCAAAATGTGGTGAATGGCGTATTGGACATTGTTGCGAAAGCCATTAAAAAATCATTGCAGGTGGTGTTGCCGATATAAAGGTATTAGCCGCAGGCTGCACATCTTTAATCTCATAGCGGCACATCTGTGTGTACAACACACCGATTTTTTTGCCAGCAATACGCCGCAAATAGGCGCAGGATTCGATAGTTATCGGATGAGGGACAGGCAAGGTGCGGATGGCTTCCTGTGCCGGGCGGTTACAATTAATTTTTTGTCGTTGTTGGTATGTCCTAAAAAAATCAACTATCTCAGCACGCCGCTGTTGCGTCCCCAACCAACATTCGAAATGCAACTAGAAAAAACGTTGTGTACTTTTATACAGCGTGCATCTTTTTCCCAGCAACTTCCTTTTTTTGCCCTTGTTCGGATGCCTTTAAAAATATCACCTATCCCGTTACGCCGCTGTTGCGTCTCCGATCAACAGCCGAAGTACTACTCCGAAAAGAAGGGTTGAGTTCTCTTATTAACCTTGCATCTTTTCCCCGGCATTTAAGTACGCCGCTGTTGCGTCCCCAACCAACAGCCGAAGTACTCTACGCCTTTAAAAATATCACCCATCCCCGCACGCCGCTGTTGTGTCTCAATCAGGCGCAGGACTCCGTCCTGTGTCTTCCCTGTTACTACTGCATTGAGTTGAATACTATTTCAAATAAAAAAGTTTAGTTTTAACGCTATTAATAATCACCATGAGCGCCAGATATAAATTTATTGATAATGAAGGAGTATATTTTACCACGTCAACCGTAGCGGGGTGGACGGATGTTTTTACACGAG
>Ga0105049_10001310_pt1 | contig 29295 bp, 25 predicted proteins | sample MAT06_FD_78087 | JGI IMG/M metagenome (GOLD analysis project Ga0105049, IMG submission 78087) | Freshwater microbial communities from Lake Fryxell liftoff mats and glacier meltwater in Antarctica - MAT-06 | ecosystem: Environmental > Aquatic > Freshwater > Ice > Liftoff microbial mat | place... | reverse complement strand
GCTGGATTCAAACTCGACCACACCACGGCGCGACCCGTCAGCAGCGTGCCGATCGAGTCGCGACCAATGGCGCTGGCTTGCGTGGTCTGCCCAATGAGCAAGGAATTCAGAGCCAAGCTCACCGTGACCGAGGCAATAGGCACTGGAACAATCGTGATCGTACTCGATCCGATGACGCCGTTGGTCACCGCATCAATCCGCGCTGTACCGGGTGACACGCCACGCACCCGACCAACGCTCGAGACAATGGCCACGGTGCTGTTGGACGACGACCACTGTACCACGCGTCCGGTGATCACGGTCCCACCGCCATCACGCAACGTCGCAATCAGATCACGCGACTGCCCGGAAATCACCGTCGCTGCGGATGGATCAACGGTCATCGTCGAGGCAGAGGGGACGATCACCACAATGTTCGCCGACGCGACACGCCCTTCGGCAAGCGCAAACACCAGCGCACTGCCGGCGCCAACCGCCGTGACCGTTCCATCTCTCGACACCGAGACCACGGTCGGCGAACCGCTCGTCCAGCTGACAGGGCGCTGCGCCAGAATGTTGCCCGACGCGTCCAGCGCCTCGGCGGTCAGGCGAACCGTCGCCCCAACAAGCAGCAATTCCGATGTGGGCGTAATGCGCAGCAACGCAATCGGCGAGGGTGCCACCGTGACGTTTGCTGTCCCCGTCTTCCCTTCGCTGGTGATCGTGATGATCGCCGTGCCAAGCGCAATCGCTGAAATCGTGCCGTCGGCTGCGACCTGCGCGACGTTGACATTATTGCTGCGAAACTCGAGGGGGCGACCACTCAAGAGGTTACCGCCGTCGTCGGTGATTTGCACGGTCAACCGCACGGTTTGCCCCACCGTGAGCGCCGCTTGCGACGGCGACACAATCACGGCGCCCACCGGGCGCGGTTGCACAACAATCGTTGCGGATCCCGAACGACCTGCCGCTGTTGCGGTAATGGTGGTCGTCCCCGGATTCACGCCCAATACCAAACCAGACGATGACACGGTCGCAACACCAACCGCGCTTGACAAGTAGAGCACGGGATCATCGAGCGCACCGCCTGAGGAATCGCGAACCGTTGCGGTCAGCTGCGTGGACTGGCCCAGCACCACGGTGTCGCGCACGGGCGACAGCAGCACAGTGGCGACCGGGACACGCAAGACGGTCACGCCGACCGCAGCACTTCGCGATTCGCTCGTTGCGGTCACCGTCGTAACGCCGGCGGCGACACCAGTGACAAGCCCCGTGACGTCGACCACCGCCACGCTCGCATCGCTCGATCCCCACGACACCACGCGATTGTTCAACAGACCCCCCGCGTCATCGAGCGTGCGTGCCGACAGCTGCAACGCGGCGCCTTTGAGCAGCGTGGGCACGAGCGGAGTGATCTGCACGCTGGCCACTGAACGCGCAGTCACAATCAACTGCGCCACCGCACTCCGTCCATCGATGCTCGCCGCAATCTGCGCCGATCCCGCGCGAATCGCGCTCACGACGCCAGCCGCCGACACCCTCGCCACCGTGGTGTCGCTACTCGACCACAACACCGGGCGATCGGCGAGCGGACGATTGTCCTCATCCCGCGCCGTCGCCCGCAAGGCTACGCTCGCGCCTTCGCCGATGGTAATCTGCGTGCTGGAGAGCTCGACCACGGTCACCGGCGTCTCGACTGGTCGCGGCGCCGTCATGTCGCCAAGCCCCTTGCAGGCCGCGAACAGCAGGGACCCGCACAACGCGACCGCGCGTCGCATCGCCATGGCGCGGGAACGGCGCATGACTATCGGGCGGTAACCGTGACTCGCGTGGGGCGCGCGTGATGATCACGGCTGCCGTCGCCGAGCTGCCCCTCAATGTTGAAACCCCAACAGATCGTCTCGCCGTCGCTGGTCGTCGCACACGTATGCGACCCGGTGGCGTTGATAGATTGGACGGCGCCGCTCGCCAGCACGCGCACGGGCAGCTCGCGGGTCAGCTTGGTGCCGTCACCCAGTTGCCCGTAGGAGTTGCGCCCCCAGCACCACGCCTGGCCGTTTCGCGTTCGTGCACAGCTGTGCACGAATCCAACGGTGACAGACGCAAATCGTGCGGGTGTTTCGACGCGCGACGGCGTGCTCTGGTCGTTGCTGTTGCCGGAGCCCAATTGTCCGTAACTGTTGCCGCCCCAGCAGTAGGCCTCACCGCCGTCGGTCACGGCACAACTGTGCGCCCCGCCCGCCGAGATGCTGGTGTAGGTGATCCCACCACTAACGGCGGCTGGCGTGCGCGAATCCGTGCGCGAGCCATTCCCCAACTGTCCGTTGCTGTTATCACCCCAGCACAACGCCATGCCGTCGATTGCGATGGCGCAGGTGTGCGCGCCGCCGGCACTGAGCGACACGAAGCGTTTATTGGCCGTGCTGCTGATCGGCACGGGAGACGATCGGGTAGTCGCCGAACCGTCGCCCACCTGGCCCTTCGTATTCGCGCCCCAGCAGAACACGTCACCCGCCGTTGACACGCCACAGGTGTGCGACTTGCCCGCGCGCACAAGACGGAACGTCGTATTCCCTGACACGCGCACTGGCGCATTGCGCGGAGTGGTCGTCGCATCGCCAAGTTGTCCACTCGCGTTGGCGCCCCAGCAGTACGCGTCGCCGCCGCGCGAAACACCGCAGGAGTGCGCGGAACCAGTCGTCACCTGCGAGAACTCGACATCGCTCGCCACAGGCTCCGGCACATCACGCGATTCCAGATCCCCATCGCCCAGCTGTCCGTTGTCGTTTGCGCCCCAGCAATACGCCTTGGCGCTCAGCACGGCACAACTGTGACGTCCGCCAGCAGCGATCACGGCCACGTCGTCCGTCGCGCGTATGGTGAGTCCGACGACAGCTGCGGCGGACGGTTTTGCGCCAACGGCGAGCCTCGCAAGGGACGCCGATTCGCTAAAGGGCGCAGCGGGCAACGGCGTGGCAATCGTGCCAGCGGCACTGCGCCGCATTCCGCTCTTCGTCGAAGAGTCAGCGCGCAGCGAGTCGAGCGCGCGTTTCAACATCACCACGCTGTCCGCGCGCGCTGCATCAGTGCGCGCAGCGGCCAACATCGTGGAAGGGTCCATGGTCGGCACTGGTGCAACAGGCGATTCGACCACCTTGAGCTGCTGCACATCGCCGGCGTCGGCGAGCGCGGCCACTGGCGCTGTGCTGTCCAACGTCGCCGCTCGTCGTTTAGCGAACATCGCCAACGCGCCTCCAGTCACGGTCACCGCGAGCAGAGCGGCGACTCCCCACATCCAACGCCGCGAAGTCGGCGCTGGCACAGCCGCCCATGAGGGTGCCTCATCGTCCGCGTCGAGCGCCGACTGCTCTACGCGCAGTCGCTCGCCACTCTCCGACGTCGAGGCCGCCGGATGAATGCCGTCATTGGGACGGACAAACCGCACGGTCGCATCGTCAGACGCATCCTTGACGGCGGCCTTTGACCGCGGTGTTGCGCGCGCCGCATCGCGCTGCGCCTCACGCAATGCATCACGCCGACGCCGGTGCGATTCCTCCCACTGCCGCCAATCGGCCGGCACGACCCAGTGATTGAGCGCACTCAGAAGCCCCTCGGCACCGGCCCAACGCGCCGATGGTTTCTTTTGCAGCATGCGCTCGACGATATACTGCAATCGCGGCGGCACTTCCCCTGGTCGCAGCTCATCAATGGCTGGCAAGTCCGCGGTCTTCTGTTTGAAGATCACGTTGTACAGCGCCTCGCCTTCCCACGGCCGTTCGCCCGTCAACATCTCCCACGCCACGAGCCCCAGACTGTAGATGTCCGATCGCGCGTTGGTCGGGGCGCCGTCGATCTGTTCAGGCGCCATATACGCCGGTGTTCCGATGGCCGCGCCGGTCATCGTGAGCCGCGAATCGAACTCGGTCGAGTGCGCAATACCGAAGTCGGCAAGCAGAGCACGCCCGGTACCCGACTCGATGAAGATGTTCTCTGGTTTCACGTCGCGATGTACAACGCCGTTGCGGTGCGCAAACGCCAACGCTTCGGCGACGTCGCGAACCACATGCTCGGCACGCTCCGGTGCAAAGGGACCGTCGTCAAGGATCGTTTGCTTGAGCGTCTTACCGGGGACAAGCTGCATCACCAGCGCCAGCCCGCCATCACGGAGCCGCTTCACCGCGTGCACCGTCACGATGTTGGGATGCTGGAGCCGCGCGACGGTCTGCGCTTCCCGCGCCAGGCGCGCGATCGAATCTTCAGCCGACGCCGCGTACTTGGGGCGAACGACCTTGATAGCCACATCGCGCAACAACACCCGGTCGCGGGCACGAAACACGATGGCGCTCCCACCGCGGCCGAGCTCGCCCAGAATCGTGTATTCCTCTTCGAGGTCTCTGACCTCTTGCTCGTCCCACTCTTCGATCATGGCGCCCTGGCGTCTGCGGCCGACCTGCGGCCGACCTGCGGCCGCTGATATATCTCAGCGATCTTTGAAGGTGAAAAGTACTTCACCCATCTCGATTCGGTCACCGTCTGTGAGCAGCTGCTGTTCGCCCGTTGCAAGGATGCGATCATTGTGGACAACGGGATTCGTTCGCGACAAATTGCGCAGTTCCCATTGCCCATCGACGAGTTGTAGCCGCGCGTGCGAACGGCTCACCGTCTGGTCGCGCAGTTGGATGTGTCGATACATCGCCCCTTCGCTGCGACCAAACGTCACCGTTGCCCCGTCGGGACCAGGCACGTTCACAAAACGAATCTCGCGTCCACTGTCGAGTCCGGCGGCAATCTGTAACCGGCCCGGCAAGAACTGAAGGGTACCCTCGGCTGGCACGCTGAACCGCAGCCGTTCTCCCTCGATCATCGTGCCCGGCACGCCGTGTCCGATCACGGGTGCATCTCGTGGCGTATCCTTGTGATTGGCGCGCGCGGCAAACGAACTGTCCGACGCATTCACCTCGCGCGCCTCGGCGGCTCCCCCGCTCCCCGTGGTAAATGTTCTGACCGTCGGGCTCGCCTTCACTGGGGGTTTCGGTGGCTCCGGGCGACGAACGAGTGTGTCGGGAATGGCGCGAAGCACTTCGAGCGGGGTGAGCCGACCCGCATGGGACGCTGCGGGGCGAGCATTCCCTTGATCCAATGAACCGGGCGCGCTTCGCAGTTGCGTGTGGAGACTCAATCCCGCCGTGACTGGCAACTCTTCAAGCGACGCAACGGCGGCTCGGGCCGCCGCCGATCCGGCGCCACCGGGAGGTTCGTCAACGGCCACCACCGGGCGTGGCGGAGTGGATGGGCGCGCGACCTGGTGTTGGTTCCCGGCCGCCAGCCGGTCACCAACCCATTGCTGTCCATCAGCGTCGCGCTCAAGACCGAAGAGCGGTAGCAATTCGTCGGCATCACGATGCAAGTTGGGCGTGCGGTTCATCCACCAGTACACCCCCCCGGACATCATACAGAGGATGGCGACGACCGTAGCAACCAGGGAAAGCACAGCAGGGTTCATGGAGCGAGGTCGAGTGTCAAGTGATTGTCAGGCAAACCCGATCACCATCTCGGGAAGCCATCACGGCGCGAACAGCTCTCGCCGCGCTCCAGCCCGAGTAACGAATCTTATGACTACTACAAAGTGAATACCACGACACTGACTTTTCGAGCCATGAGGCGACAACTTGGTGACCACCGGAACACAAGGCAGCCGAACTTCGGTCATTCTGACTGTTTTGGCGGTCACACTCGCGCTCTGCGTAGCGTTCGTGCCGACGCCGGTCGACGCCCAGCCCTTACTAGCCCCTCCAGCCCCCGTCACGCCGCCGGACTTCAAAAACCTCCGGTTCGATATACGATGGACGCTGGCGATGCGCACGGGCCACCGGGACAACGTCATCAAAGCCATCCCACTCAGCCAGAGTGGGTCAACGACGCTCACCGTCGGCGGCCAGGCGCGTTGGCGCGATGAGTGGTTTTACGCCTTCAATTTTTCGTCGCCGCGCACCGTTCTATCGCCGCAGCCCCGTCCCGTACGGCGCAATACCCGGTATCGTAATTGGCAACTGTCCGCTGATCGGCGTCTTGCCCAGCAACGCACGTGCCGCAGCACGTTGAGACAGCGTCCACGGACTCCACGCGATGAGATGCGCGTCCGGCGTTGGCAGCCCCAATGCGAGATACGGATTCAAGAACGACACGAGCACAACCTTGGCGCCCGCCGCGCGAAGCCCCGTCATGAGTTCCGGCAAGCCGCGCGTTGCCGCCATTGACGCCGTGTTCGTGCTCGCACCGATGTAGCTCGAAACAATCACCACGCTTGCACCGCGCGAGAGATTGATGGCGTTCTCCACCGCAGCGGGCAGCAGCGCCGGTTCGGGACTCGCCACGTACGTTCCCGTGCCCCCAGCCGCGGCACCGGCCGTGTTGTCGAACACCGTCTCCGGGCTCAGCGTCAGGGATAGTAACGACGGAAATCGTGATTTGAGTTCCCCGTCGAACGGGCGCCCCGCGCTCAGATCCGCACGCGGCGCCACGGAGATACTCACGACGCGACTGGTCGACGGCAGCGTGAGCGGAACCAGCATGCCCGGATCGCTGACCAATGTGATCGCGTTCTCGGCCGCGACCTGTGCGGGTGCCGTATTGGCCCGTATGCCCACCACCTTCTGCACGTTGTCCAGCGATACGGTGCGCTCGCGATGCAATCCCAACTCGTGTTTGGCGATCAACAACTTGCGAACGGAGCTGTTGATTCTTTGTTCTGCAAAACGACCCGTGGCGACGCCATCGACAACCGCTTGAATCGCCACCTTCGCGTCAGTCGGCATCAGCAAGACATCGTTCCCCGCGACAATTGCCCGTTGCGTGGCCTCCGCCATGGTCATGTTGCCCAGCACGCCGTTCATGTCGAGCGCATCGGTGACCAAGATGCCGGTAAATCCCATATCGCGTCGCAACAGATCGGTCATGACCTTCGCACTCAGCGTCGCCGACGTGTGCGAACTGTCGAGAGACGGCAGGTCGCCATGGAACGTCATGATCCCGCGAACGCCCGCCGCGATCGCGTCGCGAAACGGCCGCAACTCGACGCTATCCAGTCGCGCGCGCGATCCGGTCACGCGCGAGAGTTCGAGGTGGGAGTTCTGCTCGGTATCGCCGTGCCCGGGAAAATGCTTCCCCGTGGCGAGCATGCCGTTGGCCTGCAATCCGCGCACGAATGACGCACCCATGCGCCCGACAAGGGCCGCATCTTCGCCAAACGACCGCGAGCTGATGACCGGATTCTTCGGATTGTTGTTGACATCGAGCACCGGCGCGAAGGCCATGTGAATGCCCATCGCCCGCCCTTCAAGGGCCGTGACGCGCCCCATCTCGTAAGCCAGTGTGGTGTCGCGCGTCGCACCGATTCCCATCTGATACGGGAACGAGGTTGCGCCGCCAAGTTCGATCGCATTCGGCAAAAACCATCCGCCACGCGCGCGAAACGCCGCACCCGTTTCAAGATCTGCACCCACCAGCAGCGGGAGTTTCACCGCGCGCTGCAAGGCGTTCGTTTTCGCCGCGATGTCCAGCGGACCACCAACCGAAACGATGATACCGCCCAGTTCCTGCTCGCGCACCAGTCGCTCGATGCTGGCGAACGACGGCGCATCGCTAGCGGTGTAGTCGCCCAGGGACCACACCCACACCATCTGCGCGGCCTTCTGTCGAAGCGATAACGTGACCAGGACGGAATCGGCCCAGCGCGCGTCTGCGGCGGGGTTGGGCGGTGATATCGTGCCCAGCGCCGACGATATCGCACTCGCGGACGTGCCGGTGCGAGCGCATGCTGCTGCTGCTGCGAGCGCGACAATACCCGCGCACTGCACGAGAGTCAAGCGAACAGCGCGTCGGTTGATCACGGGTATGTTGAGTACGGCGGCATCAAGACGGAACATGCCACAAGCTAGCACCGTACTCACCACCACATGTGGAAAATTCTTCACCGCGCGCTGCTTAGCGCTTGGTGGGCACCAGCACCGCTGTTTCATCCGGTGACACCCGCACAACGCGCAGCGTCTGCGACATCATTACGCCGCCCGCATTGATCGAGACGCGATAGTCCCCGGTCTCAACAGGCATCGGCCGATTCGCGCCAAACCCGCCGAAGCCACCACCGCCACCACCGACACCACCCCGCCCTGCTCCAGGGCCGGCGGCGGCGGCGGCGGCCGCCGCAAGGAGACGTGCCTGATTGGTGGGGCTCCCACTCGTATCCGCCGCAGCTCGTGATTCCGCCGGACGCGCGTTGAATCCCGCAGGGAACCCGGGATCGTTCACCGGTCCGGTGGGCTGCCCGCCAAACCCAAATCCGCCGCCACCACCCCGTCCACCGCCGGCAGCTGGCGGGATGGACTGTGTGCCTGTCGCCAACAAATTCCACGAGAGGGTGTTCAGCCCAACGGTATTGGTGCCAATCAACATCGCGACGGTGTCACCCGACGCTGCTGTGATCGCCACCCGGGGCGCGCTGGGCAACGGTGCGGCCAGACGATATATAATCACCGCCGCACTCGGCACGCGATCGCCACGCCACATGCGCTGCGCGCGCGGCTCGGAACCCACCGGCCGCTCACCGTACTGCAACGCCACCGTTGGCGCAAACAAATGCATCGGTTTGGCCAGCACATCCTGCGACAGCTGCTGGAGCGGTGCGATATCGAGAATCTGAATGCCGCGTCCGTGGGTGCCCGCGATCAGCTCACGATCTCTCGGGTGCACTTGCAGATCATAGACCGGCACCGTCGGCAGGTTGGTGTCCAGCATGAACCACGTGGTGCCCTTGTCCAGCGACGCATACACACCGAGTTCCGTGCCCGCGTACAACAGCGTTGCGTTCACGGGATCTTCGCGCACGACGTAGACACTGTTGGGCCGACCAACAACCAGTCCCTTGGCAATCGACGTGAAGGTCTTTCCGAAGTCCGTTGACAGGAACAGATACGGTGCAAAATCGTTGTCGCGATGGTTGTCGAACGCCACGTACACGGTGGCGGAATCGCTGAACCCGGCTTCGATCTTGCTGACATGCGTAAATGGCGGAACGCCGGGAAACCGTGCGCTCAGGTCTTCCCATGTGCCGCCGTCGTTCCGCGTCAGCCACACTTTGCCGTCGTTCGTGCCCACGTACAGCAACCCCGCGCGAATCGGCGACTCGGCGATGGTCACGATAGTCGCATTCTCTTCGGCGCCCGTCGCATCCCGCGTGATACCGCCGGTGCCGTCTACCGCCGTATTCCCCTCGACGTCGAAGCCTGTCGTGATGCGAATGCGTGATTCATCGCGCGTGGAGAGGTCTGGCGAAATGGCGAAGGGATCCTCGCCCCGTTTCACCGACTTGAACAGTTTCTCCGCACCGCTATAAAACACGTTCGCATTGTGTCGGGACAGCACGAAGGGCGTGTTCCAGTTCCAGCGCGTCGCCACGTTCGGGTCAGCAAGCTCGGATTTCATCGTGATACGGATGTCCGCGATCTGCTTGGTCTGCTCGGGCGTGAGTGGTGTCCGCCCATCTCCCTTGATGCGCGCAATCTGCTGACCAAACTGCGTCCGCGTCACGGTGCGCGCTCTGATGTTTTGCGTTTCGCCGGTGGCGACGTCGCGACGCGAGATGTTCCCGCCCTGCGACTCATAGTATACCAGATTCGGACTGAACGGATCTTGCGCTGTTTGCAGACCATCGGCGGCAAAGACCGCAAACCAATCCGTCATTTGCAACGGCGCGTTACCGCGTCGACTCAGGCCACACGAGGTCCCATTGTCCTGCAAACCACCGCACACGCGGTACGGTACCTGAAAGTCGTAACTCACGCCGTAGAATTGCCCCATCGCCATGTTGTTCACGGCGTCGTAGCTCCCGCCCTTGTCCCACGTTTGAAAGATGCCCGCATCGCCGCCAACGATGAAATGCTCGGGATCGTTGGGATCGATCCACATGGCATGATAGTCTTCGTGAATGCCCAGCATGCCGCTCTTCCAGGAGTAGCCGCCGTCGTCAGAGAACGCGAAGTCCACGGCCATGCGATACACGCGGTCGGCGTTCTTCGGATCAACGCGCACCTGTGAGAAATAAAACGGACGGTTGTTCACCGTGCTCATCCACGTCCACGTCGTGCCAGCGTCTTTTGAGCGATACAACCCGCTCAGCAAGCGTTGTGGCTTCTCGCCGCGGACGCTGTCTGCCTCGACCATGGCATACACCATGTCGGGATTGCTCTGTGCGACGGCCAGGCTGATGCGACCCTTCGTCGTCGCGGGGAACCCGTTCCCCTTGATTTCCTTCCATGTAGCGCCGCCGTCGGTGGTTTTCCAGAGCGCTGAGCCCGGCCCGCCACTCTTCAGGAAATGCGCCTTGCGAATGCGCTCCCAGCTGGCCGCGTACAGCACATTCGGATCACGTGGATCGATCGCGAGATCAACGAAGCCTGCGCGATCGCTGATAAACTTCGACAGCGTCCAGCTCTTTCCGCCGTCGATCGTTTTGTATAAGCCGCGCTCGGCGTTTGTGCCCCACAACGCGCCGAGTGCAGCGACCCACACGATATCCGGATTGGTGGGATGTACGATGATGCGCCCGATATGCTGCGTCTTCTCCAGTCCCATCGCTTGCCACGTCACGCCGGCATCCACCGACTTGTAGATGCCGTAGCCGGGCGCCACGGAATTTCGCGAGTCCTCTTCGCCGGTACCCGCCCAGACGATTTTAGGATTACTGGGCGCAATGGCGAGGTCGCCCATCGAGGCGATCGGTGATTTTTCCCAGAGTGGAGCGAACGTCGTGCCCGCGTTCACCGTCTTCCAGATACCACCCGTCGCACCGGCGACATAGAACGTTTTGGGCTGCGACGGATGCGCTTCCACGTCGGTAATGCGGCCAGCCATGTTCACCGGGCCAATCGAGCGCCAGCGAAGTCCTTTCAGAGTGGCGCTGTCTGGCGTCTGGGCGTTGGCGACCGTGGCCAGGACGAGGAGCACAGGGGTGACAGCACGGCGTGTGAATCGATGAGCAAGCACGACGAATGGGGCGAAGTGGAGGACGGGTGGATCGGCGGGGCTTTGGCCGAGCGGGAGATTGGTCGGCATACGATGCAGCAATGTGGACCGCGCGGCAATCCTTGTCGTCCTCGACGACAGGGTGCGAGTCGGACGAAGGATGGTTAGGCTTCCGTGGTTCCTCTTGGGCACCCGGTGGCGGTCATCGGAATGGTGTATCGTCCCGCGACCGTGCCTATCCAACTCTCCACTCATCTCGCTGGCGCGTCGCGCAATGTTGAAACGATATCACTGGTGCCTAGTGCTGGGCCTCTTGAATGCCTGCGCGGATTCTGCTGAGCAATCGGTGGCCGGAAGGACCGTTCGTGACAGCGCAAGCGTTTCGATCGTAGAACACTCTGCTGCGTATCTCGCGGCGCTCCCCGAGTGGACGATCGACAGCACGCCGCTGCAGGAGCTACGCGATGACATGACCGAGACGCAGTTCGCCAGGATTCTCGACGCGGTGCAACGTGCCGACGGCGGTCTCTACGTGGCCGATCAGCAACAGCGGGACATCAAGGCGTTCGCCGCGAGCGGCGCATTCGAGCGCGTGCTCAGCACGCCGGGCCGCGGTCCCGGCGAAGTAGGCTACGTAAGTCGTTTGCAGATGCTGACTGGCGACTCGCTGGCATTCGTCGATGCGAACAACCGTCGCGTATCAGTGTTCGCCCCAAACGCTCGCTTCGCGCGCCAGGTCCTCTTTCCGCGCTTCGAGGATGGCTCTTCGGTCCGCATCACCATGCAGTTGGCCGATGGCCGTCTGTTGGGTTCGGGGCTGGCGATATGCCACATCGCACGAGTTGGTTAACCGCCTGCTCGCGGGTACCGATGGCAGTATATGGGCGGAGGAATCGTGGATTCTCGAACACGACCCGCGTCAATACTTCGTGTACGACAGTACCGGAACCGCACTCGCACGCGTTGTGCTGCCGCCCCGCGTCAGCGCCTCGCGGGTGAGCGAGCGCGAGGTGCTTGGTGTCTGGCAGGACGCAGACGATGTGCCGCATGTGAGACGCTGGAGGATGACCCTCAAGCGCTGATGGTTCTCGGCACCACAATGCTCTCAGGTCTGATCATGTGCTGCATAGGCGCAGCGCGGCGAACCGCTATCGCAAAGTCGAATCCTCTGCGTCTGCAGGGAGGACCCGCTCGAACACCCCGATGTGGCGCGCCGCGCGTGTCATCAGGTGTGCGCTGGCTGGCGCGGTAAGCAGCAGAAACGCTGCCACGAGCAACTCATGCAGGCTGACGCCGTTGCCGCGGGTGCTGAAGTACAGACTGGACGCCACAAGCATGCCACCCACGCCAAGTGTTGTCGACTTGGTCGGCCCGTGCAGACGCATGTAGAAGTCGTCGAGGCGCGCGAGTCCGATCGAACCGATGAGCGCAAACGTGGCGCCGAGAAGCAGGCACGCGGCGATAACGAGATCAAGGAGCATGAGCACACTCAGTCGAAGAGGTTGCGTCGCATCACAAAGCGACAAAGGGCGACCGTACCGACGAAACCAAGCAGCGCCATGAGCAGCGCGGCCTCAAAGTACAGCGTACTGTTGCGGAGAATACCGAACAGCACCAGCAGCGCGACGGCATTGATGTACATGGTATCGAGCGCGGCGATGCGGTCCACGATGCTTGGGCCCCGCCAGAGGCGCCAGCCATTGAGGAGCAGCGCCAGCACCAGCATGCCCAGCGCGATCTGTCCAGCAGTGTGGATCATTCGAAGATCTCCCGGAGTCGCCGTTCATACCGTTGCTTGATGTGCGAGATCTCGTGCGCAACATCCTCAATGTGCAAGGCATGAATCAGCAGGCGCCGCTGATCCTGACTGACGGCGGCGGTCATCGATCCGGGGGTGAGTGAGACCACGCTGGCGAGCGCCGCAATGGTGAAGGGGTCCCGCGTGTTGAGCGGGACTTCAAAGAAACCCGGCCGCAGCTGACGCGTGGGGCCAAGGATTTGTCGCGCCACCCGCAGGTTGGCGACGACGATGTCTGTCAACAGGACCCCGACGAGTTGCAGCAGCGGGCGCCACCGCACGTGCGCCGGCGCTTCCGGCCAGTAGCGGGCGGTGATTCGCGGGATACACGCTGCCAGCAGGACCCCCATCACTATCACGCCGACACTGACGCGGTTGGCCGCCAGCACCCATGTCACGAGCAGCAGCACCGAGAGGACCGGTTGCGGCAGGTAGCGGGTAAACGCCGACGAGCGGGGCGTGGCAGGTGGTGTCATCGACCCCCCGGCGTGTTCAGGATTTGTGAGCGGATGTGGCCCGGTGCCAGCAGTTGCTGCGCGGTCCGATGCGTGTAGTTGCTCAGCGTACCCGCGCCGACGGTCAGGACCACCAACACCAGCAACAATGCGGTGGGCGGGACGCGCGAGAGCGGTGCACGCCGCGCTGAGCGCGGCTCGCTGATGCGAGGGAGTGTTGGGGTCTCCGGGGCTTCCACCGCTCCCCAGAAGAGCGCGGCCCCCCGTCGGCTGAGCGCGATCACCGCCAGCAAACTTGAGCCCAGCACCACGGTCCACATCACGGGCAAACGGCCATCGACAGGAAGCGCTTGAAGTATGAGTACCTTGCCGAGAAACCCGGAGAGCGGTGGCAGGCCGGCCACGGCCACGGCCCCTGCGAAGAACAACAGGCCGGTCCAACGCCGCGGCGTATCACGCTGTTCGCTCAGTGCCGCGATGAGGAACATGGCCGCTGCCGCAATGGTGCTGTGCACGAGATAGAACAGGCCTGCGGCAAGTCCCGCTTCCGAGCCAATCGCCATACTTGCCAGCATAGTGCCCACGGACATGACGAGCAACGCGCTCTGCAAGCGGCGCACCGACCGTGTACCGACGGCGGCCAACGCCCCGAATCCGACCGTCAGCAACGCCATCGGCCACAACCAGTCGCCATACAGATCGGCACTGTGTCCTGCGTCGGTGCCGACGACGAAGGTGTGCATGCGCACGATGGCGTATACCCCCACCTTCGTGAGGATAGCAAAAAGCGCAGCGACGGGAGGTGAGGCGGCCGAGTACGCAGCGGGGAGCCAGAAGGAGAACGGCACCAGCGCTGCCTTCAGCGCAAACACCACGAAGAGCAGCAACGCGCCGCTGCGGGCGAAGGCAGCCGAGGGCGCATCGAGCAGCGCAACCCGCTGGGCGAGTTCAGCGAGATTCAGTGTACCGGTCACGCTATACAACATCCCGATCCCGACGAGAAAAATCGACGACCCGACGAGGTTGAGCACCACGTAGTGCACACCGCTGCGCACGCGCGTTGGCGTGGCGCCGAACACCAGCAGGCCGTATGAGGCGATCAGCAAGAGCTCAAAGCTGACAAAGAGATTGAACAGATCACCGGCGAGGAAGGCCCCGTTTACGCCGGCGATGAGCAGCAGAAACGCCGCATGGAAGTACGGACCGTGTTGATCATCGCCGCGGAGGGCCGCCCAGGCACTGCCGGTGGCCACGACAGCCGTCAGCAACAACAGCAGCGCGGAGAGCCGATCAAGACTGAGCACGATGGCCACCGGCACCGGCCAGTTGCCCAGTCGGTACACGAGCACGTGCCCAAGATCGGCCATGAGTAACAACCAGCCGCTCACGGCCACCAGCAGCACCGTGGTGCCCAGCATCAGCGTGCGCCGCCACAGCAGCGACGACGACAGCACGGAGAGGCAGGCCGCAGCCAGGGGCAGTAGCATCGGCAGGACCAACAGGTCGCGCGCGAACGCGTCGTGACCGGACGTCGGTGCGAGCCTGCTGAGCAGCTCAGCGGAGAAGGCGGTGGCGATCATCACGGCGGCGCGTCGGCGAGGCCGTCCACATGATCGCTGCCGAAGACTGCGCGCGACCGCACCGCCAGCGCGAGAAGAAACGCCGTCATCCCGAAACCGATCACAATGGCCGTCAGAACAAGTGCCTGTGGCAGAGGATCGGCGTATGGGCCACCCGCATCGCGAATGATGGGCGGGACTAAAACGCGCACGCGTCCCATGGCCAGCAGGAACAGGTTGACGCCGTACCCCATGAGCATGAGGCCAAGCAGGACGGTGAAGAGACGTGCACGCAGCACGAGATACGCGCCACTGCCGATCAGCACGGCGATCGCGGAGGCCAGCAGCAGATTCACGGCGACCTCTCCTGCGCATCGCGGGCCGCTGCCGCCTCGTAGCGCCCCAGGCGGTTCACGATCACCACCGTCGCCCCTACCACGGCGAGGTACACACCGAAATCGAACGCGATCGCGCTTGGCAGCGCGATGCTCCCGATCACGGGGAGCGCGATACTCCGATAGCCTGACGTCAAAAAAGGCAGGCCGAACAGCACGCTGGCAGCGCCCGTCGCCAGGGCGATCAGGAGTCCGATCATCATGAGACGTCGCAGATCGAAACCAACGGGATGGAGTACGCCGGGCTGGCCGGCGAGCGCCTGAACAACGAGCATGACCGCCGTCAACATGCCGGCGGCGAACCCACCGCCCGGAAGATCATGTCCGCGCAGCAGCACGAACACCGTCATCATCGCCGCCAGCGGAAGCAGCGCACGGGCGATCATGCGCAGCATCACGGGGACCCGTTCGGCGAAGGGATCGATGTCCTCCGGCCCGTGCGCCGGCAGGCTCACGCCGCGCAGGAGCGGACGCCCCTGATCGAGCGCAATCAGCACGCCGAGTGCGGCCATGGTCAGTACCGCCACTTCACCAAGAGTATCAAACCCGCGGAAGTCCACCAGGATGACGTTCACCATATTGCGGCCGTGTCCTTGGGGCACACTGGCCAGCGCATAGAAGTCGGAAACCGACGGCACGCTGGGACGTTCGAGCAGCACCCACGCAAGCAGCCCGCTGGTGCCGCCGATGGCGCTGGCGATGAGCGCATCGCGGACACGAGGTGTGCGCGCTTCGCCGGTGCGCGCTTCGCCGGTGCGCGCTTCGCCGGTGCGCGCTTCGCCGGTGCGCGCTTCGCCGGTGCGCGCTTCGCCGGTGCGCGCTTCGCCGGTGCGCGCTTCGCCGGTGCGCGCTTCGCGCGTCACTGAGGCGGGCGTGAGATGCCTCACGGCGACAAGCAAGAGCAGAATCGTAACGAGCTCCACGAGCAGCTGTGTGAGAGCCAGGTCGGGAGCCGCCAGCCGCGCGAAGGCGAGTGAGACCAGCAGGCCGACGGTGCTGATGGCGACGACGGCGGTCAACGGCGCGTGGCGACTCATGACGGTCCACAGGGTGCAGGCAACGAGGAGCGCGCACAGAGCGGTGCTCGCCGCGTCGGGTATCGCGGCGGGCCATGCGAACCCCGCGTCACGCATGGTCGACCACGCGGTCGCCATCGACGCTCTCTGTATCCACGGCGCGACGCCGGCGATCAGCGTCGCGATCAGCAGCCAGCGGACGTAGCGCTGCAGCGAGCCGTTCTCGAGCGCCTGCGTGGCGTGCACCGCTGTGCGGGTGAAGGCGGAAAACATCGCGTCGAAAATGTGCAGCCCGTCGACCGTGGGGAGCCGGTCGTGCCATGCGTACGCAGACTCGCGCGCGCGATAGAGGGCGATGCCACCCAGCAGCGCGATCACGCTCATGACGAGCGGGAGATTCACGCCGTGCCAGATGGCAAGATCGAACGTCGGTGCTGGTGCCTGCAGCACCGCGTCGACAGCGGGCAGCAGTTGCCGAGCCATCAAGAGGCTCGGCGCGATCCCCACGGCCAGACAGGCGATGGCGAGGACGCCGCCCGGCAGTCGCATGAACATGGGAGGCTCGTGCGGTATCTTGGGAAGCGGCGTATTGTCGGCGTTGAAAAACACCTCCATGATGAAGCGCAGCGAATATCCCACGCCAAGGGCACCCGCAACAACCGCCGCGAGGGGTTCGATCCAGCGAAGACTCAGTGTTTGCGAAGTCAGCGCTTCGGCAAAAAACATTTCCTTGCTCAGGAAGCCGTTGAGCAACGGCACACCGGCCATCGCGCTCGCGGCGATAATCGCCAGCGCCCCGGTCCACGGCATCTGCCTCCAGAGACCGTTGAGCACGCGCATGTCACGGGTGCCGACCTCGTGATCAATCATTCCCGCCGCCATGAACAGTGACGCCTTGAACGTGGCGTGGTTGACGACATGGAAAACGGCCGCGACCACCGCCATGGGTGAGGAGAAGCCCAAAAGCAGCGTGATCAGTCCGAGATGGCTGATGGTAGAGTACGCGAGCAGCCCCTTGAGGTCGTGCTGCCACATGGCCGAGTAGGCACCGACCAGCAGCGTCAACATGCCGACCGTGCCAACGATGCCGGTCCATTCGCTGGTCCCGCTGAGCGTGGGGTAGAGCCGCGCGAGCAGAAAAACGCCCGCCTTCACCATGGTGGCGGAATGTAGATAGGCGCTCACCGGGGTGGGGGCGGACATGGCCCGTGGCAGCCAGAAATGGAACGGGAACTGTGCGGATTTGGTGAAGGCGCCAAGCAACACGAGCACGAGTGTTGGTAAATACCACGCGTGTGCGCGGACGAGATCGCCAGCGGCCAGCACGCGATCGAGATCGTAGCTGCCCACGATCCGACCCAGCAGCAGGACGCCGGCCAAGAGCGCAAGCCCACCGCCAGCCGTAACGGCGAGCGCGGTACGCGCCCCCGCACGCGCAGCTGGATCGGCGGTCTTAAAACCGATCAGGAGAAACGACACAAGACTGGTGGCTTCCCAAAACACCACGAGCAACAACAGGTTGCCGCTGAGGACGAGCCCCAGCATCGAGCCCATGAAGAGGGACAGTAGCACGTACAGGCGTCCGAGCTCGCGGTCGCCCTGCATGTAGTATCGGGCGTACAACTGCACGAAGAGCCCGATCACCAGCACCATCATCCCGAACAGCCAACTAAGTCCATCGACGCGAAGGGCCAGCGTGAGGCCAGCGGCCGGAAGCCACGGCCAGTCACTCCGCACCACGGTTCCGGCGAGCACCGCTGGTGCCTGCGCGGCGAGCATCCCAAGTGAGGCGATCACCGGGAGGGCGGCGGACCACGCCACGGTTGTTGACGACGCTCGGCGGAACACGACAGGAAACACGCTCCCGATCATTGGGAGCAGGACAATCAGATAGAGCATTGCGCGTCGGGAAGCGGCGTCGGGTCGGGTCTTGGAGAGCGTATCCGGACGCAACGCCGCGCTGCGTCTACCCGAGAGCCCGCGACGGTGGCAGACCGTGTGTGTTTCGGGCGTTCTCCAATGAACGTACCACGATCAGCAGGAACGCGATACTGGTCATGCACCCGCCGTGCTGCAGAAGCAGGTGATACGCGTGATGCGAGTCGCAACTCGAAACGGCTGCCGACTTCGCTGTTACTCACCCACATCAGCGTTCCGCCGTGATCTTCCGCAATAGGCCTCGCGATCGGAAGACCAAGCCTTGAAAGGCCGTATATCCATCATCCGATTGATGGAGATTGAGAGGCATAGACGCACGGGGTTGAGGACCGGTGCGTCGGGGATTCCCCGCTGTCCGTGGCGGGTGTCGGCGGGCACCTTCCTCTCTCAACTGTTGCATGCGCGAACGCCTCGGCGAACGGCCGCTGCTCCGGACAGAATGCCCTCGCCACGCTGGAGACACCATGAAGGTCAGCCGATCCACCCTTCTCTCGCAGGGGTTACTCGCCGGATGCATCGGCTACGCCACACTCGCCGTGATCGTCTCAGTCGTAGATGCGGCGCGCGGCCAGGCGCCATTCCATAGCGCCGCTGTGCTCGGCGCATCGTTGTTCTACAACGTCAGCAATCCGTCGGAGGTGGAAGTGCTTCCCGCGTACGTGCTCGCGTACAACGGGGCGCACTTGCTGGTGTTCCTCTGCATGGGCCTCATTGGCGCCGCACTCGCAACGCTCGCTGACCGCGGACGCCAGCTGTGGTTTCTTGCCCTTTTCTTTTTCTTCCTGGTGTCCTTCCACGCGATCGGCGCGCTGCAGGTCGTGTCGATGGACGTGCGCAGCGCGCTCTCTGCGCCCGTGATCTGGGTTGGCGGCGTCGCAGCAGCGGTCGCCATGGGTGCCTACCTCACGTGGGCGCATCCCCTGATGCGGCGCCCGCAACGATGGGACGCGTAAGAGGCCACGTAACACACGCGAACAGTGAGACCGCGCCCCCTCTTCCGACTTCAGTACACTCTCCACCTACACAAGGACCGCCACCATGAGTCTTCATATCGGCGACACCGCTCCGGACTTCACGGCAGAGAGCTCCAACGGCACCATTCACTTGCATGAGTGGATCGGCACCGATTGGGTGTTCTTCTTCAGTCACCCCGGCGACTTTACCCCTGTGTGCACCACCGAGATCGGCCGCACCGCACAACTGGCCGGCGAATTCGCCCAGCGCCACATCAAGCCGCTGGGACTGTCCACCGACACCGTGTCCGAGCATGTGTCGTGGATCAAGGATGTGAACGACACGCAACACACCACCGTCACCTTTCCGATCGTCGCCGACCCCGACCTCAGTGTGGCGCGACTCTACGGCATGATCCACCCATTGCTCAGCGAGACAGCGGCCGTGCGTTCGGTGTTCATCATCGACCCACACAAAAAGATTCGCCTGACGATGACGTACCCCATGAATGTCGGGCGCAACTTCTCAGAGATCCTGCGGGTGATCGATGCGCTGCAGACGGCCGACGCGCATCACGTGGCCACACCCGCTGATTGGGTGGCGGGCGGCACGGTGATTATCCCCAATAGTATCCAGGGCGCAGAAGCCGAACGGCTGTTCCCACAGGGGTGGAACGTAGTGCGCCCGTATCTGCGGACGACCACGCTCTGAGCTGGAAGCACTTCTTCACCTCTGCCGGTTCGGGCTTTTCCTCGGTAGAAGCCACGGGTTTGGGATACGCCGTTGCATTGGTACGCGATGGGTTTGCCTCTCGGCCGGCGGCGCTTGATCCACTGCGCGGAGGTCTTGCAGACGGCGCAGGCGGGCGTGTCGCTCCGCGCTTTCCCGCTTCGGGCTCTGCACCGGATGCCCCCGATGCCACGGCACGCGTCGCCATGGCTACCGCGGTGTTGCGCGGCATGAGCCTCATGCACGATTTCGCGCCGATCGTGGCGTTCATCGGCCACGGCGCGACCACCGCCAACAATCCGCACGCGGCGGGCTTGGCCTGCGGTGCATGCGGTGGCCAGAGCGGCGAAGTGAATGCGCGCGTTCTCGCATCCCTTTTGAACGAGTCCGCGGTTCGCGCGGGACTTGCCGACGCCGGCATTCACGTTCCACCCAGCGCTTTTTTTGTCCCCGGGCTGCACAACACGGTCACCGACGAGATCAGGCTCTTTGATGTGGACGATGTCGTCGAGTCGCATCGTGCGGCGGTCGACGCGTTTCGGACGGCACTTGTGGCAGGTAGTGCGGCGGCGCGCCGCGAACGTGCGCCACTGCTGGGCCTCGAGAAGGCGGCACGCGACGATGCCCGACTCCTGTCGGCCGTGCGGAAACGTGCAGCCGATTGGTCAGAAGTGCGGCCCGAGTGAGGGCTCGCGCGCAACGCCGCCTTCATCATTGCGCCGCGCGTACGTACCCGCGGCGTCAACCGCGGCGGACTCACTTTCCTGCACGAGTATCGTTGGGAGGAAGACAACGGTTTCGGCGTGCTCGAGGCGATTCTCACCGCACCGATGGTGGTCACCAACTGGATCAACATGCAGTACAACGCCTCCACGGTGACCCCTGAACTCTTCGGCAGCGGGGACAAGGTTCTGCACAACGTGGCGGGCGGGAATCTTGGGGTGTACGAGGGTGCGGGTGGAGACTTGCGCATTGGTCTGGCGCTGCAGTCGGTGCACAACGGCACCGACTGGGTGCACCAGCCACTGCGACTCTCCGTGCTGGTGGAGGCGACGGCCGTCTGTTGGGTTCGCTTCGCCTGCGGGTCTGGACAGACTGCTTTCTCTGGCAAGCGATCGACGCGAGTTATGGCTCCATCGCTCTTGGATCAGCACAAGGGTCCGCGCACCGACGCCAATGGCCGCGAACTGCATGCGTCGGTCGAAGGTGGCGAGCCTCGCTTCATGTTTGATGGCGAGGCTCAGCAGGTAGAGGTCTGTGAGCGCGGCGGGAGTGAGCATCGCAGGCTTCGCCACCGCATGGACGTCCAACAACGACACATCATCCGGGCAAAACAGATGTCTCGGATGCGCCACGAAGGCCATCATCACCTCATGCACGGCTTGCATGGTGCCGAGTGTGTTCGGATACCTGGGCTGACAAGCGACACGCAAAACGCCATTCTGTACGATCGGGCAGGTCAGCCAGACTGACGTAGGTTCGCTCGCGGCCCAGCGGTGGGCAGAGTCGAGGAAGACATGTCTCGGGTCCAGCAGGGGGAGCACGGTATTCACATCAAGCAGGTACCGCACGCGCTACTCCTCGAGCAGTCCGGCGACGATCTCCGGTGTGACCTCGCCGGCCCCGTCGCGCACCGGGAAAAGGCTGATCCCGTTGCGCGAGCGCCCCGGCGTGGCCGGCGAAAGCGCGTGGACGTCGCAGGCTGAACACTCTCGCCGACGCAGCAGGCCGAGGCGTCACTGACTCGACGACCCAGGTCAGGTTCCCGTCAGGGTGCCACGAGCAGGTTTCCCCTCGTGCTCTATGGCGCGCGGCCGTGGAGCCAGTCCTTCGATCTCGAAAAACGATGTCTCCCTTCGCTGCCCTCCGTGCAGCGGCCGACGTGCGCCCGACAGTCCTCGTGCGCACTGCCCGCCTCACACGCGTTGCCCTTCTCCTTGGCATGTTCGCCACCACCGGTGACGCCGCTGCGCAACAGACCGCCCAAACCGACACGATCGTCCCGCCCTTCGCGCGCGCTCGTCGGCTCTCGGCTCAGGATGTCGCGAAAAAGAAGGAGGGCACCTTCTTCACGGGGCTGCCCGATTTCAGTTCCGATCCGGTAGCCGGTCAGGGATTGGGTGTGCGCGGCGCAGTGTTCTTTAACGGCAACCGCACCGATCCACTCTTCGCGTACACGCCATACCGGGCACGCCTGTCAGTGGCGGCTTTCGCGACCACCGCAGAGGCACGCGAGTTCTCGGCCAAACTCGACGTGCCATATGCACTCGGACTTCCGTGGCGCCTCAAGATCGATCTCAAGATCGGCGACAACCCAGCCAACCTGTACTTCGGGAGTACCGAGGCCACGCTGGGGCCGCTCACCCTGCCCTCCGGCGGCGCGACCTTCGACACGTACAAGGAATTCGATGTGGCCCGCAAGACACTGCGTCCGGGCGGTCCAACCGAGGACGCACAGGTAACCGATGCGCTCTCCAATCGCTTCGGCGAACAAGAGCTGATGTTGAACATCAAAGCCGACTACGCACTGGGTGGCGGACGCTGGCGGGTACTCGGTGGCTACGAGATCCAGCGTTTGCGCTACCGCACCTTCGCCGCGCGGACGGCCGACGCCGTAGACCCGGTGAGCGGCGCGAGCACCAAGGCTCCGAACGGCGTCGCCTTGCTCGAACGCGATGCGCAGCAAGGCGCCGTGTCGGGGCTCGCCGGCGGACGTGTGTCGATCTTGCAGCAAGCGCTGCTGTACGACACGCGTGACTTCGAGCCCGATCCCACCAAGGGTTTCTACTTCGAAGTAGGCAACGAGTTATCTGTCCCGGCGATCGGCTCTCAGTTCACGTTCAACAAGTTGTTCATGCAAGCGAAGGTCTTTCGCCGGCTGCCCATCGGGCCGCGCACAGTGCTCGCTGGCCGGTTTGGTGTCGGCAATATTTTCGGTGGCAGCGCACCGTTCTTTGAGTTCCAGGACCAGTGGAGCCCCGACGGCAGCGTAAACGCTCTCGGCGGCGCGCGGTCGCTCCGCGGCTACCGGGCCAACCGCTTTCTGGCGCGATCGCTGTGGTTCGTCAACGGCGAGCTTCGGACACGACTGGGAGAGCGGAAGATCAAAGGGCAACGGTTCGCGCTCGGCGTGGCGCCGTTCGTAGACGTGGGGACGGTGCGCGACCGCTGGCAGGATCTCGACTTCACGCGCTTGCGTTGGTCTCAGGGTATTGGTGCTCGACTGGCGTGGAACCAGAGCACGATCATATCCTTCGACGTGGGACGCTCGCGCGAAGACCGTCTCATGTACTTAGGGATCGGTCAAGCATTCTGAGCACGAACCCTTCTCCGACTCCCTTCCGGATACGATGCGCCTCTTAGTTGCGGAAGACGACCCTGCGCTGCGTGATGTGCTCGTGCGCGGGTTGCAGGATCTGGCGTATGCGGTCGATGCGACGGGCGATGGCGCAGACGCGCTCCTTCTTGCGGTCGTGCACGACTACGACGCACTGGTACTCGACATCCTGCTGCCGGGGAAGGATGGGCTGACCCTCTGTCGTGAACTTCGCGCGCGCGGCCTCACAGTGCCGATCCTGCTGCTCACTTCGCGCGACGCCGTAGAGGATCGCATTGGTGGACTTGATGCAGGCGCCGACGACTATCTCACCAAGCCGTTCGCCTTCGGCGAGCTGAGCGCGCGGTTGCGTGCCCTGTTGCGTCGTCCCGCGGGAGTGCTGCCGCCAATACTCACCGTTGCCGACCTCGAGATCGACTTGAAGCGTCTGGAAGCGCGGCGCGGTGGCGAACTGCTGCCGCTCACGGCGCGTGAATTCACCTTTCTCGCCTTTCTCGCGCGACAGCCGGGCCGTGTGGTGCCCAGGACCGAATTGGTCGAACATGTCTGGGATGGCAACCACGATCCGGGCGCCAACGTGATTGACGTGTACGTAAGCCGCCTGCGTCGTAAGCTCGAAGGGAACGGGCGATCGGTGCTGCTGCACGTCCGGCGGGGTGCCGGCATCCTGCTTGGGGAAGATGTCGTGGGCACCGACACCGAATGAGCCGCATCCTGCTGCCTCGCTCCATTCGCGGACGACTGACCGTATGGTACGCCTTCGCGCTCGCCGGTGGGCTTTGCGTGTTCGTATTTGCGTCATTGGCCGTGCTATCGGTGGAGTTGGAGCAACGGAACGACCAATTCCTGGTGGATGCGCGGCGCGCGTTCCTCGTCGAGCTGGAGGTCGAGCTGAAAGAGATGCCGACCATAGCCGAAGCCATTGACCGTGCGTTGAGCGAAGTGCGTTTCGAGGGGACGCGATTCCTCGTGTTGGCCCAGCCCGCAGATCGAGTGCAGGCCACGCCCGCCGACTTACGCCTCGAACCAAGCGGTGCAGCACACGCCGACGACGCTCGGCTTGTATTCGACTCCGTCGTGCACACCGAGTTGCGCAAGCGTCGCGCCACGCCGCCATCGGAGGGCACGCCGCCCGATGTCCGCGTTCCGCGGATGTTCACCATAGCGGCGGAGGAGAGCGCGGCGAGGGGCGCGACATGGAGTGCACCGGCGCGTGCGCTCGTTGCTCGCGAAGACGCGCGCGTCGCGCTTGACATCGTTCGATTACGAGGCGACTACTACGCCGTGGCGGCACTGCGCGAGCGACAAGGCATTCATGAGACGCTGCGTGAAGTGCGACGCGCATACCTGTTCGTGATCCCGTTTATCCTGCTGCTCGCGATCGGCGTTGGCTATTGGCTTGCCCGAAATGCCCTTGCACCAGTAGCCACCATGAGTGCGCAGGCGCGGCGCATCGGAATGACCTCGCTGCACGAGCGCTTGCCGGTACAAACCCCGCACGACGAACTCGGTTCGTTGGCCAGTGTGATGAACGAGCTGTTAGCCCGGCTGGACCGCGGCGTCGCACAACAGCGAGGCTTCGTCGCCGATGCATCGCACGAGTTGCGCACGCCGGTAGCGATTTTGCGTGCCGAGGCGGAGGTGACGTTGTCCCATGCATCGCGCTCGGAAGCCGAGTATCGACAGACGCTCGCGGTGATGGGCAACGCCACAGAGAGGCTGTCACGGATTGTGGAGGACCTGTTCCTGCTGGCACGAGCCGACGGCGGCCAGCGCATTGTCGAGGTGCGTGCCTTGTATCTCGACGAACTGCTCGCAAACGCCGTGCGGGCCATCACGCCACTGGCCGCGCAGTGCGATGTGGTCATCACATTCGGACCGGCGGCGGCAATGGATGAGGGGCCGACCTGCCACGGCGATGCCACCTTGCTGGACCGAGTCTTCCTCAACCTCCTCGACAACGCCGTGAAGCATTCGCCGCCGTGCGGTCGCGTACACGTGACACTCCGCACGGACGGTGACTGGCACGTGGTGGATGTGCGTGACGAGGGGGCCGGGATCCCGCCCGATGCGCAGCCACTCGTGTTTGATCGCTTCTTTCGCGTGGATACGGCGCGCACGCGCGCGTCGTCGGCTGGTTGCAAAAGCCCAGCGGAGCTGCGCACCGCGGCCATGGCCTCCCCGCAGTACTCGTCGGGGGCCGGCCTCGGACTCGCGATCGCACGTTCGATCGTGGAGGCGCACGGCGGCGTGGTGACGCTGCAGGAGAGTGGACCAGGGGGATCGTGCTTCCGGGTATTGCTCCCAGTCCCCACGGGGCCGATCGTGTGCGCGGCGCGCGCGCTGACACGACCAGTATCAGTGCGTGAGAGCGGGGATCGGACAAGAGACGGATAACACCGGCGCGGGCTCACACGTCGGCTCGGTCGGCGTCCAGCATCGACGCGGCCGTGCCGACCGCAGAGCGAATGGGGCTCGCCCGATAGGGCTCACGCGCGCGCTCAGCCACACGCAAGTCGCCCGATGACGCGAGCCGGGCGATTGCGCGTTCCACGCGCGATTCCCCCTTCGTGCCGTCGTCAGGCAAGCGCATTTCCGCCACCACATGACCACGGTCGGTGACGAGCACGGTTTCGCCAGCCTGCACGTCCCGCAGCAGCACTTGGCTGAGATGCGCCTTGAGCTCACGGATCCCGATTGTTCGCATATTGTGAACGTAGGCACGTGAGACTAGAGCGCAATTGACATGTCTACGCCGCATGGTGTCGCCGAACCTGTGCGTCGACAACGGCTGATGAGGGCCTTCGCCCTCAGACGTGGCGGCGCCTTCCGCCACCCGAACTCACACTGTGGGGTAGTCCTCCAGTATCGCGCCCCCATTCACGCGTTGTACGCCGGTGCCTACTGTCCAAGCGCTGCACCGTGCGCAACCACTGACTACCTTCGTCCGATATGAACGCGTTCTGCACTCGCCGCACCCGCGCCACCGGCCTCACCGTGCTTGTCGGCACACTCCTCGCATTGGCGATGGGCGCGTCCGGCTGCTCCCGCACCCCCGTCGCACCAGCCGCCGTAAAAAAGACCCGCGCCGACTCGGCCAACCAGAAGCTCTTCGGGCTGCATGCCCCCATGACCCACAATGGCGTCACACGCGGCATCCTGCGTGCAGATAGTGCCTTTGTCTACGAAGACGGGATGCGCCTTGAGTTACGCGGCGTCAGTGCAACCCTCGAAGGCCCAACCGGGTTGCAACTGGGCGTGATGACCTCGAAAAATGGTGTGGTCACCCTGTCAGACTCGCGGGTCGCGCTCCTCGGCGCCGTCGAGATCACCAGCACGAGCGGACGCCAACTGCAGACATCGCAGGTCACTCTTGACCTCAAGAACAATCGCTTGCTTGGCGACAGCGCGTACACCGTCCGCGCCAGCAAGAGTGCGCGGCCGACGGCTGGCGCTGGATTCGTTTCTGACCCGGGGCTCGCGCGCCTGCAGTCGGCTGCGGAGTTTCGCGAAGAGGAAGCGGCAGCCGCACAGCGTGCCGCGAAGGCTGCGGCAGACAGTGCGGCCCGAAGAGCCAGGACGAAGGCCGCCGCGGCATCGCCAATGCCTGCTCGGCCTCCTTCACGTTAGTGGGCAACCATTTGCCCGCGCTCGGTGACCCAGGAGAGCATCACACAGGCTTGACAATCGACACAATGCCGCCGCATCTGCGATTCTCACCCGACTACTCGAGCTTTCTTCCCATGATTCGTTCACTGATCGCCCTCGTCGTTGCCGTTGCCGTTGCTCCACATGGTGTACACGCGCAAACGCATCCGCTCGCGGGAGACTGGTCCGTGTCCTTGGCCTCGGGAATGCGCATCGAAAATGGGGAACAGACGATCATCACACAGAAGGGAACGATGAGCGTCGTGATTGTCGGCGACTCGATTATTGCAACACTCAAGATGCAACCGCCCGAGGGTATGCCTGCGCGTCCTGCATCACGCTTGGCCGCCAAGCTGGCAGCCGGAAAAGTCGTCTTCACGGACAAGCGCGAAGCCACCGTCAGCATGAACGGCGAGGAGCAGAAGGTGATGTCGACCAGCACGTTCACCTTCGACCCCTCGGGCGACGTATTGGCCGGGACCGTCTCACGCGAGATCCAGGGCATGGGTGGCATGGGTGGCATGGGCGCGCAGCCTATCACCGGCGCTCGCATCAAACACTAGTCAAGCACGAGCGCAAAGGATCAATGCGCGCCGGTCAACACTGCGCATCGCACACCGGAACACCTGGCTGACGTGACGCGTCGTCAATAATGCGCGCGTCGCACGTCAGCAGCGACAGATTGGAAAGTTGTGCGTGGGCGATCAGCATGCGATCCGCTGGATCGGCGTGCGTCTCGCCAGCGAGCAGCGTGCTTTGAATGAATAGGTCGCGGGTGGTCGCCAATCCCTGAATGCCCGGTGCGCCAGCCGCTTGCCCAAGCCAGAGCGTGGAATGCATGGGCAACGTGAGCTGCCCCTTGGCAGCCTTGAGTGACACCTCCCAGTACGAGATGTCACTCACGAACAGCCGCCGTTCCCTTGCCGCCAGATCGATGTGCCTCCACGCACCGTTGGACATCTGCGCGCGCCTATCATGCAGCGTCCAGATCCACGCATACGTATCGAGCAGCAGCGCGTCGGTGCGCCTTGGCGACTTCGACGCTTTCCACAGCAATGGCTTCTCTGGATACGAGCGCGCACGCTCGGCCACACGGCACCGCCAAGCGAATCACTGTCGGACATGGCCCATGCCGAATGATCTGGCGACACAATATCACCGTGAATGCTCACCGTGCCGCGAAGAAAGCCGATAGGTGACGGCGTCACGTCGTCGACGGTCCCGACCTTCACCATCGCCCGACCGTGCTTGGTCACCACGAGCTCTGTGTGGCGTTTGGCGATATCGTCCATGAATTCAAGGCTGGTCGTCTTGCACTATGTCAAGAAGGGAGCACCGACGCCCTAGCCTTTTTCACTTTATGATGAAAAGTACTTGACAGGAGATCGCTGTCCTGCGTAGGCTTCTTGCGTATGGCTTCCTCACTCCGCCAATCACCGCGTGCCCCGGCGGCACAACCACCTGCCCTGCACGATCGCGCCCTCCGGGATTTGTCGTTCATTCGACACACGATGGAGGGCGCCTCGTCGTTCACCGATGTCCCCGGATGGGGATTAGTGGCGATTGGCGTGACCGCGATCATCGCCGCAGTGATTGCTGCGACCCAAGTGACGGCAGGACGATGGCTGTCGGTGTGGTTGGTCGAAGCGGTCGTTGGCGCACTCCTTGGTGGAGCCATGATGTGGCGCAAAATGCGCCGACGCGTTCGCAGTGCCGACGCGCCGCTCCTGAGCGTTCCCGCTTGCAAGTTTCTCTTTGGTTTTTGGCCCGCGATTCTGGCCGGTGCAATTCTGACGTTCGCCCTTATCAATGTGCAGCATGTGTTCAGCGATCCGCGCGCCTCGGTTCGCGCCCTGCCCGGCCTCTGGCTGGTGCTCTACGGCGTTGGCGTGACGACGGCCGGCGCATTTTCAGTGCGCGCGGTACCGCTCATGGGCGCCGGCTTTATCGCCATCGGCACCGTGGCGCTCTTTGCCCAGAACGTGTCGGGAGATTTCCTGCTGGCCCTCGGCTTCGGTGCGTGGCAAGCGATGTTTGGCGTATGGATTGCACGGAGGCACGGTGGCTAAGAAGAATGCACTGGCCGCCAAGGCATCCGGCACGCCTGCGCCCGTTGCGAAAACGCTCACCGCCGTGGACGGCGACGATCGATCACCGCTCGACCTCGATCGTTTGATTCACGAGCGCGTACGACTCGCCATAGTCAGTGCGTTGGCCGTGCATCAGATGCTCACCTTTAACGAGCTCAAGGCGTTACTCGATACCACCGACGGGAATCTGTCGGTGCACGCGCGTAAACTCGAAGACGCCAAGTACCTGTTGTGCAAGAAAGGATTTGATGGCCGCATCCCACGGACTGAGTATCGACTGACAGCGACAGGGCGACAGGCGCTGGAGCGCTACCTCGCACACATGGAGGCGCTCATTCGACGCGTTGGCGATCACGGGTAACGCGTAGCGCGCGACGC
>Ga0105049_10001309_pt1 | contig 29309 bp, 24 predicted proteins | sample MAT06_FD_78087 | JGI IMG/M metagenome (GOLD analysis project Ga0105049, IMG submission 78087) | Freshwater microbial communities from Lake Fryxell liftoff mats and glacier meltwater in Antarctica - MAT-06 | ecosystem: Environmental > Aquatic > Freshwater > Ice > Liftoff microbial mat | place... | reverse complement strand
TGCCACTCATCGGTCCGAGCCCGCTGCTGTCGAACGTGTGGCTGGCCGCAGGCCACAACATGCTCGGGCTCTCCATGGCCACGGGGACCGGCAAGTTGGTGGCCGAACTCGTCACCGGCTCGACACCTCACATCAACCCGGCTCCGTATTCACCCATGCGGTTCTGAGAAGAACAGGGTTCACTTCCCGAAGGTAATTTTCGTGCCATCGAAGGTGACCGTCTTTCCGCCCACGACGAGTGCGCCGCCGTCAGCCTTGATCTCGGGGTGCTTGCTTGGACTTCCCCACGCCAATGCCGATAGCCGTCCATCGGCACCACGACCGAGCCTGGGATTCGGTTGGAGAGATTCCTTGCGAACGTACTCTTTCCTGAACCTGGAATTCCCGCGATGGCCAAGAGCCAGGGCGGCGGTTGCTGCGTTTGCAGGGCGGTGAGGACGCACTCGATCGGGCTCACCGCCTTACTCCTTGCGGAACCTGCGACGGACGTCGAACCAGACCGCGGCGAGGATCACCGCTCCCTTGATGACGCTCTGCCAGGAGTAGTGAACACCCGCCTGGTTGAGTCCCTTGTCGAGGGTGCCGATGATGATGGCCCCGAGAAGCGTGCCGGGCATGGAGCCGATGCCGCCGGTGAAACTGGTGCCGCCGACGACGACCGCAGCGATGGCGTTGAGTTCAAAGTTGATGCCGCCCGACGGGATCGCGGAGAAGAGTTGCGACGCTTGAATGATCCCTGCGAGCCCTGCAAGTGTGCCGCAAAGCACATAGACGAGGAAGTCATGCCTTGGCACTCGGATGCCGGTGAAGCGTGCCGCTTCGCGGTTACCGCCGATCGCGAAGAGGTGCTGGCCGAAGCGTGTGCGATGGAGCAGCACGAACAGGCCCGCGAACACGGCCAGCATGAGCGCCACCTGCATCGGCAGCCAGTCGAAGAAACGCTCATTTCCCAGGGCGACGAAGAGGCCCGCGTCAAGCGGCACCGGCAGCGGCTGGTTCTCGTTGAACTGCAAGGCGGCCCCGCGGGCGGCCATCATCGTGCCCAGCGTGATGATGAATGGCGGCATCTTCGTCCATGCGGCCAGGGCGCCGTTGATGGACCCCACACCCGCGCCGATAGCGAGGCCGACGACAATCGCAGCGCCCGAGCCATAGCGAGGGATCATGGCGACCGCGGCGACTCCCGCGAGTGCCGTCACCGCGCCGACGCTCAGATCGATGCCGCCGATAAGGATCACGAGCGTCATGCCAAAGGCGAGCATCGCGTTCACGGAAACCTGCTGCGACAAGTCAAGCATGTTCCCCGGACGAACGAACCGCCCAGCCTGAACCGGGGCGATCCACAACTGGAACATCAGAAGCAACCCACCCCAGACGAGCAGTAGCGGTAGCAGTCGGCGAATATTCATCATGAGACATCGGTCCTTGAAGGGCGGGCTTCCTGCCTGTCATGCTTCGAGACAGACAAGAAGCCTGTTCTACGGAAGAGTCAGTTCCGCCATCACGCCTTCGGCCGTTGCGGTCTCGGCGTCAAGTTCGCGGAGGATTCGGCCGTTGCGATAAAGCATAAGGCGGTGCGAGAGGTTTAGAACCTCCGGCAAGTCCGACGAGATCAGAATGATGGCCAAACCCTGATCCATCAAGCGGTGGAGAAGTGCAAACATCTCCGCTCGGGCTCCCACGTCCACGCCGCGGGTTGGCTCGTCAAGGATCAGCACTCGTGGCGGCCGTTCGAGCCACTTGCCGACGACCACCTTCTGCTGGTTCCCGCCACTGAGTGCTAGCACCGGTTGCTCCGAGTTCGCGCAGCGGATGCCGAGCCCTGAGACAGCGCGGTCGATGATCTGTGATCGCCGGCGACTGTTGACGAATGGTCCGCGATTCCACTCGATGGCCCAGGGCAGGGCGAGGTTGAAGCCAACGCTTTGCGAGGTCACGAGGCCTTCGCGCTGGCGGTCCTCCGGCACGAGGGCGATGCCGGCCGCGAGGGCATCCGCGGGTGAGCCGATGGTGACGGGAACTCCCTGGACCTCGATTCGACCTGCGGTGGCTGGCTCGATTCCGAACAGAGCGTGGGCCAGTTCGGTTCGCCCGGCGCCGAAGAGCCCCGCGAATCCGAGGATCTCGCCGCTGCGAAGTTCAAACCTGACGCCGTGCACGCCGGGAGCGTGGAGGTCGCTGAGCTTCAGGACAACCTCGCCCGGCTTTCGAGGGGGACGGGGATAATCATGACCGATGTCGCGGCCCACCATCCAGCGCACAAGTTCGGTGCGATCGAAGCCCGCGGCAGGCTGGGTCCCGATGCTGCGGCCGTCCCGTAGCACTGTGACGCGGTCGGCGATGCGGCCGATCTCTTCGAGCCGATGCGAGATGTAGATGATGCCGACGCCCTGCTCGCGAAGTCTTCGCAACCGAGCATGCAGGGCGGTCGCTTCTGACTCGGAGAGGGCTGCGGTCGGCTCACCCAGCACCAGGACGCGGGCCTGACTGGAGAGGGCACGCGCGATCTCGACAAGCTGAAGCTGGGCAACAGTGAGCGTGCCGACGAGGGCGTTCACGTTGCCGAGCTCGGGCATGCCGAGATCGTCGCGAAGCCTCTGGGCGTCCGTGACCATCCGTCGGCGGTTGAGAAAACCAAGGCGAGTGGGCTCGCGGCCGAGGAAGATATTCTCTGCGACGGAAAGGTTCGGCGCGAGGGCAGTTTCCTGGTGGATGAGCCGTATGCCCGCACGATCGGCCGCCGCCACGTCGCGTAGTTCGGTGGGTTCGCCGTCCATGCGGATCTCGCCGACGTCCGGTCGGTGAATGCCGCCAAGAACCTTGATGAGGGTGGATTTGCCAGCGCCGTTCTCGCCGAGGAGGGCGTGAATCTCGCCGGCTCGCAGGTCGAAGTCGACGCCGTCGAGGGCCTTCACGCCGCCGAAATGCTTGCGAACCCCGCGAAGTTCGAGCAACGGCGGGGTGTCGCCATGGGTGCTCATGCGGACTCTTTGGTGAAGGTCTTCACAGGGATCTTGACCTCCTTCTCGATCGGCTTGCCCGCCAGCAGATCGTACGCGAGCTTCGCGGCCACGTGGCCCATCTCGATGGGGAACTGCTCGACCGTCGCGAGCAGGCGGCCATCCTTCACCGCTTCTTTGCCGAGCTTTGAGCCGTCGATGGACACGATCGTGATGCTCTTGTTTCGCCACTCGGGGGAACTCTTGATGGCGGCATACGCACCCAGGGCGCTCGGATCGTTGATGGCGAAGACCGCGTCGAGTTCCTTCACGTGGCCGAGGATATCCTTCATGATGTTCTGCGAGATTTCGGTCGAGCCGCCGCCCTCTTGTGTTTCGAGAACGACCATGTCCGGAAACTTCTCGGCGAGGACAGCGCGGAAACCCTTCACGCGATCGAGGCAGGATTTGGTGATCGAGAGGTGAAGGACCACGAGCTTGGCCTTGGGCTTCACCGCACCAAGGGCTTCCGCGGCGAGCCGGCCGGCCTGCACGTTATCGCTTGCAACCTGGGCCGCGACAAGGTCGGCGTCACCCACCTGCGTATCCACGGTGATGATCGGCACGCCAGCCCGCTTCGCGGCGAGCAGGCTGCCGCGAACGCCTTCCCAGTTCACCGGGTTGAGGAAGATGGCGGCGGGTTGCTGCTGGATGACGTCCGAGAGATCGTTGCGTTCCTTCGCGCTGTCGAGCTTGGCATCAAGCGTCTGGAGGCGATCGCCGTGCGACTCGATGATCTCCTTGATCCCGTGATTGAGATCGACGAAGAACGGATTGTTGAGCGTCTGGAAGCTCACGGCGAACGACTTCCCCGTTACGGGTGCGTTCGAGGAGCCACAGCCCACGAGCCCGAGGAGCGAGGCGGAGGCGAGCGTGCGACGCAGCGCCTGACGGCGCGAGAGGTGACGAGAGGAGGTGTTCATGAGAGGGATTATAGTCACAACTCGGAAGTCAGTGCTAGCTTCTCGCTACTGGAAGCCAAGCCTTTTACGAGTCTCCTCGATCCAGTGAAAATGGGATTCGATGCAGGGGACCGCTGAGCCCGGCGGAGGAGGGCGGGGGACCAATCGCCTTGCGATCGCGGCGGCCAGTTCGGGGACTCCCTCGCCCGTTCTGGCGGAGACTCGCAGTTCCGCGATCGATCGCCGATCATCGCGAAGGTCGCACTTGTTGAGAATGACGAGGCACCGATTCCCCTGCGGAATTTCCTCGCCCGGAAGAGTCGGCTCGGCTTCGCTTGCATCGAGAAGCCAGATGATGAGGTCCGCGTTCGCGAGGAACTGGCGAGCCCGTTCGATTCCTTCGCGTTCCAGAGTATCGGACGCATGGCGAAGCCCAGCCGTATCCGCGAGTTCGACCGGCCAGCCGTCGAAGGCCGCGGGGACCGTCACCACGTCGCGCGTGGTGCCAGCGGTGGCGGCGACGACGCTACGCTGGAAGCCCGCGAGCGCGTTGAGGAGCGAACTCTTGCCGACGTTCGGCGGCCCCGCAAGCACGACCCGCCAGGGTTCCACGAGATGCCGGCCCAGCGGGATTCGAGAAGCCAACGTCTCGAGACGTTCTCGTGCCGCCTCGCGATTGTCCGCTTCGAGGGCACGCATCTCTTTTCCAAAAGCCCCTTGATGCTGATCGAGTAGAATCGCCGCGGTTCTCGTGGTGGTCGCGCGAGTCATCAGGCTCAGCGCGTCAGAACTCGCCTCGTCGGCTTCGGTGCAGCCCCGGATCACGAACTGCTCGACTACCCATCGCACCACGCGGCGCCCGCCGTGGCAGTGCACTTCGACGCATGTGCCTGGGTCTGTTTCACGAACCGCAAGCACGACGTCGTCGCCGTCCGCGAGTGTGCCGAACCAGAAGCGATGCCGTGGTGGAAGTTCGGGAAGCCGCCGCTTTCCCAGTGGCCGGAAGAGTTCGCGAGCGATCGGCCACGCCTGAGGGCCCTGCACCGAGACGGTTGCAATGGCACCCGTGCCTGTGGGCGTGAGCACCCTGACGCTCGTCACGGCAGTGCCTCCGCCGCAAGGCGAATCCCCTCGAGCGTCAGCGTGGGCACGATCTCGGGATCGAAGTGGAAGTGGCCTTCCAGAAGGTGCCCGTCCCCGCCGGTGATGAAGAGCTTGGGCCGTTCGAGTCCAAGTGTTTGCTGGCCATGCATCGCGATGGAGGAGATGCCGCCGACCACCGACCAGAAGACTCCCGACTTCATCGCCTCGATTGTGTTCGTGCCAACGACGTGTCGTACCGGTTCCTGGATTGCAACGTCAGGCAACAGAGCGGTGTGTTCGTGAAGCGAGTGGAGCATGGTGCCGAAGCCGGGGAAGATCGCGCCTCCGATGAATCGGCCCTCCGCAGAGACGAAGTCGACTGTGACGGCCGTGCCTGCGGTCGCAACGATGATCGGTCGGCCCGGGGCACGTCGGTGAGCCGCCGTGGCCGAGAGCAGGCGATCGATGCCCACCTTCGTGGGTTCTGGAACCGCGACGTGAAGCGGGAGCGACAATGGATCCTGGATCATTGTCGCACGATAGCCCGCCGCTTCGATCCATTCCCAGAGCCGGGCGGCTCGTGACGGAACGACAGACGCGATTGCGAAGCGGCCGCCAAAGGGCACGCCCCATGCCTCTGCCTGGGATTTCCAGGCCTCCGGATCATCCGGCGACAGCGACGCTAGCTCGGTAATTCCGGGCGCGGATGTGCAGCGACCGAACTTGATGCGAGTGTTCCCGATATCAACGACAATGTCTGGCGACATGGTGGCCTGCCGTGGGACAGGCTTCCAGCCTGTCATTGCAATCGGAATGAATGACGCCCTTCGACGATGCGATCGGTGGCTGTCGTGGTCCGGCCACTGACAGCCCAGGAGCCCGTCCTACGTGGGTGGTGTGATCTCCGCCACCGCGGTCGTTTTGAAGTCCTCGGTGCGGATCGTCGCCGTCTCCGCGTATTCCGTCGGCTTCCGCTTCGCCGCGGCGTCCTTCTCCGCTTGCTTCAACTCCAGGATTTTCGTCGCGGTCTCTCCGACCAGCTTCGAGAGCCCCTGGCCTGTCACGGCGGAGATCAGCAGCACCTCGCGACCCAGGTCGGCGGCGAGCCGTTGCTGGATCTCCTCCGCCCCGGTGAGTTCCGCCTTGCTGACGCAAACGATCTCCGGCTTGTCCGTCAGCGGAATCACGTAGTCGTGGAGTTCCTTGCGGATCGTGTGGTAATTCTGCACCGGGTCCGACTCATCCGTGGGGAAGGGCTCGACAAGGTGGACCAGCACTCGTGTCCGCTCGACGTGCCGAAGGAACTCGTGGCCCAACCCGACGCCGGAGGAAGCACCTTCGATGAGGCCCGGCAGGTCCGCGAGGACGAAGACGTGGTCGCCGCCGAGGCTCACGATGCCAAGGTTTGGATGCTTGGTGGTGAAGGGATACGCCGCGATTTCAGGCGTCGCCCGAGACAATCGCGAGAGCAGGGTGGACTTGCCCGCATTGGGGAAGCCGACGAGCCCCGCATCGGCGATCACCTTGAGTTCCAGGGCGATCCTGCGTTCCTCGCCTTCCTCGCCCGGCCCGAATTGGCGGGGGGTGCGATTGGTGGCGGAGGCGAAGAACTTGTTCCCGCGGCCGCCTTTGCCTCGCTTGGCGACGATGACTTCGTCGCCGATCTCGGTGAGATCCTTGAGGATATTGCCGCGATCGCGGTCACGAACGATGGTGCCCGGCGGCACGGGAATGATAAGGTCGTGCGCGTCCTTGCCGGCACACAGCGAGGTGCTGCCTGGTTCGCCGGACTTTGCCTTCCAGTGCTTCTTCTGCACCAGCGGAGCAAGGTTATCCGCGTTCTCAACAGCCCTCACGATGACGGAACCGCCATCGCCTCCATCGCCGCCGTCCGGCCCGCCCCGCGGCACGTACTTCTCGCGACGGAAGGAGCACATGCCCTTACCGCCATCGCCAGCCTTCACTTGTAGTTCGACACGATCAACGAACATATCAAACTCGGAACGGGGAACTCGGAACTCGGAACAAGGACATTCTACATCCGCTCCACGGACCTGATGCCGAGGAGCGCCAACGCCTGTTGAATCACACGCCCCACGAGATCCACGAGCAGCAGTCGTGAATCGCGAAGTTCGGGCGACTCGGCTTTCAGCACGGGGCAGCTTTCAAAGAAGCCACTGAATGACTTCGCGAGGTCCCAGAGGTACGCCGTGATCGCGTGAGGCATGTAGTCCGCGGTAGCGTTGTTGACCGCCTCGGGGAATCGCAGCAGTTGCAGAGCGAGGGCTCGCTCGGCCGGTAGCGTCAGCAGAACCCTTGGCGGTGAAACGTGGAAGCGAGCCCCGTCCACCTCGCCTTCGCGGAAGATCGACCGGCAGCGGGCGTAGGCATACTGCATGTACGTTGCGGTGTTGCCGTCGGTCGCGAGCATCTTGTCGTAGCTGAAGAAGTAGTCACTGGTGCGGTTGCCGCTCAAGTCCGCATACTTGACAGCCCCAATGCCGACGACTTCACGGATCTCGGCCTTCTCGACTTCGGAGAGGTCGGGCACCTTTCGGCCGGTCGCCTTCCGTTCCGCGACGCTGGCCTCGTACTTCTCGCCAGCCTTCTCGACAGCCTCATCCAGCAGGAGCGACAACTCGAGCGTGCCGCCCTTGCGAGTCTGGAACGGCTTTTTGTCTTCACCGAGGATCGAGCCGAAGGTGATATGCTGGAACTCCTCGTTCGCGTATCCCCAGCGTCGGGCCTGAGCGAAAAGCGTCTTGAAGTGCAGGGCCTGGCGTTTGTCGACGACGTAAAGCATCGCGTCCGGCTTCCAGGTCGTCATGCGGTGCTTGATGGTCGCGAGGTCGGTCGTGGTGTATGTGAAAGCGCCATCCCGCTTGCGGATGATCGCGGGCGGTTCTTGCTTCGTCTGCTCGGCTTCGGTCTGCGGGATCTCGCCCTTCGCGTTGGGGATGACGACGGCGCCCTTGCTCTCGCTTGCGATGCCCTTCGTGAGCATCTCGTCGACGATGCCCACGAGCATCGGGTTGTAAAAACTCTCTCCGAGGGCATGGTCGATCTTGACATCGAGGCGTTCGTAAATCGGGCGCAGCATCTCCAGGCAGGCTGGCATAAACTTCTGCCACAGGGCCACGTTCTCGGCATCCCCCGCGTGCAGCTTGGCGGTTTCCTCCTGGCAGGCCTTCTTCACGGGATCGTCCGTGGGGCCTTCGTCGTCGTCCTCGGTCGCTTTTTTGAAGAGGCCGCGAACGTGGACGTAGAGCCTGGCCAGTTCCCTCACCGGGTCAGTGTCGAATGCTGCCTGATCGCGATGGTGCTTGTAGCCGTAAAGCAGGATGCCGAACTGCGTGCCCCAGTCGCCGAGGTGGTTGTCGCCGATGACGGTGTGGCCGGCGAAGCGGAGCAATCGCACGAGGGCGTCGCCGATGATCGTGCTGCGAAGGTGGCCGACGTGCAGCGGTTTCGCGACATTTGGGCCGCTGTAATCGATCACGAAGGTTCGCGGCGTCGCCGCCGTGGGGACGCCGAGACGCACATCGACCGCGACCGCCTCAATGCCCTTGGCGAGGAACTCGGTCTTCAGCTTCAGGTTGATGAACCCCGGCCCCGCGACGCTGGCGGCTTCGATTGCATCATTCGCGGGCAGCTTCGCCACAATCGCGTTTGCCACGTCCTGCGGTTTCAGGCCGAGGATCTTCGCCAGAGGCATCGCGAAGTTCGCCTGGTAGTCGCCATGCTCCGCGTTCGAGGCAGGTTTCACCATCTCCAGGTATGAAGCCACATCCGTGCCATCAGGCACGCCGTTTGTCAGCACGGGGCGAAGCGTTTCGCGCACGCAGGAGAGGAGATTCATGACGATCCAAGTTGTCCACAAAGCGACATCGGCCGCGACCGATACCCTGAAAGCAGGGCCGGCCCGGCCGATGAATGGAGTATAGTAAGAACGACCTTACATGGTCACTCGTCCTCGTCGTCGTGTTCCCAGTCCACCTTCACGGCGTCGGCCCAGAGTTCCTCGAGCTTGTAGTAGTCGCGAGTCTCGGGGTCGAAGATGTGGACCATCACATCGCCGTAGTCCTGTACCACCCACTTGCTGGCTTCGTAGCCCTCGATTCCCATCCGTTCGTCGCCTTCGCCCTGAAGGGCGGCGTCAATTTCCTCGGCCAACGTGTGAACCTGCCGACGGCTGGTTCCGGTGGCGATGACGAAGAAATCGACGATGGGGGTGCAGGTCCGCAAGTCGAGGACGACGAGATCGCGGCCCTTGTTGTCGGCGGCGGTGCGGGCCGCCAGACAGGCACGATGGCGTGCCGAGGGAAGAGTGAGGGAATGCGAGGCGGGCACCGAGCGAACAGTTGCGATGTTCAAGTGACCTCCTTCAGGGCATGGGTGCCCCCGGAGGTCGCTGGCGCCGCGGTACGACTTGAGTGGTCGCCGTGATCGTGGCTCATGCCTCCGAGAGGAAACGATCGGCCATGCCGACGGATCTCTGGAGTTCGGACTGCCCGAACCCTCAGTTCTATCATCGACATGTGTCGCCCCAAGGTCAAGCCGACCTCCGTTAGAATCAGCATTTCCTGGCGAACTCACGGGCATTCCTCGCAATCCTTAGACTCGGTTTTCCGACTCACAGCGAGGACTCGCTCGCAGCTGCATCCGAGAATAATCCATGGACACCGCCATCGCAGCCAGGTTCGTTTTATCTCGCGACCCGATTTCGTATCCTGACGAAGTCCCGTAGTCGTTACGGCCCGATGCTTCTCTTCGGCGTTCGAGGAGCCATCGATCGATTTCCTCCGATAACCTCTTCTCCACCAGTCGCCATGAAACCTCGCGTCATCATCGGACCCGCACAACTCAAGGCCATCCCCGAGACCTACGCTCCGATCCTCGAAGCGGCCGGGCTGGAACTTGTCTATCCCCAGCGGAACGTGCAGATGGTCGAGGACGAACTCCTCGCTCAGATTCCCGGCTGCGTGGCGTCGCTCGCGGGTTCGGAGCCTTACACGCCTCGCGTTCTGGAAGTCGCCGCGGCGAAGGGCCTGCGTGTGATCGCTCGCGCCGGCGTGGGATATGACACCGTGGACTGCGCCGCCGCGACGAAGCATGGCATCGCCGTCGCCATCGCGCCGGGCACGAACCAGGAAGCCGTCGCGGAGCATACGTTCCTGCTGATCCTGGCACTGCTGAAGAGCTTCACAGCCCAGCACTTCGCGATCATGAACGACAAGAAGTGGGTCCGAAAGGCCACGCTGCCCCTCCGCGGCAACACGCTGGGCTTAGTCGGCCTGGGTCGCATCGGCAAGGCGATGGCCACGCGGGGCTTCGCCTTCGGAACGAAGGTCATCGCGTACGAACCGTACCCGGACAAGGCCTTCTGCCAGCAGCACGGCATCGAACTCGTGACGCTGGACGAACTCTTCCGCCGGGCGGACATCATCAGCCTGCACCTGCCATCGACGGCGGAGTCCAAGCAGATGATCAACAGGGCCTCCCTCGCAAAGATGAAGCCGACGGCCCTGCTGATCAACACGGCCCGTGGTTCGCTGGTGAACGAACCGGATCTCTACGAGGCGCTGAGTACCGGCCGCCTCGCGGGCGCCGGCCTGGATGTGCTGGACGAGGAGCCGCCGCAGCCGACGAACCCGCTGCTGACGCTGCCGAACGTGGTGGCGACGGCCCACACCGCGGGCATTGACAAGCTCGCGACCGCCGAGATGGCTCGCGTGGCCGCCACCGCGATCACGCGATTGCTCGCGGGCGACTGGCCCGAAGGCTGGGTCATGAATCCCGAGGTCAAGGATCGATTCCTGGAGAAGAAGTCAACGGGTGCACCAGGCGAACCCTGAGCATAAGCGACGGTGTGGACGAACCCCAGGTGGATACGGAGTGTGCATGGCGGACGCGATTGAGATCGAGCGGCTCGTCGTACGCTACCGAGGCAAGATTGCGCTCGATGGGCTGGACATGCGAGTGCCCGTTGGGTCCGTCTTTGCTTTCCTGGGTGATAACGGGGCCGGCAAGACGACCACGATGAAGGTTCTCACCGGCATGACGCCGCCCGATTCGGGTCGGGCCGTCATCCTCGGCAACGATTGTTGGGGGCAGGCGCCCACGCTGCGGCATCGCGTGGGGTACATGCCCGAACGGCCGCGGTTCTACGACTGGATGACCGTCGCCGAGATTGGCTGGTTCACGGCGTCGTTTCACCGAGCGGGGTTCGAGAATCGTTACCGCGAATGGGCCGATCGGCTCGGGCTCGATTCCGCAAAGCGTCTCAAGGATCTCTCGAAGGGTGGCTACGCACGCGTGGGGCTGGCGCTGGCTCTCGCCCCCGATCCCGAGGTCTTGCTGCTCGACGAACCGACATCGGGGCTGGATTTGCTTACGCGCCGCGAGTTCCTCGCCGGGCTCGCGGAGTTGGCGAGTACGGGCAAGACCGTCCTGATTTCCAGCCACTCGATTGCGGAACTGGAGCGAGCTTGCACGCATGTCGGCCTGCTTCGTGATGGCAAGTTGATTCTCTCCGCGACGCTGGACGAGCTACGTCAGCGATTCCGCCGAATCAGCCTTCGATTCCGCGAGCAACCGCCGGACCCGCAGTCGCTGGGCACAGTGCTCGAACGCCAGGAGACGGGCCGATTCTTACAGATACTGCTGCAGGATCCGAATCTGGCCGCTATCGAGAACCTTCGCCAGGATGCGACTGTCACTGATGTCGATGACATGCCGGTGACGCTCGAAGAGATCTACACGGCCCTGATGGCGAAGGAACGCGCGATCCCGATGGTGCAGCGAGCGACATGACTGGGATTGCCTGATCACTCTCCACGGATCACTGAGAACCTTTTGATGTCCACCCTGATCACACCGCGAACGATGTCCGGCTTCCGCGATTACCTGCCGGAGGTGATGCTGGCCCGCGAGAAGGTGCTGGAGATCGCTCGCCGTGTCTACCGCAACTACGGCTTCACGCCGATCGACACGCCGGCCTGCGAATCGCTCGACGTGCTCCTTGGCAAGGGCGGCGACGAATCGGACAAGCTCGTCTACCGCGTCCAGAGCGCCCGTGGCGACAAGGTCGAGATGGGCCTGCGTTTCGACCTGACGGTGCCCTTCGCACGGTTCGCGGCCCAGTATATCAACCAGCTAGGAACCCCCTTCAAACGCTACGCGATGGGCCCTGTGTGGCGCGGCGAACGCCCTGGCCATGGCCGCTACCGCGAGTTCTGGCAGTGCGACTTCGACACCATCGGCACCACGTCGAACGCTTCGGATATCGAGACAGCCCTGGTGATCAACGACCTGTTCACCGCGATCGGCTTCGACAAGTTCGAGGTGCGGATCAACAACCGGCTTGTGCTCAACGGTTTGCTGGATCTCCTCGGGCTCACCGAAAAGGCAGTACCGCTGCTTCGATCACTGGACAAACTGCCGAAGATTGGTCGTGAGAAGGTCATCGAGGAAATGGTGACCGATGCGGGCGTGACGCCAGAGCAGGGCGGTCATTTGCTGAAACTCGCGGAGACCACTGGCACCAATGACGAGGTCTTGAACACTATCCAGGGCTTCTTCGCCGATTCGCCCAGCGAGAAAGCGACCGAGGGCCTGACTCGCCTTCGCGAACTCCTCGCCGTCGCGAAAACCGCTGGCGTCCCCGAGGGTCGCTTCAAGATCGACCTCAGCATCTGTCGCGGGCTCGATTACTACACCGGCACCATCTTCGAGACGTTCCTCACGGACCTGCCCAGCATCGGCAGCGTTTGCAGCGGCGGGCGGTACGACAATCTTGCCTCGAAGTACACCAAGCAAGTGCTGCCTGGCGTCGGCGCGTCGCTTGGCCTTGATCGCCTCATCGCCGCGATGGAGGAACTGAAGCACCCGCTGCTCACCGGCCAGTCGACGCCGGCCCAGGTGCTGATCGTCCAGTTCGACGCGACTCGCCTGGGCGACTATCAACGCATCGCGAGGATGCTGCGAGAGGCGGGCATCGCCGTCGAGGTGTACCCGGAGGCGAAGAAACTTGGAGCCCAGTTCCAGTATGCCGAGAAGCGCGGCTACAAGCTCGCCCTGATCGCGGGTTCGGACGAGTTCGCGAACGGCGTGTGGAAGGTCAAGGATCTGGCGAAACGCGAAGAGGCCACGGTGAATGAGAGTGATTTACAAGGCCATATCCGTGGGCTATTGTCTTTGATATAGCCTCTCGCGGCTTAGCGCTGAACCCAAGCAACGCCTCGGATGAATCGAAGAAGAGCTTCGTTGCCTGCCGTCCCACGAAATGTAACAAGGGTGCAGCGCTACGATGCAAGCGGCGAAGAGAAAGCCATGGATCGCTCCAACCATTACGAAGCCGCATTCGAGGCGTTCCTTCGCGAGAAGAAGGTCGGCTTCCTCGCGGTGGACGAGGCCAAGCGGTCGTTACTGGGCGGCGAGTCAATCAAGAGCCTCGACTTCGTCGTGGTCGGCCCGGAGACGTCAAAGCTGGTCGTGGATGTGAAGGGGCGGAAGTTCCCGGGAGGCACACCGGGCAAGCCGCCGCGGAAGGTGTGGCAGAACTGGTCGACACGCGATGATGTCGAAGGCATCTCGCGCTGGGCGGGGATCTTCGGCAGCGACTTTCGCGGCATCCTGGCCTTCGTGTACCACATCCTGCCCATCGTCGAGATGCCGCCGGGCACGCCGGACTTGTTCGTGTTTCGGGATCGCACCTACCTCATGCGCGGCATCGAAGTCGAGGATTACCAGAGGCTCATGAAGCCCCGCAGCGAGAAGTGGGGCACCGTGGCCCTGCCCGTCGAGAGCTTTCGGAGTTGCATTCAGCCCTTCTCCGCGTTCCTGGAAATTCAGCCCGGAGCGTCCAATGAGCCGCGGCCCAAGTCGATCCAGCAGATCCTGGCCGAGGCGACCAAGGCGACCAAGGCGAACCCCATTCCGGATTGAACCCTTCGACTGTGGTACACTGTTCCCATGAGACCGCTCAAAATTGGTATCGTCGTGGAATCGCTGGGTCTGCCGCTTCGCTCGGCCCTTGCGGAAGCGTCGCGAATGGGCGTGGTCGGCGTACAGATCGACGCGCTCGGCGATGTTCTTCCGGATCGCCTGGGCGATACGGGCCGTCGCGAGTTCCGCAATCTCTTGCGATCGCAGAATCTGGAACTCTCGGCCCTGAACTGCCCGCTGCGGAACGGCCTCGATGTGGCGGAGAACTTGCAGCCTCGCATCGAGCATGTCCGCAAGGTGATGCAGTTGGCGTTCGATCTCGGAGCCCGCAAGGTCGTCCTTCCCGGTCCGAAGCTGCCGACGGAGCCGGAGTCGCCCCGGGCTCAGTTTCTTCGCGAATCGCTTCAGTCGCTTGGGCCCTTCGGCGATCGCATCGGTACAGTGCTCGCCTTCGAAGTGGGTCACGACCCCGTGGAAACGCTGAAGGAATATCTCGCCACCTTCGACACGGGCAGCCTGCGGTTGAACTACGATCCGGCGAACATGCTGGTGAACGGCCATGATCCGCTCGCGAGTCTGGTGAATCTGAAAGGCTGGATCGCCCACGTGCACGCGCGGGATGCGAGAGCCGCGACGGTGAGCCGGGGATCGCAGGAGGTGGCGCTGGGCGCGGGCGACATCGACTGGATGGCGTTCGTGGCGACCTTGCAGGTGATCGAATACGACGGCTTCCTCGCCGTGGAACGCGAGACCGGCGAACAACGTTTGAAGGACGTCGCCAATGGCGTGAAGTTCCTACGGCGTTTCACGTCGCCAGCGTGAGCGGGGTGAGAATCGCGAACGCACCTGTCATCGCGTTCGTGTGATGGTTCAAGAGGCCCGCTCTTTTATCTCTTTCGTCCCGAAGTAGCGTTCCCAGGGTATGAAGATGGCGTAGGCCGCGATGGCGTAAGCGGCGAAGGGGCCGACCTCGAGGGTGAAGAGCGTCAGCGCGTGGAAGAAGACGCCCAGGGCCAGCGTCACGGTTCGCGTTCCCGACATCAAAGCCAGCACGGGGAAACCGAGTTCCCAGATGAGCGTGCCCCAGGAGAGGAGCTTGTGTGCCCATACCGGGGCGAGCACGCCCAGTTGCGGGGCGGTGCCCCATGAGAGTTCGTGGGCGACGTAATACATTGCGTAGCCACTCTGCCAGGCGGGGCTGATGATCTTGTAGTAGCCGCTGAAGAAGTAAAGCACGGCGAGTTGAAGGAAGAGCATCTTCGCGGGCCAGCCGGGAACAAGCACGGCTCGCGAGCCCTGCCCGCGGCGGACGGACGAGACGCCCCAGACGGCGCCGCAGCAGCCGACGGCCGCTGTGATGATGACGACGTTTCGCAGACGATCGCCGCCGTTGGTTGTCCACGGTGCGGAGTTGAAGAAGGACAAGGTGCAGGCCCACACGACCAGGCCGCTGAGGAGCGGACGCCAGCCCGCGAGGAAGGCGAGCGCCGAAGCGATCCACACACCCATCAAAATCTTCGGCCCGCTGTCCAGAGGCATCACATTCAAGATCGACCAGTAGCTGTAATCCGCGGTGAACCGTGCGGCCTTGGTCTCAGGGATGCCGAAGTGCTCGGATGAGAAGAACAGCGAGAAGTACGGCAGGTAAGTCCCGACGATGTCAAGGATCAGCACCAGGCCCACGGCGATGCGAAGGGCGGCCATGCGCTCGGCCGGGATCTCCTCGTTGAGCCACTTCCAGCGACCCAGCGGGCCGGGGAACCAGGGGCGAATGCCGGCATGGATGGGCTCGGCGTTCATCGCTCACCTCCGTCTTTCAGCAGCGTGACCCAGCGATTCGTCGCGATGTCGTACACCTCGAGCGGCAGTTGCCCCTCGGGCGTCGCCTGGGCGGGGTTCCGCCAGCGGGCCAGCGGTCGCTCGCGGACAGGCTTGTTCCACACCTTCGGCTCGCTGGGCAGCGGCGTCGGAACGTACCGAGCCTTGTAGATGATCTCCACCGGTTCGCCATGCTCGGGATGAGCTTTCACGTGCTCTCCGGCTCGCCATTTCAGCCAGGGCACGAGTGCGGGTTGGTAGTAGCGATAGGCCATGAATGTCTGATCGCGAATCACAGAGGCCTGATCGCGCAGAGCTTCGTCGGTGTGCTGCATCACGGCGGGAATGAACTGATATTCGAGGTTGTATCGCCGGACATTGAAGAACGGCAGCCGATACGGGGCGTGGTTGTAGTCAGCCGGTTCGTAAATCGAGAGAATCGTCTCGCGGGTGCCGTCGGCGAACTTCACCTCGATCGCTCCGAAGGTCGAGTGAGGTGGGAAGCCCGGCGCAAATAGCGGCCAGGTCTGGTCTTGGCCGGTGAATTCGCCGTAAGAATCGATGATGTCGCCGAGGCGATCGACCGCGGTCTGGAGCGGTGCAAAGGACGTGAAAGTGCCGATCTCCTGAAGCGGGTCGAGCCGAAGGGGCGAGGAGTCGCGGACGCGGCGAGGAACGAGGTCGACGAAGTTCGCGGCGATGAGGAAGAACATCTGCCAGAGAGCGAACAGCCCCATGGCGATCGAAGCCAGGCGTCGAAGCGGTGTCGTGGTCGCGTCCATGGGCCTTCCGAGGGCATCAGTGTCAGAAACGACACGCCTCGCCGCCGAAGGATAAAGGGACACCCCCTCGCGGCGCCGTTCTCTTGCAAGCGTAGCACGACTCGGGTTCCCCGACGAGAATTCCCGAAGAATCACCCGTTGATTGAAAGAACACGCTGTGCGCCCTCCGTGGAAGGTGCGGAATCGAGTGTCACCCACGTCTTGCAGCCGGCATAATCGGGGCGTTCGACGATGTCGATCGGCCTGGGCACGGCGAACACGTTCACGTTCAGAAGGAACAGCCCTGGCGTGCGATAAAGGAAGCGCTGCCGCACGACATCGGCTGTGAAGATATGAGTGGGCAACATCCCCAAGTTGTCGTCGAGATTCTCGAAGTGGAGGACTTCCTTCACTTCGATGAAGTGCGTGAGACGCACGATTCCCGACGGCGGTCGACTCGCCTCGGCGGCTTCGAGCAACGGCAGGAACTGAGGCCGTATGCCGGTGCGGTGCTCATGGAAGAAGGTGGGATAAAGCCAGAAACGTGAGTGATCGGGGCGGAACTCGCCGTTCTCCTCGGCGATGCCGCCCTTACGGAGGAGGACCGATTGCTTCCCCTCCGCGAGAGCCTGGCAGACGACGGCCCATTCCTTGAATGCGATCGCCAGTGGGGAATCCTTCATCGATGAGCCTCCGGCTTCGGTTGGCGTGTCATCAATCCTTGCACCACGTCCAGTGGCGGGCGGTTGCGGAAGAGGACGTCGTACACCCCGGCCATGATGGGAGCATCCAGGCCCATCCGCTGGCAGCGGTCGTGAACACTGCGAGCCGTGTTCACGCCCTCGGCGACCTGCGGCCCCGCGAGGACGGCGTCGACGGACTCCCCGCGAGCGAGTCGTTCGCCCACGCGGCGATTGCGGCCGTGCCGACTGAAACAGGTGGTGATGAGGTCGCCGATGCCCGCAAGGCCCTGAAATGTGGCCGCCTCCGCACCCAGGGCGACGCCGAAGCGTGTCATCTCGACGAGGCCACGGGTGAGCAGTGCCGCCTTTGTGTTGTCGCCGAAACCGAGGCCATCGCAGATGCCCGCGGCGATTCCGATGACGTTCTTGAGGGCTCCGGCGAGTTCGACACCCACAACATCCGGATTGGTGTACACGCGGAAGCGATCCGTGGTGAAATGCGTCTGAGCCCAGGCCGCGATCCCCATGTCGGCCGCGGCAACGACCACAGTTGTCGGCGAACCCAGCGCCACTTCCTCGGCATGGCTGGGGCCGCTCAGCACGGCGAGGCGGTCGGTGCCAAGCGATTCCGACAGGATCTCGGAAGGCCGCAGGAACGTACCCGCCTCGATTCCCTTGGTCAGGCTGATCACCGGCACATCGCGGGTTCGGACGGCTCGCAGGCGTTCGGCCGTGGCGCGCAGATAAACGGTGGGCACGGCGATCACCCAGCCATCGCTCCCCTCGGCGGCCTCCTGAGCGTTGCAGGTCAGATGCACACTCGTCGGAATGCTCACGCCGGGCAGCAGGCGGCGGTTCTCACGCCGCTCCCGGAGTTCGCGGCCGCTCTCCTCTCGGGCACTCCAAAGGCGGACCTGATTCTCGGGGTTCTGCGCCAGCAGCCATGCGATGGCCGTGCCCCAGCCACCACTCCCGAACACCGCAAAGCTTGTCGGCATTGCCCAGTCTCCGCTTGCCGAGCGACCCGAAACGATTTCCTGGCAGGAACATCTTATCGCAGCGATGTCGAGGACCGGGACTTTTTGCAAGGCAGGTTGAAGTCCGGAGGCGTTTCACCCGATGGATAATGATGTGGCGCGGAGGAAGCCCGCGACTCCCTCATGGAGGTGCATCATGTCCGCTCGACTGAAAGTTTACCAGGCTCCGACGGAGTACGAGGACGAGTCTCCGGATCCGACGATCCGGGTTCGCCTTGGAGATCTCATCCCGCTTGTGGCCATGGCCCAGCGGTTGAATTATCTTTGGCTGAAGGATTTCCTCGAAGACGAGGTGACCGTCAGCGAGGATCTTTACGAAGTGCTCCAGGCGTTCCGAAACGCCCGGCCCGTGGCGTAGAGAGAGTACCAGGTTCAAAGGTCCCAAGGGTTCGAGAAGCCGATGGCGGTCTTCGCGATCCCTTGGGACCTTTGAGCATTTTATTCCAGGTCCGAGAGGATTTCGGGCTTCCCAATTTGGCTCAGATCCACGTGGCCCCGCAGCTCGCCCTCGGCGAGGCGAAGCCTCATTTCCACTTCTCGTAGCTTCGATGTGATCGCGTTCAACTTCAGCGTCAGATCATCGCGGGTGTACGCCCGCGGCACCTCGGGATAATGAAGCTGCCTCTGCAACGCCGCGAAGAGGTGCAGGGGATCACGGCCGCGGCTGGCGCGTGCGATCTTGCCTTCCTTCTCCCCGAAGAGCGGCGGCGACGATGGCTGCCAGTCCGGATTCGCGCGTCGCTGGTCGGCCGCGTAGAGTTCGGAACGGCCGTAGACCAGGTCCGCGAAATCGACCGCTCCCACCTGTCGGCGAACGACATCAATGTAGGCCTTCCAGTTCGCATCGTAGAAGCGGTCTTCCTTCATCGCCTGGAGGCCGGGATCGTACCCAAGTCGATTTCGCATGATCGACTCGAATTGGTAGACAAAGAGCCCTGCGGGAGCGGGCGAGTCACAGAGATACTTGGCCTCGCGCTCCAGCACCATCAGGGCGGTGTTGATCGGGAACTTGAGGTTCTCCTGCTCGGCCTGCCGCACGACGAACGCCTGAAAGGGCGTGAAGTAATGGGGCAGCTTCGCGAAACCGTTGGCGAGGAGGCCGGAGTGTTTGAGTTCCGTGGCGAGGAACTGGACCGCGAAGGGGAGGCGGGTGGTGGAAAGGAGTTCTTCGTGAACATGATCGAGAATGGCCTGAGACGCCAGGTTCTCACCAAGGCGTTCGCGGAAGATACGGAAGAAGTACAACTGTTCGACGTACTCTTCGCGTTCGAGGGGGCCTGTGGTCATCATGTCAGGATAGCAGGCCGCCGGGGTGTGACGCGCCAACATTCCCGGGGTTCGTGAGATGCCGATTCTTCGGGCGCCTCATGTTCTGCCGTCAGTGCATGGAACGCCGATTCGCGCGAGTCACCCGAGCGACGAACTTCCCGGAACGCGCCAGGCTGGCTGTCACAGCCTTCCATCATCGTGCACATTTATAGAAGTGTTCGCACCGAAGCACCATTCGGACTCGATCCGTGCATTCAGGATGTGTCGCGCGAGGGACTTTATGAGGAAGCTACTTGGATTCTGGCTCCTGGCGCTTGGCGGACTCGCTGCATTCTCATCGGCGGCCTCGGCGGCGCACTGTGGCGCCTGCCGATTCCCTCGGGCTTGCATCACACCGGACCAGTGCGCTCCCACGGTCGTGGGTGATTGCGTCCAGTATGAGACCGTCATCGAGCGGTGCGAGAAGGTCTGTTATCGACCCGTCACCAAGACGGTGATGCAACCGCAGACGTTCACGACGTGCAAGCCGGTCTACGAGACGACCTGCGTTGCGGAGAAGTACGTCGTGTCACGGCCGGTGACCGAATACTTCGACACCGTGCACAAGTACGTGGTGCAGAAGCCGGTCTACGAAACACACATGGAAGAACAGCGTTACACGGTGATGCGGCCCGTGACGCGGGAGATTCAGATCGCAGTCCCTTACGTTGTGAATCGGCCTGTTTATGAGCAGCATGTGCGGCAGGTGGTGGAGACTCACTTCCGCCCCGTGGTGCAGGAATACGTGGTTCAGATCCCTTACACGACTTATCACCCGGTGTATGAACAGCACGTTCGCACTTGCAACTATGTGGTGCAGCGACCGGTGACGGAACAATTCCAGGTGCCGGTGACCTATTGCACACAACGGCCGGTGTACGAGCAGCACATCAAGTGCATCCCTTACACGACGTATCGCCGTGAAGTGCAGCCTTACACAGTGCAGATCCCGTACTGCGTAATGAAGCCGGTGTATGAGCAGCACGTCCGCACGCAGAAGTATGTCACGTATCGCCAGTGCTCCGAACAGTATCAGGTGGCGATCCCGTACTGTGTAATGAAGCCGGTGTACGAAGAGCAGTGCTACCAGATTCCGGTGACGACATACAGCACCGTGGTGGATTACCGCACGGAACAGCGTGTGAGCTACGTGAAGGAACAGGTGGTCACGGAGAAGCTGGTCAAGGTTTGCACCGGCCACTTCGAGACGGTGTCCGAATACGTCCCCGGCCCGGTAACGACGCGCTGCGTCCGCCTGCCGGGATCCTGCGAGTTCGACCCGTGCACCTGCACGACGAAATACTGCCCCGGCCAGCTTGTGAAGGAATGCGTGCAGTGCCCCGGTCGGGTGGTCTGCAAGAAGATCTGGGTGCCCGGCGAAGAGTGCCGTGTGGTGAAGGAATGCCACGAGGTTTGCAAGCCGGTGTGCACGACAGTTCAGGTTCCCGTCTGTCGCCAGGTTCCGTGCACATCATACAAGACCTGCACGCGGACCGTGTGCCGAATGGTTCCCGAACAGTGCGTCCGACACGAAACCCGGACGCGCTGCTTCACCGTGCCTGAAGAGAAGTGCGTTCAGGTGCCTTACACGACCTGCCGCATGGTGCCGGAACAACACGTTCGCTGCGAGACGCGATATCACTGCTACACGGTGCCTGAGCATCATGTGAAGCAGGTGCCTTACACGACCTGCCGCATGGTGACGGACACGCACGTGAAGCTGATCACACGCACCCGCTGCTACACGGTTCCGGAGGTCCATTGCAAGCAGATCCCGTACACGACCTGCCGAATGGTGGCCCAGCAGCACGTCCGCTGCGTGACGAAGCGACACTGCTACCAGGTGCCGGAACAGCACTGCCGTCAGATCCCGTACACGACGTGCCGCATGGTGCCCGAGCATCATGTTCGCTATGAATGCCGCCGCCAGGTGGACCATGTTCCCCAGGAATGCGTGCGGATGATTCCTCGAACGACCTGCCGCGTGGAGTGCGAGGAACGCTGCTGCACCGTCCGCCAGTGCCGGGTCAATCAGGTGTGTGAGGAGCGTGTGTGTTACAAGCCCGTCACCACGTGCAAGTTGGTGCAGGAAACCTGCTGCAAGATGGTGCCAGTGGAGGTTTGCAGCATGGAGCCTTACACGGTGAGCTACTGTGTGAAGCGCTGCGTGCCGAAGTGCGTGCCTTGCTGCCCGTGATTGAAGGACGAGTGGCGAGAATCGCAGGAGGGTTTCAATTCCTGACTTCGCGTCGCCTCGACGCGGAGTCTTCGGAGCGGATCGCGAACATCCCATCGCTCCGCTTTTCCGCGTTGCGGCGAAGCATCTCCTCTCTCATCTTGGTTGATTCTCTCGCACGCCTGCGGTTCATTTCTCAGGCTGACCCGCTATAACAACGCGGTTCCGGCAGGCCTGAAAGGCGGGAGAGATGCATCGCACGATCCGTGTGGGAGCGGTCAATTACCTGAACACCAAGCCGCTCGTCGAAGGTCTCACGGACTTCGCCCCCGAGATCGATCTCTCGTTCGATCTCCCCAGTCGGCTCGCGGACCAACTCGCCGCCGGTGAGATCGACGTCGGCCTGATCCCGGTCATCGAATACTTCCGCGGCGTCAACTACACTTTTGTGCCGAACATCGCCATCGCTTCGCGGGGGCCGGTGCTTTCCGTCACGCTCTTCAGCAAGGAACCGTGGGATCGCATCCGCAGCGTGGCACTTGATGAAGGCTCCCGCACCAGTGCCACGCTCGCCCAGGTGTTGCTCAACCAGCGGTATGGCGTGCATCCGACCTTTGTGCCTTTGCCGATCGAAACCCCCGCGGAGGAAGTGAATACCGACGCGGTGCTGCTCATCGGCGATCGCGCCATGCGGGCCTGCCTGCCGGGCTATCATTACGCTTTCGACCTGGGCTGGGAATGGAGCGACTGGACAAGCCTGCCGTTCGTGTACGCCGTCTGGGCGGTGCGCGAAGGAGTCGATCTCGGCTCCGTGGAGCAGGCCTTTCATCGCGCGAAGGCTCATGGGATCGCGCGTTCGGGCGTGATCGCTCATCGCGAAGCCCCTGCACAGCATGTGGATGCGGGGTACGTTCGCCGTTACCTGGCGAATATCATTCATTACGACCTTGGCCCTCGTGAACTCGCGGGCTTGCGTCATTACTACGCGCTGGCCGCCGACCTCGGCCTGGCGCCCTCGGGGGTGGAACTTGTCCGCTACCATCGACCGGATCTTGTCGAAAGCTGTTGAGGGAAACCGTCTCTCCTTCGACGAAGGCCTTTCGCTATTCGACTGCCACGACCTCACCAAACTCGGGCGGGCCGCGCATGCTGTCACGCAGCGGCTTCATCCGGAACCGTACCGCACCTATAACATTGACCGGAACATCAACTACACGAACGTCTGCGCCGCCGTCTGCGACTTCTGCGCGTTCTATCGCAAGAGTTCTGACGCCGATGCCTACGTGCTTCCGCGTGAGGAGCTTTACCAGAAGTTTGAAGAGACGATCGCGCTGGGCGGCGATCAGGTCCTCATGCAGGGGGGCATGCACCCTTCTCTGAAACTCGAGTGGTACGAGGACCTTCTCCGGGATCTGCGAAGTCGTTATCCTTCGATTAACCTCCACGCCTTCAGCCCTCCGGAGATCTGGCACTTCCACAAGCTCAACAAGCTTCCGCTTCGAGACGTCCTCTCGCGACTCCAGGCCGCTGGACTTGGCAGCCTGCCGGGTGGTGGTGGGGAGATTCTCGTCGATCGCGTTCGCAAGGCCCTCACAAAGGGGAAGGCACTCACCGACGAGTGGCTCGAAGTGATGCGTGTCTGGCATCAACTCGGAGGCCGCTCCAGTGCCACGATGATGTTCGGGCACATCGAGACGCTGGCCGAGCGCGTCGAGCATCTCGATCGCATCCGGACTCTCCAGGACGAAACCGGCGGGTTCACCGCATTCATCTGCTGGACGATGCAGCCCGGCCACAAGATGGCGGACGCCCCCGCGGCCGGGGCTTTCGAATACCTCAAAACCCAGGCGATCGCACGGCTTTACCTCGACAACGTCCCGAACATCCAGTCTTCCTGGGTCACCCAAGGCGCGAAGATCGGGCAGGTGGCCCTCTTCTTCGGAGCCAACGACATGGGCAGCTTGATGATCGAAGAGAACGTCGTCGCCAGCGCAGGCACCGTGCACTACCTGACGCTTGAGGAGATCAAGAGCGCGATCCGAGAAGGCGGCTGGGAGCCTCGACAGCGGAATGTCTTCTACGAACTGCTGGCGTGACGTCGCAATATCGACAGGAAGGAACTTCTCCATCGCTCATCGTCAAACCTCGACAGATCGTTAGGCCATGGGCAAGAAGAGATTTACCACAGAGTCACAGAGATCACCGAGATCGGAGGGAGGAAGACAGAAAAGGGTGGTGCGTTTAGCAAGGATAACGCCGTCCAATGACGCCAGATGGCTGAGAAATCCTTGTTCTCCGTCCTGTCCCTTTCGCACTCTGAATTCTTTGACTCTGTGGTAAATTTCTTCCTTCCGAACGCCTTGTGAGGTGCAGTATAATCGAGCACCCGTGGAGACTGAGGATTTCACTCCCAAGAATCATCTCGATCACCTTTTGCTAACCCGAGAACTATCGCTTTGTGCCCGACCGAATCGCTACCCCACCCCCTTCGTGAGGTTTGTCATGCGAGTCTTGAATCTGATCGTGACCCTGCTTCTGCTCGCTCCGCAGGCTCACGTTCATGCCCAACCGCCGAAGCCCGCCTCGCCCCCGCGTTTCGAGTTCACGCGGCTTGTGGCGCACTGGACTCACTACGGCACGGACGATTACCTCAAGTTCATCGCGGAGGCGAAGCCCGAGGTCGCGCAGATCGGCAACTACGGCGGCCACTTTTACAGCCTGGTCCACACGCCGGAATACGCGGGCTATCCGTCGCACTTTCCCGTTCGAGGGCTCGACGAGTGCGGCAAGTTCCTCGAACAGCGAAACGCGGACCTCCACAAACTGGGCGTCAAGGTCGTCGGGCACTTCAATTACACCTTCCTGATCGGCGAACCCGAGACGCCCGAGGGGCCGCGGGGCTTCTTCAAGTTTTACCGCGACCTGTGGAATGAGAAGGAACTCGGACCGAAGCCGGTCGCGGATCCGCTTTCGTTCATCTCTCGCAATGCGGACGGCTCGCCTTACACCGCGAATCATTACTCGGTGGGCAAGAACCGCGAGTGGACAGCCTGCCTCAACAACCCGGACTGGCGCAAGGTGCTCAAGGCCTGGACGAAGCGAGGCATCGAACGCGGCGTCGATGGCTTCGTCGCCAATTACTTCTACCGGCACAACTGCCTCTGCGAGCATTGCCAGACGAAGTTCCGCAGCTATCTGGGCGGCGGCTTCACTGCGGGGCAGATGAAGGAACGCTTCGCCATTGAGGACGTGAAGACGCACAAGTTCACCGAGATCGTCGGCTGGCATAATCCGAAGGAGTCGACCCCGCTTCGCCGTGAAATGCTGCGATTCTCCCAGCTTTCGACGAAGGAAGCGTTCGATGACGTCTGGACCCAATACGGCCGGTCCCTGAAGCCGGACCTGATCACGGCCCAGTGGAACCACCTTGGCGACCTCAGCGCGATCAGTGGCGACGAACGCACGATGCTGCCCGCGGAGATCTGGGGCAAGGATGAAACGTATCTGTGGTACAGCACCGGCGGCAGCGCCTGCTACACGGACCTCGCTGCCGGCCACCTGGGCGAGGGAACGCTGCACGCTCGGTACATCCGCGGCACCTTCGACGACAAGCCGTTCACGCTCGGCAAGTACGAGCAGACACGCATCCGTGTTGCCATCGCCGAACTCGCTGCCAATGGTGGAGCACCGATGGGCTTTTACACGAACTTCTCCGACCCCGCCGCCCGGCAGGAGATCGTGCGTTACTACCGCTTCATGGGCGACAACGATGCGATCTACAAGGCGAGCACGTCCCACGCCGAGGTGTCGCTGGTCTTCCCACGTTCCAAGGTGCACGCCAGCGGAGATGTCGAGGCGGTGGTGAAGTTCAAGGAGGTCGGTAAGGATCTTCTCAACAAACACGTCCTCTTCGACGTGATTCCGGACGATATGCTGACCGACGCGATCAAGGCGAAGTATCAAACTGTGATCGACCCCGCGACTCCGTTCGCACTGCCGGCGGACCTGAGCCGATTCCGTGGCCCAGCGACGGTGCGTGTCTCCGCGAGCAAGCCCGCGGCGGGGCAGGAGATCACGCTGCACTTCGTGAACTACAACCGCGAAGAACCCTCCAAGCCGAAAAGCGCCGGCAGTGGAATCCACGAGGAAAAGCCCATCGAGGTCGAGAGCATGGACGTCGACTTCGCAGTGCCGAAAGGGGCGAGCGTGGCGAAGGTGCTCTGCTACAGCCCCGAGCTGCCGAAGCCGGTCGAGGTGAAGTTCACGGTGCAGAACGGCCGTGTGCAGTTCTCCGTGCCGAAGTTCCTGGTGTATTCGATCGCTAGGGTGCAGTTGGCCGGAAGTTGATTGGAACCGCCAAGCCCAGGGATGGCCATCCCTGGGCTTTTGTACGCGCACTCCTATCGTGACAGGATTCCTTCACCCCCACGGTTCTTCACCATGGATTTCTTCCAGTACCGCGACCGCACTCTCTTTTGCGAAGACGTCGCCATCCCCGAACTCGCGGAGACTTATGGCACCCCGCTGTACGTCTACAGCGAGGCAGCGCTTCTCCATCAGTTGAGGGACATCCAGACCGCCTTCGCGGAAGCGGACCCGATCATCTGCTACTCGGTCAAAACCAATGGCAACCTCAGCATCTGCAAGCTGATGGCCCAGCACGGCAGCGGCTTTGATGTCACCAGCGGCGGGGAACTCTACCGCGCGTTGCGGGCTGGCTCGCAGGGGTCGAAGCTTGTCTTCGCCGGCGTCGGCAAGACGGACGCCGAGATGAAGTACGGCCTCGAAAACGGTGTCTTCCTCTTCAACGTCGAGAGCGAGGCGGAGCTCCACGCCCTTGGCAACGTTGCGAAGTCGCTGGGCGTGAAGGCGCCTGTCGCCCTTCGTGTGAATCCTGACCTGCCTCCGAAGACGCACGCGAAGACCGACACCTCCGTGAAGGGCGTGAAGTTCGGCCTCGACATTGAGACCGTGCTGGATGTGGCCAAGTCGGTCGTCGGCCATCCAAGCCTGGCGGTCGTGGGCCTGCACATGCACCTTGGCTCGCCGATCCTCTCTCCCGACCCCTACAAGGCGGGGGCCGCGAAGGGCGTCACGCTCATCCGCGAGCTTCGCAAGCAGGGCCACGAGATCAAGTATCTGAACATGGGCGGCGGCTTCGGCATCAGCTATCGCAAGCAGGAAGCGCTCCCCGCCGCCGCGTTCGCCGAGGTGATCCTTCCTGCCGTTCGTGAGACGGGCTGCAAGCTCGTGCTCGAACCCGGACGGTTCATCGTCGGGAATTCCGGGCTGCTCGTGAGCCGGGTCGTCTTCACCAAGTCCACGGGCGGCAAGAACTACGTCATCCAGGACGCCGCCATGAACGACCTGATCCGCCCGACGCTGTACGACTCGTTTCACCGCGTCTGGCCGGTGCAGCCTCGCGCGGAAGTGCCGGAGAAACCCGAAGACTTTGAAGCGGAGATTCCCGGCACAACGAAGCAGGACGTGGTCGGCCCGGTCTGTGAATCGGGGGACTTTTTGGCGAAGGGTCGGAATCTTCCGGAGATGCAGCGCGGCGACTTGCTGGCCGTTTTCTCCGCCGGGGCGTATGGCATGGCGATGGCCTCGAACTACAACGCTCGCCTTCGGGCTGCGGAAGTGCTCGTTACAGGCCGCACGCACCGCTTGATCCGTCGTCGGGAGACTTACCAGGACATCACCGCGTGCGAAGAAGATTGCCTGGAGGGTTCCGCCGGGGCACAATCCAAGTAACGAACCCGGTCCGTCGACCGGGCGTACAGCATTTGTCCCGTCGCCCGGCGGGCCGGAGATTCACCGGTGAGAAGCACGTCGCTGTTCGGACTGGCCGGATTTCTATCCCTGAGCGTCACGCTGGCGGCTTTCGCCCAGCCCGCGGCCCCCTCGAAGGCTGAAGAATACCTCGGCGCGTTCTCCGTCACTTTCGAACAAGGAAAGTATGATCTGGCGGCCGAGTATCTGAAGGCCTATCTCGAAACGAATCCTACCGACGCTCAACTCCTCGATATCGAACGCCGCTACGGGAAGGGTGCGTTCCAGAATTTACTCGCCGTCCCGAAATGGTCCGACAACGCCGAGGCGGACAAGGCGGCCCGCGAGACGGTGAAGGCCCTCACGGACCGTGTCCGTGCCGCCGCCAACAAGATCCTCCTCGACCCGGCGCGGATCACGAAGTTCGTCCGCAACCTGGGTGAGAGCTACGGCGAACGCCTCTACGCCATTGGCGAACTGAGGCGGACCGGTGATGCCGTGGTGCCTTTCATGGTCAAGGTGTTCCGCGAAGCCCCCTCCCCGAATCTGGAAGCTGGCATCCTGGACGCGATTACGAAGCTCGATCCATCCGTGGTCGCCGGGTGGCTGGGAGCGATGGAGGGTTTCACCCACGAGCAGCGTTACAACGTCCTCACGGCGATCCTCTCACGAAGCGATGCCCAGCGGCTGACCGCGTTCGCGGACACCGACTTCACCCCGTATCTGTGGTATCTCGCGGCCCTGCCCGCCGACGAGATGCCTTTACATCGGAAGCTCGCCCTCGCCGCCCTGGGCCAGTTGGTGCCCGGCAACGTCGCGAAGATCGACGCGGTCGATCAACTCGTTCGCCTGGCGCGATTGTTTCAGGGGCACAAGACTCAGTTCCGCACAGGATCGAGCAGTTCCCCGGCCGGAGTGATTCTCTGGAGGTGGGATGCCGCGAAGTCGGAACTGGTGCGAACATCGAACGTCCCCGTGGTCGATGCGGAAGAATACTATGGTCTCCGCTACGCTCGCTGGGCTCTGGAACGACGGCCGCATTATGAGCCTGCCGCGAGAATTCTGCTGACCATCGCCGCGGATCGTGCGATCGCTCGCAGTGCGGGTAAGGATCTGGCCCGGAGCGCTCCGGCGGTTCACCGTCTGCTTTCGGACACCCCGACGCCGATGCTCGCGGACCTGCTCACCGAGGCCCTGGCTCGCAAGCAGGGGAACCTGGTGCTGGCCTTCACGCAGACATTGGCGGATCGTGCTGACACGTCCGTGACCGCCAGCCAACCCGGGAAGCCGTCGCTGCTGGTGCGTGCCCTGGAATATCCCGACGCTCGAGTCCAACTCGCAGCGGCCAACGGCCTGCTTCGCGCTCCGAATCAACTGACTCATGAGATTCGGGCGACGATCCTCAAGATCATCAAAGGCGCCGCCGGGTCGGATCTGGGCGTGTCCCCCGATTCCAAGGGCATGGCTCTCGTCGTTGACCCGAATCGAATGCGGAACGATTCGCTCGCGGCCTTCCTGCGATTCATCGGTTACAACGTCGAGCAGTACGCTCACGGCCGGGATGTGCTTCGCCGCCTGGGTGAAGGTTCGGACTACGACATCGTGCTGGTGGATCGCCACGTTCCGGACCCGCAACTCAACGACTTCCTTTCGCAGGTGCGAGCCGATGTCAAAAGCGGCGGCGTTCCCGTCGCAGTGGTCGCTTCGACGGACAAACCCGTGGCGCCGACGGTCGACGGCCTGCTGCTTCGATTCGCGATTCTCATCGCGGCCACCGAGACCGATGGCGTGGAGATCCCGGTTCCCTTCGCTCCGAACCTTCGC
>Ga0105049_10001308_pt1 | contig 29310 bp, 20 predicted proteins | sample MAT06_FD_78087 | JGI IMG/M metagenome (GOLD analysis project Ga0105049, IMG submission 78087) | Freshwater microbial communities from Lake Fryxell liftoff mats and glacier meltwater in Antarctica - MAT-06 | ecosystem: Environmental > Aquatic > Freshwater > Ice > Liftoff microbial mat | place... | reverse complement strand
GAAGAGGTAGAGCGGTAGTGCGAACAACGCGGTGACGATGAACGCTATCGCGAACGCCCACGGGGCCTTGCGGAACTCGCGGCGGACCGCGAAGACTTCGAAGCCCGCGGCGAAGCGGTTCTCCGCGGCGAGGCGGGTTTGCAGGAACGGCAGGTACGGAATGATGATCGCCAGCAGGACCGTGCCCAAGAAGGCGAGGAACCCCGCGGCTTGAAAGTGCCCGCGGCCCGCGGCGATCAGGGTGACGGGCAGCGCGAGCCAGACGAACGCGGCAACGAACCCGCGCAAGCCCAGCCAGAAGTAGTAGGGCAAACGCAGCCGAACGGTGACGTTCCAGACGGCGTCGCGGGCCTCGGCATAGTAGCCGCCCTGGAGGAGTCGGCGGACGAACCAGACGACGTTGAACGGCCAGAGGAAGTAGCGGATTTTGCCCCCGCGGGCGATGGCGAAGAGGATGTGCAGGGCGGTGGCCGCGATGGCGGCGAAGAGGCCGATTCGCCATTGCTGAGCGGTCGCGCTGCCGGGGTCGATGATCTGAGCGGTGTGAGCCCAATCCGCAAGGAAGCGGACGGGCAGGAGCAACAACCAGCTAAAGGCGACGATGCCGCCGAGGCGGGCGGCGAGGCGGATGTCGATAAAGCCTTCGCCGAAGCGGCCGGTGCGGGCGATGCGGCCGGCGGATTCGAGCAGGTAGCCGAGCGTGAGCAGTTGCAGCACCGGGAGGGCAGCGAAGACCGCGAGGCCGACGAGGAGTGAGGCGATGCCGAAGAGCCATTCGATGCCGGAGCAGGTCGCGAAGAAGACGCCGCCGAGGGTGTCGAAGCGATTGAGCGACGGTTTCTTCCGAGCCGTCGGAATCGGTTCGACGACGGGGATCGGCTCCGCGACCGGAATCGGCGCGGGGCCGATGATGGGGATGGCCTCGGGAATGGTGACGGTCAGCGGCGCGTCGCTCATAGGGGAAGTTACCCCGGCGAACGGTTTCGGTTTCACGCGGTCCGGAAAGCGGCCAAGAGCTTGGTGAAATCGGCCGGCGGAGGGGCGTCCCAGCGGAGGGCTTCCTGCGTCAGCGGGTGAATGATCCCGAGCATCGCGGCGTGGAGCATGGGGCGGGAGGCGTTGCTCGAGTCGGGCAACGGTTGGCCGTTGACGGGGCGATCGTAAACGGTCTCGCCGCAGAGGGGCGTGCCGGATTCGCCGAGGTGAATGCGGACTTGGTGCGTGCGGCCCGTTTCCAGACGGCATTCCACGAGCGCGAAGTCCGCGAACTTCTCGATCAGCTTCACGAACGAAACGGCCCGCTTGCCCTCGGCGTCCGGATTGGAACTGCTGCCCCGCCGGCCGTCGCCGCGGTCGCTCACGAACGTGGAGAGCCGGCGGCCCTCGGTGGGAATGCCGCGGACGAGGGCGAGGTATTTGCGTTCCGCGGTGTGCTTGCGGAACTGTTCCAGGAGCTTTTGCTCCGCGCCTTTCGTCCGGGCGAAGACGATGAGCCCGGACGTATCGCGGTCGATGCGGTGGACGGGGAGGATGCGGCTATTCGGCGCGCCGAGCAGAGCGGGCAGGAAGTCTGCGAGCGTCTTGGGCAAGTACGTTTGGCCCCGCGGGCCGAACTCCTCGGCCTCGCCCGAGGTGCGCATCGTCGTCAACCCAGCGGGCTTGTTGACGACCACGACCGCGTCGTCCGAATAGACGATGGCGTCCGCCAGTTTTGCGAACCAGGGAGATTCTGAAAGGGGGCGCGAGGGCGCGAGCGGCTTCGGGGCGGGCTTCTCGACGACCTTCGGCTTTACGAGCGGCTTTTCCTCGACCTTCGGCTTCGCGTCTTTGGGCACCTCGATTGTCCCTTCGCGGATCCAGACGCGGTTCCCCTTGCGCAACTTCAGTGCTGGGTCCGCCGTGGCGTGCCCCGCGACGCGGACGTGCCCGTTCTCGATCAGCCGCTTCGACTGGCTCCACGACAGCTTGAAGCGCTCGCGCAGCAGCGATGCAATCGTGTGCCGGGCCTCTTGATAATCCACCAGGAATTCGATCGGAGGCATGACGCACCACGAGGTCGGAAACTCCCATTCTACCGAATGGCGGCGTTTGGGGCCGGTGCCGCGATAACGCGGCCCAGTATTCGTTGGTAGTCCCCGTCGCGATTTGCAATGCCTGCCGGATGGCGTGTTCAAAAGTGGATGGCGAAGTGCCGCGGGCTTGCCCGCACTGCGGGGAACACTTCGTGGAGAAAGTCCCCATCGCCCGCGTCGCGGCGGATCAAAGCCGTCCCCGGCGAACCGAGGACGGCAGCGACCTGATCGAACTCAAGCACACCTATTGATTAGCCCTGCCCGCCCACGAACACCCCGCCGAGGAACGCGGGGTCGAACGTGAACGGCTTGCCCACGGCGTCTCCGGTATCGACTTTGATCGCGCGAACCGGGAGGGCCGTCGTGCCGGCTCCCGGCCCGACGATGACTTCGGCGAGCCCGTCGCCATCCGCATCGGCGACGGCCACGCGGACGCCGCCGGTGAAGGTGGAGTCGTAGGCGAAGGTGTCCAGCACCGTCTTGCCCGTCACTAAGTCGAACGCGCGAACGTGCGGCCCGCCGCCGGGGCCGGCCCCGGTAATCACGTCCGAAGCGCCATCGCCGTTCAGGTCCCCGGCCGCGACGAACACGCCGCCGCGCAGGCTGTCCTGGTAGGCGAAGAAATCTTTGAGCACGGCCCCGGTCTCGCCGCTGAAGACGCGGACCCGCGGGCCGCCGCCCGCCCCCGAGCCGGCGACGATGTCCGCGAATCCGTCGTCGTCCACGTCGCCGATGGCGACCGTGACGCCGGTGCGGAGGGTGTTTTCGTAGGCGAAGAAGTCGCGGATCACGGCGCCGGTGGCGCCGTCCAGGACGAGAATCCGCGGGGCACCGCCGAACCCGGCCGCGATGGCGATGTCGTCCACGCCGTCGCCGTTGACGTCGCCCGAGGCGACCGCGACGCCGCCGGTGAAGGTCGATTCGAACGCGAAGAAGTCGCGGATCACCGCTCGAGTTGACCCGTCGATGACTTGAACTCGGGGTCCGCCTCCGGCGCCCGCACCGAGGATGAGGTCCGAGACGAAGTCGCCGGTTACGTCGCCCAGGGCCGTCGTGATGCCGCCGGTAAAGTTGCCGAACGGCTGCGCGTTGAACGCGACGGCGTTGTTGTTGGCCGTATCGACGACCGTTACGCGGCCCGCCCCGGCGCCGGCGCCGATCGCGACGAGGGAACTCGGCGAGAAAGCATTGGGCACTTCGCCCAGGTCGAGCCTCGGCGTCGGCCGCAGCTCGGGGGCCGGCGGCGTGGCGGGGGGCGTGGCCACGGTGGGGGTCGTCGCGTCGCCGGCCGGCATCGTCACCGTCGGAGTGGCGGTCCGCGCATCGGTCGCAGTGAGGATGCGTTCGTAGGTGATGGCGAGCGTCGTCGGCACGCCGTTTTGAATCGTGGCCGTGGTCGCGAACGGGGTCGTGCCCGTTTCCCCGGCGCCGATCAGTTTGAGCGAAGTCACGTCCGCCAGCGGCAGGCTGTGGTAGATGGACCCGTTCACCACCAGTTCGAGGTTGGCTCCGTTGAGTCGAACGACGATCGCGTCCGCGACGTCGTCTCGGCCCACGACTTGACTTCGCAGATCGAGGACGATCTCGGCCGCGCCGGCGATGCGGCCATCGATGAACGGCGCGAAGGTGGACATCCGCATGTCGTGCGAGATGCTGCCGAAGCCGGTCGCGAGCTTCGAGTTGACTTCGGCGGGGTTGGCCGGTTCGTTGGGCTTGGGCCCGCTGGTGGTGGTGCCGATGATGAGCCGCGCGCCGTTCACGCTGACGAACACCGGTCCGCCGGAGTCTCCGGCGGCGCCGCTGCCTTCGTCCGGGAGGCCGAGGTCGTTGATGCCGAAGATGCGCCCGAAGGCGTCGTTGGCGGCTTGGCCGTTGTCCAAGTCGTACAGCAGCGAGGTGCCGGTCGAGTAGCCGAGCTTGTCGCCGACCACGTCGTAGACGTTTCGCCCCATGCGCTTGACTTGCGCTTCGTTGGGTTGCTCGCCGGTCGTGCCGGTGCCGACCGTGCCGTAGCCGACGACGGTGAAGGTCTGGCCGATTTCGTCCGCAGTGCGGTAGAGGTTGTAGCGTTCTGCGCCGACGCCGGCGGGGCCAGAGGGGGCCAGGGCAGGCAGCGTGATGATGGCGAGGTCGAAGTCCGGCCCGATGACGCGGTCTTCGCCGTAGCGGGGGTGGACGAAGACGTTGGCGGGCTGAACGACGATGTTGATCTTGCCGACGTTGGGCAAGTCGAAGGACACGGTCGCGGGCTGGCTGACCACGCCCTTATCGTTGGCGACGACGTGCGCGGCCGTGAGGATGTGCCGGCCGGTGTAGAGCAGCGATCCCGTGCCGGCCCCATCGCCGACGCTGACTTGGACGACCCCGTCGAAGCCGGTCCCCGGTTGAGCGATCGGAGCTAGGTCGAACTTGCCGACGACCGGCGTGTCGCGGCGTTCGAGGGCTTGCAGGTTGAGGAACGCGGGCCGGCGACGGATGGGCGAGGCCATAATCGAATGTCCTGAAATGTAGAGAAACGTCTCGGGATTCAGACGGCGAACTTCGACGGACGATTACCGCTCGGAGATAATATTTCCGATGCGAACGGAAATTCAATCGAAATCTGGGGGCGGACCGCCGATGCGCCGCAACCGGGAACGGATCAATCTCCGCAACCGGCATCGGAGACAGGGTCATCGACTTCGCGGTTCAGTGCGCGTGCGCCTTCTTGAAGTGCTCCGCCACCTTCTCCATCGCGACGTGCCAGCCGCAGTCGTCGCAGGCGGGGACGTGGGGATAGCACTTCGAGCAGTACAGGGGACCGCCGCGGTGGAACTGCTCGAACCGCTTCTGGTCGGACGGCTTTGCGGCTTCGATGGACAGAGGAACTTCCACGGGGGACTTGCACTTCTCGCAGGGGCGCTCGTTCCGCTCGGCGATGACCGGCTTGTAGTGGTCGTGGATCCCCCGCGGCACCACGCCCGTGCCGGTGCAGAGCGGGCAGGTCATGCCGAACTGGCTCAGGATCGCCTTGCGGATGAAGTCGCTTTTGTTGGGCAGATCGTTGAGGAACTCGGCCAACTCTTCTTCGACTTTGAACGCGACGATCTTCGACTTGGTCGTGGTTTTGCGTGCCATGTTCCGGCTCGGAGGGTGCGGAGTAGTAAGGGAATCATACGCCTGGCGAATCGGATGGGACAAGTTGAATCGGGAACGGGTGGCGTTGCGGTTTCGTGCCGGACCGCCCTCGCCGCGATAGCGATCACGGCCCCTTCGCCTCGGGCAGGGGCCAGAGGAAGAGGCTGGCGATCGAAGAGCGCCGCGACTTGCAAGCCGCGGCGACGATTTCGTCGGTCGGGCAGTAGGCGATGGCCGTGATCGGCTCCGGATGCCGCAGGCGGGGGCCGAGGGGCAGTCCCGTGATCGCGTCCCAAACGCCGACGGTTTTATCTCGACTTCCCGTGACCATGATCGAGCCGTTCCCGTTCCAGCCAACGGCGACGACGGCCCCCTTGTGGCTCAACTCGAAGAGCGATTTCCAGGTCGCGAGCTCGCGCACCTCCGCGGCGTTGTTCCGCACGCCGAGCAGCAGGCGCTTCCCGTCGGGCGAATAGGCCGCGGCGAAGACGTCGTCTTCGGCTTCGCGGATTACCGATTCCAGTGCCTCGTTCGCGGTGTTGTAAAAGTAGACCTTGCGGCCGATTGCGAAGGCGATTTCCGGTTTGACCGGGTTCGCCGACAACGCGCTCACCTTGGCTAAGCCCTTGATTTCGTGGACGACGGTCAGCTTCTTTTCGTTCGGCCGGTAACTCCAGATGCGCTCCTGATAAGCGACGACGGCGAGCCCGCGGTGCGGCTCGTAAACGAGCCACGGACTTCGGATCTGACGGAACGCGTCGATAGTTTCGGCCGAGCGCTTTTGCAGCGCGGAATCGAAAGTGACCAGCTTTCCGTCGGCCGCTGCGAAGATGGTTCCGCGGTCGCGGTTCGAACCGAAGGTCGCGGCGGCGAACGAGGCGTAGCCTTCGAACGTCGCAGTCCGAACCGCGCTTCCCGCCAAATCCACGAGCATCGGTTCGTGGCGGTGCGTTGCGAGCAGTTGCTTGCCGTCCGGATCGAAGGCGAGGCTGGTAATGCCGTCGATCGGGCTCTCGCGCTTCGTCGCGGGCAGCGGAACTTTGCGGGGCTGCCGATCCGGAAGGTCGTAGAGGCGCACGGCCCCGCCCGTGGCCACGGCGAATGCGTCGGTGCCCGGTCGGAAGCGGATCTTGCGGGTGTCGCCGCCGTCGCGGATCGGAAAGCCGACCGTCAACTCGGTGTTCAGGTCCCAAATGCGGACGTTCCCTTCGCCGCTGCCGACGGCGAGGAAGTGCCCGTCCGCGGAGAAGTCGAGGGTATTGGCCTGGCTGCCATCGAGCGAGTATTCCGCGACCTGCGGGCGTACGTCGCGCGTCAGGTCCAGGAGGCGAATCGTTCCGTCCGCCACCGCGGCGGCGAGCGTGGATCCGCTGCTCGAAATCGCCAGGTCCTGAACCCACGACTTGCTCGTCGAGATGATGCGGTGGTCCTTCGTGAGCAGGTTCCATTCGCGGATGCGCCCGGTACGATCGCCGGTGTAAATCCAGCGGCCGTCGCGGGACGGGATCAGCGCCTGCACGTCCCGGGAGCTCGCCGAAAAATCGGCGAGGGGCGGGAGCTCGTCCACCGGCTTTCGCTTGGCCGGGTTCGCGATGTCCCACCGCCGCACGAAGCCGTCGCCGCTGCCGGTGCAGAGGTAGCCGGAGCGATCGAACGCGACGGACCAGACGTCTTCCGATTTGCCTTCTTTCCACGCATCCGTCGTCTTCACGATGACGGGCTGCTTGCCGGCGGTCAAAACCGGGAGCTTCCACAACCAAACGCGACCGTCGCTCGCGCCGGCGGCCAAAAGCGTTTTGTCGGCGTTGATCGCGACCGTCCAGAAGCGGCACGTCAGGCTCCGGCCGGCGTCGCCGATGCTGTCGCTGAAGTGGAGGAAGTTCAAAGTGCAGGTCGCGAGTAACCGGCCCGTCGCCGCGTCGTGCACTTGCATGAGGCTTTTCGCACTCCCGACGGCCAGGAGCGTTCCGTCGGCGCTGTAGGCCACGCTATGGGATCCCGTGGCACTCGGAATCGAATTTGCGAGCGGAATCGTTTCTGCTTCCCAAGCCTTGAGGCTCGCACGAGCGACCCGTTCGAGTTCGCTGTCGCCGTGGATCCGGGCGAGTGCAATGCACGCGCCGAAACCATCGAAACCCCGCTTGGGTTCGCCCTGATCGCACCAACTCGCGGCATCGTAGAACAGCAGCCGCGCTTCGCGGCGGCCCGCATTGCGCAGCGATTGCTTCTCCTTCTCCAACGCCGCTTCCTTCGCCGCTTCGGACAAAACGGCCTGCTCGCGCTCGGCTTCCGCGCGGCCCTGCGCGACTCGGGCTTCGTCTTTTGCGAGGCGCTCGCTCGAAGCGATGCTCTCGGCCCGACTCCAGAGCCCAAACACGAGGGCCATGCCGAAGAGCGTGACCGCGCCGAGCCCCGAGACGAGCGCCGCGACGGCGGGATTGCGGCGGACCCACAGCCCGACTCGTTCGAGCGAAGTCGCGGGGCGGGCGACGGTCGGACGGTCTTCGAGGAACCGCCGGAGGTCGTCGGCCATCGCTTCCGCGGAAGCGTAGCGGTGGGCCGGGTTGCGGGCCAAAGCCTGCATGGCGATCGCCGCGAGGTTGATCGGAGTCTTCGGCTTCAACGACCGCACGTTCGGCGGATCGTGCTGCACGATGCGGAGCAGGACGCTCACCTGGTCCGCACCCGGATAGGGCGGTTGCCCGGCGAGGAGTTCGTAAAGGATTGCCCCCAGGCTGTAGACATCGGTCCCCGTTCCGATGATGCGCGATCCGGAGGCCTGCTCGGGCGACATGTAGGCGGGCGTGCCGACGATGGTGCCCGTGGCCGTCAATTCGGAGTTGCCGCCGGTAGTGAGCTTCGCAAGGCCGAAGTCCGAGACTTTGAAAGTGCCGTCGTCGCCGCGGAGGATGTTCGCAGGTTTCAAATCGCGGTGGATAACGCCCTGGCTGTGGATCGCGTGGACCGCGCGGGCGAGGCCTTCGATGAGTTCCGCGGCGGCCCGCGGCTCGTGGAGCCCCACCTTTCGGAGGTGCGAATGGAGCGTGCCACCATCGAGGTACTCCATGGCCAGGAACGGAATCGCCGCCCCCGTGTAGATGCGATAGGTCCCGACCTCGTAAACCTGAACGACGCTCGGATGCTGAATCCGGGCGAGCACCTCGGCTTCGAAGAGGAACCGCTGCAGCGTCGTCGGGTCCGCCGTCGGCCCGACGAGGACCATTTTCAACGCGACCGTTCGATTGAGCTTCGTTTGGCGGGCCATGTAGACCACGCCCATGCCGCCGCGGCCGACTTCGGAGAGGATCTGGAAACCGGGCACCTCGGGGAGCGAGGTCATCATCGGCAGCGCTGCGATCATCGTCGGGATCGTGCGCGTTTCTCCGGCCTCGCCGAGGCCCGGCAAGTGCAGGACCGCGGTCACGGCCATCGATTCGTCGCGTTTCTCATCCGCTGCCACGGTCTGCCTCGATGGGGGCAGGGTAAGGGCGAGACCCTGAGCTTATCAGGCCGCGTTCCCTTCCACCACTCCGCGCCGCTGAACGTAGCGCGCGGCAAGCCAGCACGTCGTAGCCCAGGCCAACCCAGCGGTCCAACCGGCTACCACGTCCGTCGGGTAGTGGACCCCCAGGTAGACCCGGCTCGCTCCGACCGCGAGTGCAAGCAGGATCGCCGCGGCGACGAAGTAAAGTTTGGCCCGCCACCGCGGGGTGAGGCGGGCCAGCATCGCTCCGAGGGTGAGGTACACGACGGCGGAGAGCATCGCGTGGCCGCTGGGGAAGCTGGCCGTGGAAACGTGCGTTAGGTGCGGCACCAGATCGGGTCGGGGGCGGTCGAACGCTCCTTTCAAAACGGTGCTCAGAAGCCAGCCGCCGGTCGTGGATGCGAAGACCAGCACCGCCGCCGAGAAGTGCCGGCTTATGAGGAGGTGCCCGAGCACGCCTGCGACCAGGAGGCCGAGCACGGGGTAGCCGCCGAGGGCGGTCACGTCCCGCGCGGCCTCTTCGAGCCACCGCGGCCCGAGCGGATCGGCGGGGTTCTCCGGCTCGCGGAGGGAGCGCAACAACCGCTCGTCCAGGTGCCCGGGGGCTCCGTCTCTCGCCGCGTCCGCGATCAGCAGAAATGCCAACCCGCAAGCGGCGACGCCGAGGACCGCAAGGAGGACGACGAGGTCCGCGCCCGCGATCCACCTCGGCACCCGTCGCAAGCCTCCGACGACGGTCCGCAGTCTGCACATCCTCCACCTCGCAGCGTCGTCCGGATTCGTCCAGTGCCATTAAACGAATCGAACCCGCTTCGAATCGGTATCTTCGATGCGGATCGGACGCTACGCTGTCTGGAATCCCACACCGCGGAGGCCGCGTCATGGTTCGGATCGGCACCATCGGGCTCGTGCTATCGCTGCTGCAAATCGCGTCGGCGCAAGCGGCCGACCCGCCGCCCCGGCAGATGGAGCGACTCGGCCGCGGGCTCGTTGCCCTCCACAAAGAGGATGGCAAAGTGTTGGTCTCTTGGCGACTGCTCGGCACCGAGCCCGAGGGGGTCGCGTTCAATCTCTACCGAACCGCGGGCGATGCTGCGCCGGTGAAGGTGAATCCGACGCCTTTGACGAAAGCGACCTGCTTTGAAGACGCGATCCCGGACGTGACCAAGCCCACGACTTACATTGTGCGCCCGATCATCGACGGAAAAGAAGGGGAGCCGAGCAGTCCGTTCAAATTCCCGGCCAACCCCCCGGCCCGACCGTACCTCGCGATTCCCCTGCAAGCCCCCGCGGGGTACGTCGCGGGCGATTCGTCCGTGGGCGACCTGGACGGCGATGGGGAGTACGAGATCGTCGTCCACGTGACTGGCCGCGGGAGGGACAACTCTCAAGCCGGCACGACCACCGAACCGATCTTCCACGCCTACAAGCTCGATGGCACGCGCCTCTGAGAAATTAACCTCGGCAAGAACGTCCGCGAAGGGGCGCACTACACGCAGTTCCTCGTCTACGATTTCGACGGCGACGGACGGGCGGAGTTGATGTGCAAGACCGCGGACGGCACCATCGACGGCACGGGCGTCGTCCTCGGTGATGCCAAAGCGGACCACCGGAGCACGGGCGGAAAGATCAACAACGCCGACGGGAAGATCTTGGCTGGACCGGAGTTCTTGACGGTGTTCGACGGCAAAACGGGCAAGGCGTTGGCCACCGTCGATTCCGTGCCGGGCCGCGGAGACATCGCCGCATGGGGCGACGCATACGGCAACCGCGTGGACCGGTTCCTGGCGACGGTCGCTTACCCGGACGGCGTTCGACCGAGCGCAGTTTTCTGCCGCGGCTACTACACCCGATCCGTACTCGCTGCCTGGGACTGGCGCGACGGCAAGCTCACGCAGCGGTGGGTCTTCGACACGGACGACGGCACGCCCGGCAACCGCGCCTACCGCGGCCAGGGCAATCACGGCATCAGCGCCGGCGACGTGGACGGCGATGGGAAAGACGAGATCATCTACGGCTCGTACGTGATCGGCTCGGACGGTAAAGGCCGCTACTCCACCGGACTCGGCCACGGCGACGCGATGCACTTCTCGGACTTCGACCCGGAGCGACCCAGGCTCGAAGTGTTCAAGGCCAACGGCGACACGCGGTACGCCGCGGGCATCCAACTCCGCGACGCGAAGACCGGCGAACAGATCTGGGGCGTGCCAAGCACCGGTCGCCAAGGTGTGGGACGGGCCTGTGCGCTGGACATCGACCCCCGCCATTCGGGCGCCGAGATGTGGGGCAAGGGCGAGGGCGTCGGCGGGCTGTTCGATGCCAAGGGAAAGAAGATTTCCGAGACCGCGCCGCGAGTGTGCAACATGGGTTGCTGGTGGGATGGCGACCCCTTGCGAGAACTGCTCGACGGTGTGACCATCAGCAAGTGGGACTACGAAAACGGCCGCGAAGTCCGGCTGCTCGACGGCGGGATGCAGGGGCTCGCCTCCAACAACGGCTCAAAATCTAACCCCTGCCTCTGCGCGGACATCCTCGGCGACTGGCGCGAGGAGGTCGTCGCCCGCACCCGCGACGGCAAGGAACTCCGCATTTACCCCACGACCATTCCCACTGAGCTACGAATTCACACCCTCATGCACGACCCGATCTACCGCCTCGGCGTGACGTGGCAAAACGTTGCGTACAACCAACCGGCGCACACCGGGTTCTTCCTGGGCCACGGCATGAAAGCGCCGCCGCGGCCGAACATCGTCGCAGCCCCACAGCCGGCGAAGTGATCGCGGCCCGCTTCCACGGTCGAATTTAGGAGTTCCCGAAATGAATCGCGTCCTCGGTCTCCTGGCTTCCGCGGCGGTGGCAATACCCCTTACCGTCGCGGACAAACCCACTCTCTTCCTCGTCGGCGATTCGACCGTCAAGGTCGGCACCAAAGGGCAGCAAGGTTGGGGCGACCCCGTACTTCAAGCTCTTCGACCCGGAGAAGATCGCGGTCGAGAACCACGCGATCGGCGGGCGGAGTAGCCGGACTTTCCAGACCGAAGGCCGATGGGACAAGATCCTCGCCAAGGCGAAACCGGGCGACTTCGTTTTGGTGCAAATGGGCCATAACGACGGCGGTGCGCTCGACGATGCCGCCCGCGCCCGTGGCTCGATCCGGGGCACCGGCGAGGAGGTGAAAGAGATCGACAACCCGATCACCAAGGCGAAAGAGGTGGTGCATACCTACGGATGGTACCTGCGGAAATACGTGAGCGACGCCCGGGAAAAGAAGCTGACGATCGTGCTCGTCTCGCCGATTCCCCACGTCCCCCGCGAGGAAGTCAAGCCGGACGAGGTCGAGAAGAGCAATTACGTCGTTTGGTCGGAAGAAGTGGCGGGCAAAGAGAAGGTTCCCTTCCTGCACTTGAACAAGTTGGTGATGGCCAACAAACTTCCGGCCAGCCCGCAAAGGGCGACGGGGCCACCCGATGGGAAGTGAAGTCAGTAGCGATCATTTCGGCTTCGCTGCTGCACTCTCCGGCCGCAGCAGCGCGAGGATCATCGCGGACGGTTGTACGGCTTGGGCTCCGTCCGTCCCGGCGTTGCCGATAGCGAAGTGCTCGATGGCTCCGTCCACGATCTTCACGCCCTCGGCGCTGTTCTTCCCGGCGAATAGCAGGAGCCTCAACTGGAACCCTCGCTTGGGTTCTTCGGCCAAATTGTAGTGGGCCAGCGTTCCCGCCGTCGCAACGCGGACGGTCCGCCCCCGGCGATGGCGTCCTTGCCACTGTCCTTCTCATTGATGTCGAGCACGCCATGCTTCGTCGCCTTCATGTCTTTCAGGATCCGCTCGGCGAGCGCGCTTCTTGAGAGGCGATGGGCAATCTCGAGCGAATCGAAGGCGCTCATCCGATCCGCGAGGTTACGAACCCGTCGCGGTTGGGGCAGATGGAGCCGCATCGCGGCGCGGGCGGTTTTTCCGAGCCGCGTAGGGGTGTGCGGAGAGCGGCGTGTGGCCCTCCAGCCCGACGAACGACAGTTTTTTGCCGGCGTCGGCGAACTCCATTTCCAACTCGTGGAGTTTCTCCATGACGCTGTGGTCGACGAGCCGGGTTTGCGAAAGGTCGAGCACGACTTCCTCTCGGCCCTCGGCTTGGGTCCGAATCGTCTTGCGGAGCATGAGCCAGTTGCTGAATACGGCCGCTCGCTTGACGACGAGTACGACCAGGCGGTCCCCCTCGGGAACGACTTCGACTTCGGACTTGAGCAGCCCCGTGATGGGCGCGCCGTGCCAAAGGTGGAAGGCGAATTTGAGGGCGATCCCGACGGCGATCCCGATCAGCAAGTCGGTGGCCAGCGTGGCGATGATGGTCCCGACGAACACGATGAACTGCTCGCTGCCGACCTTGTAGGTGCGGACGAATTCTCGCGGGTTGGCCAGCCGGAAGCCCGTGTAGACGAGCATGGCCCCGAGGGCGGCGAGCGGGATGCTGTGGATCAGGTTCGGGAACAGGAGGACGAAGCCGAGCAGGAACAGGCCGTGGAAGAGGTTGGCCCAGCGGCTGCGGGCGCCGTTGTCGATGTTCGCCTTGCTGCGGACGATCTCGGAAATCATGGGCAGCCCGCCGACGGCCGCGGCGAGGGTGTTCGCGATCCCGACGGCCAGGAGGTCCCGGTCGAAGTTCGTCTTGCGCCGCCAGGGGTCGAGCAGTTCGATCGCCTTGGCACTGAGCAGCGATTCTAAGCTACCGATGAGGACGAAGAGGAGCAAGTACTGGAGGCCGGTGGCCGTGGCGAGGCCGCGGAAGTCCGGAAGGGCGAACGCCTCCGACGGGTTTTGGAGTACTTCGGGCATATCGACTAGGAACCGCGGCCCGACTTCGTACGACGCCTGGTGTTCGAGGTCGAAGAAGCTGTCCGGGAACAGGAAGGTGTGTTTGTGTTCGAGGTCGAACGCGTAGCCCAGGCCGACCGCGACGACGAGGACGATGAGTTGGGCCGGCACTTTCTTCAACCAGTGGGCCCGAGCCGCAATGAGCGGCAGGCCGAACAGAATGAGGAGCCCGGCGAACCCGATCCCGGCGATTTCGGGATTCAGTCCGCCGATCTTCTGCGGGAACTCGACGATCAGTTGAAGTGGGCCGACCCCCTTCGTGGGGGCGACGCCGACGACTTCGTAGGCCTGCTTGGCGATGATGATGATGCCGATGCTGGCGAGCATCCCGTGGACCGGCGTGAGCGGGAAGAAGTCCGCGAGTCGTCCGGCGCGGAGGAGGCCGAACAGAATTTGAATGACTCCGGACACGACCCCGATGCCCAGGGCGAGCTTGTAGCCGAGGAACGCTTTGTCCGCATCGCTCATGCCCTCGCCGAACTCGGCCCCGAGTTCCGTGACCGCGCCGTAAACGATGACGATCAGCCCCGCGGCCGGCCCCTTGATCGTGAGCTGCGAGTTGCTGAAGAGGGTGCAGAGCACGCCGCCGATGACGGCGGTCCAGATACCCGCGATGGGGGGGAAGCCGCTGGCCCGAGCGATGGCCAGGCAGAGCGGCATGGCGATCAGGAAGACCAGGAAGCCGGCGATCGCGTCGAACCGCACGTTGCCGAACGGCCCCGCGGAGAGGGGCGAGGGGGCGTTCGGTGCGGCGGGCGTTGGGTCGGCCACGGTCGGTACTCTCGGTGGGCGGATCAAGGGGCGTCCGCCCACCTTTGGCAAGTCCGATGCCGTTCAAAAACGCCGTGATTTGACCAGATTCCGAAGGTTTGAAAGCCTCCTCCCCTGATCGGTCACGAATCACTCTGGTCGCCTTCGGACCAGACTTCCCGATTGATGCTGATGCCGAGGGCGCGAATTTTGGTCCGCAGGCTCCCGCGCGTGATTCCCAACAGCTTCGCAGCCTGGAGTTGGTTGCCGGCAGTGTGGCGGAGGACGCGGACGAGGACTTCCCGCTCCATCAATTGCAGGCTCTCCGCGTGCAGGGCTTTCGTGCCGGCGGCAATTCGCGCTTCGACAAACGAATCCCAGTCGAACGCCCCGCCCGAAGATGCGGCGAAATCGGACGGAGCCCCCCCGGTGACGACCGCGGGGAGGTCCTCGGGCAGCAGCACGGACCCGCGCATTTGCAGCAGCGACTGCTTGAGCACGCTCTGGAGCTCGCGGACGTTCCCCGGCCACGAGTACGCTTTGAGCACGGCCAGGGTTTCGGCGGCGATGCTCTGAACCGGTTTGACGAGTTCGCGGCCGTACTGGCGGACGTAGTGGTCGATCAGGAGGGGTAAATCGTCGCCGCGGTCGCGCAGGGCGGGTAGCCGCACTGTGAAGACGTTCAGGCGGAAGTACAGGTCTTTGCGGAACCGGCCGTCTTCGGCCAGGGTTTCCAGTTCGGCGTTGGTGGCCGCGATGAGCCGGACGTTCGTGACCACGGTTTCTTCGCCGCCGACCCGCTCGAACCGCTGTTCCTGAACGAGCCGCAGCATCTTGACCTGCGCGAGCAGCGGCAGTTCTCCGACTTCGTCCAGGAAGACCGTGCCGCCGTTCGCCTGTTCGAAGCGGCCGATCCGCTTGCGGTCGGCCCCGGTGAACGCGCCCTTCTCGTGCCCGAACAGTTCGCTTTCGACCAGGTTCTCCGGCATGGCGCCGCAGTTGATCGCCACGAACGGCTTGTCGGCCCGGGCCGAGTGTTGGTATATCGCCCGCGCGGCGAGTTCCTTGCCCGTCCCCGATTCGCCGAGGATTAGCACCGTCACGTCCTGGCGAGCGACCCGGCCGATCGCTTTGTAAACCTCCTGCATGGCGGGGCATCGCCCGACGAGGAGGTCGCCCGACGCGGGGGCAGGCTCGACTTCCGGCATCGCGGCCGGCACCCGCATCAGCCGGCTCGACCGGACGGCTCGGTCGATCAACTCCCGCAGGTCGGCCAACTCGAGCGGTTTGAGCAGGTAGTCGAACGCGCCCTCTTTCATCGCCGCGATGGCGAGGTCCGTCGTCCCGTGCCCGGTGACGAGCACCACCGGAATGCGGGCGTCGATCCGGCGGATTCGGTGGAACGTCTCCAGCCCCGTCGCGTCCGGCAAGTGGACGTCGAGAACTACGACGTCGGGTCGATCCCGCTCGATCTGCGCGACGGCCTCGGCCGCCGTGTTCGCCGAGCGCAGTTCGATGTCCCCGCCGCGGAACGCCTTGCGAAAGGCGTGCTGGATGGCGGGTTCGTCGTCAACGATCAACAGCGTAGCCATAATGAATGATGAATGATGAATGATGAATGATGAATGATGAAATAAGAGCGGCCCGTGCGGCCTTTTACCGTTTTCACGCTCGCCGTGAGTATGGCAGCCAGTTCGTTCGCTTCGCAAAGCAACTCCTTGAGTCGCTCGACTTTGACGATTTCTGCGTCGGTCAGCAGTTCTAACCAGTAGGTGGTTTCTTCGAGCTCTTGGAGAGCGCTTTCGATTTTGCTGATGAATTCGGCATCGGATCTCGCCCGACAACCTTCGCGGTACTGCGCTCCGACGGACGTCCCCGAGCGAAGCATTTGCTTGCCGATAGTCTGAGCCGCGACCCCCGTTGGCAGGGCCGAGTAAAGCCGAATGATCCGCAGGGCAAAAGTGCTTCGTTCGCACTTTCAGATCGGTCCGCGGTTTGGATTCATCATTCATCATTCATCCCTCCGCATTTTAAAAGGACGAAGAAGCTCGCCCCGCCGCCGCGGCGATTCGCGGCCGCGATGGTTCCTCCGTGGTCTTCGATGATTCGCTTGGAAATGACCAACCCGAGCCCCAATCCGGTTTCCTTGGTGCTCGCAAACGGCTCGAAGAGCCGCGGCATGATCGTGCGGGGGATGCCGGGGCCAGTGTCGGAAACTTCGATCTCGGCGCGGTTCGCCGCGATTCGGACGAGGAGGCTGAGGGTGCCTTGCGCGGGCATCGCGTCGAGGGCGTTCAGGCAGAGGTTGACGAAGACCTGGCGGAGTTGCTCGCCGTCCGCGACCACGCTCACGCCGTTCGACGGGAGTTCGACTCGAACCTCCACGCGCTGCTTCTCGGCGCGTCCGCGGATCAATTCGACGACCCCGCGGATTACCGGTCCGAGGTCCGTCGGCCGTCGCTCGGCGCGCGGCGGACGGGCGAAGTCGAGGAACGTCTGCAGCGACCGCTCCATCCGGCGGACCTCGGCCTCGATCACGGCGAGGTCGTCCGGCCCGAGTCTGTCGCCGCCGTCCTCCAACCCGGCTTGGACGAGCATCTTAATCGAGGTGAGCGGGTTGCGAATTTCGTGCGCCACCCCGGCGGCCAGTTGGCCCACGGCCGCCAATTGTTCGGCCCGCAAAATCTCGTGGTCCCGCTGCTGCAGCGTGTCGACCACCTGTTCGATCCGGCCGGACAGGCGGTCCACTTCGTCGTGCAGTCCGTGGAAATCGCCCTCGCCCGTCAAGACGATCTCCGGCAGGTCCGGGCCCAATTTGCCCGCCGCGTCGCGGATCTGCACGCGGAGCCTCCGGATTGAGCGGCTCAATCCGCGGGCCACGCCGAACCCGAGGACGACCCCGGCCACGCCGCCCAAGCCGCCGACCCCGGCCATGCCCCACGCGAGTTGACGCAAGACGCGCTCGTGGTTCTCCGCCGAAGTTTCGATCCGGCCCGCATTGTACAGCTTGAACTCCTGGCAGGGCTTGAGGACTTCGACTTCGAGCAGTCGCGTCGCGTCGCGTCGGGCGGCTTCGTGGCCCGAGCGGCCTTGCGGGGGCATGGATTGCCAAAGCGCGATGTACGAGGCGAACGCAGTTTGCAGCTTCGCGTGCAGCTGCCGTTCTTCGGGCTGATCCGCCACTTCCCCGATTCCCCTCAAGAGCACACGAACCCGGTCGTGGAGGACGGCCACCGTTTCCACCCGGTCGTTCTCGAGCGCGATGAGGTCCGTCAGGCATTCTTCCAGTTCGACGGCCGCCCGCCGGCTTTCGACGTTCTCCCGAAGCACCCGCGTGACGGACGCCTGCTGATGGAACAGCGAGACGGCCGTGAACGTGCAGAGGCTCACCAGGCAGAGGGCGATCAGCACGACCGGCCCGAGGTAGCGGAGGCGAAACCCGGACATGGCACCCTCCGGCGGTCGCATCGGAACTCCGTAGCTGTTCTACCCGTTCGGCCCGGCGAGTGGTCTCGCAGCGACCAGTTTGACTCGAAACTGCCCACGTCGGCCGCGTCGGCCCAGCCAATGCGGCCGAAAGCCGCGGAAAAGATTCCCCTCCGCGACGGCACGCAGTATGCCATGTAAGGGGTCGGTCTCGCGTTTCCGCTCGTCCGCAGGGGACACCGGTGGCCTTGCAACAACTCGGATCCGACTCGCCTGCGCCGGAGGCAGTGCCCGCCGACAGCTGGCGCGACCGATTGACCCACGCGATCGACCACGCCGCGCACCTGCTCCCGGCGCAGGGGCCGATCACCGTCTTCATCCACCACAATACCCTGCACGCCTTCGAGCACTTGCACTTCGACGAAGCGGTCCGCCGGGGGGCCGACATGTTCGGCTGTCAGCCGTACCTCTCCGAAGATCGCTACAGGGCCGAACTCGGTCGGGGTCGCATCCGGTTCGATAAGCTGCGGGCGGTGCTGAGAGACGATCTTGGACCTTCGGCGGATGAATTGATCGTCGGGCTCCCGACTCGCATGGAGTTGCGACTGGCGATGGTCGAGCACCCGATCTGGTCCGGCCCGGCGGCCGAACTCGAATACCTCATGGCCGAAACCGATGCCTTGCGGCGGGTCCGGCTGGACATCTCCGCCGTGGCCCGCGGGCGATTGATCGCCGAGGCCCGGCGGTGGGTAATGCGCGATCTCCGCGGGCGGACCGGTCCGAGGATTCCGGCCTGGGCCGCCGAACTCCTGAACCGATTCGGCGGGAGCAATATCGAAACCTGGAGCCCGACCGACTGGGAGGCGGTCGCCCTGGAGAGCCTCTGGCGGGTTTGCCTCGATGGCGTGGCCCAACTGCCGAACGCCGAACTATCGAAGGAACCGTCCAGCCACCACCGCGACTTGCTCGTTCGAGCCACGCGATTCGACCCCGACCTGTGGGTTCACGATCTGCTCATACGGTACTGCGCCTCGTTCCTCGACCAGGGGGTTTCGCACTGGCCGCTCCCGGACCGCTCTCGCGGGCTGTTCCGGTCCTTCCTGCAACTCTATTCGCGGCGGGGCGGCCCGCCGGACGAGTGGTTGACGGGGCTCCGGGGGGAAGCGACCCGGCTACTGGACCGCAACGTCGAGCCGCTGGAGTCCGTTCGGGAGTCGCTCGACCTACTCGGAGTGCCCGAGGGCGAATGGGAGGAGTACATTTCCGCGACCCTCCTCGCGCTCCGCGGTTGGGGCGGAATACTACGCGAGGTCGAAACTCGCGGCGACCGCGTCGCTCACCCCGTGCCGCCCGGCACGCTGGTCGAGTTCGTGGCCATCCGCTTGCTGCTCGACCGATTGGCGGCGACCCACGCCGCGGAGATCGGGATCGGCTACAAAGGCCCGCTCGCGAGTCTCCGGGACGAACTGCGAACGCGGCTCCCCAGTACCGTCCCGATCACGTCCGCGCAGCGAGCGTTCCCGATCTTCCAACTCGCTCAAGTCCTCGGGTGGGCGCCCGACGAGTTGCATCGATTGTCGCGGACGGAGTGGGTATCGCTCGTTGGTGAGATCGAGGGGTTTTCCGGGATCGAACGGAGGCGGGTGTTCCACCTCGCTTACGAGCAGCGGTTCCGCAATCGAACGCTCGACGCGATCGGCCAGCATACTCCGTATCGCTGGCCGCAGGGGAACCGTCCCCGCTTCCAGATCATCACCTGCCTGGACGAGCGAGAAGAATCGTTCCGCCGGCACTTAGAAGAAGTCGCGCCCGAAGTCGAGACGTTTGGGGCAGCGGGGTTCTTCGGCGTGGCGATGTATTACCGCGGTGCGGCCGACGCCCACTTCGTGCCGCTCTGCCCGATCGTCCTCACACCGGGGCACTGGGTCGAAGAACAGGCGGCCGATGCGGCGGTTCACCGGCAGCGGGCGAAAGCCCGCAAAACGCTCGGTGCCGCGTCCCGTTACTTTCAAGCGGGAACCCGTTCCGCCGTGGCGGGTGCCATGCTGACCGCCGGGCTCGGTGTGCTGGCGTCCGTGCCGCTCACGCTCCGGATTCTCTTTCCACGACTGGCAGGTCGGACTCGGGACTGGTTCGGACGATACTTGCGAACTCCACGGGCCACGGGGTTGCTGCTCGAACGATGCGATGCAACTCCGGGACCGGACAACGGCCACCGAGGATATTCGGTCCCCGAAATGGCCGCCGTATCCGAACGCCTTTTGAGGGACATCGGCCTGACGGCGAAATTCTCGCGGTTGGTGTTCGTCCTCGGTCACGGGTCAGACAGCTTGAACAACCCGCACAAGTCGGCTTACGATTGCGGAGCGTGCGGTGGGAGCCCCGGAGCGCCGAACGGCCGGGCGCTCGCCCAAATGCTCAACGACCCGCGAGTGCGCGAGCGGATCGCCGCCAACGGCATCGTCATTCCGACCGACACCTGGTTCGTCGGCGGATATCACAACACCTGCGATGACTCGGTCACGTTCGCCGATGCGGATCGAGTGCCGGCGTCCCACGAGGCCGAGCTAAACCGAATTCGCGGAGACTTCTCGACGGCGTGCGACCGCAACGCCCACGAGCGGAGCCGGCGGTTCATGTCCGCCTCGCTCGACCAGACTCCAGCAGATGCTCGGCGGCACGTCGAGAACCGCAGCGAGGATTTGGCTCAAGTGCGGCCGGAACTCGGGCACGCGACCAATGCGATCTGCATCGTCGGACGGAGAGAACGAACGCGAGGTCTGTTCCTCGACCGCCGGGCGTTCCTGACCTCGTACGACCCGACTCAGGACGATGCCCAGGGGAGCACGCTCGCCCGCCTCCTCGGGGCTGCGGTGCCCGTTTGCGGCGGGATCAACCTGGAGTACTACTTCTCCCACGTCGATAGTCCGGGGTACGGCTGCGGGACCAAGCTGCCGCACAACGTCACGGCTTTGCTGGGTGTGATGGACGGAGCCGCGAGCGATCTGCGGACCGGACTCCCCTGGCAGATGGTCGAGATTCACGAACCGGTCCGCCTGCTGTTCGTCGTGGAGACCACGCCCGAGGTCATCCTCGGAATCGTGGACCGCTTCCCCGGGATTGGCACACTGGTCCGCAACGGATGGGTTCAAATGACGGTGCTCGACCCTCATTCCAGCGCCGTGCAAATTTACCGCGACGGGTCGTTCCGCCCTCATCATCCTCAAACCGGCGCTCTCCCCCGCGCCCGCTCCTCGGCCGACTGGTACCGCGGCTGGCGCGACCACATGGAGTTTGCGGTGATTAGTGATGAAGTCTGACCGCGCGGTCGCAGCGCATCGTACGTCCCTCCTCCTACAGAGTTGCCAGTGCCCGAGCTCGACTACGCATTCCTCGATGACCATTTAACCTTGGCGACCCTCGGCGCGATCGTGGTCGCTGCGCCGGCGCTGCTGACGGCGGTGCTCGGTGTGTTCACGCTCATCGACCGCCCTCTGTCCGAGCGGCTCACCGCCAAGGCCGTTTCCCTCGCCACGGGGACGGGCTTGCTCGCCGCCGTGGGCGTATTCGTCCTCATGCTCGTCGGAGACACCCGGCATGTCGTGGTCGAACTCGGCCACTGGGTCCACATCGAAAGTTCTGCACCGGAGCCGCACTACCACTTCGCCGTCAAGTTCGTGTTCGACCGGTTGTCCGTGCCGTTCGCCGCACTCTCGCTCGCACTTTGCGGGATCATCGGGGCGTTCTCCAACCGCTATTTGCACCGCGAACGCGGGTACAACCGATTCTTCACCCTCTATGCAGTCTTCGTCACCGGGATGGTCACCGCGTCCCTGGCCGGAACGATCGAGACCCTCTTCCTCGGCTGGGAACTGGTCGGGCTGTCGAGTGCGCTCCTTGTGGGCTTCTTCCACGACCGACCGGCCCCGGTTCGCAACGCGCTGAGAGTCTGGATCGTCTACCGGGTTTCGGACGCCGCCTTGCTACTGGCCGCGGTGGTGCTGCACCACATGACCGGCGAGGGCGACCTGGACCAATTGACCGGATACCACGAAGAAGCGAACGGCACGTCGTGGCCGTTTGGCCAGTGCATTTTGGGCGAAGGACAAGTGCTCGCGGTGGGCGGGCTCCTGGTCGTGGCGGCCGCGGGAAAATCGGCCCTCGTCCCGTTCTCCGGGTGGCTGCCGAGGGCGATGGAGGGGCCGACCCCGTCGAGCGCGGTCTTCTACGGGGCGCTCTCCGTCCACCTGGGCGCATTCTTGCTGCTCCGCGCCGGCCCAGTGTTGGATGCCTCGCCGGTCCTCGCGGGAACCGTGCTCGTGCTGGGTTTGGTGACGGCCGCATTCGCCGCACTAACGGGGCGCGCGCAGACGGACGTCAAATCGGCCTTGTCTTTCGCCTCGCTCACGCAGGTCGGCTTGATCGTCGCCGAGATCGGCCTCGGCTGGCGGTATGTGCCGCTCGTCCACTTGCTCGGGCACGCCTGCTTGCGAACGCTCCAGTTCCTACGGGCTCCGAGTGCGATTCGGGATCACCACGGGTTCGAGAACGCGCTCGGAAACCGACTGCCGCGGGCGGATGCGCTCGGCGGAGGTTGGCTCTACCGTTACGCCCTGGAGCGGGGGTACTGGGACGCACTCTTGGACCGGTTCGTCGCTGGTCCCCTCATTCGGGCACTCTGCTGGTGCAGCCGGCTGGACGAGCGCTGCACCGCAATCCTCGCCGGTTCGCCCCGCTCGACCGAGGGGGGGGAAACCTCATGAACCTGCTCTCGCTTCCTTGGGCCGAACTTTGCGTGCTGCTCCCGTTCGTCGGAGTGGCCGTGGTCGGGCTCGTTCGCGACCCGGCAATCGCCGGCCGTTGGACCCTCGGCATCAGCGCGGTCGTCTTCGGCGGTTCGATCATGCCCTGGGTGGCTCTGGAATCCGGCATCTCGAGTGGACCGTACTTCGCGGTGGACGGGCTGACCGCCCCGCTCCTGCCGCTGATCGCACTCCTGCACCTGTTGACCGTGCTAGCGACTGCCCGAGTCAAGCGGAACCGGATGTCGTTCGGCGGCCACCTCGCGGGCGAAGGGCTCTGGCTCGGAGCCTTCGCCGCCGCACCGTCCGCCGGCTGGCTGCTCGTGCTTTTCCTGGCGCTCGGAACGCTGCCGCCGCTGATCGAACTGTGGCAGCGGGGTCGCCCGATCCGCGTTTACGCCCTCCACATGGGTACATTCGCGCTACTTCTGGCGACCGGCTGGGTCGCGACCGAAGCGGGCGCGACGACCTTCGGGGCCGTGCTCCTATCCCTCGCCGTATTGGTTCGGAGCGGCACGGCGACGGTTCACCTCTGGGTGCCCGACCTGTTCCAGCACGCTTCGTTCGGCACCGCGCTGCTGTTCGTCGCACCGCTGGCCGGGGTCTACGCCGCGCTCCGATTGCTCATCCCGATCGCACCGGACTGGGTGCTCGAAGGGATCGGGCTCGCGTCGCTGGCCACGGCCGTGTACGCCGCGGGGCTGGCGGCCGTGCAAGACGATGCCCGCCGGTTCTTCGCATATCTGGTCTTGAGCCACACTTCGCTCGTGATGGTCGGGTTGGAGTTGCACACGGCCATCAGCCTGACCGGGGCCCTCTGCCTCTGGGCCTCGGTCGCCGTTTCGCTCGCCGGGCTCGGAATCATCCTGCGAGCGGTCGAGGCCCGCCACGGGCGGCTCGCCCTTGCGGGCTACCGGGGCTTGTACGACGAGTCCCCGTCGCTGGCCGTGGGTTTCCTGCTCATGGGCTTGGGCAGCGTCGGGTTCCCCGCGACGTTCGGGTTCGTCTCCGCGGAGCTGCTCGTCGATGGGGCGATCACCGCGGACCCCGCCGTCGCCGTCGGCATCGTGGCGGCCGCGGCCCTCAACGGCATCGCCGTGGTCCGGGCCTACTTGGCCCTGTTCACCGGCGCCCGCCACCCGTCGCCGCTCCCGTTCGGAATCACGATCCGCGAGCGGATCGCCGTCCTGGCCTTCGCCGCGATCATCCTGGGCTGCGGGATTTTCCCGCAGCCCTTCGTGTCGTCCTGCCACTCGTCTGCCGAAAGCCTGCTCGAACTCCGCGCGCGCCGGTAAGCCGCTACGGTCGATTCCCCGCAGAGCGAAACAGTGCCCGACGAACGGTCGGCCGCATTTTCCCCGCCGTTCGCCGTTCGTGCGCGCCTACCATGCTGGTATGGCCGCCGAAGTGCTTACCATGACCGACGCCGGACTCTACTGCCCGGCCGGAGACTTCCACATCGATCCGTGGCGGCCGGTCGAGCGGGCGGTGGTTACGCACGCGCACGCGGACCATTTGCGCTGGGGGGCCAAGCGCTACCTCGTCTCCCGAGCCGGCGAGGCGGTGACGCGAGCCCGGCTCGGGCCCGAATCGGTCGTGCAGGTCGCGGAGTACGGGCACTCGCTCGCGTTGAACCGCGCTGCCGTTTCGCTGCACCCCGCGGGGCACGTGCTCGGCTCCGCCCAGATTCGCGTCGAAGTGCAGGGCGAAGTCTGGGTCGTTTCCGGCGACTACAAGACCCGCGGCGACGACCCGACGTGCGCCCCCTTCGAACCGGTCCGCTGCCACGGCTTCGTCACGGAATCGACCTTCGGATTGCCGATTTACCAGTGGGCGAGTTCGCCCGCGATCTTCGCCGGAGTCAACGACTGGTGGCGGGCGAACGCCGCGGCCGGGAAGGCGAGCGTGATCTACGCCTATTCCCTCGGGAAAGCCCAGCGAGTGCTCGCGGGGCTCGATCCCTCCATCGGTCCGATCATTACTCACGGAGCCGTGGAGCGGCTGACGGCGGCCTACCGCGAGACCGGGGTGGCACTCCCCGCGACGCGCTATTGCGGCGTCGCGGAAGCGAATGGCAAGTCCAAAGAACAGTACGCGGGCTGCATGATCGTCGCACCGCCCTCGGCGGAAGGTTCGCCGTGGGTCCGCAAGTTCTCACCCCATTCGAGTGCGGTCGCCTCGGGTTGGATGGCGATCCGCGGCACTCGCCGCCGCCGGGCCGTGGATCGCGGGTTCGTGCTTTCGGACCACGCGGATTGGAACGGCTTGCAGTGGGCGATCCGCGAGGCGGGGGCGTCCCGAGTTTGGGTGACGCACGGTTACACGGCCGTGCTCGTGCGAGCATTGCGCGAGCGCGGCCTCGATGCCGAAGTGCTCGCGACCAAATTCGAAGGCGAAGCGGGTTCGGACGCCCCCGGAGCTACGGACGAAGCGACCCAGGCGGTGGCGTAGTGAAAGCCTTCGCCGAACTCTTCGCATCCTTGGACGAAACGACGAAGACCACGGAGAAGGTCGCGGCGATGGTGCGGTACTTCGCGGCGGTGCCGGCCGCGGACGCAGCGTGGGCGGTCTACTTCCTCACCGGCCGCAAGCCCAAGCAGGTCGTGCCGACCAAACTCCTGCGCCTCTGGGCCGCGGAGGCGGCGGCCGCGCCGGAGTGGCTCTTCGACGAGTGCTACCACGCCGTCGGCGACCTCGCGGAGACGATGGCCCTGCTCGTGCCCAGCGGCGACGCGACGCACTCCGATCCGCTGCACGTTTGGGTCGAAGAGCGGCTTTTGCCCCTCCGCGGGGCCGATCCCGGAGTGCAAAAGTCCGAACTCCTGCGGGCCTGGAGCGGGTTCGACCGCGGCGAGCGGTTCGTTTGGAACAAGCTCATCACCGGCGCGTTCCGCGTCGGCGTGTCGCAACTGCTCGTCGTCCGGGCGCTCGCCGAAGTCGGCGGAGTCGAGCCCGCGGCGATCGCGCACCGGCTCATGGGAACGTGGTCGCCGACAGCCGAGTTCTTCCAATCGCTGCTCGCCGAGGACCAGCCGGATGCGGACATCAGCCGGCCGTACCCGTTCTACCTCGCCTCGCCCATCGAGAAGGAACCGTCCGAACTCGGGCCGGTGCAGGACTGGCAAGTCGAGTGGAAGTGGGACGGGATCCGCGCGCAACTCATCCACCGCAAGGGCGAGGTCTTCGTCTGGTCCCGCGGCGAAGAACTGGTGACCGAGCGGTACCCCGAAATCGCCGCCGCGGGCCGATTGCTTCCCGAGGGTACGGTGATCGACGGCGAAATCCTCCCTTGGAACGAGGCCGGGTTGATGCCGTTCGCGGCGCTGCAGAAGCGGATCGGACGGAAGAACTTGACGAAGAAGATCCTCGCCGAAGTCCCCGTCGTGCTGAAGGCGTACGACCTGATCGAGTGGTCCGGACGCGACATGCGCGCAGAACCGCAGGACGCCCGCCGCGCGCAATTGGAACGGCTCGCCGCGGAGCTTCCGCCGTCGAGCTTCTCGCTTTCCCCGCTCGTCTGCGCCGAGAGTTGGACCGAACTCGCCGCGATTCGCGCGCGGTCGCGCGCCGAGCGAGTCGAAGGGTTCATGCTCAAGCGCAAGAGCGGTCCGTACCGCGTCGGCCGCGTTCGCGGAGACTGGTGGAAGTGGAAGATCGATCCGCTTTCGGTCGATGCCGTGCTCGTCTATGCCCAGCGGGGCAGCGGCAAGCGGGCCAGTTTGTACACGGACTACACCTTCGCCGTTTGGCACGAGGGCGCACTCGTACCGTTCGCGAAAGCCTACTCGGGCTTGGACGATGCGGAAATCCGCGAGGTCGATGCGTTCGTGCGCAGGCACACCGTCGAAACGTTCGGCCCCGTGCGCACGGTGAAGCCGGAACTCGTCTTCGAGATCGGCTTCGAGGGCCTCCAGCATTCGACCCGGCACAAATCCGGCATCGCGGTTCGCTTTCCCCGCATTCTCCGCTGGCGAACCGACAAGGCCGCGAAGGACGCGGACGCGCTCGAAGCGGTGAAGCGACTGTTGTCTGGATCGTCTGAGCCCGAACGCCAGTGAGGTTCATGAAAGAAGACCTCACTGGCGTTCGGGCTCAGGCGAACACCCCCACCTAGAATGCTCCATGCCGCCATCGCCGATCGACGCCTGGTACCGCAAGCAGAAGTGGCGCGAGTTTCCCTTTCAGCGCGAAGCCCGCAACGCCTATCTCGAAGGCCGAGATGGTCTCGTTCACTCCGCGACGGGCACCGGCAAAACGCTCGCCGTCTGGCTCGGGCCGCTCCAGGAATGGCTGAACGAAAACCCCGTTTGGACTGCGAAAACCTCGGTCCCGCTCCGGGTGCTCTGGATCACGCCGCTGCGGGCGCTGGCCCAGGATACGGCCGCGGCGCTGGCGGCGCCGGTCGCGGGGCTCGGTTTGCCGTGGACGGTCGAAACGCGGACCGGCGACACCTCGAGCGCCCGCAAGGCCCGGCAAACCAAGCGATTGCCCACGGCTTTGGTCACCACCCCGGAGAGCCTCACGCTCCTCCTCACGCACCCCGAGACGCGGGAACGCTTCGCCGATCTGCGCTGCGTCGTCGTGGACGAGTGGCACGAATTGCTCGCCGGCAAGCGGGGCGTGCAGGTCGAATTGGCGCTCGCGCGGTTGAGAACGTGGAACCCAAAGCTGCGGACCTGGGGACTCTCCGCCACGCTCGGCAACCTCGACCTCGCTCTGAATGTTTTGACGGGAACCATTCGGAATCGGCCCGAACCCGCGTCGATCCGCGGGCTCGTTTCGAAGCGAACGATCATCGACACGGTCCTTCCGCCGATCGTCGAACGCTTCCCTTGGGCCGGGCACCTCGGCCTGTCGCTCCTTCCGCAAGTGATCCAAATCGTCGAGCAGGGGCGGTCCGCCCTCGTCTTCACCAACACGCGGTCGCAGACGGAACAGTGGTATCAGGCTCTGCTAAAAGCGAAGCCGGACTGGGCAGGGCGGATCGCGTTGCACCACGGGTCGCTGGACCGCAAGGTCCGGGACTTCGTGGAAAACGGCCTGCGCTCCGGGCTGCTGCGGTGCGTCGTCTGCACGTCGAGCCTCGACCTCGGGGTCGATTTTTCGCCCGTCGATCGGGTCTTGCAAATCGGCAGTCCGAAGGGCGTTGCCCGACTCCTCCAACGCGCGGGGCGCAGCGGCCACCGCCCAGGGTGCGAGAGCCGCGTGACGTGCGTTCCCACGAACGCGCTGGAACTCGTCGAGATCGCCGCGGCCCGCGATGCCGCGGCCGCGGGGCGCATCGAAGGACGCACGCCGATCCGCAAGCCGCTGGACGTGCTCGCCCAGCACCTCGTCACCGTGGCTCTGGGCGGTGGATTTCAATCCGAGGAGTTGCTCGCCGAGGTCCGGCAGACGCACGCTTACTCCGATTTGAGCGAGGTCGAATGGCAGTGGGTGATCGACTTCGTCGTCCGCGGCGGAGACACGCTCGGGGCGTATCCCGAGTATCGCCGCGTGGAAATCGACGCGGACGGCTCCCTGCAAGTGAAGTCCCCTCTCATTGCCCGCCGGCACCGCATGGCCATCGGCACAATCGTCGGCGAGGCGTCGGTCCGCGTGCAGTACCTACGCGGCGGGCGGCTCGGGACGGTCGAAGAGACGTTCATCGACCGATTGAAACCGGGCGACGTATTTCAATTCGCGGGGAAGCTCTTGAGTTTGGTCCGCGTTCACGACATGACCGCCTGGGTCCGCAAGGCGGCGCGGGCCGCGGGCGTGGTCCCGCGGTGGATGGGCGGGCGGATGCCGCTATCGAACGAGCTCGCCGCGGCTGTAAGGACTAAGCTCGAAGAGGCCTCGCGCGGCGAATTTCGCGGCGCGGAGATGAAGGCCGTGCGGCCCATCCTCGAACTGCAAGCGAAGCGTTCGGCGATCCCCGCGGCGACGGACCTGCTCGTCGAACGGCTCCGCTCCCGCGAAGGGCACCACCTCTTCGTTTACCCCTTCGAAGGCCGCTTCGTCCACGAAGGGCTGGCGGCTCTCATGGCGTACCGGCTTTCGAAGCGGAAGCCGATCACGTTCTCGATTGCGGTGAACGACTACGGGTTCGAGCTGCTCTCCCGCGAGGAGCCGCCGTTCGATGGAATCGCCGCGGAGGCTTCGTTTACAACCGAAGGGCTGGCGGACGATTTGCTCGCGAGCTTGAACGCGGCCGAAATGGCGAAGCGGTCGTTCCGCGAGATCGCCCGCGTGGCGGGGTTGGTCCATCCGGGCTACCCCGGGCAGGGGAAGACCGCGAAGCAATTGCAGGCGTCCAGCAACCTCTTCTACCAAGTGTTCGCCGAGTACGATCCGGGGAACTTGCTGCTCCACCAAGCCCGCCGCGAGGTGCTGGAAAAGCAACTCGAAGAGTCCCGATTGCGGGCGGCGCTGGAGCGGCTCGGGCGATCGCGGCTGCTCGTCGAGGAACCGGCGAAGCCGACGCCGCTGGCGTTCCCGCTGCTGGTGGATCGAATGCGGGCGTCGCTGAGTTCGGAGAAGCTCGCGGACCGCGTGCGCAAGATGCAGATGGAACTCGAATCGGCGGTGGATTGAATGCTCGAAATCACCCTCGTCGGCGAAGCGGTTCACTTGCTCGGTTCCAAATCGCTCTACTGGCCGCGGCGGGAAACGCTCTTCATCGCAGACCCTCACTGGGGCAAGGCCGCGGCGTTCCGCGCGTCGGGCATCGCCATCGCGTCGGAACCGCTGGACGCGGACTTGGGCCGCTTGAGCGGCGCGCTCCGCGAATCCGGGGCGCGGCGG
>Ga0105049_10001307_pt1 | contig 29315 bp, 23 predicted proteins | sample MAT06_FD_78087 | JGI IMG/M metagenome (GOLD analysis project Ga0105049, IMG submission 78087) | Freshwater microbial communities from Lake Fryxell liftoff mats and glacier meltwater in Antarctica - MAT-06 | ecosystem: Environmental > Aquatic > Freshwater > Ice > Liftoff microbial mat | place... | reverse complement strand
TGGTGAAGCCTGCCCCCGCCGCAGCGACCGCCCGCACCCTGCGTGTCCTGGTCGTGGACGACAACGTCGACTCGGCCGCGAGCCTTGCCATGCTGCTGCGTGCTCAGGGCCATGAAGCGGTCACGGCTCACGACGGCCCGAGCGCACTGGCGGCGGCGATCGACTTCCGGCCCCACGTGGCTCTTCTCGACATTGGCCTGCCAAAGATGGACGGCTATGCGGTCGCGAAGACGATGCGTCAGCAGCCTGGCCTCGAGCACGTCGTGCTGGTCGCCGTCACAGGCTACGGGGCGGCGTCGGACTTGCAACTTTCACGCGACGCGGGGTTCGATCACCACATCCTCAAGCCCGCCGACATCGCCAAAGTGAGCGAAATCCTTTCCGCCGTCACTGTCGGGTTAAACTGAGAGGGCCTCGGATCGTCTTCTCCGAGGCCCTCGCTTGATGAATGCTCACGAAGCTTCTGTCAATTCTTCAGCGCTTTCGAGCGTTCCTGGATCGCCTTGATCGCCTCTTTCGCGCTAATGCCAACCATATGCATCGTCTCGACGGCTCGCAACGGTTCGAGAGCGGCCTCGGTGCCGATATCCTTGAGAATCTGGGCCGCCGCCCGTGCCAGCCACACGTCATCGTTGGTGAGGTACGGAATCACCGCCTTCTCCGCCGCGGGAGCGCCGATCGCCCGCAGTGCTTCCCCCGCAGCGGGCCCGGCAAAGCCATCCGCCAGCAGGGCCGCCAAGGGCTTCGCGGAGCGAGGGTCCTTATACTTTTTGAGGATCGTGCAGACGGTCTCGGTCGATAACGCCTCCCTCGTTTCCAGAGCTTTGATCAAAGCGGGCACGTTCTCCGGACCGGACCATTGTTGCAGGGCCGAGGTGGCCGGCCTACGGATAAAGACGTTCTTGTCAGTCAGCAGAGGCTCCAGCGACTTCGCCACTTCTTCCCGACGCGCTGGCACGATGACGTAAGTTTTCCCAAGCCTGTCCACTGCTCCTTGAACTCGGCCTTCCTCCCCCGACTTGATATCCTGAATGGCCTTTGTCAACTCTTCGTTCGTCGGCGTGGGTAATGTCACGGCTCCGACCTCAACATTGACCGTGCCGCCTTCCACGGAGACGACCTTTCCGAAGTTGATCTCTTCGATCAGTTTCTTCGGGTCCTCCACATTGTCCAGAAGAAGCGTGACGCCCGTAGCCGTCCGCATGGAGCGAATGCCCCGTTTGCCGAGGGCTTTGGTGATCTGATCGTCGACGTAACGGCGAACGGAATCCTCCAGAGGCGTTTTCACACGGATGGTCATCGCCTTCAGATTTTTGGGGAACGTGAGCCTCACGGGGTGCGGTTGGGAGTAAATGGTTTTGCCCTCCGCGTTCACGAACGTGAACTGGAAGTAAAACGTCTCGTCCGCGACGGCATCCTTGGGAAGAGTAAAGCTTCCGATCGCAATGTCGTTGCGGAGATTGAGATTGACGGCCTGCGGATTCGTCAAGGCGGCCCAGCCGTCAGGCCCTGGGGTTGCGGGGCCGGGCGTTTTGGAGAACAGGGCCTTGATCACGTTGATCTTGTGCATGGGGTCGTTGATCGAGGCAAGCACGGTGTAGTTTGTCGCGGAGGCCCCTTCGGGCGCAGCCGAGATTGTGACCTTGATGTTGTCGCGTTTGCGGACCGCCTGCTTGCGATCGACGTACCAGATTTCGCCGTTCACGTTGAACGAGCCGCCGTAGGGTTTGATCTGGAAGACCAGGCCGGCGTGGAGACTGCCTTTGAACATGTGATCAAGCCGTGAGGCCGGAATCGCGAAGCCGACGTTCTTGCCCATCACTGTGGAGACGGCAATGCCGACGAGCCGACCCTGCACATCGACGATGGGACCGCCGCTGTTGCCGGGGATGATTTTGCCATTCACTTTGAGATCTTCGAGCATGCCCTTGTCATCGCGGCGAACCTGGGAGACTTTCCCTTCGTGCGTTTGGATCTCTTGAACGCCGCCCGGGAAGCCAAGGATGGCCACGGGCATCGTTTCCTGGACGGGTGTCTCTTGAGTGGTATCAAGCGGGTCCGGGACGTTTCGTGCGCCACCGATTCGCAGCGTGGCGAGGTCCGCCTCGGGATCCACCGCGACGATCTCGGCCACATGCTTCGATTCGTTCGGTGTTCCGCTGTGAAGAACGACCGTCACCTTCGGCTTGATCTTCGGCTTTTCCTCCTGCCCGCCGCCGCCGAAAATGGGATTCCCGAAACCTGGAGGTCCAAAGGAACGGTTGTGCGAAAAGGGCGTCGGGGGACGCGGAATCATGCCCGGCCCACGCGGCCCGCCTGGACCGGCTGGACCGGGAAAACCTCTAGGGCCAGCGGGACCACCGCGTGGACCGGGCGCACCTCCCTGATTATTCGCCGGCTCTGGCTCTTCCTCAGGAACGGCAATGACATGGAAGTTCGTGACGATGTAAGCGGCATCCAGATTCGACCGCACGATGAATCCTGAACCGCTACCCGAGTGCTTGCCAGCCTCCAACAAGATTCGCACGGTGGCCTTGCGGCTCTTCTCGAGCAGCGCAGGGTCGAACGCCGCCGTCAACGGAGCCGCAACGGGTGGCGTCGGTTTCGACGCTTCGGACGGCGCCGTCGGCGGCACAGGCCCTTTCGGAACGGCAGACGGCATGGAAGGTGTTGCGGGTGTGGGAAATGCCGTGGGCGGCTTCGGAGCCATGGTGGGAGTGGTGGTTGACGTCTTCGCCAAAGTGTTCACAACCAGCGGAGACGGCGTCGCAGCCGAGATGGATGAGGCCGTGGGTGTCGTGATGCTTTCTGTGCTATTGACAGCGACGGGCGGTTTCGCCTTGCTACCCGAGAAAGCCCAGACGAGCCCGCCGACGACGACAAGCAGAAACGCCAGGCCTCCGCCGATCATCGCGAGCAGCGGTGCAGAGCTTTTGGCGGCCTTCTTTTTTCGAGAGCGTCGGGGCCGATCGCCGAACTCGTCGTCGTCACGGCTCCGTCGCACCGAAGCGGGCTGAGGCAGTTCATCATCGTCAAGCTCTTCAAGCACGACTTTCGGCTTGGGCTTTCGGCGAGGTGGTTCATCGTCTTCGTCCGGGATGCGATGGACGGCTTCTTCCGACGAGAAGAATACTCCGCATTTCGGGCACTGAATGTCACGGCCTGAAGGAACCGACGCCCGTCGATGCGACTTGCCACACTCCGGGCACTGGATTTCGATTGGCATGACCACTCTCGGCGACGAACAGGGAAGAAATTGGTCACAAGCATCCCCGCGGGTTTAACGCGCGCAGCCCGTGGTCGTAAAGTAATATTCGGCCCGAGTTCTTCAGATTGTCACGAGCAGGGCCAAGCAAAATGTTGAGGAACGTGAACCACCCCGGCCAACGGTGGTGGGTCAGAGAAATGCATCACCCGAAAGGAATTGCCGGCATCGTCAGAAAGATGGAGATGAAGGGAATCGAACCCATGACCCTCTGCTTGCAAAGCAGATGCTCTACCAACTGAGCTACATCCCCAGGATCGATCAAAGAAGAATAGTGCGCGTACTTGGATTCGAACCAAGGACCTCAGCTTTATCAGAGCTGCGCTCTAGCCAACTGAGCTATACGCGCGCTTCGCAGATCAACTCGGCCACCCCTGGAGGGACACCCAGACCGATCCGCGGTTCGTGGAATTATAAAAAGGATGGCATGGCTGTCAACTGTCCTGCGGAATTCGGACGGATCCCGTCCTCCGCGGGCCGGATTATTCGGCTCGTTCACACCCTCGACCCGCGATTGCGAGCGATCATGTCCGACGCCAAGCCGCTTCGTTCCCCCGGCGCTCGCTTTCGCGAGGCCTATTCAAAAGAAATCCTGGCACTCCCGGGCGTCTTCTGCCCGCTGGTGGCCCGAATGGCGGAAGGGATTGGCTTCCGGGCGGTGTACCTTTCCGGCGGTGCCCTTTCCGCGGGCCATGGCGTGCCGGACATCGGCCTGCTCACGTCCAACGACTTCGCAGCCGCTGCCGTGGCAATCGCCTCGGCGACTTCGCTTCCCCTGCTCTGCGACGCGGATACGGGCTTTGGCGAAGCTCTGAACGTCGAGCGGACGGTGCGACAGTTCGAGCAGGCCGGCGCGGCGGGGCTGCACCTCGAAGACCAGCAGATGCCGAAACGCTGCGGCCACCTCTCCGGGAAATCGCTGGTCGATGCTCACGACATGGCGGCGAAGATTCGGGCGGCCGTGGCGGCGAAACGCGATCCGGACTTCGTCATTGTCGCCCGGACGGATGCTCGCGGGGTCACCGGATACGACGACGCCGTTCGCCGTGCCAGGATTTATCTCGAAGCCGGGGCGGACGTGATCTTCCCGGAAGCCCTGGAGGACTCCGAGGAGTTCGCGAATTTCGCCAGGGACGTTCCCGCACCCCTGATGGCGAACATGACCGAATTCGGCAAGGGCCCGCTGCTCGACACCGCCTCGCTCGCGGCCCTGGGCTATCGCATTGCCCTCTTCCCGCTGACGGCGTTCCGCACTGCCATGAAAGCCGCCTATCAGACGCTGGCGGAACTTCACGCCCTCGGCACGCAGAAGCCCTCGCTGAGCCGAATGATGACTCGTGCGGAACTCTATGATCTGCTCGGCTATTCCGGATACGAAACCCGGGACCGCTCCTACTTCGGCGGCAAGAGCGAGTCGCCCTAGCACCTTTCCAAGAACAAGTCCCCGGGACTCGACATGACCGCAATCTCGTCACCGAATTGTTGAAACCAGCCCGGTGCGAGACGAGTATAACTGCGGCAGAGAGGCCGGTCGGCACCAGGAGATTCGCCATGTTTGCTTGCCGTCGATGCTGGCTGGGGCTGGTTCTGATAGCGGCGTGCTGCACCTCCTCGGCCGCGACGGCTCGAGCGGCGGAACCTCGCACGATCCTTGACGCGATCCCCAAAGAGGCAGGCTTCGCCCTGGTGGTCGAGGATCCACGGTTGCTGATCCGCACGATTCTTGAGTTGCGAGCGGTGCAGGATGCGAGTGCCCTGCCCGCGGTGCGTGAAGCCCTTGATGGCACCGCGACGAGGCGAGCCTTTCAGTTCCTCAAGTTCCTCGAACGCGAGACCGGGGAACAATGGCCGACACTGCTGAACAAGGTCGCTGGGAACGGAGTCGCCCTCTCGATCGGGTACGGCCCCGGTGGTAAGACGGACGCGACGCTTCTCGTGCTCAAAGGCCAGGACGAAGCCGCGGTCGCGAAGGTGTTCGATCTGCTCGTCCGCGCCGTTGAAGAAGCGCGATCTCGCCAGGGCGTGACGGAGCCACTCAAGCGTGCCAATCACGGCGGGGCCGATGGCGTCGAGATCGACAAGGAATTTCTCGTGGCTCGCCTCGGCGACACGCTCTTCGCCTCCAACAAATCCAAGAGTCTCCAGGCCGCCATCGACCTTGCGAACAGGAAGGCTGGGTGCGAATCGCTCAACACGCTCGCCTCGATCGCGGAGGCGAAGCACCTGCTGCCGAAGAATCCGCTCGGCTGGTTCTGGCTCGATCTCACGATGTTGAAGTCGACGAAGGAATCAAAGGACTTCTTCGAGGCCACGCGGAAGGATCTGTTCCAAACGCTGCTCTTCGGCACCACCGCCGACTGCGTTCGTCGTGCCGACTTCGTCGCCGGGGCCCTGGCTCGCGAGAAGGAGGGCGTTCGCTTCGCTGTGCGTCTCCCGGCCGGCCGCGATGGATTCCCTCCCGAGTTCGCTCTGCACGCGCCCCCGCAGGGCAAGCCCGGCAGCCTTGCCCTTCTCGAACCGCCCGGTGTGCTTTACAGCCAGAGCTTCTACCTGGACCTCGCCACCTTGTGGTCGCAGCGCGACAAGCTCATCAACGCCGAGGTGCGGAAGCAGTTCGAGAAGGGCGAGAAGGATCTCGCCAAGGTGCTGCCCGGCCTGAAAATCGGCGAGATCCTCAACGCCTCCGGAGCCTACCACCGCTTCGTCGTGATGAATCTCGACAAGATTCCCTACACGCGCGAGCCCGGCCAGAAGCTTCCCGGCTTCGGCTACGCGGCCAGCATGAGGGACCCGACGTTCGGCAAGTCGGTCGAGGCCCTGATCCGCGGCGGCGGCTTCCTCGTCAGCCTTTCCCAGGGGATCAAGCTCATCGAGCAAACGCACGAGGGCGTGAAGCTTTTCGGCTACCGATTCCCGGAGGATCGCGAGCTGGCCGACGACGAAGCCAACATCCGCTTCAACTTCGAGCCGACTTTCGCGATCGTGGACGATCAGTTCATCGCCGGCAGCACGATCGAGGTCGCGAAAAAGCTCGTGACCGAGGTTCGCCGCACCGCAAAGTCATCCTCCGCCCCGCAACTCTGGCGGGCGAAGGCCTACGCCGCCGCGGGTGCGGAAGCCCTCGCGGCGGCCCCCGAGGCGACCATCACCGACACAATGCTCCGCCAGGCCATCACCCTTGCCGAGGCGAAGCAGCAGGTCGAACAACTCGGCGACTACCTACGGACGCTGGGCACTTTCGAGATGGACCTCGACGAGCCCGCGACACGCTGGAACTTCGACCTGATGTGGCGATTCAAATAACTCTCGCGTAGCCGCGACGTGGAGTCTTCGGAGCGGAGCGCGTTCGTGGCAACTCCGCGTCCCGTCTACGCCAATAGGGATCCAACCATGACCATCACCCCCGAGACCGCGTGGGAACCGTACCGCCCCACGAAGGACAACCCCTGGAACCTCCGCAAGGTCGGGCACCTTCATCGCCGGGCCGGCTTCGGTGCGACCTGGGCGGAGTTGCAGGCCGGGCTGGCGGATGGCCACCAGGCGGCGCTCGACCGCGTGCTCAAGGGCAAGCCCGAATCCGAGGACTTCACTCGCACCAGCGAGTTCATGGCCAGTGAGCGTTCGCTACCAGCGCTGTCGCCCGGCACACGGCTCGCGGCGTGGTGGATCGACCGCATGCTCACCACCTCGCACCCGCTGCGCGAGAAGGTCACGCTGCTCTGGCACAACCACTTCGCCACCAGCATCGCCAAGGTCCGCAACGCCCGGCAGATGCTCGAGCAGTATCACCTGCTGAGTCACCATGCCCTGGGTCGCTTCGACGCGATGCTGCAAGAGATCTCGCTGGACCCTGCAATGATGATCTGGCTGGACACGAAGGAAAGCACCAAGGGGAAGCCGAACGAGAACTACGCCCGCGAACTGATGGAACTCTTCAGCCTGGGCATCGGCCACTACACCGAGACCGACATCCGCGAGGCGGCCAAGGCCTTCACTGGCTACACGATCAAGGCGGGCAAGGGCACTCTCGACACGAAGCAGCATGACGACAGCGTGAAGAGCGTGCTCGGCCAGAAGGGCAAGTTCGCTGCGGGGGACACCGTCCGCATCTGCCTGGAACAGCCAGCGTGCCCGATGTTCATCGCGAAGAAGTTCTACCGCTTCTTCATCAACGAGGCCGACGATGCCCCGGAGGAACTGCTCACGCCGCTGGCGGAACATTATCGCAAGACGGGCCTCGACACCGCGGACCTGGTGGCCACGATCCTGAAGTCGAACCTCTTCTTCTCTCCGGTCGCTTATCGGCAACGGATCAAGAGCCCGGTCGCGTACCTCACCGGCATCGTCCGCGGCTTCGAGGGCCGTGTGGGCAGCCTGCACCTCGCGGAAGCCCTGGAAACGCTGGGCCAGGCTCTCTTCGCCCCGCCGAGCGTCAAGGGCTGGGACGGCGGCCCCGCGTGGCTCAATGGCCAGACACTGCTCTTCCGCCAGAACCTCGCCCTCGCGATCACCAGCACCGAGGACAATCGTTTCAGCCGCCGCTGCGACCCCGCAGAACTGCTAGCGAGCCACAAGAAGGCGAGCGATGATGAGGTCGTCGACTTCCTGCTGACGCTCTTCCTCCAGGGGGACGTTCCCGACGGAACTCGAACGCGATTAATCGACTACATGAAGCAGACCCGTGGCACAAAGGTCCCCGCCTACTGGACCAGCGAGGACGCCGCCAATCACCGCTTACGAGCCGCGGCCCACCTGGTGCTGACGCTGCCGGAGTTCCAGTTGGATTGAAGAGGAAGAGTGTGAACCACAGAGTCACAGAGAACACAGAGATCAGAGTGAGAAAGGCAGAAGAGAGGGCGGAGTCTTTGAAACTTCCGAAGTGATCGGTATATGGCGATAGCGATCTTTGGAGGGATTGTCATGGACGAGAAGAAGTTCATCGAACAAAGTTGAAGAGATTGAATGGCATTGATCCGAGGGCGTGAGTGATGAATCCCGAAGACCATGATGATCCCCTCACTGCATCGGTGATCGGCGCGGCGATTGAGGTTCATTGCCACCTTGGACCGGGGTTGCTTGAGGTACTCTATCATCGTGCTTTGCCACATGAATTGAATCAGAGAAGGATTCCCTTCCTACCGTAACAGCCAGTACCTTTTCATTACAAAGGCCACTTTCTTGGAGATGATCTCAGGCTCGATCTCATTGTCGCGGATGAACTGATCGTTGAGTTGAAGGCGGTCGAGAAACTACACCCCATTCATGAGGCCCAACTGATTACGTACCTCAAACTGACCGGGCTTCGTACCGGCCTTCTGATCAACTGCACCGTTCGACTCCTCAAAGAGGGACTGAAGCGGATCGTTCTTTAACAGACGTCTCTCTTCTTCTCCCTCTGAACTCTGTGACTCTGTGACTCTGTGGTTCAATCTCTTCGGATTTGTATCGAGGTGACCCATGTCCACGCGACGCGACTTTATCAAGGCATCCACCCTGCTTGGCTTTGGGGGCACAGTGCCGACGTTCCTTGGACGTACGGCCCTCGCGGCGGAACCGCTGGGGAAAAGCGACAAGGACACCATTCTCGTTGTCGTTCAACTCACTGGCGGCAACGATGGGCTCAACACCGTCGTCCCGTATGCGAACGAGCAGTACTACAAGTTACGGCCGACGATCGCGATTCCCAAAAACCAGGTGCGGAAGCTCAACGATTCCCTCGGCCTGCACCCGGCCATGGACGCGATGGCGAAGCTGCACGCGGACGATGCGGCCCTCTGCGTTGTTCAGGGTGTCGGCTATCCGAACCCGAGCCAGTCCCACTTCCGCAGTATGGATATCTGGCAGGCGGCCAGCACCGACGAGACGCTCACCGAGGGCTGGCTCGGCAAGGGCCTGAAGCAGAAGCCGCTGGCGACGTTCCACCTCGCCGCGAGTGCAAATGAGGTCGCGCCGCTTGCTCTTGCGGGGGCGCCGGCACGGGCACCGTCGATCACGTCGCTCGAGGACTTCCAACTGAAGACCACCGCCGCCAGCGGCAAGGACCAGGCCGCCCAGAAGAGCATCATCACCTCGGCCGCGACTTCGGGCAGGGGAGGGTCTGCGGCAAACCCGCTGCTGGACTTCGTCTCGCGAACGGCCACCAATACCTACGCTTCGAGCGAGCGCCTCAAGCAGATCGGCAAAGGTTATACGCCCAAGGTTCCGTATCCTGAGACGGGCCTTGGCAATCGTCTCAAGCTCGCGGCCCAGTTGATCGAGGCGGGCGTCGGGGCTCGCATCTTCTACGTCTCACTCGACGGCTTCGACACTCATGCCGGCCAGGGAGCTGCCACGGGGGCTCACGCGAACCTGTTGCGGCAGGTCTCCGATGCGATCGCCGCGTTCTACAAGGACCTCGCGGGTCGGGGCCATGGCAATCGCGTTTGCGTGATGACCTTCTCCGAGTTCGGCCGTCGCGGCGGCGAGAACGGCAGCAAGGGAACCGATCACGGCTCCGGGGCTCCGATGTTCCTCGTCGGCGGCAAGGTGAAGCCCGGCATCGTGGGCGATAACCCGAACCTCGCGAAGCTCGAAAAGGGGAACCTGCCCTTCGCCACGGACTTCCGCAGTGTCTACGCCGCGGTGCTCGAGAAGTGGCTGGGCCTGGATGCGAAGAGCGTGCTGGGCGCGGAGTTCAAGCCCGCGGGTGTGTTCAAGTCTTGAGTGAAAACGATGGTTGTCCGTGCTCTCGCCCTCAGCGGGGACGCGGGCGGAACTCGAACGGCATCTCGAACAGGTTCGGCTTCTGCCCCGAGGCCTTGGCCGACGCGTTTCGACCCCCGGCAGGAACGACCGAAGCTCCCATTTCGATCTGAGCCATCTGCTCGCGAACCTGGGCGGCGCGTGGTTCGGCTCCCTTCGCGGCCCAGTACTCCGCCTCGTTGTTCATGGCTCGGAGCATGCCTCGCGTGTCGCCGGCGGCCTGGAAGGCGGATTGTGCGGCGTGGAGTTGGTCGACGCCCGCGGGTTCGTTGCCAAGCAGCAGCATCGTGATCGCGAAGTCGCCCATCGCTTCAGGTCGGCCGGGCCAGATGTCCGGCGTCGCGAGGGCTTTTTCCAGCAGCGGGCGGGCCTGTTGCGCGGCGCCGCCGTGGAGTTTGAGGGCACCCAGCGTGGCGGTTGCAGGGCCGGCGATTGCGGGGTTCTCGTGAGTCGTGAGGTTCACAAGGATCGAGGTCGCTGTCGATTCCTGGCCGATCGCAACAAGGGCCTGGGCCTGGCGGATGCGGAGATGTTCCTTCATGATCGGCTCGGTGGTGAGCACCTCGGCCCGCTTGTACGCCGCGACCGCCGCATGAGCCTCGCTGCGTTCGAAGTGCCAGCGACCCGCGACGAGCCACAGCAAGCACTCGGCATATAGGCCCTCGGCACTGGCGATTCCCAGGCCTGAAGCGGCACGCGCGAGCGAGGCCTGGACTTCGGTCGGCCACTTCGCCTCGATCGGCCGCAGGGCTGCGAGCCGCTCCCAGAGGGCGGGGTTCATCGTCGTGGGCTGTTGCGAAAGGTTCTCCGCCGCGATCCTTGCCGCCTGGCTCCAGGCGGCGATCGCCTCGTTCGCCTTGCCGGACTGACGCAAGGATTCCGATTGTTGAAGCTGAGCTTCGACGGCTTCGTGCGATCCTCGCTCGCTGGCGATTTTGGTGATGAAGGCCATCGCCTCCGCTGGGGCTCCTGGCGGTGTCGACTTCAACACGTCCGCTGCCACGTCCGGGTACCGAAGCACATACTGCTGTGCGGAGAACTGTCGGCGGGCGGTCAGGAGTTCGGCCGTGCGTCGCACGTAGGCATCGGGAAGCACGCCAGGCTTTCCGAACTCGCCAAGCGTGACACCCGCGCCGGTGTAAGCCACCCTGGGCGGTCCGGCCTTCTCTCGCCAGAGTTCGCGCATCGGCGCCGTCGTGCATCCCGTGGCAAGCAGGGCGACAGCGGCGAGTTTCGTGAGACGCTTCATGCCAAGCTCCGAGTTCTGTATTCCCCGATCCGAGTTCCCAGTTTCTCAATAGTCCTTCGGGAGGATGGTGTGGACGCGGAGCAACTGTTGCAGCCGATCGACCGGCGGGTTCGGCCGTAACACTTCGATGGGCGTGAACGTGCCAAGCGAACTGGGCTCTGGTCCCGCGGGATGGATGCTCAGGCGTTCCACGAGGGCATGGCTCGCGTCCCGGGATTCGCAGGGCGTGGTGAGCACGAAGGGGCGAATCATGATCACAAGTTCGCGGCGGAAACGCTGTGTCGTCTGACGGCGAAAGAAGATGCCGAGGTACGGAATCCGCCCGAGGATTGGCACCTGCGAGCGGTTATCGCTGACACCCTCGTCGATGAGACCACCGACGGCAATGGTGCAACCGTCCGAGGCGACAACCGTGCCCGTGAAGTTCTGCCTTGCCACCACATCGATTGGCACCTGCGTGACGCCGGCACCGGTGGAGTTAGGGATCGGGATGTTCGCGCCATTGGGTACGACTCGCGAATTCTCCTGAAGCAGGCGTATGGTGACCGTGCGATCCGCATTGATGTTCGGCGTGATCAGCAGGCTGGTGCCGATGTTCTGCAAGGTGGTGATCGGCGTCGCCTGGGCCACGACTCCCGTGCCGATACCATTGGCCACCGCCGTCAAGGGCGTGAAGCCCACGGTGATCGGCACCTGCTGCCCGGAGAAAATCTGACTCACCTCGTTGTTGGAAGTCATCAGGATCGGCGTGGCGAGTTCCGTCACGCGGTTGCGATCCTCGAGCACTTGAAGGCGAGCCCGGAAGTTGTTGCTCACCACCTGGAACATCAAATCTCGAGTCGTCGTAGCTGGTCCTCCGAATACCGCGGGCGGGGCCAACTCCGCAAAACGGCGCTGAGGCGGGCCGAGGGTGTCCGCGGTGGGCGGCAAGATATTCCCCGTGGTGAAGGAACCCGCGATCAGAGCACCATCCGTGAACTGGAAGTCGAACACGGAGCGGAAGCCATCGATGAGGTCAAGCGAAAGCACCTTCACTTCGAGCAACAGCACGGGGGTGGGCACGTCGAGCCGCCAGACGAGTTCCTGGATCTGGGCCATCGTTTGCGGGTCGCTGGTGCGCACCACAAGCTGGTTGTTGGCGCGAATCACGCTGACGTAGATATTCGCCTTCTCCCGGATGCGCTCGATGATCTTGGCCGCCTCGGTCGGGTCAGCACGTCCATCCGGTGAGCGAGCGCTGAGCAGTTCAAGCTCCTGAATCTCTTCGGTGGTGAGGCCTTCGAGTCGCTTTTTGGGATCGGCGTTCATCTCGGCAATCGGGTTGCCTGAGCGAAAGTTGCCGACCGGCGTACCGACGCTGGAACCGAAAGCACCGACGCCGCCTAAACCCCCGACACTCGAACCGAAGCCTCCGCCACCTCCCCCGAAGTTGCCGCCACCTCCCCCGAAGTTGCCGCCGCCGCCAAATCCGCCGCCGCCGCCTAATCCGCCACCGCCGATCCCTCCTCCACCCACTCCACCAACACCGCCGACGCCACCGACTCCTCCCACTCCGCCGTTGACGAAGCCGCCGAAACCCAGGCCAAGGCTGCGGCTGTTGATGAGATCGAAACGATTGAAGCGGAACTGGAGATCGAAGAGCGAGATGGAATCGTTGCTGTCGATCGCAAGGCGGACGCGATCGCCGAATACTCCGCGAATCGTGGTCGCGACGTTCAGCGCGTTCGGGTACAGCAGCGTGAAGACTTGCTGGGTGTCCTCACGGAAGTCGCGAAGGTCCCTCTGGTTCTCTTCCGTGGTGAAGATGCGAACGATGCCGGAACTGGGCTCGACGCGATAGATGAGGCCATGGGCCTGAGCCAGGGCCGCGACCGCCGTGAGAGCGGGCACTTCTTGCAGGAAGAGCGAGACGACTTTCTTCGAGGCCCTTTCGGAGCCGACGATCTTCAATCCGCTCTGGATCGAAAGAAGCCGCAGGGCATCGTTGAGAGGCAGTTCACGAAACTCGACGAGGTCAAGCTTCGGTCCCAGATCCGCGGGAAGTGCATTGTTCCCAGCCGCCGGGCCCGCAACTCGGGGGGCGTGCAGCATCGCCGGGGGGGCTGATCTCGGCACCTCCGGGAGATCCGTGGGTTGGACCGAAGGGATTCCACCTGCGGGAACAACCGACATGGACGCACCGGTGAAAGCCGCGGGAGCCACACCGACCACCGGCATCCCTGGAGCATGCGTCAACGGCTGAACGCTTGGCACCTGAGCCAGCGCGATCGCGGGCCCGAGCCACGCTAGCCCGATCGCTGTTCGTTGCAGAATACGCATCGTGGAATCCTTTCCACACAAGCTCCCGTCTCGGGCATGCACCCGATATGCGAGCATTCGTTACTGGGGAAGCCCATCTTCAATGCAGAACGATCACATCCTTCGCCGCTCCAACCTCAACCGTGACGCCGACGATCGTGATTTCGAGCACCTTCACGCCATTCGACTCGCCGCCGATGGGCAGCACGAAAGACTGCCCGCCAATCTCGATCACGGCCAGTGCTCGATCCTTCGCGATCACCCGGCCGCGCAGCTTCAACTCGACCTTCTTTTCCACCACGGCCTGCCCCGACTGAGCGGGCGCGGCAAGCTTCGGCGGCGTCAGCACTCGCTTCAATTTGTCGGACGCCTTCGTTGGGTCGGGCAGATCCCTGGGCGGCCCGGACCCAGGCGGTTGGGCCGCGCCGACGCTGACCAGCGCCACGGCCGTGGCCAGGCCGAGACCGAACGCAGCCGCACGAACATGGTGCGCACTCATCGGGCGCCCCCTGCAACGGAGAACAGGGCAACGAAGAAAGCGATATACACGAATCCGACGATGCCCCCGACCACCGCGATGATGACAGGTTCGATCAGAACGCTGAGCCGACGGATGGCAAGTTGTAGCTGGCTCTCATGGAACCGGGCCACCTCATCCAGCACGTCATCCAGCGTTCCGGCTGCCTCCCCAACGGCCACCATGCGCGGCAGCATCGGCATGTAGACCGATGGCACGAGTAACTGATCCGCGAGGTTTCCACCACGCACCACGGCGTCTCGCGCCATGAGAACGATCGATCCCGCGTAATGATTCCCGTGCAACCCCGCCACCGTCCGAAGCGACTCCACCAGCGTCACCCCACTGCGAAGCAGCGTCCCCAGGGCGTACGCGAATTGAGTCGTCGCGGACAAGCGAAACAGATAGCCAAAAAGAGGCAGCCTCAGGGCAAACCGATCGAGGGCTAATCTGCCGCGTGTGCTGAGGTATAACATCGTGTAGATCAGAATCAAGCCGACAAATACTCCAAGAATCGCGGGCAGATAGTTCTGCACGAAGTCCGAAACATCCAGCAAAGACTGCGTGATCGCCGGCAGCTTACGACCCAGGGAAACCAGGAGCTTTTGGAGCTTCGGGATGACTCCGAGGATCATGTAAGTGGCGACGCCCACAGCCGCCACGCACACCACGGCGGGGTAGGCCATCGCGGTGATCATGTGCGTCCAGAGCAAGCGACGGCGTTCAAGGGCCGCGGAGGCTCGCGCCAGTACGGGTTCGAGTGTGCCCGTCTGTTCACCCACGCGGACAAGCTGCACCACGATCGGTGAGAAGCACTTGTGCAAGGCCATGGCATCCGCGAGCGAAGAGCCACGCTGAATCGCGTCGGCCACCGTCTCCCAGACTTTCCGCATCCGCCACCGTCGCGATTGCTCCGCGACCGTTCGCAACGCAGATAGCAGCGTGAGACCGCTGCGAATCATGATCGCAAGCTGCTGCAAGCTCATCTCGATATCCAACGACCGAGGCGGCAGATACGTGAGGGGATTGAGCGACAACTTCGAGACCGGCTTGCCAGGTTTGACCTCCGTGACCAGCCAGCCCCGCGACCGCAGCACGCCCACCAGTGCCGCCGGCGACACCGCCTCCTCGACCCCGCGGCGAAGCTGGGACGACGAATCACGAGCGGTGTAAGTGAAGGTGGGCATGGGAGCTTTCCCGAAGCACGAGGAGTTCTCGTGCTTATGGATTACTTCGGTAGGCGGTGTTGTTTTTGGTAGTGATCGAGCATGGCGTCGCCGAAGTCGTTATCAAAATCCCGATAGACGCAGTGCACATGATTGGCGCCATCCTGGGTGTTATCGTACTCGATCAAGAAAGTTGGACCTTGAATGAGATAATGATGGGGTTCTTTCGACTTGAGACTTCCCGACCAAATGAAATGGATGTTCTCGGTGCCCTTCCGTTCGATGCGAGCCAGATCAAAGTCTGCCAGTTCCTTGCGAACTCGGCCAATATGGACGCGGACCAGTTTCATCAGGATGTCGCGCTGTTCGAGGGTCATCTTGGCCGCGGCCAGCCCGCGAGGCGTGCCCCGCTCGATCTTGCGGTAGTTCCCGGTGATGAGCCCGCCGACGGTCTCCGTCAAGAAGTCGGGGATTTTCCCGAAGCCGATCAGTTTTTGCTCGTTGGTCAACGACGCGGCGAGGTTCCTCCCAAGTGTGGTTTCCTCTTCCAACACCTGGAGGCCTTTGCGAGGCCCATCCGGAACGATGGCGGGAATCACACCGAAGAACGACGGCGTCACAGAGATCCAGCGCCTCTTGATGACCGTCACGTTAAGCGACAGGTGAAAGCCTTCGACGCGGTATCCCCAGGTTTCGGAGGCCGACGGCTCGCCGAAGAATGTGAAGTAATACTGATCGGAGTCGCGAAAGATTTGGGCCTGCTTGTCGCTCGCTCGCAGGTAGTCGCCGAGGCTCATGATCGTCAGGGCTTTTTGGTTGCCGGCATGGCTGAGCGCGGCGCTCATCAACGCATACCCAAGCTGCCTCTGTCCGTCCTTGAGTTGTTTCAGGGGGACGCCGCGCCGGGCGATGGGGAAGAAGTGGAAATTGCCTCGTTCCGCGTCCTGGAACAGATACTTGGCCTGCATTCCTGGTTCGAGAGCGTCCAGAAAACGTTGAGCGGTCACCGCGAGTTCCTTGGCCACCTCAGGCGAATCGATCGCCTCCGGCGGCGGCTGAACCTCGTCGAGAGCGCCCGCCATCGAGAATAAAAGAGCACCGCCGATCAGCGTGAGCAGGCCAACCAAGGGGCGCTTGAGTTTCATGATGCCTTCTCTCAAAAGGGACGGGCTCAGGACCATGTCATCGCGTTCCGAACTCTATGCAAGTCTCAGCTACTTGATTTACTAGAATCGAAGGTCGAAGGATCGCAATCCCACGCGCAGCCTGCCGATTCGCTACCACACCGTCACGGCCGCGATCACGTCTCGAGGCGACGTGATTCCGCTCTCCAGTTTCGCGAGCCCGTCGTCCAGCAGCGTCGGCATGCCGAGCTCTCGCATACGGCGAACGAGACTCGCTTCATCTGCACCTCCTGCGATTAGACGCGACCAGTCCTCGTCCAGCGGTAACAGTTCAAAGAGCCCGAGCCGACCCATCGTGCCCTTGCCGCCGCAGTACACACAGCCGACGGCGTCGTAGACGATGCGATCCGCCCGCTCGGGGCGTGCCAGCGCCGCGGCCTCATTCACTGTCATCGGCCGCGGGGATCGGCAGCGCGGGCATAACTGTCGCACCAGGCGCTGGGCCACCGCGAGCCGTAGCGTCGCGGCGATGAGGTAACGCTCCACGCCCATGTCCGCGAGGCGTGTCACCACGCTCACGGCCGAGTTCGTGTGCAGCGTGCTCAGCACCAGATGCCCCGTCAGCGAAGCCTTCACGGCCACGCTCGCGGTTTCCTGATCGCGAATCTCGCCGATCATCACCACGTCCGGATCGTGGCGGAGCACGCTTCGGAGCGCGTTGGAGAAGCTCACCTTGTCCGCGGAATCCACCTCCACCTGGGCGACGCCGCGGATCTCGTATTCGATGGGATCCTCGACCGTGAGAATGTTCAAGCTCTCCATCGCCATCAGCCGCCGCAGGGCCGCGTACAGCGTGGTCGACTTGCCACTGCCCGTGGGGCCCGTGAGCAGCGTCATGCCGTGGGGCTTGGCGAGGTAACGTTCGACAAGGCTGTGATCGTGCTCGCGAAGTCCGAGCTTTTCCAGCGTCAGCGACTCGGTTTGCAGGGCCAGCAGACGGATCGTCATGCGTTCGCCGTACCGCGTCGGGATGGTGGCGACGCGCACATCGACGCGGGCACCGCTCTTGCCGTAGGAATGTTTGAAGCCGCCATCCTGCGGGGCTCGCTTCTCGGCGATGTCCATCCCGGCGAGCACCTTGAAACGACTCAGGACACCGACTGCAAGATGCGTTGGCAGCTTGCGAAAGACTTCGAGTTCGCCATCGACACGCAGCCGCACGAGGAGACCGTCCGGCTCCGGATCGAGGTGCACATCGGACGCCTGACGCAGCAGAGCGGCGCGAAGCACTTCATCACCAATGGCCACGGGGTCCGGGCTCTGATCGAAGCCGCGAATATCGATCGACCCGCCGCGCACGTCAATGGATCGCGCCGAGCCCGTTGCCGCGGGACTGTCGCCGTAAATCCGATCGAGCACCCTGCGAAGCGACCCCGGGTCCGCCGCCTCGGCGAGCACGGGCATGCCGAGGGCCTTCTCGACGGCGTGCAGCGCGGCGGCGTCGGCCGGGTTCGCACAGGCCACGTGGGCCGAGCCATTCTGCACGCCGAACGGCAGCACCTGTCGACGCAGAGCCAGCGTCGCGGGGATTCGCAACGCCACCACGGGATCGACCTTCAAGCGATCCACGTCGAGCAGGCCCAGGCAGGGCGAATCGGGAGAAATCCCTGGAAATTCCAGACCGAACCAGCGTTCATTCTCGATCGGCCCCACCCAGACCACATTGCCCTCGCGTGCGGTCGTCTCCCACGGCGCCACCACCACCACGGTGATCTTCACGCCTTCCTTCAAGGGCGGATCCATGCCCACATCCAGGCGAAATCGCCCTCCCGTCGGCGAGACGTTGACGAGGGCGCACTTGTAGTAAGTCGTGCCGATGCTGAAGGTCGCAGGCAGCGGCTTCGGCAGCAGGACACGACCCGAGCCACGCCGTTCGCCACGAGGGCGAGCCGGCATCACGATCGTGTCCGCCGAGGTGTGACGGCCTGAACCGTTCGTCGCTGTACTCATCGTGCAACTCCCGCCTTCGGAGGCGATTTCCGCAACATGGCGATCCGGTCCTTCAGCACGCCCGGTGATCGAGACATCATCGTCGCGGTCGCTTCCGTGATCATTCCTATCACCACAAGGCGGGCGAGATCCTGTTCGAGCGTCTGCATGCCTTGAGCCGTCCCGGTTTCCATCGCGGAGTAAATCTGGTTGGTCTTCGCGGACGCGATCAGGTTCGCCACCGCCGGGGTGCTCGTCATCACTTCCGAGGTCACGATGCGTGATCGCCGGACTGTCTGCCCTGGTGACGAGGGTCGAATCGCGGCGGGTCCGTCCGCCACGAGAAGATGCTGGGCAATGACAGCGCGAAGCACCAGCGAAAGCTGGCGACGAACGCCGATCTGCTCATCCGCGGGAAAGACGGACACGACTCGTTCGAGAGAGCCGACACAGTCCCCGGCGTGAACCGTTGTGAAGACGAGATGCCCCGTCTCCGCCGCTGTCACCGCGGTGCGGATCGTGTTCAGGTCGCGAATTTCTCCCACGAGGATCACATCGGGATCCTGCCGAAGCGAAGCCACCAACGCCTCGTTGAAGCCCGGCGTATCCCGACCAAGTTGCCGTTGATTTACCAGGGAAAGCTGCGATTCGTGGAGGTATTCGACCGGATCCTCGATCGTGATGACGTGGCACTTCCTCGTGCGGTTGATGCGATCAAGCATCGTGGCCAGCGTGGTGCTTTTGCCAGAGCCCGTCGGCCCACAGACGAGTACAAGCCCGTCAGGAAGATCACAAAGCGAATACAGCGATTCCGGCAGGCCCAGGTCGGAGAGAGACCGAAATCGATCCTCGAGACGCCGAATGGCCGCGGCCATTTCGCCCTGACTTCGAAAGACGTTGAAGCGGAAGCGAACGCCTCCAGGGCCCGTAATGGCTCCATCGATGGCTCCATTGCGAGTCATCGCGTCGCGATCGAAGTTGCGAGTCAGCGTCTCCACGATCACATCGAGATCCGCCGGCGTCAGTGGCACTCGCTCCGCCTGGGCTTCGAGGACGCCATGGACGCGAAAGAACGGGGCCCGCCCGGGGACGAGATGCACGTCCGACGCGTCGAGTCGAACGCAGTCGCTGAGGAGATCATCGAGAAGAGGCATAAGGTTTCCCGAGTCAATCACTCACTCCGCGAGTGACGGCGTTCGACGCATGGGCTCAGACTTTGTCGACAGTTCTCACACCCACACCAGGAGCGTCCACTCGTGCCAGTCCGTATCCGTCGTCGATTCCTTCATCGTCAGCCCCACGGGGATCGCCACCGCTCCGTCCTGGCTCAGCGAGGCGGTTAACTGGCAGGCGTCCGGGTAACGCGACAGGAACTTGATCCGGTGCAACTTCGGCGGCGACGCGATCGGGAGCTTCTTCGCAAACGCTTCCAGCCTCGTGGGAAGGCGGTCCTTTCCGGCGTCGGCCTCGGTGTGTTCGATGACCACAAGGCCCTGATTGCTCAGCAATGTCGTGAGCGTATGGATGCGTTCCGCGCGATGGACCGGATCCGTGCAACGAAGCGTGTGGAGGAACTTCCCCCGTGCCTCCGCCACGCTCTTCACGGCCTCCTCGGCCTGCTTCGCCGCCCTCATCACACGCAGTTGCTGTTGAAGGAGCTTATCCTTCGTGGGGGCCACTTCCTCCGCAAGGGCCATCTCCTTGTTGGCTTTCGTGATCTCGCCATACTTGCCCGTCCAGATGAGCCAGATGCCGAATCCCAGGATCAACATGATCGCTGGAAGGAAGAGTGCGATCGCGCGATCGCGTTGCGTCATGGTGGTGGTCATGGCCGTTTCTCCGTGGCCGGGGAAGGTGGCGAGTTCAAGGGCACGGTCTTCGCCCTTGGGGCCGCAAGTCGTGGGTTCTTCGCATCTGGTGCCGCGGCCTCAGGAACGCGGTGGAAGTCTATCTCGAACGCCCAGGGACCGCCGTCGGCCGTGAGCTTCATGGCGGTCTTCCTGGGCGATTGCACTTCCCAGCCAAGCTCGCGAACTCGGGGCGACAGGCTGCGAGCGAAGGCGTCCGCCATTTCCGGGCGAAGCGCAGTGCCGAGCACCTTGGGTTCGCCGCCGATGGCCTCGATCGAGCGGATCATCAGATCCGTCGGCTTCTCCAAGGCCAGGGTCACGAGCAACCGCGAGAAGCGGGTCTGCTGAGCTTCCACCTGCGCAGTCAGATCCTGGAACTTCGCCGCATCGAGAAGCGAAGCCTCGGCCTTTTTCCTCTCGTCGGCTTCGCGAGTTTGAAGGTCCGCGAATTGCTTCGTCGCATCCTTCGCGGCGGTGCTGCGAGCTTTCGCCTCGGCGAGGGGTTGCTTGACACCCGTATTGAAGACAAAGTAAACGAGCCCTGCCGCCGCCAGCGTAAAGAGGCCAGCGAGGGCGAGTCGCACGGCAGGCGATGTCGGCTTCACCGGTGGCGTGATGAGGGCACAGCGTGACCGCTTCGAGGTCAGTTCCTGGATCCAGCCGCTGAACCACTCGGAAAATCGCTCCGGTTCCTTCAGTTCGATCGACCTCACTCCTGGCGATGCGGAGACCCCGGGGCCCAGGAGCGCCTCCTCGCCGGCCCACTCGGACAGGTCCGACAGCCAACGGCCCGTCGAGGGATCCGCGTTCGACACCTGGGCATCGTAGAGCGTTCCGGAACGCAGGCCCGCCGCGAGATCGGGCCAGAGTTCAAGCCGTTGCAGAGAGACGTCGCTCTTTACGAGCGCCCGAGCCAGCGCGGCCGGATGAGCGAGACCCCCCAGCTTGGAGCCTCGCTCGGCAAGCACGCGATCGATGCTATCCCGCGTGGCGTAAGGGATCTGAAGAAGCAGGAAGCGCCGCTCACCGCCGGCCGACGGTAGAGCCGCGAGCGCCGACGCCGACTCGAGCGCTGGCAGCCCGGAGAGCACTTCCGCCTCGAAATTCAGGCCAGCGGCGATGTCCGCGTCGTTCATCCCCGCCGCCCGCGAGGCAGGCAGGCTCGTCGACTGGAGCCAGAAATCGGTGGCAAGGACGAAGGTTTTCTTCCCGACCGGCGACCCCTCCAAGAGGGTTGCTTCGAGCGTGGAGGCGAGGTCCGGCGCGTCCGAGCGTTCAAACTCGGCGATCACCGGCACGTGCGAAGCCGACGCAAAGTCCGCACGATGCACCTTCGAGCGCGTGATGAGCAGAACAGTGATGGCAGGTCGCGAGGGCATGGAGTCTTCAGTTGAGAGATGATTTCAAAACACCTCGGGCTGTGCCACAGTCCGTGCTCTATGGAATATACAAGTGAATCTCTCGAGCGGGCGTTCCCCGTGGCGTCAGGCGCACGTAGCTCACGGTCGAGGGCGTGTTCGACTTGTCCGGACCGAGGCCCTGATACGCTCGCAAGGCCACGAGGCCCATCGGCACGCTGGCGAAGCTGAACGGATAGCTCACGACGTTGCCGCCGCTGGGCGTGGGGTCGCCGCTGGAGGGGGAGAGCATGCGCACGCCGTCGGCTTCGGTCATGTCCGGAACGAACAGCCGCACCGAGAGATTCGCGGGAGCGGTGCCGCTGTTGCTGTGGACCACGAGGTTTCCAGCCAGCGGCCCGGACCATGCCAGGCCTGTCAATGGCGTCGGCAGGCTCATGGGCTGGCCCGCATAAGGAGCGTTCGGCCCGCCGATCGAGGCGAGATTCAGCAACGCAGCGCCGGCCGATGTCGGCTGCGTCGTGGCCACGAACTGCTGGCCCCAGCCATCGCGAAGGCCCGTCGGCCCCACGGAAAACGAGGCGTAGGGACCGCGCCAACCGCAGTAGAGAACAACGTCCGTGTCCTCGGTCGCATTCCTTGCAGCGAACGCCAGCATCCCCGCTGGCAGCATGGGGGACGTCAGTTCCGGCAGCGGATCGTCCGGGTTCGCTCCGACCAGCGGCAGCCGACCGACATCCGCGACGAAACTGGCCGAGTCCGGTTGGCCGGCAGGGCCCAGGATCGCGTCCTGAATCGTTTGCAGCTGACGTCGCGTCGCGTCGAAGCGTGCCTGATCGATGGTGCCGTCCGCCAGGGTGATCGCCAGGGTGGTGAGCACCGCGAGGATCGTCAGCACGATCGTCATTTCGAGCAACGTGAGCCCCGGTCGCGGAGTTCGCATGAGTCACTCGGAAATGGGGAGAAGAAGGGTCACATCGTCCACGGCACTCGACGACCAACCCGGGAAGACCGTGTTCGCGTCCACGCCTGGCTGGCCAACGCCGGCGTAAGGGGCGCCGGTGAGAACGCCATCGGGAGGCACTTCCAGCACGCCGTTGAGCCCCGCGGACTGAAGCCAGGTGAAACGAAGGCCCGGGGTTGTCGTGGTTCGAGTGACGAGAACCTCTGCCCTTCCCCATACGTCCGGCAGGGCCGGATCGCCATCGACGCCAAACTCGTTGGTGAAGCCGTTGCCGAGGCGATACGGGATCGAGCGGCCGGGGAAGTACGGCCCATTCCAGCCATTCCTGCTCGTGGCGTCGAAGGTGTTAAACGCCGTACCGGTGGGGTCGGGCCCCGGTCCGGGCCAGGCGGTGTTTTGAGCGCCGGGATTCAGAAACAGGTAACGAAGCTGAGGGGCGTTCACCCGCCCCTCGTTGAGGTCCGCGAAGCCCGGCCGCGGCAGGCGATGGTTGTCGGCACGATAGCGAATGATGAGGTCCTCGAGTTGGCGGAGATTCGCCTGCGCGACGGTGGACTGTGCCGATTCACTCGTGCCCGTGAGTGTCGGAACAATGATAGCCGCCAGGGCGACGAGAACGGTCAGAACCACGACCAGTTCGAGCAACGTCAGGCCGTGATGGCGCCGTGACGTTGCTTCGCCCTCCAAAATCGTGGTCCTCGCCAGGGTCTGGCTATTCGTCATGTGGGGTCTCGATCGCGTCATGCTGACGCAGGGAACATGGCACGCCTTGTGCGCCGCCACGGTTGACTTCGTGGAACTCGTTGAGGTCATCGTCCGCCGTGTAGATACCGCCGCTCTTAAGGGCTGGCGCCTCATCAACTGTCGGGTTTGGCAGTAAAGGTTGTCCCGGTCCGTGATCGCTCTTGTCGCCGCTCCGCGGCTGAATGAAGAATCCGACAGTTGTTGGTGCGCCGGTCCTGAGCTACAAACCCCGACGAAGCGTGCCTTGCTCATCGGGGTCATCGTGGTGCCATAACTCACCTCAAAATTGCGATAGAATCAAACCCAGCAAATCTCGTCGGATGGCAAGGCTTGGTCTTTTCGTTGGAGTATGAAAGACTTCAAGCAATCAAGTCAATTCAGGACCTCACTCTCATGGAATAGCGACCCTTGCCAGAAGAGCCGCACCCATTCTTCAAGCACTCAGCGAGTGCTGTTGTAAAACTCCTGAATATGGCCATCGGAGGAAGAGATCGAGTTCTCGTGGAACTCGACCACGCCCACGAACTCCGCTCGGCCCAGCGCTTCGCTGGCGGGTGATCCCGTGGCCCCGGTGCCGCGAGCGATGCGGAACGTGAGCCCGAATCGGCCATAGGAAGTGCTCGGGTCCAGTGAGGGATTGTCGGGGAAGTGAAGCGGTGCCTGGCTCAATCCCTTGCCGACAAGAGTGCAACGTGAACCCACGCCGAAGACGACGTAGACATCGCCATAAGTGTTGCCTGCGACCTGCTGCTGGACGATGAGGTTCTCGATCGCGGCCTCCTGCACCTGAATCACCGTCCCACCCCCCGCGATTGGGGTTGGCGTAGCGCCCACGTACGGATTGAACGTCGCATCTCCTCCTGCCGTGGCCAGAGCGGCCTTGGTCGGATGCATCGCATTCAGGGTGGTGATCCCGCCCTTGTTGAGAGCCTCGACGTCGTTCGCCGTCAACGTCCGCACGGAAAGCTGTGCCTGCGTGGGGGAACCACCGAGATAATCGGGCACGGCGGTGCCATCCGTGAGGGCATCGAGTTGATCGGGGTATCGGAAGTTCATCTGCTCGTGAAGCTGGACCGCCTTGTTCAGTTCGGAGACGTTCGTGGCACCGGTCGAGGTATGAGCGCGATTGAGCATCCCTGGCAGAATCGGGATCAGGATGCTCGCCAGCGCGACCAAAATCGTCATGACAACCACCAGTTCCATCAAGGTCAAACCCTTGCGAGTTCCGCCAGTTCGACTCATCATGGCATTGCCTCCCGAGTGACACCTGATCGACTCGACCGACGGGGGCCGAACCTTGCGGTCCATCATGCGAGCCGCAGGAGCGATGACAAGTATGAAGTAATACGAAATAGTAGTATTTCCGATTTCGCTCCCACGGGAGTCATCCTGCCAGAATGGTTGAGGAGAAACCCGTGCGGACCGGGGCAGGCTCGCACGGGCTTCAGACAGCGGCAAGGAAGTTTCCTTACTGCTGAGTGGCCTCGTAGTACTCGGTGATGTGTCCCTCGCCCGTCGTAATGCCGTCGTCGTGGAAGGAGACGGTTCCCACGAACTGTGCTCGGCCAAGCGGGGTGCTTGCAGGTGTCCCCACGGTGCCGGTCCCCCTGGCGATGCGGAAGACGAGCCCAAGCCGGGAATACACTCGGCCCGGTGTGTCATTGCCGCCTTCACCGAAGTGCAGTGGCGCCTGGGACATTGTCTTGCCGACCATCGTGTTTGCGCGGCCGACGCCGAACACGACGTACACATCTCCGAATGAATTCGGATCATTCTGCACGACGACGGCTGGCTCTACCGCAGCCTCGGTGAGTTGCACCACATTGGCCCCGTTCGCGACGGAAATGGATGCTCCCGTGTAAGGGTTGAACGTCGGATCCTGCCCGGAGGGCAGTGCGGCGGCGGTGGCGTACATGGCTGCCAAGTTGTTGATACCGCCCGCACTGAGGGACGCCGCCTGCGAGGCATCCAGCGTCAGTGGAGTCATCTGGCCGACCGTCGCGCCCGGCAGATAGTCCGCCACGGCCGTGCCGGTCGCGTCCGTCAAGGCATCCAGATTATCGGGATACGCCAAGTAAAGTTGTTCATGGGTCTGCACGAACTTGGTCAACTCCGAGTTATTCGTGGCCTGGCTGGAACTGTGCGCCCGGCTCAGCATTCCCGGCAGCATCGGGATCAGGATGCTGGCCAGGGCAATCAGTACCGTCAAAACCACCACCAACTCCATCAAGGTCAAACCACCACGAACCTTCAAGCCAATGGGGGAGCGAATCATGGAAAACCTCTGCTTCGATCACGAGGGATAGTGCATCAAGTTCGACCATCGAACTCGGCCACGAAGAAGAGTTATACTTTATTTAACGAACAGATCAAGTGGTAAGACATCGAAAAAGGAATCAAAGCGAAGCGGCTCTTCTCGGCGACGTTGCGGGAAGAGCTGTGGTCGTCACTGGCCGCGGTTGGCAAGGTCGCGATAGCCGATGATGTCTTTCTCGGTGCTTTCAAGCTCGTCGTCTTCGGGAGCGACGGAACCCATGAATCGGGCTCGCTTGCTCGTGGAGCCCGAATCGTTGATTCCGGTGCTGCGACGGCGTAAAACGTGACCAGGCGACACGGGGGACTCCAGGAGGAGAAGTCATTGCAAAAGGCACCACTCCAGGACCTTGAGCAGCTGGCGTGCCACGACAACTCGGAGAAGGACTTCGCTGGAAACTCAAGGAGATGAACAACCATCGGCCGCGGGGTTCGCGGCCGATGTCAAGGAAATGACCAGCACTGGATAGAAGCTTTTCACTTCGCGGACGTGTCGACCACAAGTGTGGCGTAGTGGCGGATTTCCTCGTACTTCAACCCCGCGTGTTCGCCCGGTTTCGCCTCGAACCATTTCGCGGACACGCCGTACCTGCCAGGAACTTCCAAGGCCGGCGTGAGCCCCTCGGCATCGGTCTTCACCGTTTGCTTGCCACCTTTCTCAGGTAGAATTGTCGCCGTCCCATTGGCGAGCGGTTTGCCATACGAGAGCACGCGGAACATCGTCTTTCCGCCAGCGATCACGGGCACCACTTCCAGTGGCGCATCCTTCCCAAGCCCTGCCTGGGCCGTCGCGGGGCCGACGATTGCCTTGGAATGATACAAGAGGCGGAACGGCTTGCTCTCGCCCTGTTGGAGCACGCCATAATCCGTTTCCCCCACGATCACCCGCGAACCGCTACCGGGAAGATTGACGACATACTGATTCTCGCCCTTGGTCATCGTGAGAGGGGACTCTTTGCCGGTCGCGTCGCGAAGCTTGAGTTTCGTGGCCGAGATCTTCTCGATATCGACGCGAGTATCCGGCGACAGATTGTCGCTGAAGACGATGTTCGCCTTGGTTCCCTCGGCTTCCGGGATGATGAACGGAAAGTGGGCCTGGGCCGATGCCATGGCCATGAAAGCAAAGGTCGCCGTCAGAAACGTGCGAAACATGAGAAGGCCTCCTGCGGAAATCCGAGGGACAACACCCGGCGAGGTGACCGCTTCACCTCGCCGGCTGGGAACAAATTACTTCCCTGCGAGTGATCGCTGATACGCTGCGACGCCCGCGCCAACTTCAAGCTTCACGCCGGACTCCACGAGCACGAGTTCGAGGGCGGAGAGTGCTCCAATCACTTCAAAAGCATCCGTGTACCCCATATGGCTCAGCCGCCAGATCTTCCCCTTCATGTTGTCCTGGCCGTCGGCGAGTTTGTAGCCGAACTGCTTTTCGAGCTTCTTCAGCGTCGCACTGCCGTCAAGGCCCTCGGGCACCGAGATGACGGTAAGAGCCGCGTTGGGTCGTTCGGGGAAGAGCTTCAGCCCCATCGCCTGCACACAGGCCCGGCAGGCCGTGGCGATCTTGGAGTGGCGGGCCCACAGGGCTTCGATGCCCTCGGCACGGATTCGCTTCAGGCTGGCACGCTGGGCACGGATCAAGGTGTTGGCAGGAGTGAAAGGCGTGTCGTTCTCCGCGATCGACTTGCGATAACGGCGAATGTCGAGGTAGAACGAGCGGATCGGCGTGAGGTCGATCTTCTTCCACGCCTTCTCGCTCACGGAGAGGTACGCCAACCCCGGCGGCATCATCAGGGCCTTCTGCGAACCCGTCACGCAGATGTCGATGGCCCAGGCGTCGGTCCGGCACTCCATCGCGCCAAGGCCGCTGATCGCGTCAACGATCAGCAGTGCGTCCGTCTTCGCGACGATCTTGCCATACCCTTCGACATCGTGCCCGACTCCCGTGGAAGTCTCGCTTAGCGTGGCATAGACAGCCTTCGCATCAGGGTTTTCCTTCAGGGCATTTTCAAGAAGCTCCGGGGAGACCGCCTTGCCGTAGGGCTGTTCGACGGCGACGATGTTCGCGCCATAAGTCTTCAGGATGCCGCGCCAGCGTTCGCCCCAGCGGCCAGCCGTGAGGAGGATCGCCTTTTCGCCCGGGGCCAGCGTGTTCACCACCGCTGCGTCCATGCCCCCGGTGCCGGAACTCGTCAGCGTCAGCACCGTGTTGGTCGTCTGGTAGACATACTTCAGATCTTCCGTCATCTCCGCGAGGATCGCCTTCGCTTCCGCTGAGCGATGATAACCGACCGGCTTCGCCAGTTCGAGCAGCGTTTCCTCGGGAACCGGCGTGGGGCCAGGGGTGAAAAGTCGTAGCTTCATCGTCGTACCGTTCGTTGTGTGGAGAACTCGGAACCGGATCGTCCGCCTATTGTAGTATGATGGCGACGCTCCATGAGCGAACCGTGTTTTCACCGCTCGCGGCGTGGGGCAGTCCAGGGTTTCGCCGCTTGCTGCGGAGCGCTGTCCCTCACGGACGCGATTGACACGAGAATCGTACCTCGAGTTTTTGGTACCCGTCCGAAGCCTCCGCACGGAGAAGCGCTCCGCCGCAAGCGGCAAGACGACACATGGACAAGCCGTACCATCGCCTGGTGATTCCGCCGCGAATCGTCGACGCGCTCCTTGCTCATGCGCTGGCCGAAGCACCACGAGAGTGCTGCGGCGTCCTCGCGGGGCCGATTGTCGATGGCGCGGGGCACGTCCGCGAGAGCTACCCGGTTCGCAATGACCTCGCCAGCAAGACTCGCTACTTTACGAATCCTCGTGACCTGCTGGCAGTCACCAGGGCCACGGCTCTCGCGAGTCTAGAGTGGCTCGCGATCTACCATTCGCATCCCGCGTCGCCTGCGATTCCAAGCCGCATCGACCTGGCGGAGAACACTTACGGCATCTCACTTGCCCATGTCATCCTTGGGCTTGAGAGTTTGGTTCCTGAGATACGTGCCTGGTGGCTGCACGAGCACGAGTTCGCGGAGATCGAGCTTTCGCTCGAGTGAGGGGCCCATTGAAGCCACCTGGGTGGCCACGGTTACGAGGGAACAGGTGGCTGCGGTTAGGGTGGGGGCAGCTAGATGTCCCACCCCGTCGCTTACGCTTCGGGTTCGCCTGGGAGACGAAGCTCCGGTGAGTTTTTGGGTGTGTCGATCGAGATTGGCCAGGAAGAGCGATTGGGATAAGATGACTGCAGCAAAGGGCGGTTCCGCTTGAGGGGAACGCCCTTGTTTCGTTCCAGGAGGGCTCGATCCATGACCAATCTTCGGACAGCCCTTTACGACTGGCACGCCTCCCACGGGGGACGGATGGTTCCCTTCGCGGGCTGGGAGATGCCAGTGCAGTACACTGGCATCGTCGCCGAGCATCAGGCCGTCCGCACCTCGGCTGGCGTCTTCGACATCTCCCATATGGGCAGGCTCAGCTTCCCGGGCAAGGATGTCCTTCCGTTTCTCGAAGACATCTTCACGAACTCGGTCGCCAGCATGAAGCTCGATCAGGTTCGCTATGGCCTCGTGTGCAACGATCGCGGTCAGATTCTGGACGACGTCCTCATCTATCGCTGGCCTTATGGCTATTCGATGGTGGTGAACGGAGCCAATCGCACCAAGATCGTCGCCTGGCTGGAAGCCCACGTCGCGGGGCGGGATGTCGCGGTTGCGGACCTCACGCTGGAAACCGCGATGATCGCTCGTCAGGGGCCG
>Ga0105049_10001306_pt1 | contig 29345 bp, 28 predicted proteins | sample MAT06_FD_78087 | JGI IMG/M metagenome (GOLD analysis project Ga0105049, IMG submission 78087) | Freshwater microbial communities from Lake Fryxell liftoff mats and glacier meltwater in Antarctica - MAT-06 | ecosystem: Environmental > Aquatic > Freshwater > Ice > Liftoff microbial mat | place... | reverse complement strand
GGGATTCCATAATCATCGCCACCACTTCTCCGGCCTGGCCACGAACCCCGCCGCGTCTTCCAGCGCGCTCGCCACCTGGAACGCCGTCGCCTCGTCCAGCGCCTTGCCGATGACCTGGAGGCCGAGGGGCAGGCCGCCCTTGTCGAGGCCGGCGGGCACCGAAATGCCCGGCAGGCCGGCGAGGTTGGCGGTGACGGTGAAGATGTCGTTCAGGTACATCTGCAGCGGGTCGATCTGCTTGTCCCCCAGCGCGAAGGCGGCAGACGGCGTCGACGGCGTCAGGATGGCGTCGACCCGGTCCCAGACGGCGTCGAAATCCATGGCGATGCGTCGGCGGACCTTGAGGGCGCGGACGTAATAGGCGTCATAGAATCCGGCCGACAGCACATAGGCCCCGATCGTCAGGCGGCGCTGGACCTCCTTGCCGAAGCCCTCGGCGCGGCTGGTCTCATAGAGGTCCGTCAGGCTGGTCGTGCCCTCGGCGCGGTGGCCGAAGCGCATGCCGTCATAGCGCGCCAGGTTGGACGAGGCCTCGGCCGGGGCGATGATATAATAGGCCGGAAGGGCGTATTTTGTGTGCGGCAGGCTGATCTCGACGATCTCGGCGCCGCCGGCCTTGAGCCACTGCACGCCTTGGTCCCACAGAGCCTGAATCTCGGCGGGCATGCCGTCGACGACGTATTCCCTGGGCACGCCGATACGCAGGCCCTTGACGCCCTTGTTCAGGGACTGGGTCCAGTCGGGGGTCTCGACGTCGAGGCTGGTCGAGTCCTTGACGTCGAACGAGCACATCGAGCGCAGCAGGATGGCGGCGTCCTCGACGGTCTTGGTGATCGGGCCGGCCTGATCCAGCGAACTGGCGAAGGCGACCATGCCGAAACGGCTGGCGCGGCCGTAGGTGGGCTTGATCCCGACGGTGCCGGTGAAGGCGGCGGGCTGACGGATCGAGCCGCCGGTGTCGGAGGCTGTGGCGGCCAGGCACAGGTCGCCGGCGACGGCCGAGGCCGAACCGCCCGAGCTACCGCCCGGGGTCAGGTCGGCGTTGGATGCGTTTGACTTCCAGGGGTTCACGACCGGACCGAAGGCCGAGGTCTCGTTGGACGAGCCCATGGCGAACTCGTCCATGTTGAGCTTGCCCAGCATGACCGCGCCGTCGCGCCAAAGGTTGGCGGTGACGGTCGACTCATAGGGCGGCACGAAGCCGCGCAGCATGTTGGAGCCGGCGGTGGTCTGGACCCCGTCGGTGCAGAACAGGTCCTTGATCCCCAGCGGCGCGCCCTCCAGCGCCCCGCCCTCGCCCTTGGCCAGCCGGGCGTCGGAGGCGCGGGCCATGGCCAAGGCCTTGTCCGTGGTCTGGACGATGAAGGTGTTCAGGCGTGGGTTGGCGGCTTCGATGTTGGCGACGAAGGCGCGGGTGATTTCTTCGGACGAGAAGTCGCGGGCCTTGAGGCCTTCCAGCGCGGCCTTGAGGGTGAGCTTGGTGAGGTCGGACATTCTATTCGACCACCTTCGGAACCACGAAGAAGCCGTCGGCGGACCGCGGCGCATTGCCGAGCACATCTGCGACCTTGCTGCCGTCGGTGACGACGTCGTCGCGCAGGCGCAGCGGCTGGGCCACGTTGGAGGTCATGGGCTCGACGCCATCGACATCGACCTCGTTGAGCTGTTCGATCCAGGCGAGGATGCCGTTCAGCTCGGCGGCCAGAGGCTCCAGCCGGTCTTCCGGGGTCTTGATGCGGGCGAGGTGCGCCACCCGGCGCACGGTCGCGGCGTCGATGGCCATGCGGCCCTCCACATTTTTGAACTCTGGGCGAAACCAGAACGGGCGGGATTAGCGTTCCGGCCCCCGTTTCACAAGGATTCCGACATCACTGCGGACTATTGCGCCGGTGTGACCGTCACCGTGGCAGGCGCGGCACCGTCCGTGGCGACCGCCCAGCCGACGATGACACGCCGCGTGCGGCGGCCGATGTTGCCAGACGCCTCGTCCATGGTGCTTTCGTCGATCTCCAGATCGACCCGGCCCGGCGCCTCCGACAGCACCCGATAGTCGAGGAAGTCGCCGATACGGAAGACGCGCCAGCCTTCGGCCGGGGAGTCGAAGAAGGCGACGTGGGTGTAGAGGCCGTTCATGGCGGGATCGCCGCCCGCGGTGCCGAACAGTTTGACGGTGCGGTCGCCCTGACGCGTCAGCGGGGTCAGTTCGACCACCGAGGCGGCCCACTGCTGGCCCTCGTCGGTGTCGGGCTGGATCGTTGCGGCGGGGCCTGAGGCGGTCAGCGGCGCGGCGGCGGAGGCAGCCGGCGCGGACTGTTCGGCGGCGGGCACGGCCAGCTTGCGGGTTTCGACCTGGGTGTCGCAGGCGGCGAGGCCCGCCAAGGCGACGAGGAAGGTGAAAGGCTTCATCGCATGTCCCCTCATCAATGATCCGACCACCTTGCACTTTGACAGGCCAGCTCGCCAGCCCTACCGCCAAGCCGTGACAGTAGTATCGCTCGAGAATCTTGCCGCCTCGACCCCGCCGGGCACGCCGTGGCTGGGGCTGGACCTCGGCGAGAAGACCATCGGGGTCGCGGTGTGCGACGTCACCCGACTGATTGCCAGTCCGCTGTCGCTGATCCGCAAGACGAAATTCACTGACGACGCCCATGCCGTGCTGAAGTTGATGGACGGGCGCACGGCGTCGGGGCTGGTGATCGGTCTGCCCCTGAACATGGACGGGACCGAAGGACTCCGGGCGCAGTCGTGCCGGGCGTTCGCGCGCAATCTGCAGCGCATCCGCGTCGTCCCTTGCGCCTTTCAGGACGAGCGGCTGTCGACCAGCGCGGTCGAGCGGTTCCTGATCGAGGAACTGGACCTGAACCGCAAACGGCGCGCCGATGTCGTCGACCGCACGGCGGCTGCCTGGATCCTGCAGGCCGCATTGGACCGGTTACGCGCTTCCCCTCGACCCGATCTGCCCGTATAGCCGCGTCTCGATGAGCCAGCCCCCCCATAGCGAGGCCTCCCTCACCGATCCGATCCTGGAGCGTCTCGGGCCGTTCCCGCGCGATCATTTCCTCTCCGCAAGTGATCTGAACGCCGCCACGGCCCCCGCCCTGCTGGACCTGGCCGACGCCTTCGTCGACTTCAACCGCGGATCCACCAAGGCGCTGGACCTGATGCGCGGGCGCACGGTCATGAACCTGTTCTTCGAGAACTCGACCCGCACCAGTTCCTCGTTCGAGATCGCGGCCAAGCGGTTGGGGGCGGATGTGGTCAATATGAGCCCGCGCACCTCCTCGGTCGCCAAGGGCGAGACCCTGATCGACACGGCGGTGACGCTGAACGCGATGAAGCCGGATGTGCTGGTGGTGCGCCACGGTGCTTCGGGCGCGGCGGCCCTGCTGTCGCAGAAGGTCGAATGCGCCGTGGTCAACGCCGGCGACGGACGGCACGAACATCCGACCCAGGCCCTGCTGGACCTGCTGAGCCTGCGTCGCGCGTTCGGCGATGTGGGCGGGCTGACGGTCGCGATCTGCGGCGACATCGCCCACAGCCGGGTGGCGCGGTCGAATGTGTCGATGCTGTCGATGATGGGCGCGCGGGTGCGGCTGATCGGGCCGCCGACCTTGGTACCCGGCGACGCGGACCGCTGGGGCTGCGAGGTCTTCCACGACATGCGCGAGGGCCTGAAGGGTTGCGACGTCGTGATGATGCTGCGCCTGCAGCTGGAACGGATGGAGGGGGCGCTGGTGCCTTCGACGCGCGAGTATTTTCGCTTCTGGGGTCTGGACCGCGAAAAGCTGGCGTGGGCCAACCCGGGCGCGAAGGTCATGCACCCGGGGCCGATGAACCGGGGGGTGGAGATCGATTCCGAGGTCGCCGACGATTTGACGGTGTCGCTGATCCAGGATCAGGTCGAGATGGGAGTAGCGGCCCGCATGGCGGTGCTGGCGGCTCTGTCAGCGCGATTGGACGGAGACGCGGCATGAGCGCGCCCGCCTCCAACACCTTGGCCGTCCTGAACGCCCGTCTGTTGGACCCGGCGTCGGACTATGACGGCCCGGGATCGGTGCTGGTTGAGGACGGGCGCATCACCGAGGTGATCCACGGCGGCGGTGCCGTCGCTCCTGCGGGCGTCACGGTCATTGTCGCCGACGGCCTGTGCCTGTCGCCTGGGCTGATCGACATCCGGGTCAAGACCGGCGAACCGGGTGCGGAGCCGAAGGAAACGCTGAAGTCCGCCAGTCTGTCGGCGGCGGCCGGCGGCGTGACCACCATTGTGATCCAGCCAGACACCGATCCAGCGCTCGACGACCCGGCGATGATCGAATTCATCCAGCGGCGCGGCGCGGCCCTGGGCCTCGTCAACGTCCGCGTCGCGGGTGCCGCGACCAAGGCCCGCGACGGGGTTCGCATGGCCGAGATCGGCCTGATGGACGAGGCGGGCGCGCTTTATTTCACCGACGTCGACCGCGTCATCGCCAACACGCGCACCCTGCAGCGCGTGATGACCTACGCCGCCGCCTTCAACGCTCTGATTTCGTGCCGCCCCGCCGATCCTTGGCTGAGCGAGGGAGCGGTGGCGACAAGCGGCGAACTGGCCACGCGACTGGGCTTGGCGTCGGCCCCGGCGATCGCCGAACGCATCCAGCTGGAACGCGACCTGGCCCTGGTCGAACAGACGGGGGCGCGGTATCTGGTCGACCAGATATCGACCGAGGACGCGCTGGAGACGCTGGCCCGGGCCCGGGCCCGGGGCCTGGAAGTCGCCGCCTCGGTGTCGATCAACCACTTGTGCTTCAACGAGATCGACATCGGCGACTACCGGACCTTCTACCGGCTGGACCCGCCACTGCGCCCCGAGAGCGACCGGCAGGCTCTGATAGAGGCGGTGCGCGACGGGCTGATCGATGTGATTACCTCGGCTCATGCCCCGGCTCCGGCCGAGGACAAGCGTCGCCCCTTCGCCGAGGCCGCACCCGGCGCCATCGGGCTGGAAACCCTGTTGGCCGCTGCCCTGTCCCTGCATCACGAGGACGGGCTCGACCTGCTGGATGTCATGAGGCCTCTGACCTCGGGGCCGGCGGGCCTGCTGGGGCTGGACGCGGGCGTGCTGAAGGCCGGGGCTCCGGCGGATCTGGTCCTGTTCGACGTTGGCGCGCCGGTGGTCATCGACGCCGACACCCTGAAGTCCAAGTCCAAGAACTCGCCGTTCGACGGACGGCGGCTGCAGGGCAAGGTCGTCTGCACCTTTGTCGCGGGGCGAAGGGTCTTCGAGGCCTAGACCATTCTTGCTTCAGGTCGAATCGACCCGAATCCAGAAAATGATCCTGTAGCAATCTGCAGCGAAATCCGAGCCTCGATGAACTGCGCCCGCCAAGACCGAATTCGCTCCAGCCTCCCTCGCCGGATGAGGGCTTATTCCGTCGAACCCAGATAGCGGGCGTAGACCCAGCCTTGCTTGGCCACGCCGCTCAGCCAGCGCTGGACCAGATACCATTCGCCGACGCGCTCGAGCACCTGAACCTGGTCACCATTCTTCAGCGGTCCCCAGCTCAGGGTGGCAAAGGCCGTTCCCGGGCCGCCGCGCACGTTCAGGACCCCGTCGTCGGCCACGACCTTCATGGTCATGAGCTGCGGCGCATCGTCTGACCGCTGATCCAGCAAAAGCCTGAAGCGCCGCATGGGGAAGGCCGGGCCCGGGTCCACCTTCAGCCGCCGGACCGTGTCTACATCCCGATGGCCGACCACATCCCGGATCGAGGGATAGGCCTTGATCAGGGCGCGGGTCAGGGCCTCGACGGCGCTGAGCTGGGCCTCAGGATAGTTCGGCCAGAACAGAATGCTCGATCCTGCCCACGGCTCGTGCGCCTCGGTCATGCCCGGAAATGGTTTGAGGAGCGCGGGTTTGATCGGCTTGCGTTGCCAGTTGAGATAGCCGCCGCTCCCGTCGCTGAAGTGGTAGCCGGGGTTCACGATCTCGATGCCGATGGAGAAGTCGTTCACCTTGGGCCGGGATTCGTAGAGGCCGTAGCCAGCATGCCAGCCGCGATCGTTGATCGACACCATCTGGGTGATCTTCCCGTCAACCTCAACGACGAAATGCGCGCTCGCCTTGCCGGTTTTGACCGCAAAGGTGTTGATCGCCGAACTGGCGGTGTAACCCGCCGTATAGTGCATCACGATGATCTCGCGTGAGTTCGCCGCCGGATAGAAGTTCGGCGACATCACCCAGCCCGCCGTATCCAGACGCCCGTTCTTGTCGAACTTCATCTCTTCCCCCCGAGTTGCGACCATGGTTGATGCCATTTATGGCTGAACGAAGAACGCCATTCAACCAAAACATCGTTGTGCGGGTTTGTGATTCGCGTTTCGCAGAACCCACAGCGGGGCGGTGCATTTAACAGTCCCCCGAGCCGCGATCCGCGAATCATCGGAAACTGGGCCTACAAGACGCGTGGAGTCATGATACACACGCACTGGCTGTATGGGGGTTGAAGTGGAGGATCCGGTCGGACCCGTAATCGGCACGCTCGCCCTCGCGGCGGTCGGCGGCTACCTGCTGGGGTCCCTTCCGTTCGGGGTGATCATCACCCGCGCGGCGGGTGCCGGCGACGTGCGCCAGATCGGCTCGGGCAACATCGGCGCGACCAATGTGCTTCGCACCGGTCGCAAGGACCTGGCGCTCGCGACCCTGCTGCTGGACGCGGGCAAGGGGGCGGCCGCCCTATTGATCGCGCGGCATTTGTTCGACAACGAGGCGGTAGCAGCCATCGCGGGCGGCGCCGCTTTTCTGGGCCATCTCTTCCCCGTGTGGCTGGGCTTCAAGGGCGGAAAGGGGGTGGCGACCTTCTTCGGTCTGTTGCTGGCCGCCTTCTGGCCGCTGGGCCTGCTGGCGGGCGCGACCTGGATTGCGGTCGCGGCCCTGTTCCGAATCTCGTCGCTGTCCGCCCTCGTCGCCTCGGCCGCCGCGCCGCTTTATGCCCTCGGGCTTCCGTTCCTTCTTGATCACGCGATCCCCGCGCCCGTCACTGTTCTGGCGGCGGTGACCGCAGCCCTGATATGGATCCGGCACGTCGAGAACATCGACCGCCTGTTCAAGGGAGCCGAACCCCGGATCGGCGCGCCCAAGGGGTGACGTCGGCGGTGCCCCTGCCCGACGCCGAAAGGGTCGCCCGGCTGAGGCTGGCGCGCACCGACCGGGTGGGGCCCGTCACCTTCCGGCAACTGCTGCTTCGCTTCGGATCGGCGGAACGGGTGATTGAGGCCCTGCCTGATCTGATCCGGCGCGGCGGCGGCCACGGCTTCGCGCCCGAGCCGGTCGAGCGGATCGAAGCCGAACTGGCCGCGGGCGAGCGTATCGGCGCGCGCCTGATCGTGCTGGACGACCCCGACTACCCCGCCCTCCTCGCCGCGGTCGACCCGCCGCCACCCGTCCTGTGGACGCTGGGTGACGCCGGATTGATGAGCCGGCCATGCATCGCCGTCGTCGGTGCCCGCATCGCCTCCGCCGGCGGCCAGCGGATCGCGCGGGGACTGGCGCAGCAGCTGGGCGAAGCCGGACATGTCGTGGTCTCGGGACTGGCGCGCGGCATCGACAGCGCGGCCCACACCGGGGCCCTGCCGACCGGCACGGTGGCGGTGCTGGGCGGTGGTGTCGACGACGTCTATCCGCCCGACAACGCCGACCTCTATCTCCAGATCGCCGAACAGGGCTGCGTGGTCTCCGAAAGTCCCATTGGGGCGCGGGTCATGGCCAAGGACTTCCCCCGTCGCAACCGGATCATCTCCGGCCTGTCGCGCGGCGTCATCGTGGTTGAGGCCGAACTGCGGTCAGGATCGCTGATTACCGCCCGGCTGGCGGCCGAACAGGGGCGCGACGTCTTCGCCGTGCCGGGCTCACCTCTGGACCCCCGGTCGCGGGGACCGAACGAACTGCTGCGGCAGGGAGCGATACTCTGCGAGGGGCTGGAGGACGTGGAGCGGGCCTTCTCGACGCTCAGGACCCTGTGCGAGCCGCCCGTGGACCATCCCTTCGAGGGGGTGCCTGACGAGATCGAGGCGGCGGTGATAGAACAGGTCGCCGCCCTGCTGTCGCCCACGCCGACGCCGCGCGACGAACTGAGCCGGGCGCTGGGCTTACCGATCGGCACGGTGGCGGCGGCCTTGCTCGAACTCAGTCTGGCGGGCAGGGCGACGCTGCTGCCAGGGGGTCTGGCCAGCCGGTGAAAGGGAGGCACCGTTGAGGAAAGAAGATTTCGAACGATTCTTGTGCGGCGACGGGCCAGCGATCGACACTGGCTCTATCGAGGATCATCTTGACGCCCTGGCTGCGGAATGGTGCACACCAGTCGTCGCCTTGGGTGTTTGCCTGGTCCGGATTAGAGAGTCCGCCCCCTTTTTACGTGACCTGATCGAGCGCGCCGCTGACGGTGAAGCGCTGACCGATGAAGACTCGCAACTGCTGTTTCGCGGTCAGTATATCCTCGGCGCGGCGCGGGACACTCTGGCGTTTCAACCGATGTGAAGACTGTTGCGAAGGTCGGGCGATGAACTAGACGACCTGCTCGGCGACAGTATCACCGAAGGCCTACCCCGGATCGTCGCCGGGATGTTTGACGGCGACACCGAGGCGCTCCTGAACATGATCGCCGATTACTCGGTAGATGAATATGTTCGCGACGCCCTGTTCGGCGCGGCCACATTCCTTGCCTGGGAGGGCCGGATTGAGCGAGACCGGCTGGCCGACTTCCTGGAGCATTTTCGTCGCCAGCGCCTCGCGCCGGACAGAGACTTCGGCTGGGTGGGTTGGCAGCGAGCGGTCGCCCTGCTGGGTCTCAACCACTTGGCACCACAGGTCCACGAGGCGTTTCGGCACGGCCGTATATGCAAAACAATCATGTCTCGCAGCGACTTCGACGGGGATCTGGATGCCCCCTGGGGCGATCCCGCAAGTGTCAGCCGATTCAAACGGCCCACCTGGGCTATATCGACGACGTGCTGGTCGAGCTTGAGTTTTTCGACCGGCCGTTCGAGGATCATGACACGCCCGATTGGTCGCGGACGCCCGGGTCTGACTCCATGACCGAGCCGATCATCCCTGCCGTGAACCCATGGCGCGGTGTCGGCCGCAACGATCCCTGCCCCTGCGGCACTGGCAAGAAGGCCAAGAAATGCTGTCTGGCGGGCTGAGTCCGCCGCCTCGATTCATCGCCTGTCAGCTCGCCGATTGACAGCGGCGCTTCCGCCAACCACGTTCCGCCCCCTTTCCGAGCCCGTTCAAGGCCCCCTCCCCGCATGAACCTCGTCATCGTCGAAAGCCCGGCCAAGGCCAAGACCATCAACAAATACCTCGGCCCGGACTTCACCGTCCTGGCGTCCTATGGGCACGTCCGCGACCTCCCGTCGAAGGACGGCTCGGTCCTGCCGGACGACGATTTCGCCATGTCCTGGGAGATCGATGCCAAGGCCTCCAAGCGTCTGAGCGAGATCGCCGAGGTCGCCAAACGGTCGGATCGCGTCATCCTCGCCACCGACCCCGACCGCGAGGGCGAGGCGATCAGCTGGCATGTGCTGGAGATTCTGACGAAGAAGAAGGTGCTGAAGGACACGCACGTAGAGCGCGTCACCTTCAACGCCATTACCAAGACCGCCGTCCTGACCGCCATGGCCGCTCCGCGCGAGCTGGATATGGAACTGGTCGAGGCCTATCTGGCCCGGCGCGCGCTGGACTATCTGGTCGGCTTCACCCTGTCGCCGGTGCTGTGGCGCAAACTCCCGGGCGCGCGTTCGGCCGGGCGGGTCCAGTCGGTGGCGCTACGCATCGTCGTCGATCGCGAGATGGAGATCGAGCGGTTCAAGGCCCAGGAATACTGGTCTGTCGAGGCAGATATGGTCGCCGACAGTCCGCCCTTCACCACCCGCCTGGTCAAGCATGACGGCAAACGGGTGCAGCGGCTGGACATCGTCTCCGAAGCCATGGCGAGCGCGGCCCGCGACGCGATCAAGGCTGGCACCTTCACCATCCGCTCGGTCGAGAAGAAGCCGGTGAAGCGGGCTCCATCCCCGCCCTTCATGACCTCGACCCTGCAGCAGGAGGCCTCGCGCAAGCTGGGCTTCACGGCGCAACGAACCATGCAGGCGGCACAGAAGCTGTATGAGGGCGTCGACGATCAGGGGGGTCTGATCACCTATATGCGGACCGACGGTCTTTCGGTCAGCCCCGAAGGCATCGGCCAAGCGCGCGACGTCATCGGCGAGCGGTTCGGTCCGGCATATGTTCCGGAAACACCGCGCTATTACAAGACGAAAGCCAAGAACGCCCAGGAAGCGCACGAGGCCATCCGGCCGACCAACATGGCCCGCGCGCCGGAAACCCTGCGCCTCGACGGCGATCTGCAGCGGCTGTACGAACTGATCTGGAAGCGGACCATCGCCAGCCAGATGGAGTCGGCGCGTCTGGACCGCACAACGGTCGAGATCGAGGAGCCGAGCGGCCAGACCGCCCTTCGCGCGACTGGCCAGGTCGTGGCCTTCGACGGCTTCCTGGCGGTCTATGAGGAAGGCCGCGACGAGAAACCCAAGGACGGCGCCGAGGACGACGACGACACGACCCGGCTGCCCGTGCTGAAGGAAGGCGCGCTCGCCAAGGTTGAGGCGATCCGCACCGAGCAACATTTCACCGAACCGCCGCCGCGTTTCTCGGAAGCGACCCTTGTCAAGAAGCTGGAAGAGTTGGGGATCGGCCGTCCATCGACCTATGCCTCGATCCTGACAACCCTGCGCGACCGCGAATATGTGCGGATGGACAAGAACCGGTTCTACCCCGAGGACAAGGGCCGACTGGTCACGGCCTTCCTAGAGCAGTTCTTCGCCAAATGGGTCGAGTATGACTTCACCGCCGCGCTGGAAACGCGGCTGGACGAGGTGTCGGCGGGGAATTTGAACTGGAAGGTGCTGCTGCGCGAATTCTGGACCGACTTCCACGCGGCGACGCTGGGGGCCGGCGAACTCCGGACGCGCGAGATCCTCGACAAGCTGAACGATACCCTGGGTCCGCACGTCTTCCCGGACAAGGGCGACGGGGTCGATCCGCGCCTGTGCCCGCTCTGTCGGGAGGGACAACTGAGCCTGAAGACCAGCCGGAACGGGGCCTTCATCGGTTGCTCTCGCTATCCGGACTGCAAATACAGCCGGTCCGTCTCGTCGCCGGACGGTGACGACGCCGTTAACGGCGACCGCGACCTGGGCATCGATCCGGTGACCGGCCTGCCAGTGGCGCTGAAGATCGGCCGGTTCGGGCCCTATGTCGAAACCGCCGTCGCGGGCGAGGACAAGCCGAAGCGATCCTCCCTGCCCAAGGGCTGGTCACCGGCGTCCCTCAGCCTCGAGCAGGCGCTGCGCCTGCTGGCCTTGCCGCGCGAGGTCGGGGAGCATCCGGAAGACGGCAAGACGATCTCGGCCGGACTGGGTCGCTACGGACCGTTCATCCTGCACGCCGGGACCTATGCCAATGTCGCGGATATCGACGAGGTGTTCGAGATCGGGCTGAACCGCGCCGTGGTGCTGCTGGCGGAAAAACGGGCCGGTAAATTCGCCGGTCGGGGCGCGGCGACGGCACCGCTGAAGGATCTGGGGGCCCATCCCGAGACCGGCGAACCGGTGCATGTGATGGCCGGCCGCTTCGGGCCATATGTGAAGTCGGGCAAGATCAACGCCACCCTGCCCAAGGGCACGGTGCCCGAAGACCTGACCATGGAAGCCGCCCTGCCCCTGCTCGTGGCGCGAGCGGCGGCGGGTCCGTCCAAGGGCAAGAAGGCGCCGGCGAAGAAGGTGGCTCCCAAAGCCGCCGCGAAGAAGCCAGTTGCAAAGAAGGTGACGGCGAAGAAGCCAGCGGCCAGGAAGGCAGTCAAACCGGCCGTCTGAGCCTCAGCGCTTCAGCAGCCGGTCGCGGGCGGCGTTCAGCCGCGCGGCGAGACCTTCGGTGCCGCCCTGGTCGGGGTGGGCCCGGCCCATCAGCCGGCGCCAGGCAGCGTTGATCGCCTCCGGCGTGGCTCCGGCAGGCACGCCGAGGATGGACCGCGCCTCGGCGTCGGACAGGCGATCCTCACGGAGCGGCGCGGTGCGCTGGCGCGAGGCGATGGTCAGCCAAAGGCCGGCCCCGGCGACGGCGGACGCCGCCAGCCACGCTCCGCGAACCGCCAACAGGGCCGCACCGGCCAGCAGCACGGCGCTGAACAGGGTGGCGGTCACCCGCCAATGGCCGCGGCCTGGGCCCTCGTCCTGACGGCCCAGCCGAACGAGGGCCCAGACGGCGATCGCCGCCAGCGCCAGCCAGATCAGGTTCACGCGGCGCGGCCGGGCGTCATGCCGCCGCGTTCAGCGGGGCGTCCAGGACGCCGCCCTCAAGCCCCAGCGCCAGCATCAGATTGCGAAGTTCCTGACGCGCCGCGACATGGGCCAACGACACGGCGACGGGACGGATTTCGTTTGAAAGGTCGGCGACCGTCAGACCGAAGGGGAAGAGTTCGCGATAGATGACCCGGTCGCGAAGGCCCGGTCCCATGCGGAAGCCGACCCGGCGCGCCAGTTTCAGCATCCGTTCTTCGAGTCGTTGACGGTTGCGGGCAGCGGCCACGGCCAGCCGGTTGGTCACCACGATCCAGTCGATGGCAGCGGCGCGGCCTTCGGTGATCGCGCGGTGTTTGCGCGCCTCCCAGACACTTTCGGAATAGATCGAGGGCTTGAGCAGATCGAGGGTGACCGGATCGACCTCGCCCAGAAGGTCGAAGTCGACGAAGCTGTCGTTCATCGGGGTGACGATCTGGTCGGCCATGCCGTGAGCCGCGCGGGACAAGGGGGTGTCGCCCCCGGGGGTATCAATCAGGATCACGTCAGCCCGGGCCTTGGCTTCGGCGAAAGCAGCCTCGAAGCGGGCCAGTTGGACCGACTCGTCGGCCTTCGCCAGCGCCTTGCCGTCGCCCATGTCGGGCTCGAACGGCATGGGCAGCACCTGGTTGTTGCCCGCGGTCCATGCCGCGCGGTTGGAGAAGAACCGCGCCATCGAACGCTGGCGCAGGTCCAGGTCGATGACCGCGACGCTTCGCCCGGCGTGCAGCAGGCCGCAGACGATGTGGATGGCCAGGGTGGACTTGCCCGCCCCGCCCTTTTCATTGCCGACGACGATGACCGTGGGCTCAGCCATTGGGGTCTCATAACTGCTGCGACCGCGCGACTCGGGCGCGGATCATGATCGACCAGAATCGCCTTCCATGTCTCGGTCGTCAACGGAGCAGTCTCAGAGACAATGGATCGGTCGTCAGGTGGCGCGCCGGCACCACGGATCGTCGATGCGCGCGGCGGCGCAGACGGCGGCGGCACCGGCGGAGGGCGTGCGTACCTTCAGGCGCGTCAGGCGGCGACCACCGACCTCAACCGCTTCATAGACCGGCGAAAGCCCGTTCAGCGCCCATGCGGCTTCGCCCGCCTTGAGACGAGCCCAGGCGGCCCGGGCCGCGGCCTCGCTGGAATAGGCACCCAACTGGACCAGGCCACGATTGTCGCGAACCGGCACCGGACGGGAAGCAAGGGCCGGGCGTAGTCCGACCCGCACCGAAACCGGTTCAAGACGGCTGGACACTTCGTCGAGGACAGCCTTGGTCACCGCCGGAGCGGCGGTAGCGACCAGCCTTGGGGCCGCCCGATCGAGCACCCTGTTCATGTCGCCGTCACGGGCGTCCCACAGCGCATGGGGCTCCATGACCTCGACCCGGATCGCGGGGCGCAGGCCGGCCTGGACGGCGGTCCGGGTCCCGGCCGGGGCCGTTGGTTTCCCGCCCTCCAGCGGAATGGCGGCGACGGTATTGGCCAGATTCTCGAACCGGTGGGGGTCGCTGTCGATCATGCCGCAGCTGCTCAAGGCAGCCGTCGCGATGCAGACCAACACTGGACGGATGATGAGGCTGGGCGTCATAAGCCGACACTGGCACGGCAACTTTTGCCGCCCGGTTCACAAGCACACTTAAGCCAAAAGGTTAATCCGTTCATCATGGCCCAGACCGATAGCCCTCCCGTCGCGCGGACCGTGGCGGCCTTGCGCGAGACGGTAGCCGGCTGGCGTCGGCAGGGTTTCACCGTCGGCTTCGTTCCGACCATGGGAGCGCTGCACGAGGGTCATCTGACCCTCGTGCGGGAGGCAGGACAGCGGGCGGACCGGATCGTTGCCAGCGTTTTCGTCAATCCGACCCAGTTCGCCGCCCACGAAGACCTTGGGACCTATCCAAGGCAGGAGGCGCAAGACGCCGAACTCCTGGCCGGCGCGGGCTGTCACCTGCTGTTCGCCCCGACGGTGGAGGCCATGTATCCCGACGGGTTCTCAACGTCCGTCGACGTCGGCGGGCCCTCGCAGGGGCTGGAGACAGACTTTCGTCCGCACTTCTTCGGCGGCGTGGCCGTGGTGGTGGCCAAGCTGCTGAATCAGGTCCAAGCCGACGTCGCCGTGTTCGGAGAAAAGGACTATCAGCAACTCCTGGTCGTTCGCCGGATGGCCCGCGACCTCGACATCCCGACGGAGATCATCGGCGCACCGACCGAGCGCGACGGGCACGGGCTCGCCCTGTCGTCGCGCAACGCCTGCCTCTCAGAGCTCGAGCTGGCGACCGCGCGGCGGATGAACGGCGTGCTCGCCGAGGCCGGCGAGCTGGCCAAGGCGCGGCGTCCGCTGGCTGGGGTGGAACGCGATGCCCACGCCGCCCTGCTGAAGGCTGGATTTGACCGGATCGACTATGTCGCGGTTCGGCGCGCCGACGATCTGGTGGCCTTTCGCGACGGCATCGTGGATGCGCCCGCCCGCGTTCTGGCGGCGGCGTGGCTGGGCCGGACACGCCTGATCGACAATTCAGCGGTGGCGGCCCCGACCTGAGGTCGTGCGTCAGGCCAGCTTCAGGTCCATCGCGCCGCCGACCCATTCGATCCGCGAGCGGTGCCGGGCCTCCGCCGACGCTTCGGCATTGCCCAAGGCGGTTTCGGCCTCGGCCAGCACGAAATAACTGTAGGGGTCGTTCGGCCAGTCCTCGATCAGCTCCAGCACCTTGGCCCGGGCGGCTGCGGCATCGCCGTTCAGCAGGAGGGCGGCAGCGAGGCTACGCCGGGTCGGGTACCAGATGATCGGCGGATCGCCGCCCTCTTCGCCCTGACCCTGGATCGCGGCGGCGCGGGTGAACGCGGTCACCGCAGCGGCGGCGTCTCCCTCGAGCATGGCCGCCCGGCCTTCGAGAATGCGCTGGGACAGTTCGGTGAACTCCCGGCGTTCCTTCGCCATTGGACCGGAGGCAAAGGCCGGTGCCGCACGAACCGTCGCGATCGCTACGGCTTCGGCCCGAACGGCCGCGCCATCACCGGCGCGCGCTGCCGCCTCGCCCCGGGCATAGTGCCAGCTGACGCGAAGCATGGGGTGGGTCGCCGCTGGCTCCTTCAGCGCGGCGATCTGAGCCGGCGAGCCGAATCGCCCGTAGAGGGCGTAGGCATTGTTGGCGACCAGCTGGCGCCAGACATTGGCGACCGGAATGTCCGGATAGGTCGCCAGATACCAGTCGGCAAGCTTAAGCCCCTCCTCCCCGCCACCGGCCATCAGGGCACCGCCCATGCCGAAATGCAGGTTGTGGCCGTGCAGGGGCATGCCGGGCACGCCGCCCGGCGGGCGCGCCAGACCGTCGTAACGCCGATCCAGCGCCACGGCGTTGACGTTGGACATCATGGCGTCCCGATAGCGCCCGACACGATAGAAGGTGTGCGACGGCATATGCACCAGATGGCTGGCACCCGGGGCCAGCAGGGCCAGACGCTCGCCATAGGGGATGGCCTTTTGCGGATCGTCGGACCATTCGGTCAGATGGATATATAGGTGGATCGCGGCCGGGTCGTCGGGTGCGGCGGCCAGCGCCTGTTCCAAAATCGCCATGGCGCGTGTGACGCCCGGATCCTTGGCCTTGCCCTCGTCGTCCCACCATTCGTCGGTCTTCAACATCCAGGCGTCGGCGGTGATGGCGGCGACGGTGACATCTGTCGGATTGGTCCGGGCGATCCGGTCCATGGCCGTGGCGAACCGCCGGTCACGGGTGCCCTTCAATCCCGAGTAGCGCTGAACGAGCGCGTCGATCATCTGCCGCTGCATCGGCGTCGCGCGGCGGGCCAGCCGACGGGAATCCCGCGCCGCCCTGAGCGCGGTCGACTGGCTCTCGGCATCGTTGCCGCCGCCGTTCAAATTGGGTCCAAGCGCCCAGGCCTCGCCCCAGGCGCACATTCCGCAGGTCGGATCGAGCAGACGCGCCTTGCGGAAGGCGCGCACCGATTCCTTGTGCTCGAAGGCCCAGCGCAGCCGGAGGCCATGATTGAACCAGGCCTGGGCCTCGGGATTGGCGGTGTCGATGACGAAGCCGCCGGTGCCGAACCCCTCGACCATGACCATGTCGGCGACCGGCGTCCCCGAATTGGCCGAAACGGCGGGACCGCAAACCTGCGGTCGCTCGATCAGATCGCGTGCGGCCCGGTCGACCGTCGCGTCAGCCACAGCGATCGGGGCGAGGAAAACCGTACCGGCCGCGACGCCGGCCATCAGGATGGTGCGCACTGATCGTGTCTCCCCGTGTTCATCGCCACCTTGTCCCGAAAGGCGGCGCGCGCCAAGGGGCCGTCATCCGCAGCGGACCTGTTCGACAATACCGGTCTGCTCGTTGAAAAAGATGTTCAGGCGGTGGGGCGAATAGTCCTGTGTCACCGGGCAGGTGGTGCAGGTCACGCGGCGGTTCACCACGTCCACCGGGACGGGAATTTCGGTCTTCGACCGGCCGACCAGCCACTGGAGTCCCCCTGCGCGACAGACATCTGTGGTGTCGCCTTGCGGATTGCGGGTTCCGACCGGCTGGCTCATCTGGGCACGCTCGACCGTCAGCGGTGCCGAGGCGTCGGAGGCCGGGGTCGAGCAGGCGGCGAGCGCCACAAAGGCGATTAGGCCGCCTTTTCCCAGCGTCCCTCGGGCGATTGCTTCCAGTAGGCGAGATTGGCCCCGCCGTCCTTCAACGCCTTCCACCGGACCCGCGCCCCGGTCAGGGACGGCTCGTCCCGACCATCGAAGAGAATGAAGCATCGGTCGTAGCCCTCCGTGTCGCCAAGCTCTGCGCTGTCGACGATGAATAGCGCCTGAGCGCCGGTCGGGTTCTCCATGGAGTCCGTCAGCAGGATCGGCTGCCGCGCCGCCTCCGGTTCGGACGCCCGCCCGTGGGCGAGGAAACTGTCGTCGCGATAGGTCCACAGACATTCGTCGAGGTCATCGAGCAGACGCGGGTCTGCGGCGCGGACGACAGCCCGCCACCCCCGCTCGCGGGTCTTCTCCAGCAGGCCCGGCAGGACCTGGACCAGAGAGGATCGCTCGAGGTGGTAGAACCAGATTTCCGGCCCTGCATCAGACAAGTGGCCCGTCCCTCCGCGATCAGCCTTCGTAGGAATCCTGAACCATCCGGTCCAGCGTCCGGACGCCCCAGCCCACGGCACCGTCGGGCACGGTGGGGCTGAGGCTGTCCTTGACCCAGGCGGTGGGGGCAATGTCGATGTGCGCCCAGGGCGTACCGTTGGTGAAGCGCTGCAGGAACAGGGCGGCAGTGATCGAGCCGCCGGCGCGACCATTGCCGGTGTTCTTCACATCGGCGATCGGCGTGTCGATGTGGCGCTCGTAGAAGCTCGGGATCGGCATCCGCCAGGCGTTCTCGCCAACCTTGGGTCCGGCGGCGAGGAAGTTGTTCGCCAGTTCGTCGGAGTTCGAGAACACCCCCGCGTACTCCAGACCCAGAGCCACGATCATGGCTCCGGTCAGGGTCGCGAGGTCCAGCATGAATTTCGGCTTGAACCGCTCCTGGGTGTACCAGAGGCAGTCGGCCAGCACGAGCCGGCCCTCGGCGTCGGTGTTCAGCACCTCGACCGACTGGCCGGACAGGGACATGACCACATCGCCCGGGCGCTGGGCGGCCCCGTCGGGCATGTTCTCGACCAGACCGAGGACACCGACCGCGTTGACCCGGGCCTTGCGGCCCGCCAGCGCGTGCATCAGGCCGGCCACCGCAGCGGCACCGCCCATGTCCCACTTCATGTCTTCCATGCCGTCGGCCGGCTTGATGGAGATGCCGCCGGTGTCGAAGCAGACGCCCTTGCCGACGAAGGCGATGGGCTGGTCGCCCTTCTTGCCGCCGTTCCACTTCATGATCGCGACCTGGCTGTCCCGGACGCTGCCCATGCCGACGGCCAGCAGGGTCCGGAAGCCGAGCTTTTCCAGTTCCTTTTCGCCGAGAATTTCGACTTCAAGGCCGAGCTTTTCCAGAGCCTTGACGCGTTTGGCGAACTCTTCGGGATAGAGGATGTTGGCGGGCTCGGCGACCAGATCGCGCGAAAACTCCACGGCGTCGGCGACCGGCGACAGCTTGTCGTAGGCCGCCGACGCCGCCTTGGGATCGGCGGCGACGACGCGGATCGTCTCGATCGACGGCGTCTTCTCGGGCTTCAACGTGGTGCGGTATTTCAGGAAGCGGTAGCTGGCCAGACGCGCGGCGAAGGCGGCCCGGGCCGCCTGTCCCGCGGACAGATGCGGGCCGTCGATGGTCAGCGACTTCGCTCCAGACAGTTTGACGGCGTGATAGGCGGCACCGGCGGCGGCCTCCAGCGCCAGATCGTCGAACGCGTCGGCGGCGCCCGCGCCGGTCAGCACGACCACGCCCGCGTCGACCCCGGCCGGGGCGGCCACGATCAGGGTACTGTTCGACCCGCCGGTGAAGCGGCTGGAGGTCATCGCCTTGGTCAGGGCACCGGAAGCCGCGATGTCCAGTTGGCTGCCGAACCCGCTGAAGGCGCGCCCCTCGTGAACCAGAACGGCCAGAACGTCGGAGGCACCTGCGGACGAGACGAATACGATCTTCATTTACGGCTCCCGCCGGACGGTTAAGCCCCGGCTTTGTGGACATGGGATTGATTCGCGCGGTTTCACCGGCGTATCGGGGTGTGTATTAGATGCGCTCCCTCGCCGCCGCCTGCAACGGGCGTTTTTCTGCCGCTTATGACGCTGATCCAAGGCTATCTTTTCCGGCAGATCGGCCGCCCCGTCGCAGGCGCGTGCGCCGCGCTGGCCGGAATCGGCATTCTGAGCCAGAGCCTGGATCAGCTGGAAGTCATCGTCGAGCGCGGCCAGAGCGTCTGGCTCATGGTCAAGCTGACGCTGCTGGCGGTGCCGCAACTGCTCGCTGTGATAATTCCCATCGGACTGTTCGTCGGTGGACTTATCGCGCTGACGCGCTTGCAGCGGGAGCAGGAGCTGACGGCGGTGTTCGCGTCGGGCGTGACGCGCTGGGCGGCGATTCGGCCCGCCGTCTGGCTGGCGGTCATCGCCACACTGCTGACCCTGTCGATCACCACAGTCGTGCAGCCGTGGTCGCAGCGTCAGGCGCGGGCCGAGACTTTCGCCATCCGCACCGACCTGGCCGCCGTCCTCGTCGAGGAGGGCCGCTTCGTCCAGGGTCCCGACGGACTGACCGTCTATGTGCAGCAGATCGAGCAGAATGGCCTGCTGAAAAACCTGTTCGTCTATCTGGAGCACGGCGACAAGATCACCACTTGGGACGCCGCCGAGGCGCGCTTCGGGCGGGTCGACGGCCAGCCCCTGCTGACCCTCATCAACGGCTCGAGGCAAAGCTACTCGTCACAGGGCGTGCTGGAATACTTTTCCTTTGACCGCACGGTGGTCGACCTCTCGCCCTACACCGACATGACAAAACAGATTACATACAAGACCCAGGACCTTTATCTTCCACAACTTTTCGATCCATCGCCGCAGGACCTCGATCGGGTTGGCTCGCGCGGCGAACTGGCGGCCGAAGGACATTCGCGCCTGTCCGCGCCCCTCTACGCTCTCACAGCCATGGCCATGGCGCTGGCCGCCATTATGGGCGGACCGTTCAGCCGGACCGGGTATGGATTGCGGATCGCCAAGGCGGCCGCGACCTTCCTCGTGTTGCGGCTGGTCGGTTATTCCGTGGTCGCCGCGAGCGCATGGAACGGCTGGCTCAACGTCTTTCAGTATCTGCTGCCAATCATCGCGGCGGCTGTCGCGCTCCGCCTGTTGTTCCGGGCCCTGAAACCCCGCCGGCGTCGGGCCTTGCCCGGTGTCGACAGGCTGAAGGCGAGGTTCGCGTGAGCCGGACCTCCCTGCCCGTCCGTTGGCTCAGGCTGGGGCGCATCGAACGCTATGTGCTGGTCCAGCAAGGACGCGCCCTGGCGGTCGCCCTGGGCGTCATCGCTGCCCTGATCATGCTGATCGACTTCGTCGAGATTTCGCGCGGCCTGGGGTCCGACGTCGATCTGTCGGGCATGCGCATCCTCGGGCTGATGCTGCTGAAGTCGCCGCAGGTGATCATCCAACTGCTGCCCTTTGTTTTCCTGTTCGGTACGCTGTCGGCGTTCGTTGGCCTGAACCGGCGTAGCGAACTGATCGCCATGCGGGCGGCGGGCGTTTCGGCCTGGCGGTTCGTGCTGCCCGCGGCCGGTGCGGCCCTGATGCTCGGCGTGGTGACGGTGATCGCCCTGGGACCGCTGGCGGCCTCGGCGGATGGCCTTTTCCAGCGTGAGCGGACGCGCCTTTCGGGCTCGGTCGCTGGGGCCGAAAGCCAGGCCGTCTGGATCCGTGAAGGGGACGACACCCGACAAATGGTCATCCGCGCGGCGCGACAGGATCGGTCCAGCGCCCGCCTCGTGGGGGTGACCTTCTTCATCTACACCAATGATGGCAACGGCCTGCGCAGCTTCTCGGAACGGATCGATGCCGCCTCTGCCTCGCTCGCGGCCGGTCGCTGGCGGCTGGTGGATGCCGTCGGGGCCCAGATCGGCCAGCGCGCCGTGCGCTACGCCACCCTTGACCTGCCATCCAGCCTCGCCGACGAGGAAGCCTTCGAGCGGTTCGCCCGGCCACAGGCGACGCCGTTCTGGTCGCTCCCGGCCCAGATCGAGCGGGTCGAGGCCGCCGGCTTCTCGACCACCGCCTATCGCCTCAGATTGCAGCAACTGCTGGCCACGCCGCTGATGTTCGGGGCTATGTCGATTCTCGCCGCGGCCTTCTCATTGAGGCTGATGCGGCTGGGCGATCTGGCCCGCATGAGCGCCTCGGCCGTCGTGCTCGGTTTCGGCTTCTTCTTCGTCAACCAGGCCGCGTCGGCGTTCGGATCCGCCGAGGTGATCCCGCCCTGGCTGGCCGCTTGGCTCCCACCCTTGCTGACAGCGCTCGCCGCCTTCACCTTGCTGTTCTATACCGAAGACGGCTAAGCGATCCGTCCGGCCGTTCCGTTCGCCTTCCAGAGTGACCTTGCATGCAGCGTGACCGCCGCGCGCCCGATAGGGGAGCCTTGCGTCTCCGGCTTCTCGCCGGTGCCGCCGCTATTGCGATGGCGTCCTTGGCGAGCGTGGCGCTGGCCCAGGAGGTGCCCGCCACCCCCGTACCTGCGGCTGTTCCGGGACCAGATGGGCTGACCCCCGACGCCGTCTATCTCGAGGCTGGCTCGGCCACGCGCGAAGGTGACCTGATCACAGCGACGGGTGAGACCGAACGGGTTCTGGCCCGGTTCCGGAACGGCACCTTGCGGGCGGGCCGGCTCTCCTACGACCTGGGTCTCGGGGTCGCGACCGCCGGCGACGATGTCGAGTTCACCGATCCCGAGGGCAATGTCGTCTTCGCCAGCTATCTGGAACTCGATTCCGACCTGAAGGCCGGCGTGGTAGTGGATTTCGCGACCCGCTTCCGCGGCGGCGCTCATCTGATGGCCGCAACGGCTGTGCGGCGCAGCGAAAACGTCAACGAACTGAACTACGCCCTCTTCACCCCCTGCCCGATCTGCGACGCGGAAGGGAACCCAAAGGAACCCAGCATCGCCATCCAGGCGCAGAAGGTGGTTCAGGATGAAGAGCTGCGGGCGATCCTGTACCAGAATGCGGTCTTCCGGGTCGGCGGCGTACCCGTCTTCTATCTGCCATTCTTCGCGCATCCCGACCCGACCGTCGAGCGCGCCTCCGGCTTTCTGGTCCCGATCCCCAGCTATGACGAAGGACGGGGCATCAGCCTCGAGGTCCCGTATCTGCGGGTGATTTCGCCGTCTGAGGACTGGCTGATCAGTCCGCAGTTCAATTCCGACATCGCGCCGTTGCTGAACCTGCAGTGGCGCAGGCGCTTCGCCAACGGCATGATCGTGGCCCGTGCCGGCTATACCTATGAGGAGAATTTCGGCGATTTCGACGGGCTTGATCCCGACAATCTGCCGGACATTCCGATCGACGCGGAACATCGCAGCTATCTGCTCGCATTCGGGCGATTCGATCCGACCGGACCCTGGCGCGGCGGCTTCACGGCGGAGCGTACCTCGGACAAGACCCTGTTTGATCGCTACGACGTCCGCGATCCCTACCAGGACAACGGCCTCTACTATGGCGATCAACGCCGCCTGATCAGCCAGATCTACGCCGAGCGCCAGACTGCGCGTTCCTATTTCTCCGTCGCCGCCTTCGATATCCAGAGTCTTCGTGTCGCGGTGGCCAACGACGATGCGCCCGGCCTGAACATCTTCGAGACGGACGAGGGCCTTCCGGTCGTCGCCCCCCTGGTCGAGGCGCGATGGGAGCCTTCCGGGCCCATTCTGGGCGGACGGCTGAGATTGCGCGGCTCGGCGGTTTCGCTGTTCCGCGATGCCTATGTCGGCGGCCCTGTCCTGCGGCCCGAGATCATCCCTGTCGGCTCTACGCTGGGTCTACCCGGCGTCGACAGCCGCCGCGTGTCCGGCCAGGCCGAATGGCGGCGCACGCTGATTTCGCTCAACGGAATGCGGTGGGAGCCGTTCGTCGACGTGCGCGCCGATCTCTATTCGGTCAGTGACCTGCCGCCGTTGACGGGTCTGCCGGAAGAGGCGATCACGCGCGGACGGGCGACAGCCGGCCTGGACCTCGGCTACCCCCTGATTCGCCGCGTCGGCCCACGTGCCGACCTGATCCTGGAGCCGATGGCTCAGCTGTCGATATCGACCGATCCCGATCTGGATACGCGCGTTCCCGTTGAAGACAGCCAGACTCTGGAGCTGGACGAAAGCTCGCTGTTCCGGATCGATCGGTTTCCCGGCTACGATCTGTATGAAGGCGGGGTCCGGGTCACCGCTGGCGTGCGCGCGACCCTGCGCTGGAATGAAGGCCGGCAAGCCAGCCTGTTTATCGGCCGCAGTTTCAGGGAGTCCGAAGAGCCCGCCTATCTGGTCCCGATTCCCGACGCGCCGACCCAATTGTACGATCCATCGGGGCTGGCCTCCGACACGTCGGACTGGGTGGTTCAGGGCAGTTTCTCCCCCTCCGACCGAATCCGTGGCTGGGGCCACGCAACTTTTGATTCATCAGGCGAAGTCCGTCGGGCCGAGGCGGCGGTCGACGGACGTTGGGGCCGGCGAAACCTGGCCACGGTCAGCTACATCGTCGATCGCTCGAATCCGCTCGATGGGCCGCTGAACCGGAACTATGAATTTGTGCAACTGGCGGCGCAGCAGTTCATCTATGGAAACTGGGGCGTGGCCGTCACCGGCATCGCCGACCTTGACCGCGACATCGTCACCCGGTCCGAGGTGGGACTGCTGTTCGACGACGATTGTTTCCGCTTCGAGGTCGGCTATCGGCGCGACAACACGCGCGTGCGGCCGACCGGGCCGTCTGAAGGCGTCTATATACGCCTAAACCTCGCCACTTTCGGCGGTACAGGGTATGGACGCACCGATCGGCGTTGACCGGCGCGCGACGCGGGGGCACGCGCCGCCGGACCGGGACGGTTCCCTGGACGGGCGTCGCTTGAGGAATCAGGACTGACATGGGTTTGAAGCGTTATTTGACGGGTGTGGCGTTCGCCGCCCTTTTGGCCGGTCCGGTCGCCGCGCAGACCGCGCCCCCGGTCGCGGCCGGGAACCTCAATCCGGCCGCAGAACAGGCACCGGCGGTGGCACCCGCTGCACCGGCGTTCCAGATGTCCGACGGCATACTGGCCACGGTCAACGACAGCGTCATCACAGGCTTCGACCTGCGCCAGCGCATGTTGTTGCTGATCGCCATGACCCAGGTCCAGCCGACCCCTGAAAACATCCCGGCGATCCAGCAACAGGCTTTGAACGCCCTGATCGACGAGCGGCTGCAGGTCCAGGAACTGGCCAAGTTCGAGGACCTGAAGGTCACGGACGAGACGGTCGACGCCGAAATCGCGGCCATGGCCCAGGAGGTGGGCACGACGCCGCAGAGCTACATCGACTTCCTCGCGCAAGGCGGCATTCGCCCCACCACGATCCGCGAACAGCTGCGCACCCAGATCGGCTGGAGCCAGCTGGTCGGCGGCCGGTTCCAGAGTCGGGCGCGCGTCAGCCGATCAGCGGTCGATTCGGCCATGCGCCAGATCGCAGAGGCCGCGACGAAAAAGCAGTATCTGATCGGCGAAATCTATCTCGAATCCGCCCGCGTCGGCGGCCAGCAGGCGGCGCTGAACGGGGCCAACCAGTTGGTGCAGCAGATGGTCCAGGGCGCGCCCTTCCAGGCCGTTGCCCAGCAGTTTTCGGCGGCTCCTTCGGCGACCCGGGGCGGCGACGCCGGCTGGGTGGTCGAAGGCACGGTTCAGCCGGCCGTCCAGCAGGCACTGGACCAGCTCGCGGCAGGCCAACTGTCCCGGCCCATTCCGGTCGATGGCGGTGTCTACATCATCTATATGCGCGACAAGCGCGACGGGGCCTCGGCCAGTCTGGTCCAGATCAGGCAGGTGATGATTGAAATGCCGGAGACGGCGACGGAGCCGGAGGTGCTGGCGGCGACGCAGCGGCTGGAGACCCTGCGACCGCAGCTGACCTGCGACACGATGCTGACGCGGGCGACGTCGGAGCAGGGTCTGCTGGGCGCCGACCTCGGCGAGGCCGATGTCCAGAACCTTGCCCCGCAGTTCCAGCAGGTGGCCCGCTCGGCCGAGGTCGGCTCGATCAGCACGCCGGTGCGCACCCCGCTGGGCGTCCACCTGCTCGGCGTCTGCGGGCGTCGCGTCGGCGGCAACGAAGCCCCGGACGCCCGTCAGGTCGAGGGCCAGCTGTTCCGCCAGAACCTCGCCACGCTGGACCGCCGCTACATGCGCGATCTGCGCGAGGACGCCCTGATCGAGATGAAGTAATGGCCGGGCCGGCCCCGCTGGCCCTGTCCATGGGCGAGCCGGCGGGCATCGGCCCGGAAATCATCGCCGGGGCCTGGAGCGCGCTGGCGGCCGAGGGACCGGCCTTCGTCGTCATCGGCGACGCCGCCCTGCTGCGGGCGCAGGGCAGGCCGGTGCAGACCGTCATGGCGGCGTCCGACGCCGTCACCGTGTTCCGCCACGCCATGCCGGTGCTGGATCAACCCCTGCCCGCCCCCGTCATCCCGGGCCACCCCGAGGCGGCCAATGCCGGCACCGTGGCCGACTGGATCGAGCAGGCGGTCAATCTGGCCCTGTCCGGCGAGGCCTCCGGCGTGGTCACCGCCCCGATCGCCAAGGCCCCGCTGTACGCCGCCGGGTTCCGCTTTCCCGGCCATACGGAATTCATCGCCGAACTGACCGCCGACGTGCCGTATTCCGGCACGCGGGGTCCGGTCATGATGCTGACGGCGAAGGACCTGCGCGCCTGTCTGGTGACCATCCATGCGCCGCTGGCCGAGGTGCCGGAACTGGTCACCCTCGAGCGGGTCTGCCGCACGGCCCGCGTGGTCCATGAGGCGATGCGGCGCGATTTCCGCATCGACACGCCGCGGCTGGCGCTGGCCGCGCTGAACCCTCACGCGGGCGAGAGCGGTTCGATCGGCCTGGAGGAGATCGAGGTGCTGGCCCCGGCGGTCGCCGCCCTGCGCGCCGAGGGAATCACGATCACCGACCCCCGGCCCGCCGACACCCTGTTCCACGACGCCGCCCGGGCGACCTACGACGCCGTCCTGTGCCTGTATCACGACCAGGCCCTGATCCCGGTCAAGACGCTGGACTTCTGGGGCGGGGTCAACACCACCCTGGGCCTGCCGCTGATCCGCACCTCGCCGGACCACGGCACCGGGTTCGACATCGCCGGCCAGGGCGTGGCCCGGGCCGACAGTCTGATCGCCGCGATCCGGCTGGCGGGGGTGATGGCGGCGGCGCGCGCAGGTTAGTCCTCCCCCTGGGGGGGAGGGGAACCATCCGATGGATGGTGGAGGGGGCCTATTCCTCCCCCACAGGGGGAGGGGGACCATCCGCAGGATGGTGGAGGGGGCCTGTCCCGACCCGCGCCCTCAATCCGTTCAGCACGCCATCGAGATTCCCCAGCACCTCCCGCACCGGTATGCGCAGCGTCGATATCCCCCGCTTCTCCAGCCAGATCGTCCGCCCGCGGTCCCGCGCGATACGGTCGGGCTCGCCATGGCTGGCGCCGTCAATCTCCACCGCCAGCCGGCAGGCATGACAATAGAAGTCGAGAATCCATGGCCCCACCGGGTGCTGGCGTCGGAAATGCACACCCAGCCTGCCTCGGCGAACAACCTGCCAGAGAATGACCTCGGGCAGGGTCATCTGCCGGCGCAACGATCTGGCGCGTTCGATGGTGAGGCCCGGGGCGTCCATTGACGCAACCTATAGCGGTATCGCGTTTGCGCAAGGCCGTTCAACCGGGGATGGGGATGGTCCCCCTCCACCATCCTTCGGATGGTCCCCCTCCCCCTGGGGGGGAGGAATGCGTATGAAGGGGGGGTGACCGACCTCCCCTCCCTGCGCGAATCTCTGGACGCCCACGGCCTGTTGGCGAAGAAGAGCTTCGGGCAGCATTTCCTGCTGGACCTGAACATCACCCGCAAGATCGTGCGGCTGGCCGGGCCGTTCGAGGGGCGGGCGGTGATCGAGGTCGGGCCGGGTCCCGGGGGGCTGACGCGGGCGCTGCTGGAGAGCGACGCGGGGCGGGTGGTGCTGGTCGAGAAGGACCCGCGTTTCCTGCCGCTGCTGGCCGAGCTGGACGACGGTTCCGGGCGGCTGGTCGTGGTCGAGGCCGATGCGTTGGGGGTGCGCGAGGCCGAGCTGGTCGAGGGACCGGCGCACGTCGTCTCCAACCTGCCCTACAATGTCGGCACGCCGCTGCTGATCAAATGGCTGACCGGGCCGTGGACGCCGCACGCTCTGACCCTGATGTTCCAGAAGGAGGTGGCCGAGCGGATCACCGCCGCCCCCGGCGACGATGCCTATGGGCGTCTGGCGGTGATCAGCCAGGCGGTGTGCGAGGCCAAACTGGTGATGCACCTGCCCGCCGCCGCCTTCACCCCCCCGCCCAGGGTGGCCTCGGCCGTGGTCCATCTGGTGCCGCGCGCGGACCGGCCGGACCGGGACCTGTTGAAAACGCTGGAGCGCGTCACCGCCGCCGCCTTTGGCCAGCGACGCAAGATGTTGCGGTCCAGCCTCAAACAACTGGGCGGTGCCGGGCTGTGCGAGGCGGCCGGGATCAGCCCGGAAGAGCGGGCCGAAACCATCGACCTGGCCGGTTTCCTGCGTCTGGCCCGGGCCTCCGCCGGCCAGACCCAGACCCCGGCGCCGAGCGAGGCCGGGGTCAGTCTGGCGCGACGCAAGCGGGTGTAGACGCGGGGCGTCCGCAACCCCGGCGGCCACGGCACGTTCAATCGGTCCCCCCTGATCGGAGAGACCGGATGATACTTCCCAATGGTGCCCTGGTGGCCGTCGTCGATGGCGAGAAACTGGCGCTGTTCCAGAATACGGGACATCAGTCGATCGCCCTGACCGCCCGGCCCACGCCGGACATCGCCGAGCGCGCCTCGGGCGCCGCCGGTCGTATCTCCAGCGGGGCCAACCCCGACAACGACACCCAGGCCGAAGACGGCTTCGCCATGGGCGTGGCCGAGGTGCTGAACACATGGGTGCTGGGCCACAAGGTCGAGCACCTGCTGGTCATCGCCGCCCCCAAGACCCTGGGTCAGCTGCGCAAGGGCTGGCACAAGGAGACGGTCGCGCGGCTGGTCGGCGAGATCGCCAAGGACCTGACCGGGCATTCGACGGACGATATCGCGGCGGCGATCGAGAGGGCCTAGGGGCCCAAGCTGACCTGAAACGAGCGAAATCGCTCCCAAACCCCGTTCATCCCCGCGAACGCGGGGATCCAGGTCTTTTGCCGCGCGAAGTGATCGGGATAACCGTCGTCGGGCCATCGGTGCGTCTGGATCGCCCAAAACACCGGGTTCCCGCGTTCGCGGGGATGGGCGGTCATTCATTCCGACGGTCAGCCTCGAGTCCATCCAACAGCAAAAAAGGGCCGCTCCCCCGGGGGAGAGCGGCCCTTCCATTGTCAGCCGCGAGCGGCGTGTCGTCAGGCGATGGCCCCCGCCAGAGGGGAGGCCAGGCTCATCCGATGGGCCGCGCGCGGCGTGAAACAATGAGACATTCGACCACCTCCTTTCGTTGTTGAAACAGTGGATTGGAGATGGGGAGGGATGGGACGGCGTCAAGGGTAAGGGGGTGTGGGGCGGGGGTTTGCGGCGGGACCGGGTGTTGGCAGCCCGTTGGGCCGGGAACGGGGTTTGAACCAACGCTTTCGGACCGGTGCCGGAGGCTGAATTCGACCCCGAACAGGCTTGGGAGGGACTGCTTATCGGCGATCACGCCGACGTCTGGTTTTGGGCGGGGAGCCAATCGCCGGGTCCAACCCAAAGCGCACGTCGTTCCATCCTCGACGGCTTTCGTCGCTGCTAAGTCGGCACGGGAATCTCGACGGCCCGTCCCATTCGAACAACCTCGTGACCGTTCTGCAAGATCATGACGCCTGCTGGTCGTCCAATGTGGATTCCGTTGGCGTAGCCACTGATATTCTTCCAGCCATGAGCCGTTTCCAGTTCAAAATGCACTGAATAGGGCCTGTCACCGCGACGTCCAAAGTTACAGACAAGTCTAACCGAGCCCGAAAGAATTCCATCAACAGCCTGAATGAACTCAGCCTCTCTAGCGGGGTCATCAGCAGGGAACCATTCGACGTAGAAGAACTCGCTTTGGACGCCGATCTCGTCATTGTTTTGTAAGTTCAGCCATAGCGACCAGTCCAAACCTGCCTGCCTATGCAGACATGCAGCCAGCTCGACCGGAGAGGTCTCGTCCCATTCGAGTTTCAGGAGATGCCTCTCGGCAAGATCGGTGAACAGCTGGCGGGCGCGGCTGATCATCCGGTCGGACCGTTCCTGGTGAAAGACCCTTCCTTGGCTCTTCATCGACATGATCGAAAGCTACATGTGCTCATGTCCGC
>Ga0105049_10001305_pt1 | contig 29351 bp, 27 predicted proteins | sample MAT06_FD_78087 | JGI IMG/M metagenome (GOLD analysis project Ga0105049, IMG submission 78087) | Freshwater microbial communities from Lake Fryxell liftoff mats and glacier meltwater in Antarctica - MAT-06 | ecosystem: Environmental > Aquatic > Freshwater > Ice > Liftoff microbial mat | place... | reverse complement strand
TGGGGACACGTGAGAACGTCGACGGCGAACACTCGGGCGTTGTGAGATCGGCCCAACGGAGCCTGCGGGTTCCGGCTGGGCTCGAGAGCGCGGCGTGGAAGTCGGGAGAGCCCGAGCCCGAGCAGCCGGCGTTGCGCTCCGTCGAACCGTGGTGCGACTCCGCCCGCGCGCGCGGCCCGGGCACGATGCGGTCGGGATCCCCTTCGCAACGACGCTGATGCGTCGTCGCGATTCGTCGCTTCGCGACGAACCGGGGCATTCCAACTGCGCGGCGGGCGCGAGCACGGCAGGTCCATGCCTTCACGTTCGTCCGGGTGTTCCTTCGCGTCCATGGGGAAGAGTCGGCGAAAACCCGGCCTCTGCTCCGGGGAATCGCTGTCTTCCCCGAGCCTAGCTCGACGAGCCGATCTCGGCCGCGATCCAGTCGGCCAGCGTCTGCGCCTGCTCTCGGATGCGGTCCGCGTCGAGGCCCTCGACCATCACGCGCGCGAGCGGTTCGGTACCGGAGAGGACGCCGATATGCCGGGGCGTCGAGTTGCGGCGGTTGCTTTCCAGGCGATGCCGGAGCGTTCTCGTCATGTGTCGTCCGCTTCGCGAATCGCGTCGTCGATCCGCCACGGTGCACGGGCGCCGTGCCAGATGCGGAGGATCTCGAGCGGTCGAGTCTCGGGCCGGTAGATCACCAAGTAATCGAAGACGCGCCAGACGCGGATCGACTTCGAGGTGACATCCTCGCGTCGATGGCCGATCCCGGGCGAGTCGGCGATGCGATCGAACGCGGCGAGGACCGTGTCGAACGCGCGGTCCGCGGCGACAGCCCCGCCCTGCTCAGCGATGAAATCGCCGATCGCCGCCAAGTCGTCCTCGGCGATCGGCGACAGCCGATAGCGCTTCACAGACCGTTTTTGCGATGAACGTCGATGCGAGCGCGAAGTCGCGCGAAGACCTCGTCGGGATCGAGCATCTCGCCCGCTTCGCTCTGTGCCCAGCCGACGTCGATGGCGTCGCTGAGCTCCTGGCGCGCGCGACGATCCTCGGCCATGCGCTGCAACGCTTCGCGCACCACCTCGTCGGGCGACGCGTAGTCGCCGCGGCGCACTTCCTCGTTCACGAACTCCGACAGATCCGGCGGCAGGTGCAGGTCCAGGCCTTCACGTTCGTCGGGGCGTTCTGTCGCGTCCATGGGGAAGTGTCGGTGAAAGCCCGGCATGAACACCGGGGAATCGGTTCGTCACCTCGAGTCTAGCTCGACTTCCGCAGTTGATCTCGACTCGGGCGAACATTCCGTGACTCGAACTTGCAGGGGCGTACGCCCTCTTATCTTCCCCCGGAAAAGTGGACACCCAGACAAGGAGCAGGAATGCTCCAGGCGAGGAAGTGTCCATGGCCCGGTCTCGACGGAAGCACAGTGCAGAGTTCAAGCGTGACGCGGTTCGGCTGACCCACGAGCCGGGTCGCACGGTCGGGGAGGTGGCCACCAGCCTCGGCCTCGACCGCAGCCTGTTGCAGCGCTGGAAGTCCGATTTCGACGCGCACGGCTCGGCGGCGTTCCCGGGCAACGGTCGGGCGAAGGCATCCGACGAAGCGGTGATCCAGCTCCGCAAGGATCTCGCGCGCGCTCAGCAGGAGCGCGACATCTTGAAAAAAGCGCTGGCCTACTTCGCGAAAGAGCGGAGCTGAGGTTCGAGTTCATGTTCGAGCACCGAGAGATCTTCGGGATCAAGCTGATGAGTTCGATCCTGGAGGTCTCTCGCGCGGGCTACTACGCATGGCTCGGGCGCGATGACTCGAAGCACGAGCTCGAGGATCGACGGCTGACAGTGCTGATCCGCGAGGAGCACGAGAAGAGCCGCGGGACCTACGGCGCGCCGCGGATCCATGCCGCGCTGAAGAAGCGCGACGAGACCTGCGGACTCCACCGAGTCGAGCGCCTCATGCGCGAGGCCGGAATCCGCTCGAAAATGCGGCGAAAACACGTGAGAACGACGGACTCGAAGCACAGCTACCCCGTCGCGCCGAACATCCTCGATCAAGTCTTCACGGTCAGCGCGCCCAACCAGGTGTGGGTGTCCGACATCACCTACATCCCGACGGACGAGGGCTGGCTGTACCTCGCCTCGACGATGGATCTCTACTCGCGCAAGGTTATCGGCTACTCGATGAGCGCGAGCATGCCGGCATCGCTCGTCGAGCGCGCACTGGAGATAGCCATCGGCCTGCGCTCCCCGCTGCCCGGCCTGATTCATCACTCCGACCGCGGCGTCCAGTACGCCGCCCACGCCTTCCAAGGTCTGCTCGAGCAGCACGGCTTCGTGTGCAGCATGAGCCGCAAGGGGAACTGCTACGACAACGCCGTCCAGGAGAGCTTCTTCCACACGCTGAAGACCGAACTCTGCGACCACGAGCATTACCGCACGCGCGCGGAGGCCCGGGCGAGCGTCTTCGAGTTCATCGAGGTCTTCTACAACCGCCAACGATTGCACTCGACGCTGGGCTATCGATCGCCGATCGAGTTCGAGGCGCAGCGCAGCGCCGTCTGACGTCACGATCGTCGACGAGGACGCGGCCTCCGACGCACGAACATGGCCTCGCGAGGCATCAGCGAGTCGGCGGGCGGGCCCCAGAACGCACGCCGATCGCGACGATCGTAGTCGTGATCACTCTCCACAAGTTTTGAGTCTCATCCCCCTGCACCCCCACCTCCCGGGGGCAGGGCCCCCGGAGCGCCGCGCTGCGCTTCAGCCAGCTCCGCGCTGGCTGCGCGCGGCTCCCCCGCAGAGATGGGGAAGGGCCGACCCTTCCAGAAACCCCTTCCCTATTGACGATTCTGCGGCATCCCCGCCTACCGCTGCTGCTACTAAACCCCATGTCCACTGAACCGGGGGAGGTCCACATCCGCTGCGCCTTGTGTGTCGGACGAATGCGCGCCCGCGCATCGGAACAGGCGATCGCGTGCGCTATTTCGCAGCCGTGGCGGAGGCTGGCTCGGACTTCTTCGCGCCGCGCACGTTCATCGCCGCCAGGCAGAGTTGCAGGAACACCAGCGCCCAGGCGTGCGAGTGCAGGCCCCAGGCGACCCACAGGACGTTGCTGAGGAGAAAGATCCAGAAGCCGAGCAGGCGCCGGCGCTTCAGGCTGGAGGCGACCAGCCAGGCCGCCCATACCGTGACAACCATCGCGGGCCATTGAACGAGATCGAGCCATTGCATGACGCAGAGACTACTGTGCGCCCGTTCCCCGACGCCGACCGTGCGCATGCCATGAGGATCCATCGCTCCCCCCGCGCTCGTTCGCTGCCGGGCTGCGCACTGCTGCTCCTTGCCGGTTGCGTCACGCCCCCGGGCGGTGGCGAGGCCGCGAAGACGACACCGACCTCGGCCGCGACACCGGCGCCCGCGTCGCCCGCCGCTGCCCAGCCTTCGGCGCCGCCGGCCGCGTTCAACGAGGTCGTGGTGCGTGCCGGCGAGCAGTTGCTGCGCGATGCGCCGGCGGCGATTGGCGGCGGCGCGCGCTAGCTCGTCATCGACCCGCTGATCGACGCCAGCACCGGCCAGCAGACGGCGGGAACGGTGCAGATGGGTCAGCCGCTCGGCGCGCTGATCAAGAACCGCATGCCGCAATGGAACGTGCGGACGCTGACCCGCACCACCCTGTCAACCCGGCCGCTGCTGCTGATCGGCACGCTGACCGCCATCAACACGAAGAGCGTACGCGACGAGAACGCCGACGCCTTCCGCATCTGCCTGGTGCTGATCGACCTGCGCAGCGGCAAGCTGATCGCCAAGCGGGTCGACAGGGCGACGGTCGCGACCGTCTCCGCCGAGCCGACGCCGTTCTTCCGCGACAGCCCGACCTGGGCACTCGACCAGACCGTGATCGCCTACGTCAAGTCGTGCCAGGGCAGCTCGCCCGGCGACAGCGTCGATCCGGGCTACCTGCTGCGCCTGCCCGCGGCGGCGATCATCCACGAGGCGCAGGCGACGTGGGATAGGAGCTCCAAGCGGATGACCCCCGGCCGAGGGTAGCGGTACGGGCCGCTTCCCCGCAGGTCTCGAGCCCACGGACGAGTGGATCCGGTCCCTCCTACGTCCGTCCTGCTGCTCTGCGCAGCCTCGGTAGCGGCCTCGACCCAGCCGGAGGCGCTGGGCTGGCAGGGCGGGGCACGGCGCCGCCACACCGCGCCCCCTTGGAGGTGCGCAGATCGCTCGCGGCCTCGACCCGCGCGAGCCGACGGCCTGGGGTTGGGTCGCGGACTTGCACGCGGACCTCGGGAACCACGAGCTGGCTCTCTCGGTAGCCGAGGCGGGGCTCGAGCTCGTGCCCGACGACGCGGCGTTCGCGGCGCGCCGCGACGAGGCGTTGCGGGCGCTGGCCGACGCTGACGCCTGCCGTGGGCCACCGCGCAGGGATCGCGCGCCCCGCGCAGATTCTTTCAATTTTTTGGGGCGCTCCGCAAGGCGGGTTGCAGGTCAGGATCGTGGAGCCACCGCTCGCGGGTCGTCCGCGGATCGGGCCAGGGCTCTCCCTCGAGACTTTTTCCTGGAGCCCACCGCCGTGAATCCGCGCCTCCGACCCCTCGCGTTGCCTCTGTTCCTACTCCCCTTGGCCGGTGAATCGTTCGCCTCCGAGCCCGGCGCGCGCACGCCGGAACCGCGGCCGAACCCGACCTCAGTGTCGGCGCCGACGATCCCCGACGCCGTCCTGCGCGCCGTGCACCAGCCCCTCGGGCTCGCCTCCGCGACGCTGCTCTTCGACGAGACCGAGGACGGCTCGATCTGGGTCGTCGGCGCCGACTGGAAGGCCAGCTTCGGGCCCGCCGGCGCGGTGTACTACCCGCGCGTCGGAGCCCACGTGGCGCGCAGCGCTCCGCACGCCCTGTCTCCCGCGCGCGTGACGGTCGGCGGCGTGGCGGTCCCGTTCGAACGCGTCGTGCGGGCGACGCGCACCGGCGATCACATCGCGCTCGACCGCGGCAGCTTCGTCGAGACCTACGATCTCGGCCTCGAAACGATCGAACAATCCTTCGTTTTCGCCGCGGCGCCCGGCACCGGCGACCTCGAGATCGAGATCCCTTTCGCGAGCGAGCTGCAGGCGGCCGAGACCGCCGAAGGCATCGAGTTCCGCTCGGAGGGCGGCCACGTGACGTACAGCCGCGCGGTCGCCGTCGACGCGGCGAGCCGGCGCACCAGCGCCGCGACGCGCGTGGCATCGGGATCGATCCAGATCCTGATCGATGCCGGTGTCATGGCTGAGGCCAGGTACCCACTCGTCATCGACCCGATCCTCAACTCGATATTCCCCGACATCTCGGCCGCGGACACGTTCGACACCGACACCGCCTACGACGCGTTCGGCGGCGTGTGGGTCGTCGTCTGGGAGGTCGTCTTCTCGGCCACCGATCACGACGTCCACGTCAAGTCCTACACGGCGAACGGGACGCTGATGAGCTCGAGCGTCATCGACGCTTCGGTCGATTCGTGGGTCGCCCCGCGCGTGGCCGATCTGGCCTTCCCGGCCAAGTTCCTGGCGGTCGCGGGCGTGACTGCGTCGGTGGGCGGCGCGAAAACCGTGCGCGGGCGCATCTTCGAGCAGAACGGGACGATCCTCACATCCGGAGCGCAATTCGCGATCAGCACCGGTATGACGGGAGCTTTCGTCCAGCCCGACGTCGGCGGCGATCCGTTCCCGGCCTCGTCCTCGAAGTGGTGCGTGGTGTTCGAGCGCGTCCTCCCCGGGGTCGATCACAGCAACCCGGATACGCGGATCGCGTATGCCATCGTCGACTCGAGCGGCGCGACCTCGGGGTCGATCCAGCTGACGCCGGGTCCCGACGACGTTCTTCCGTCGATCTCGAACTCGAACGGCACGGTCGCCTGGATGGTCGCGTGGCAGCGCGACGACCCGCTCACCCTGGGCAACATCGTGGCGGCTCAGCTCACGTGGACCGGGGCACTCTTGTCGGGTCCGTTCACGATCGCGAGCGGCCTCTCGGACGAGACCCTGCCGAGCGCGTCGAGCCCGCTCACCGGCACGCAGATCACCGCCGTGACGTGGCAGCGCGGCGCGTCCTCGCGCGACATCATGGTGGCGCTGATCGACGGCTCGACGATCCTGCAAACTGTCAACCTGATGACGCTCGAGGGCTCGCCGACGAGCGCGCAGGACCAGATCCAGCCGAGCATCGACAGCGACGGCGAGCACTTCCTGGTGTCGTACTCGGAGACCGAGTCGGTGTCCGGGCGCTACCTGCTGTTCGTCACGGACCTGGCGGTCGTCGGGAACACGCTCGCGGTTGTGCAGAACCACCTGCAGGTCTTGCCCAGTCCGACCCTGTCGGAACTCCGCTCGAACGTGGCTGCGGCGCGGGCGCCGGGCCTGCTCGATCACCGCTACCTCGTCGTCTTCGACGTCGCGGGTAGCGCCCCGACCCACAATGTGGTCGGAGTGTTCGTCGACGGCCTGTCGGGCGGCAACTCGAGCCCGTTCTGCTTCGGCGACGGGTCGGGCACGGCCTGCCCCTGCGGCAACAACGGCGCGATCGGTCACGGCTGCGGGAACTCGGTCACGCCCGCTGGCGGCCTCTTGACGGTGACGGGAACGCCTTCGACCCTGGACGACTCGATCGTGCTGCACGTGAGCGGCTTGCCGGCCACCTCCAACTGCACGTTTTTCCAGGGTACGGTCGCGAATGCGGCGGCCGTGTTCGGCGACGGCTTGCGCTGCACCGGCGGCACGCTCATCCGGCTCCGCTCGACCGGGGCGTCCGCGGGCTCGGCCAACTTCCCGACCGGCGGCGACCCGCATGTGAGCACGCAAGGCGCGGTGACGTTGAACGGCGGCCTGCGCACGTACCAGGTCATGTATCGCAACGCGCCCAGCTTCTGCACGACCGCGACGTTCAACATCTCGAACGGGCTCATCGTCAACTGGGCGCGCTGAGGGACGCGGCGTCCTCCAGGTAGAGACACACGCGGCGCCCGAGTACCAGACCTCGTTCGGTCGGGCCTCGGGCGCCGCGTGCCTTCAAAGACTTCTTCGGCTGGGGCAAGTGCTTCGAGTCCATTCCAAGGGTGTCATTTCGGCCGACACCACGCTGGACCGCCACAGGACGGAGGGGAGCCTAAGGCATTGCTCCATGGGGGCGGTCGTGCCCGTGCTCGGTAGGGCGGCGCGCGCCATCGCGCAAAGTCACCCAAGTTCGGCCGCAGAGCCGCTCACCGCGTGGCCCGCGAGGTCTGAACGAGCGCGAGCGACGCGGATCGGCTCTGCGAGATCCGGCCAGGCGTCCACAACCTCCTGAAGATCGGCGGAAAGGCGGAGTGGATGGGGGAGCGCGTTCGCATCGGTGTGAAGCCCGACGGCGCAAGTGCCGGCGAGTTCGCGCGCAACGGCGGACTCGCTGTCGCACACGCTTCGCTCTTCGGAACCGACGGCGCGCAGCGCCACAGAACGAGCCGCAGATCGTGCGGCTTACCCCCTGCGTGCTCGACCATCGCCCGACCGTTCACTGGCTACCGGGCGCTCGACGACGCGCGTACGAGCGCGAGCAGCGCCGCTCGGATGGGGGGTGAGAGACCGTCCCAGGCTCGAACGACCTCCCCGAGTTCTTCGGGCAGAACGCCGAGCAGGACGGAGAGACGTGTCGCCGGATCGCCGTTTCGCGCTTGGTTTTCCGTGCATTCCTGCGAACCGGCAACGGATTGCAAATCTGTTATTCCCCGGTTCGAATCCGGGTGCCGCCTCCAAGCCTGAATTTGTCGGGCACTCGCGTCGATTCCGTTCGCTCCCCGCGCGTCCGCGGTTAGCTTCTCGAACGATGAACGGCCGACGGTCATGACGGTGCGACAGGGAGCCTGGCTCGCCTTCCTGCGAGCCCTCCTGCGACTGCTCACGCCGTTCTCGATCGCGGGCCTGGTCGCCGACTTCGGCCTACCACTCGAGGACGACGCACGCTCGGCCATTCGTGCGGGCCAACTGGGGGTCGTCGCGCTCTTCGCGCTCCAAACGGGGTTGGCCTTCGCTTGGGCCAAGGATCGGCGCGCGCACTTCGTCAGCCGTTGGTTCGAAATCGTTCTCTTCGCGTTGATCGTCGTCGACATCGCGGCGGGGCTCGTCGTCGAACAGCGCGGACCACTGGCCGGAGCGTGGTTCTACGGCATCCAGGCTTACTTGCTCGTGCGACTTGGTCTCTCGTTCGCGCACGCTCAGGAGTGGTTGTCGCGCCGCGCGATGCGGCCGGCGTTGTGGCTCTTCGTGACGTTCGTCCTGCTCGCGCTCACCGGCGCGGGGTTGCTCCTGCTGCCGCTCTCGCGCGCGAGCGGCGTCAGACCGTGGACCTTCACCGACGCATTTTTCACGGCGACGAGCGCGGTGTGCGTCACCGGGCTCTCCGTGCGCGACGTCGGCAGCGAACTCTCGTTCCGCGGACAAGCGCTCCTCCTCTCGCTCATCCAACTCGGCGGCCTCGGCCTCGTCGTGATCGCGTGCGGAGTAGGGCACTTGGAGCGCGGCAGAATGTCGATGCGCGAATCGCGCGTCCTGTCCGAAGCCGTGGGCTTCTCGACGCCTGGTCGCTTGCGCCGATTCTTGGCGTTCGTCGTGACGTTCACGGTCGTCGTCGAGGCGCTGGGAGCGACCGCGCTGTGGTTCGCCGTCGAGGGTCGCGACCTCGGCGGCCACGATCGAGCGTGGTGGAGCGCGTTCCACGCGATCTCGGCCTTCTGCAACGCGGGCTTCGGACTGTCGCCGACCAGCTTGGTCTCGTTCGCAGGCGATGCCACGGTGCTCGGCATCGTGGCCGCGTTGATCGTCCTCGGCGGTCTCGGGTTCGCGGTGCACATGGATCTGCTCGCCTTGCGACCGTTCTCGCTTGCGACGCTGCGCTACGCACGTTGGCGGCTCTTCGCGAAGATGCACTGGCCGTGGCATCACGACCTGTTCGAAGGTCCGACCCCTCCGCGCGCTGCTCTCGCGACCAAGCTCGTTCTCGTGACGAGTGCGTTGCTCATCGCCGGTGGGACGGTCGCGATCCTCCTGGCGGAATCGCGCGGCGTTTTCCGTGCGGCGTCCGTTCACGAGCAGTGGGCGTGTTCGATGTTCGCCTCGATCTCGGCGCGCACGGCGGGTTTCCAGACGAGCGATCTCGCGGCGCTCACGGGGCCGGCACTGCTCGTCACGATGTTGCTCATGGCCGTCGGCGCATCGCCGCTTTCGACAGGCGGGGGCGTGAAGACCTCGACGTTGGCTGTTGCGGCGCTGACGCTCAAGTCGATGACGCGCGACCGTGCCGAGGTCGAGGCCTTCGGACGCACGATCCCGCGTCATGTGGTGAACGCGTGCGTGGCCATCGTCGCGCTCTACGCGACCCTCGTCGTCGTGGTGACGACGGCACTGCTCGCCACGCAGGTCGATCTGCAGTTCGAAGCCGCTGTTTTCGAGAGCATTTCAGCGCTGTCCACCGTGGGTCTGTCGCTGAACGTCACTCCGCGCCTCGACGATACAGGTCGCTGGATCGTCGCAATCGCCATGATCGCGGGGCGGATCGGACCGCTCGCATGTTTGTGGAGCTTCGTCTCGCGCGGTCGCGCGTTGCGCTATCGCTACCCGGACGAGAACGTAGTCGTCTCATGAGGAACTAAGGCATGCGCGTCGCTGTCGTGGGTCTCGGACTCTTCGGTCGTGCACTGGCCGTCGATCTGGCGCGAGCCGGTGCCGACGTCGTCGCCATCGACAGCGATCAGGCTCTCGTGGACGACGTCCGCGACGAGGTGGCGCTCGCCGTGTGTCTCGACGCGACGAACGAGCGCGAGCTGCGCGCTCAAGGCGTTCACAAGGTGGACGTGCTCGTCGCGTCGATCGGGAACGACTTCGAGGCGAATCAGCTCCTCGTCGTCCTCGCGCGTGAGCTCGGCATCCCGCGCGTCCTCGCGCGCGCGCCGTCGGCGAATCACGCGCGCATACTCAAGTTGCTCGGGGCGCACGAAGTCGTGCTCCCCGAGCTCGAGGTGGCCGAGAGGATGGCGCGCGCGCTGCTCGCGGGCGCGTGATCAGAAGTCGTCTGCGTTCAGGCAGCGGCGGGAATCAGGCCGCGGCGGGAATCAGGAACCGGCGGGAACTACCGACCGGCGGGAATCACCGACCGGCGGGAACTACCAACCGGCAGGAACTACGGCCCCGCCGTCGATTGTTGTTCGAGGCCCAGTCGCTGCGCCAGCGCGATGAGCGCCGCGCGGTTCTCCAGGTTCCACAAGCCCTGGCCCACGAGTGCCGGCAACATCTCGGAGCCGCCGAGCATCTGTTCCGCGCGCTGGAGATACAGCGGATCCCCCGTGAGCTCGTAGGCGTACGCCAGCGAGCTCCAACACTGCCAACCGTCGCCGCCGTCCGCCGTCCCGTTGTTCGGCGTCGCGCCGCAGAAGGGGACGTGCGAGAAGTCGTTGTCGCCGACGGCCAGTTTGCTCCAGGGCGCGTTGTGGACTTCGCTCCAGCCCGGAACCGTCGCCATCGAGCGGAACGAGGCGGCGAGGACGCGCCGCGTTTTCGCGGCGCGCACCAGGTCGGTGCCCTGGAGTACGGTCTCGAGGAGTCCGACCAGCGCATGTTCCGTGATCGCCTGCTCGATCGACTGACGCGAGCGGTACTGACCACCGAACAGCTGTTCGTAGATGGTGGCCTGGATGAACCCGCTGCAGCTCGATTGCCCGTCGTGGACGACGTCCGCGATGCGCCCGAACCACCCGCGCGTCCGAGCGCGCCACTCGAGGTCAGCGAGTCCGTACCAAGCCGTAGCAGCGTCGAGGCCCCAGGCTTCGAGGCGTCCGAACGTGAGGCCTTGCCCTGGATTCGCCGCGACGTACTGCTCGTCCGTCGCCAATCCGGTCGAGATGTAGTGGTTCCACTGCGAGTTCGGCAGCTCGTTGTACGACATGCGGAACAACTCCGCGTGCAGCGCGAGCGACTCCTTCGCCAGGCTGTCGTTGCCGATCCAAGCCAGGGCTTTCGCCGGCGCGGTGTAACGCACGAGGTGCTCGAGATCGATCGGATGGTGCGCGCGCAGGTCCGCTTCGTACGCCGGTGCACGGCCCTGTGCTTGGACCGCATCGACCTGGAATTGCGGTGCGTTCGTGAAGCCGAACGGATCCGCCGCCCACAGGATCGGCGTGAGGAAGCACCAGATCGGCAGCCACTCGCCGTTGACGCCCGGCTCGGTCCAACGCGTGTAGTCCGCGGGCTTGCCGCCTTCGTCGAAAAGCGCGACGGGTTGGCGATCCGTCAGCATGCGATGTCGCATGGCGAGGAGCCGGAACCCCGAGTTCGACGCGACTTCCAGCGCGCGCAGTCCGTCGTAGAGGTTGATCTCGTCCCCGCCGGCCATGCCGCCGTCCTGGATGCCCCACGGGTGCGCCCAACCGAGAGCGGGCGAGAGCAGCGGATATCCGGGCGCTTCTCCGCTGCGCAACGCGCCGGCGACGACCGCGTAACGCTGCTCGAGGTCGCTCGCGATGGCTCCCTGCGTCACGTAACCGAGGCGGGGCAAGGCATGCTTCTGCGGAAAATAGCGCGCGGTTTCCGGATTCCACCACGAGTAGAGCGGTGCACCAGCGGCGTTCACGCCGCGACGAGCAAAGCCGAGGTTCTGATCCCGCGCGTAGTCGATCGCGCGTTCCGCGTCCTCCTCGCGCGCGAGGACGAGGCGACGAACCGTCTGCGATTGGATCGGGAAAACGTGCAGTTTTCCGCCCGCGAGGCGCTTGACGAGCGGAAGTCGTGTGCCTCCCGCGGTGAAGTCCGCCAGCCCCAAGGCCGAATCGGCATCGTCGACCCACGCGTTCCAACCGGGCGGCATCAACAGGTCGATTCCGTCCAAGTAGATCGTCCCGACCGGGTCGTCGGCGGTCGTCGTCGTGTCGTGTCCGCTGTGGCCGTTGTGGAACGCGAGGTCGAGCGAGACGACGGGCTCGCCCGCCCACGCTCGAAAGAAAGCGTGCACGCCGAGCAGGTGCGGCAAAGTCGCCGTCGCGCCCGTCACAGGAGTCACCGGTAGGAACACGGCGACCGTGCGTCGCTCGCGGCACGCGACACCATCGCGCAACGGTTCTCCGTCGATGCCAGCGGGCCGCAGCTCGGCCGTGTACTCGTTCCCGAAGACGTCGCGCGCCGACAGTCGCAACCTGGCGGCAGGCCGAAGGATTTCCTCGATGGCCGGATGCGCTTCGAAGTGGGTGGGGGCGTGCGGCGACTCGACGATTCCGTACTCGATCCGTGCGCCGGGCACGGCGTCCGCCAATCGGTGCACGCGCCCGATCACTTCGACGACGTCCGCGCCGTCCTGGTCGTCGGGATAGCGCGAGACGATCTCGATCTGGGTATCGACGAGTTCACCGTCGCTGTCGCGGATAGCGAGCGGGATCTCTCCATCCATCCGCGGATACGTGCCGCGCGGCACTGGGATCGTCCCGCGCAAGACGAACTCGCGCGACGACGGCGCTTCGAGAACGAGACGTGCTACATCGAACGTCCCCGTGCTCGCCAGAGTTTCGCCGACCTCTTCCTGTGGGGAGGGCGAGGAGGGCGAGCAGGCCGCGAGTGTGAGTGCGAGCGCAGCCACGAAGCTGCTGGCACGGAGCGGGTGGTGAAATGACGGAGCACACCGGTAATCCACGGTGGCTTTCCTCGGCACGGCTGGATGCAACCCGCCGCGCGGCGGCAAGGTCTTCGAACCCCGTCAGAGTCTCTCCGTGACGACGCGTCACGCCCGGGGGGGGCCGCATGCTAGGGCCAATCTTAGGAATTCGCTATGTCGCTAGCTGATCGGCCCCCGGATTCGTGCGCGACCTTACACGAGCTTCAGGTTCCGCCCTACTGAGCCTCGGCAGCCGTCTCCGCCGCCAGGCGCTCGGCCAGTTGGGTCAGTGCGGCCCGGTTCTGCCAGTTCACCAGCGGATTGCCGGTCAATGTCGAGACGAGATCTGCCCCACCGAGCATCTGGCTCGCCTTCTCGAGGAACAGTGGGTCGTGTGTCAGCTCGTAGGCATAGGCGAGGCTCGACCACGCCTGGTAGTGATCCGCGAAGCCGTAGTTGCCGTCCGCGGGAATCGTGGTGCAGAACGGCGCCGCCGCCATGTCGAACGGCCCTGTCGCCATCATCGCCCACGGCCCGCGGTGCACGTCGCTCCACACGTAGGGCGAGACCATCGCGTAGAAAGCGCGACGCAACACTTCGTTCAAGGACGCTTCGGCCGTCGGATCGACGCCCTCGAGCACCGTCTCGCGCAGACCGGTCAGCGCGTTCTCCATGATCGCCGCTTCGATCGACTGCCGACAGCGGTACTGGCTGTTGAAGACGCTGTATTGAGGCGACGACTGGATGATCCCGCTGCACGTCGACTGTCCGCGCTCGAGCATCGCGACGAGATTGCGTGTCCAGGGCAGGAGATCGGCGCGCCAGGCGTCGTTGGCCGTCGCGTACGCGCACAAGACTGCGTCGAGTCCCCATGACTCACCGCGTCCGTATCCCACGCCGAGTCCGGGATAGTTCTGCACGTAGTTCTGCATCGCCAACATGCCCGTCGGGATGATGTTGCCGTACAAGTCTTGCGGCAGGTTCGAGTAGCCGAACAAGAAGCCCTCGGCTTGCGCGCGCAGGTCCTCCTTCGCGAGCGTGTCGTTGTCGAGCCAAAGACACGTCTTCGCGGAGCGCGTGTAGCGCACGAGGTGCTGCCAGTCGATCGGGTCGTACGCGAGGAGTTCCCACTCGTACGCGGGCGCGCGTCCGGCCGCGGCGACCGCTGCGACTTGGTGCGCGGGCGCGCTCGAATACCCGAACGGGTCCGACGCCCACAGCATCGGCGCGTTGTACCACCAGACGGGCAAGAAGGAGCCGGCGGGAGCGTGCACGACCCACTCCTTGGAGCGCGCCGCCGTGCCGTCCGTGTCGAACATCACGTTGGGCTGCCGGTCCGTGTACATGCGCAAGCGCAATTGCGCCGCGCGAACGCCTTCGACGGACGCGGCTTGCGCGACGTCGATGCCGTCGTAGAGGAAGATTTCAGATCCGCTGACCATGCCACCGTGCTGGATGCCGAATGGATGGGCCCAGCCCAGGTTTCCCGATTCGATCGGAAAGAGCCCGGCGGAACCGCTACGAACCTGATTCGAGAGCGCGTTCCATTCACCCGATAGCTGCGCGCGCAGCGGAGCTTCGCTCTCCGCGCCCAAACTCGGCAACGGGTGATGCTGCGGGTAGTAACGGCCCAGCTCGGGATGCCACCACGAGAAGTATTGGAGCCCCGTCGAGCTCGTTCCGTCGCGACAGAAGCCCAGTCCCTCTTCACGCAAGAAGGCCTGCGCCCGCGCTTCGGTTCCGGCGCGTGCGATCACGAGCCGTCGCTCGAATTGCGCGAGCGGCCCCATCACGTGCATGGCGCCGCTGTCGTGCGCGCGCACGAGTGCTTTCGTCGCTCGGCCCTCCGAGGTCAGGCACGGACCGGCGAACGGGTTGTCGACGGCTTCGAATACGAGCCAACCGGCGGGCACCGAGATTTCGAGCGCGTCGAAATAGATTTTGCCCAGCGGATTGTCGTCGGTCGTCGTCGAGTCGCGTCCGCTGAACGCGTTGTGGATGCGCAGGTCGAGCGAAATGAAATCCTCGCTCGTCCAGCGAGTCCAGTAGGCGTGCACGCCGACCATGTGCGGCAGCGTCGCGTTCTCGCCCGTGACGGGTGTCACCGGCTTCAATACCTCGTGCGTCGCGACCTCGGCGGCCACGCGACCGCGTTTGAAACTGCGCGCCGAGCCCGAGCCCGCGCGACCGTCGGCCCACAGGTCGGTCGTGTACTCGTGTCCGAACACGTCGCGGGTGCGCAACATGATCGCATTCGGCTCCCCGAGTAGACCGTCGACGTGGACGGACGGATGGCACGCTCCGGCTCCGTGCGGTTGGTACACGATCTCGTAGCGCACGCGCGCACCGACCGCGATTCCCGCAGGCCTTTCGACGCGAGCGAGGATTTCGACGACGTCCGCACCGTCTTCGGCGCGCGGCCAGCGCGTCACCGTCTCGACTTGCGCGAGCACCGCGATTCCGTCAGGACCGCGCACCTGGAACGGCACGGTGGAGGACGGATCGACGTGCGCGCCGATCGGCACGGGCATCGTGCCGCGCACGACGAACGGTGTGATGGATGGCACGACGACCTCGAACGCGCCGACCACATCGCCCGCGACGGCGAGATCACCCAGGGTCGGCGGCGGTCCTTCGTCGACCACTCCTTGACCACCCGAGGGGCCCGCAGCTGTGCCGCTGCCATCGCTGTCGACGCCGAAATCGATGCCGCACGACTGGAGAACGAGCATGCTCGCGCACGCTGCCCAGAGAACTTGGAACGAACTCGTTCGCGTGCCGCTGCCGTGGCGCGCACGAATGCCGGAAATCATAGTTGTCTCTTCCCTTGGCGCCGCCTGCCAGCAGCTTCCAGGCGGGAAGATCGACGCGCGCCACTGTGATTCTTCAATTCGGCAGTTCGGAATCGTCCTTGCTGCGCTCGCGCGACTCCACGATGCTCCGCGCGGACATGACACGACTGTCGCGGCGGAGCAAGATCCTGCTCGTCCTCGGGATCCTCGTCTCGGGGCTCCTCGGGATCGAGGCGGTCGCGCGCATCCGGTTCTACAGCCAGTACGGAACGTTCTTCCGGGTGCACACGTTCGCCGTCGACCCGGCCTCGGGCCTCGCGATCCCGCCGCCGTCGCGAGACACGGGTGCGATCCGGATCGACGAGCGCGGATTCCGCGGCAGCGGCATCGAGATGCCCAAACCAGCCGGTCGAGTGCGGGTGGCTTTCCTCGGCGCTTCCACCACTTTTTGCGCCGAGGCCTCGAGCAACGCCGCGACCTGGCCCAGCCTCGTCATCGATGCCGTGCGCGCCTCGTATCCGACAGCGGACATCGACTTCGTCAACGCAGGTGTGGCTGGTTACGTGCTCGACGACATCGCGAAGAACCTCGAGTACCGCGTGGCGCCGCTCCAGCCCGACGTCGTCGTCATCTACGAAGCGACGAACGATCTCACGAAGTGGACGCGCGATCTCGCGCGCGAGCAAGGTGTCTACACGGGCCATTCCGACGGTGACAGTTGGCTGTCCGAGACGTCGCTCGCGTGGCACTTGATCGAGAAGAATTGGCTCGTGCGCGCACGCCAGAAAGAAGCGGCCGCGGCCGCGGGACGACTCGTCCTCGACGAACAGCGCGTCGTACCACCGTTCCGCGAGCGACTCGTGAAGTTGGTTGCGCGAACGAAGTCGGTCGCGCCGTGCGTCCTACTCGTCACGTTCTCGCAGCGCGCACGCGCCGGTCAGGACGCGGCCGAGCGCGACGCGGCCTGCGTCACGCACGCGTACTACATGCCCTACATCAGCCACGCTGCCGTCGTGCGCGGGTTCGCCGCATACAACGACGCGATCCGAGCGGTGGCCGCCGAGTCCGGCGTCGCGCTCGTCGAGGGCGAGGACACGATTCCCGCGGATGCGCGCCACTTCGCGGACTCGGTTCACTTCACGGACGAGGGTTGTCGCGCGCAGGCACAGCGCGTGTCGGCTGGACTGCTCGCCGATCCATGCTTCCGCGGGTTGCTGACGCGTTGATCTGCCGACGTTTCGGTCGAGGTCCTACCGCTCGGAGGTTGGAGCGTGCAGGGCCGCAGCTTCGCGCAGGACCTCGCGGTCGACCATCTCGGCGATCATCTCGGCGAAGGCCTTGCGTGGCTTCCAACCGAGTTCGGCGCGCGCTCGAGTGGCGTCACCGCGCAGATCCTCGACGTCGAGCGGGCGCAAGAGTTGCGGATCGACGTCCACGTGGTCGCGCCAGTCGAGGCCGACGTGTCGGAACGCGGCATCGAGGAGATCGCGCACGCTGTGCGCGACGCCCGTCGCGACGACCCAGTCGCCCGGTTTCTCGTGCTGCAGCATGAGCCACATCGCTTCGACGAAGTCCGGCGCGTAGCCCCAGTCGCGGCGCGCGTCGAGGTTCCCGAGCGCGCAGCGCTGTGCCGGATCGCGGCGAATCCGCGCCGCGGCGCGCGCGACCTTGCGCGTCACGAAATCGTCGCCGCGTCGCGGGCTCTCGTGATTGAAGAGGATGCCGTTCGAGGCGAACAGCCCGTACGCGTGGCGCGCGATGACGGTCGCTTGGTGGGCGAGGACTTTCGCCGCGCCGTAGGGCGAACGCGGCGTGAACGGTGAGCGCTCGTCCTGCGGAGACGGCGCGCCGCCGAACATCTCGCTCGAACCAGCTTGGTAGTAGCGCACTTGCCTCGGCGTGCGAGCTTGATGCGCGCGCACCGCCTCGAGCATTCGCACTGCGCCCAGTCCCGTCGTCGCGATCGTGGCTTCGGGCGCGGCGAAAGACAGACCGACGTGACTCTGACCGGCGAGGTGATAGACCTCGTCGGGCTCGGCCCGCTCGATCACGGCGCGCAGCGCGAGCCCATCGCCCAAGTCACCGTCGTGCAGCACCAACCGTCCATCGAGCGAGCGATCCTCGAGGAGGTGCGCGATCCGCCAGAGCGACTCGGCCGTCCTGCGGCGCACGAGACCGTGCACGCGATAGCCGCGCTGGAGCAGGAATTCGGCCAGATAACTGCCGTCCTGCCCCGTTATTCCCGTGATCAGCGCGTTGCGCGTCATGACGTCGTGTCTGGACGCCGAGCGTCCGCGGTTCTTCCTAGGCGCTCGTCCTCCCATGCCGCCGCCCGGGACGCAAGCTGGAGGGAATCGCGGATCCAAGCGATCGTCGAGTCGAGGTCGTGCTCGGGTTTCCAACCGGTCACAGCGCGGAGTCGACTCGCATCCGCAATCCGTGTCGGTCCCACGCCCGGCGCGAAATCGATCCGCGCCGTGGACCCGAGGGCGCGCGCGATGCGACCCGCGAAGTCGGACAGGCGCGTCGGACGGCCGCTGCCGAGATGGACCACGCGCGAGCCCGCGGGTGGAACCTCCATGAGCAAGCGCAGTGCTCGTGAGACGTCGCGACCATCCGTCCAGTCGCGCAGTCCATCGGGACCGGAGAGGACGACATGGGGATCGCCCGCGACGAGTCGCGTGAGAAGATCCGGCACGAAGAGTCCGCGCGGTAGACCGGGACCAAGGCTGCCGAAGAGCCGCGCGATCACGACGTCGAGCTCCGGCGGAGCGGCGAGCGCGAGTGCTTCGACCGCGGACTTCGCGATGGCGTAGTCGTCGCGTGGAGCGACGGGAGAGTCCTCCGCGAGCGGAGCACTCGCGGCTGTCAGAACGTGTGCGCTCGAGACGACGACGACGCGTGCACCGGGAGCATGGCGCGCGAGGTGTGCCAGCGCGCGCTCGGCGATTCGAAGCGTCGCGGCTCCATCACGCGCCGACGTGAAGCGCGCCGGCACGCTCGGTCCAGCGAGCAAGATCGCGGCGTGCAAGCGCGCGAGGGGAGCGGGCCACGGCTCGGTTCCGTCGAGATCCACGCGTCGACGCGCCGTGTGCGGGTCCTCGATCTCGGAACGCGACCAGGCTTCGACGTCGTGCCCCGCGCGACGGAGATCGTCGACGACGAGTTGCCCGAGGAAGCCGGTCGATCCGAGGACGAGCACACGCATGAACGGCATGGTCGGGTGCGGAGCGCGCGCGATCCAGAGCGATCACCTTCCTCGGTGGATCGCGGCTTGCGAGGCTTCACGGCTGGGGAGGCATCGCTGCTTGGGCAGGATCACGGCTGGGGAAGGATCACTGCTTGGAAGCATCACTGCTCCGCAGCATCACTGCTTGGCGCATCACTGCTTGGCCGCATCACTGCTCGGAAGGATCACTGCTCGGAAGGATCACTGCAAAGGACGGGGCAATCGCAGGCGCCACGTCATGCGACCGCGGGCGCGGCTCGCGAGCGAGAGCCGACCGCCCTGCCCCGCGACGATGCCGCGCGCGGCGGCCAAGGCGTTCGGCCCGAGATCGGGGAAGAGATCGGCCAGCCCGTACGGCGCGACGAGCTCGTCTTCGGGGAAGCCCTCGAGCGGACCGCTGGGGAAATCCAGCGCCAATTCGACCCACGCGCCGCCATCTTCTTCGCTGCGTTGAACCTGCGCGCGGACGAGATCACCTTTCTTCGACGTGCAGCGCACGAGGAAGAAGACCGCATCGAGCGCTTGGTTCAAGAGCAGCCGATCCGAGCGCACGTCCGCGCCGGGAGCGGTCTTGAACTGGCAGCGCGGCGCTTCGCCGCCACTTGCCGCGAGGTTCGCCGCGAAGAGGTGCACCATCTCGCCCAGGTCGAAGACTTGCGTTCCCGCCGGCGGCGGAGCGGCGACGTAACCCAGGGTGCGCGTGAACTGGAGCAAGCGCGCGACCTCGGCTTCCAGCTCGCGGAAACGCTTCTGGGCTTCCTCGAGATCGCCCTGGTCGATCTGGGGCGCCGCGCGGGCGAGGACGCGGACGGAGAGATCGATCCGCTGCGCGGCGTCGGCCAGATCCGCGACTTGAGCGCGCCACCACGGGGGAATGTCGAGGCCGATGCGCGCTCGCGGCGCGTCCAGATCGACATCCTCATCGAAGACAGGGTTCGCGACGGGCGTTGCGCGCGTGCGCAGGGCTTCGGCCTCCTCGTCGGGCACGTCTGTCGGATCGTCGGAGTCTTCGCTGAAGACGTCCGCGAACTCGCCACGCGCGTGCGTCACGTCGTCGCCGAGATCACGCTCGTGCTCGACCCGTTCGCGCTGCAGCGCAACGCCGTCCGTGGTCTCGCGTTCGAGGATCGAGCGGACGAGTTCGAGTTCGTCGTCCGGCGCGTTCCGCGTGAAGACAGGCGGCGCTCCGGTGGGGAGCGGTGCCGACTGCGTGGCCGGGCGCGGGGCCGAAACCGACGGACCCGCGGCCGAGCGCGCGCTCGCCACGAGCGCGCTCAACTCTTCGACATCGGGCGGCCAGTGGACGAAGCGCTGCGTTCCGAGGACACGTGCCGCGCGCGTGCGCGAATCCGCCCCGAGGAGCACGACATCGAATCCCGCGTTGGCGACCAGGAAACGCCGCACGTAACCGACGTCCTCGAGGGGCGTCGCATCGATGTCGAGGAGGACCTCGCCCGTGCCGCCGCTCTCGAGAGCGAGGTCCGCGACATCCGCGAAACTCCGCGCTTCGATTCCGTGGGCCGTTCCGAGGGCAGCGAGGACGCGCGCGAGGTCCGCGGCGCGCGGTCCGGGCCCGACCAGCAGGATTCCGCGGGAGGCGCGCGGATCCCGGGGGAGAAGGGGAGCCATCTAGACCGATCCTACAACCGGGAAACTCCGCGGCAAGACTGGGGTTGCGAAGGAACGCGCATTCCGCGTCGGCGGTCGGGGTGCGGCCCACCCCTCGGTTTGGCTCAACCCGGGTCCCGCATCCGGGCGAGGTATCCTCGCCCGGGTACACCGATGGCGCACGTTCTCTCGATCTCGGTCGTCGTCCCCGTCTTCGAGGAGGAGGAGAATCTGCGCCCGCTCCATGCCGAGATCACGGCCGCACTCGACCTGCTCGGCGAATCGGCGGAGGTCCTCTATGTGGACGACGGTTCGCGCGACCAGAGCCTGGCCGTGCTGCTCGACCTGCGCCGCTCCGACCCGCGCATCCGCATCGTGCAGTTCGCGCAAAACGCCGGACAGACGGCCGCGATGGCCGCCGGTTTCGATCATTCGCGCGGCCAGATCGTGATCACGCTCGATGCCGACATGCAGAACGATCCAGCCGACATCCCGCGGCTCGTGGCCCGACTGCGCGAAGGTCACGACGTCGTCGCGGGTTGGCGCAAGGAACGTCACGACGGTTTCGTGCTGCGCCGTCTGCCGTCCTTCCTCGCGAATCGCCTCATCGCAAGCGTGACCGGCGTCGCGATCCACGACACGGGTTGCACGCTCAAGGCGTTTCGGCGCGAGGTCGTGCAGAATCTCCCGATCTATGCCGAACAGCACCGCTTCCTGCCGGCGATGTCCGCCGGCGGAGGTGCGCGTGTCTGCGAGATGGTCGTGAACCATCGTGCGCGACGCTTCGGGCACAGCAAGTACGGGATCGGCCGAGCGACGCGCGTTGTGCTCGACCTGTTCTCGATCCAGCTCATCAGCAAGTTCTCGCACCGCCCGATGCAATTCTTCGGACTGGTCGCGGCACCGTTCGCCGTCTTGAGCCTCGGGTTCCTGGGCTACTGCGCGGTCTACGCGGATACGATCCACTTCGACAATGCTTGGGGTCGCGTCGCGTTGATCACGTTCATGCTGCTCTTCATGGTGTGCGCTTACTTCCTCATGCTCGGTTTCTTGGCTGAACTCGCCGTCCGAGCCAGCGGTCTCCACGGGGACGACGGGCGACGCCTCATCGTGACGGGGCACCGTCGATGAGCTCGATCCCCGAGGAAATGCCGTTCGCCCCGCACGAAGCGACCGAGATCGACGAGGGTGCCGCCGGTTCGACTCCGGCCCCGGAACCGGATGCGCCGCGGACGCCCAAAAAGAAAGCGCCCAAGAAAGCACCGTCCGTCGCCGCACCCGTCGTGCGGGCGGCGACGACCGGTTCGCCGGAAGTCACGGTCATCGTGCCGATCACGACCGGCGACGGAAGCGTGCGCGATGTCGTGACCGCACTTTCGGCCGAGCTCGAGCGACTCGGCCGCTCGTTCGAGTTCGTCCTGGTCTTCGACGGCGTGCGTGGTCACGCCTGGATCGAAGCCGAGGAGCTCGCGCGCGAGCGACCGGGTGTCGTGCACGCGATCGCGCTCCAACAGTCGTTCGGCGAGGCGCTGTGTCTCTCCGCGGGTTTCCAGCGCGCGCGAGGTCGCATCATCGTGACTTCGCCGCAGTACGTGCAGGTCGATCCGTACGAGCTCGCGAACCTCCTCGCCGCGCTCGACGCGGGCGCGGATCTCGTCGCCCCGTGGCGTCACCCGCGCATCGACCCCGTCCTGAACCGCATTCAATCCGCCGCCTTCAACCGCGTGATGCGCTGGATCCTCCACGCGCAATTCCACGATCTGAATTGCACGTTTCGCGCCATGCGACGTGAAGTCCTGACCGACGTCCCGATCCACGGGGACATGTATCGCTTCCTTCCCGCGATCGCTTCGCGACAGGGCTTCAAGGTCGTGGAGGTCCGGGTCCGACACCTGAAGGAATGGGGCGGCAAGGGGTTCTTCGGTCCGGGCGTCTATTTGCGCCGTGCGCTCGACGTCCTGGGCGTCGTGTTCGTCTCGAAGTTCACCCTGAAGCCGCTGCGCTTCTTCGGAGCGGTCGGCGGTCTGTTCCTGCTCCTGGGGGGCTTGCTGTGCACGACGATCGTGGTCCGCGACCTCGTCATGGGGGACGGACTCAACCTGTCGAAGCCATTGTTCCTGATGGGACTGCTCATCGCAGTCCTGGGCGTCCAGGTGATCGGCTTCGGACTGGTCGGCGAGATCATCATCTTCACGCGCGCGAAAAACGTGCGCAAATACCGCGTCGAGAAGGTCTGGGAAGGTCGCGATGAGTCGCGCGACGCCGATGGAAGCGCCGACGGCCAGAGCGGCGGAGGCGCAGGCCCTGGTCCCTGATCCGCGGCCGGACGGCGCGCCCGTGCCGCACGAGTCCGTGCTCGGCGCGGCGCCGATCGATGATCATCCAAGCGCGGCCGTGAGCCTGCCCGTATCCGTGCGCGACCTCACGCGCGCGGACGATGCTCTCCGCGACGCACTCGTGCGGCGCGCGAGCGCGGGCTCGATCTTCCACATGTCCGGTTGGGAACGCGCCGTCGAACGCGTGTTCCATCACGAGCCGCGTTCGCTGGGCGCGTTTCGCGGCGAGGAACTGGTCGGCGTCCTGCCGTTGATGCTCTGCCGCACGCCGACTTTCGGCCGCCACCTCGTGTCGATGCCCTACGGCGTTTACGGCGGGCCCGCGTCCATCACCGCGGGCGCCGATGCCGCACTCGTCACCGCGGCGACGCGCCGGGCGGAGTCGGAGCGCGTCGGTCGCCTCGAACTGCGCTGCGTCGATGATCCGGGCACGCCCGGATTCGTCGGTTCCGATCTGTACGCGGCGTTCGTGCAGGAGCTTCCCGCGGATCCGGATGAGATCTGGACGCGCATGCCCAAGCGTGCACGGGCCGAAGTGCGCAAGACGATTCTGCGGAACGGGCTCTCCATGAGCGAGGGGCCGTGGTACGCCGACGATCTCTACGAGCTGTTCCACCGCAGCAAGAAACGTCTCGGTTCGCCGGCGCTTCCGCGCGCTTGGTACCACGCCCTGATCGCGGAGCTCGGCGCGGACGTCCTCGTCCACGTCGCCCGGCGATCGTCCGAGCCGCTCGCGGCGACGATGTCGTTCGTGCACGGCGACAAGCTCGACTTCTACTACATCGGTGTGACGGACGAGGCGAACCGCGAGTTCAACGCGACGAACTTCCTCGTGGTGCGCCTGCAGGAGATGTGCGTGCGTCGCGGCATCCGCCGTTTCGATCTCGGACGCAGTCGCGTCGGATCGGGTCCGTACCAGTTCAAGAAGAACCAAGGCTTCGAACCGCGACTGCTCGGATATCGCACGAAGCTCGTGCGGAGTCGTGAGGTCTCGAACTTCAACCCGAGCAATCCGAAGACCGAGAAGTTGCGTGAAACGTGGGGGAAGTTGCCCGATTGGGCCACGCGGGCACTCTCGAATCGATTGATGCGCTACATGCCCTGAGAGCGTGTGAAGAAAGCGAGCCTACGCTCCCAGACACTATCTGCGCCACTCCGCGGCGCGTCGCCCGTGAATTCTTCACGAGCTCTGGGACGTCCGCAACCGCTCGAGCACGAGCGACACGGCTTCGTCGAGTCGGTCCGCCACGATCTCGGGAGCCGGAACGATGCGCGCGAGTTCCGCGGCTCCCTTGCCCGTGCGCACGAGTGCCGCGCGCACGCCGACTGCGCGAGCCGCCTCGACGTCGCGCGCGGCGTCACCGACGAGCCAGCTCCGCGCGAGATCGATGCGGTGCTCGCGAGCGAGGTCCTGCAGCATCCCCGGCGCGGGCTTGCGGCACGCGCATTCGATGCGCAAGGCACCGACGCCTTCCGTGGGATGGTGCGGGCAATGACGGATCGCGTCGACGTGCGCGCCGCTCACCGCGAGTTGCTCGCGGAGCCGATCGTGGATCGCGCCGAGCAGCACCTCGTCGATCCACCCGCGTGCCACCGCGCTCTGATTCGTGACGACGAGCACGGGAATTCCGGCCTCGTTCAGGAGTCGCACGCCCTCCGCCGCTCCCGGGAGCAGCACGACGTCATCCGGCTTCAACACCCACGGATCCTCGCGCGTCAAGACCCCGTCTCGGTCGAGGAAAACCGCCGGACGCGGCGAACGCGGGTTCACCGCGGGCTCGCGGCTTCAGGGCCCGGGTTCGCCGTTCTGGCGCTCCGGCTCGCGCCTTCAGCGCTGGTGCTCGCAGCATTCGAGCGCGACTTCGCCGATCCAGCTCGTTCCGCTTCGACGTCGTCCGACAACCGGTCGAGGTCGATGTGGATCCGTCCGGGCGCATGACCCTCGGTCCACTTCACGGGCACGAGGAAATCGCGGAAGGACAGGAAGAGCGGGAAGTGCCACGTCTGCGGCCCCACGTACATCTCGGTCCACAAGATCGAGTAGACCTCGTCGTGCGGCGTGAGAAAGCGCGTCTCGCGGCGAAAGCCAGCCACCTCCATGTCGATGCGCACGTCCTCGTCGACGTCGAACTGGAGCATGCACGGCGTCACGAAGCCGATGCTGCGCCCATCGACCGTGACCGTCGCTCCAGGTGGACTGGTCGAGAGCGCGACTGCACGATTGGGCACGAGAACGCTGCAGCTCGTGAGCGTGCAACCGACGACGACGGCGAGGAGACGCACGCCGAGACTCTGACCGCTGCGCGAGGACATGGCAAGACGCACCTCTTGCCTTGGTCGGACGGCTTTGGGACAGGACTGCAATGGATCGGGCTGAACCCGTCGGCGCGATGACCCCGATTGCATCGGCAAGCGCGGCTCCGCACTCCCGCGGTGATCGGGTCGCGCGCTGGATCCTCGCCGCCGCGCTGCTGCTGGGTCTCCTGCGTTTCGTCCGCCTTTCCACCTGGAGCCTGTGGATCGACGAGTCGCTGACGTGGACGGACGCGCACCACGGGATCGTGGGCGGGGAGATCCAGAACCCGCTGGGGTACCGACTCATCGAGGGGACCGTCGCTCTCCTGGGCGGCGTCGCCAGCGAGTTCTCTCTGCGGATCCTGCCGGCCGTCGCGGGTTGGGCCTGCATCCCCGTCGCGTACTGCGCGTTCCATACGCTGTTCGGGTCACGTCGCGCGGCAGTCGCGAGCCTCCTCGTCGCGGTGAGCTCGTGGCACCTGTACTGGTCGCAGAGCGCGCGCTTCTACTCGCTAGCGCAGCTCACGACGCTGCTCGGCGCGTGGGTCCTCCTGTCCGCCTTGACGCGGGGTTCCGTCCTCAAAGCGTTGCTCGGGCTCGCACTCGCGGCCGCGGGGGCGCTGTTCCATCCGTCGAGCGTCCTCCTGCTGCCCGCGCTTTCGCTGGGACCGTTTTTCCTCGGTCGGATCGGGCGTCCGATCGCTTTCGGCTCGGAGCTCGTGGCGCGCGTTCTCCTCGCCGTGGGGATCCTCGGGGCGCTCATCTCGGCCGGTTGGCTCTTCAAGGCGTGGGACACGTACGCCTACCAGAAGGGGCACGAAGGCCTGTCCGCCGCGGCGTCCTCCGTCGCGCACTTCGTGAAAACGACGGGGTTCTTCGTGACGCCGCTCCTCGCGACCGGCGTCCTCGTCGGGACCTGGTTCGCCTTCACCTCGCGGCGCGGCGCGGACATGTTCGCGGTCCTCTTGGTCGTCTGCGCGATCGTGCTCGCCTTCTTCGCCGCTGCGTTCGTGCGCGTCAGCGCCCAGTACGTCTTCGTGGTCCTGCCCTGGATCGCACTCGTCGCGGCCTTGCCCGTCGGCAGCCGGGGCGAGCACGGTCTAGGTCGTCGCGGTGAAGCCGCTTGGATCCTCGTGCTCACGCTGCCCGCGCTCGTCACGTCGTTCCTCTACCTGACCGTTCGGCGCGGTGAGCGGCCACCGTGGCGCGAGGCCTACCAGTACGTGGCGAGTGCGCGCACGAGCGGCGATCAGATCTTCGGGATGGCCGCGCCTGTCGGTGAGTTCTATCTCGCGCCCCAAAACACCGACCTGCGGCGACCCACCGCGTTGGCCTCGCTCGACCTCTACCGCGCGCGCCTACCCGAGCACTGGGCCGCGAAGGGGCGGCGACAGTGGTTCGTCGTCAATCCCGAGGACTTCGCCGGCTGGGGCTCGCGCGACGCGGCGGATTTCCAGCGATTTCTGCGTGAGGAATGCCGGCTCGACGCCGTCTGGCCGCTCTACGTCGAAAGCCGCGATCTGTCCGTCTGGGTCTACGTTCGTGACTGAATCGGGCGCTGAACGACGCGCACGCTGCTCGCCCCACGCATCCGTTCGCCTCAGTTCGCGCGACCCTGGAAATCGCCTTCGGCCGTGCCGACCTTGACCTTCTCGCCAGCTTGGATGTGCAACGGAACCTTGATCTTCAGGCCTGTCTCGAGCACCGCTTCCTTCTTCACGTTCGTCGCCGTGTTGCCCTTCACGGCAGCCTCGGATTCGACGACGAGCAAGATGACGCTGGAGGGGAGTTCGACCCCGATCGCCGTCGACTCGTGGAAGGTCACGTCGACGACCGTGTTCTCCCTCACGAAGCCCATCTTGTCGCCGACGAGTTCCTCCTGGAGCGGGAACTGCTCGAACGACTCCTGATCCATGAAGATGTAGGAGCCGTCGGACTCCTTGTAGAGGTACTCGGCCTTCTTGCGATCGAGGTACGCGACCTCGAACGCGTCGCTGGAGCCGAGCCGCATCGGCGAAAGGACGCCCGTGCGCAGGTCCTTGACCTTCAAGTGGATCACGGCGCGCAGGTTGCCCGGCGTGTGGTGGTTGTACTCCGTGATCAGGAGCAGCTTTTGTCCGTCGACGATGACGGTGCCCTTGCGCAGTTCAGTCGCCTTGACGGCCATGGGTGGATCCTTCGGTCTCGAATTCGTTGCAGGTCGAGGATACGGGCGCTGCTCCGTGCACGCGACCTCCCGTTGGATGATCGCCTGTGAACAGTTCTCAGGCGATCGCGCCGAGGAAGCGGCGCCAAGAGCATCAGAGAGCGCGTAATCTCGATTTCTGGCGCATCCGGCTTTCGTGTGGGTCAGCGCCCCCGTGCCGGTCCGGCGACCCCGCGTTCCCGGGCTTCGACGCGAGCGCCGGTGAACTTCGTGGTTCGAGAGCCTCGGCGCGCGTTGCTCGAATCCGCGAACCGCGCGGCGCGTGATCCCACCGAGCGCGTCAGCGAGCGGGTCGGCGTGCGGGTCGGCGTAGGCGCGTGCGTCGGCGCGTGCGTCGGCGAGTGCGTCGGCGAGCGCGTCGGCGAGTGCGTCGGCGCGTGCGTCGGCGCGTGCGGCGGCGAGCGCGTCGGCGAGTGCGGCGGCGAGCGCGTGGGCGTCGGCGTCAGCGTGGGCGTGGGCGTGGGCGTCGGCGTGCGCGCCCAAGTGCGCCTCGGCGTGCGCGCGTGCGAGCGCCGCCGGCGAGCGCCGCCGTCGGATCAGATGGGATGAGAAGGCCGGCCTCCACGCCAGGTCGCGAAGCGCCTCAGTGGTAAGTCAGGGGGAGTTGGCCGACCCGACAAACCACAAGGAGACCAGCCCTGACTCAGCGTACCGACCTCACCGTCCCCGTTGCCACGCACACGACCGTCCAACTCCCCACGACGGTGGGGTTGGATCTGTCGGATCGCGTCTCTCACTTCCACGTTCAGCGCGGCGATGGCCACACGCTCAGCACGGGCAAGGTCGCGACCAAGCGCGAGGACCTGGCCGTGCTGTTCGAGCGCTGGAAGGGCTGCCGCTTGGTGATCGAAGTCGGCGGTCACGCGCCTTGGATCAGTCGTCTGGGCCAGGCGTGCGGCATGGACGTCGTCGTCGCCAACCCCCGTCGGGTGCAGCTGATCTAAAAGAGCGATCGCAAGACGGATCGCTCGGACGCGCAGATGCTGGCCGAGTTGGGCCGAACGAACGCCTTGTTGCTCGCACCGATCACGCATCGTTCGGAGCAGGCGCAGTCCGACCTGTGCGTTCTGCGAGCGCGCGACGAGCTCGTGCGTGCTCGCACCGGGATGATCAACCACGTGCGCGGCGTGCTGAAGTCGAACGGGCATCGTGCGCCGACGTGCTCGGCGGACAGCTTCGGACGGAAAGCCTCGACGGCGATCCCGGCGAATCTGGAGTCGGGACTGCGGCCCGTGATGACCACGATCGCGGCCTTGACAGCCGCGATCGCGGGCCTCGACAAGCAGATCGAACAGCTGTGCGCCGAGCGCTATCCGATCACGCAAGCGCTGCCTCCTCGGGCTCTTCGGGCTCCTCGGGGTGTGCCGAGCGCTATCCGATCACGCAAGCGCTGCGGCGGATCGGCGGCATCGGACCGGTTGTCCCGCTCTCCTTCGTGCTGACGCTCGACGATCCCAAGCGCTTTCGCAGCGCACGCGATGTCGGCGCCTACCTCGGACTCGTGCCGCGCAAGAAGAGCTCGGGCATGAGCGATCCGCAGATGCACATCACGAAGGCCGGCGATCGAAGCATGCGACGCCTGCTCGTGATCTCAGCGAACTACATCCTCGGGCAATTCGGTCCCGACTGCGATCTCCGCCGCTTCGGACTGCGGATCGCAGGCGCGGGCAACGACAAGCTCGCCAAGAAGCGAGCGCGCGTCGCGGTTGCTCGCAAGCTGGCGGTGCTGATGCACCACCTGTGGAGGGCGGGTGAAGTCTACGACCCGCTGCACACGGCGAAGACGCGCGGCGAACTCGCCCCGGTCTGACGAACACAGCGCGGTCTGTGACCGCGCTCGCTCTCGAACAACTCGATCCACGCCAGCTCCCTTCCCGAGTACCGCCCGTCCGGGCGACTGCGACTCGAGCCTTGGGCTCACAGCCCGCGAGTCAGATAGCAGCGCCCGACGGTCGGACCCCCTCATGCACCGCGCCCCACACCAGGAGCGCCTCGACGAGTGCGAATGGAAGCCTGCGACGCGGGCAGGGAGATGGCGTGGAGCGGGTCACAAGACACCGGTCTCACGACCGGGCAGAACCGAAAGCTAATCCCTTGACTGCAGAGGACCTTCTCATGGAAGGACCTTCTCATGGAACGCTCTGCATTCCGCTCGGCCCCCCGCAGCTGGATCCGGCCGCGGTGCCTCGCTCGTCGCAATGCGTCCGCCCTTCAGCCATCCGAACAGGAGCAGCCACGAACTCGCTGCGGGCAACGCACGATC
>Ga0105049_10001304_pt1 | contig 29358 bp, 26 predicted proteins | sample MAT06_FD_78087 | JGI IMG/M metagenome (GOLD analysis project Ga0105049, IMG submission 78087) | Freshwater microbial communities from Lake Fryxell liftoff mats and glacier meltwater in Antarctica - MAT-06 | ecosystem: Environmental > Aquatic > Freshwater > Ice > Liftoff microbial mat | place... | reverse complement strand
CCCTTTTGCTTCCAACCTGGCAGGATCGATCCCCTTTGAAACCATGTAATTCATCACTGCCGTGGCCCTTTCCATAGATAATTTAAGGTTATTGGCGGCAGTACCTACGTTATCGGTGTGGCCACCAATCTCTATGCGGTCGTCCGCTTTTCTTACGAGATAAGCCCCCAGTTCGTTCAGAGAAGTGTAAGATTCTGGCTCTAAAACCGCCTTACCTGTTTCAAAGTTTACATCTTCCAACACAAAAGTTTTTGCTGGCGAAAATTGAAAACTGAGTGTAAAGGGTTCTTTATAAGATGCATTTGGACCAGGATCGGGGATGTCCATCATATCATAAGAGGTAGAATCTTTGAAACCCAAAATATAGATCTCGTATTTGTCGCCTGCTGGCAACCGAACCGAAAAACGACCCGTACTGTCGGTCAGTCCCTGGTATTCCCGCTGGTTAAAATTGCTTTTAAAGATCATGATTTCACGGGGTAGTGGCACATGCTTAAAATCTGTAACCGTTACATTTACTTGTGCATCTTTGGCCTGTAAGGCATTTTGCACCACCGGGGCTTGGGCCTGCATTTGTGCTGCGAAAGCTGTTGCAAAAAAGCTTACCAATACCAATTTTTTCATAGTTGAGCATTTGAGGGTGAAGAATGACCTCAAGATATAACTTTCATTTCGTTTCAATATTGCCCACACCCAATAAATTATCCACTACAATTTCTGCTGCAAACGAACCACCATCTCTGTTTTCCATCCTTCAAAATCGCCTTGCTGGATGTGTAAACGGGCCTGTTTCACTAACCAAAGGTAAAAGGCCAAGTTGTGTATGCTGGCAATGGTGAGCCCGAGGTATTCTTTGCTTTTCATAAGATGGCGCAGGTAAGCCTTGCTATAATAATTGCTGATTGGGCAATCAATGCCATCGTCTAAAACAGAAAAATCTTTTTCCCATTTTTTGTTATCGATATTAATAACACCCTTGGAGGTAAACAGCATCGCATTTCTGCCATTGCGGGTAGGCATCACACAATCAAACATATCTATGCCCATGCCAATAGCTTCTAAAATATTCCATGGGGTACCTACTCCCATTAAATAGCGTGGTTTATCGGCAGGCAGATGATCGCAACAAAGCGAACAGATCTCGTACATGGTTTCGATGGGCTCACCCACACTTAAACCGCCGATAGCATTGCCAGTAGCATTTTTAGAGGCAATGAACTCGCAGGATGCTTTGCGTAGGTCGTGGTGAACACCTCCTTGTACAATCGGGAATAAGTTTTGGGTATATCCATATTTATCAGGAGTCTCACTAAACCGTTGAACACATCTGTCGAGCCAACGGTGTGTTAGCTCCATGGAGGTTTTGGCATAGTCGTATGCACTGCCACCAGGCGGGCATTCATCAAATGCCATGATAATATCTCCGCCAATGATTCTTTGGATATCCATCACCCTTTCCGGAGAAAACAGGTGTTTACTGCCATCAATATGCGACTGAAATACAACTCCTTCTTCTTTTATTTTACGCTGGCCTGCCAATGAAAATACCTGGTAGCCGCCGCTATCGGTTAAGATAGGCTTCAGCCAACCATTAAATTGGTGCAACCCGCCCGCCGCTTCCAACACCTCTAAGCCGGGCCGAAGGTATAAATGATAGGTATTGCCCAATATGATCTGGGCCTGCACTTCGTCGATCAATTGCTGCTGGGTAACCGCTTTTACAGATCCTACTGTTCCCACTGGCATAAAAATGGGGGTCTCTATATTCCCATGATCGGTACAGATCAAACCAGCCCTTGCTCTGGAACCTGGATCGGTATGTGAAATGGAAAAACTAAGTGCTGCCATGTTATTTTTTAAAAGAGGGCAAAGATAATTATTAACAACACCAATTGAGGTGTTGATAGAAATAACCGCCAACAATCTGCTTCATTCATTTGCGGGGAAACTTCGAACCTGTATTTTTGCAGTTATGGACCTACCTAAACTGCTATTGCTGCATTGGCAGCTCATTGTATTTATATGCCTGTGTTTGGTGGCATCCACTCTACTTTTTTATTACACTTACTTTTTCAGCCGATTGGCATTTTACAAACCAACACCTAAACTTCACTCCAGAACCAATGCCGTTAGTGTGATCATCTGTGCCCGGGATGAAGCAGCCAATCTGGCCAATAATTTACCGGGTGTGTTGGTGCAGCAATACAACTCTACCCACGAAGTAATTGTAGTAAACGACAATTCTTATGATGAAAGCAAATACATCCTGGAAGAATTAAAAAAAGAATTCAAACAGATGAATGTGGTTGAACTTACCCAGGAAGCAAAAATGATTCCTGGAAAAAAATTCCCGCTGAGTATTGGCATCAAAACAGCCAAACATGAAATTCTTTTACTGTCTGATGCAGATTGTGTACCTGCTACCGAAAACTGGATCTCCAGCATGCAACATACTTACGAGGAAGATACAGAAATAGTGTTAGGTTATGGCGGCTTTCACAAGAAAAAAGGATTGCTTAATAAAATGATTCGTTGGGAAACATTTCATACCGCTTTGCAATATATGAGTTACGCCCTCGCAGGCATGACATACATGGGGGTAGGTAGAAATCTTTCTTATAAAAAAGCAATATTTTTTCGGCATAAAGGATTTTCTGCACACAACCATATTGCGGGTGGTGATGATGATTTGTTCATCAATATGGCTGCTACCAAAACCAATACTAAAATAAATATTGACCCTGAAAGTTTCACGTTGAGTGTACCCGCTGAAAGCTGGTCGCAATGGACTAAACAAAAACGACGGCATTACAGCACCTCTAAATTTTATAAACCCTTGCACAAGTTCTTACTGGCCTTGTATGCCATTTGCAATTTTTTATTTTATCCCCTATTGGTAACGGCTGCTATTTTCTACAGTTGGGAATGGAGCTTATTGGTATTGGGCATCAAGTGGCTGTTTCAAATGATCGTATATGCCAAAACAATGAAAAAAATGGGTGAAAAAGATTTAATTCCATTCGCCCTTATTTTTGATATCTGGATGTTTTTTTATTACATCATTTTCGCTCCTACGCTGATTAAAAAACCAAGACAAACATGGAAATAATTGAAAAATATTTTTCCGACTTTGCGCCTTTGCAGCAAAAACAATTTGCTGCACTCAAAGATTTGTACAGCAGCTGGAATGAAAAAATAAATGTGATCAGCCGAAAAGACATTGATAACTTTTACTTACACCATGTTTTACATTCTCTAAGCATTGCTACTCAATTTGAATTTAGGAAAAATAGCGAAGTGATGGACCTTGGTTGCGGTGGTGGTTTCCCCGGGGTACCGCTGGCCATATTTTTTCCGGAAGTCAACTTTCACATGGTAGATAGTGTCAACAAAAAGCTGACCGTCATCAAAGAAATTGCGCAGGAAATAGGATTAACAAACATTCAAACCAAACATAGTCGGGCAGAAGATATCAAGAACCAACAATTTGATGTGGTGGTATCGAGGGCAGTAGCCCCACTCAAAGACCTTTGGTTTTGGAGCAAACCTTTGATCAAAAAAAACAAGAACAAAGCAGCGCAAGAACCCAACGGACTGATTTGTTTGAAAGGAGGTGATTTATCAAAAGAAATTTATGAAAGCGGTTGCAAACCTTTTGTGTGGGAAATAGAGAAAATTTTTAAAGAACCTCATTTTAAAGAAAAATTCATGCTATACCAGCCCTTGAAATAAGCCACGATACTGCTATTAATACAGCACTGAACTTCAAAATAAAGAGAACACATCGTTCAGATTTTAATACCGTACCTTAATTTGGGAACAACATCAACTAACCGAATTACCCTTACCACTTTGAGGTATTTTTTATTTAAAATATTCCAATAACTTTACATACATGAAAATCTCAGTAGCCATCGTCGAAGACAACCACGACATCAGAAAAGCGCTCGAACAAATCATCAGCATGAACAGCGAATTTGACCTCGCTTGTAGCTGCGAAAGCGGCGAAGATGCCCTCATTAAATTACCCATCTATTTACCCCATGTAGTGTTGATGGACATACACCTTGGCGGTATAGATGGAATAGAAGTAGTACGGGAATTAAAGAGTACACATCCCGAAATTTTGTTCATGATGTGTACGGTGTATGAAGAAGATGAAAAAATATTTGAAGCACTCAACGCCGGGGCCAGCGGATATATCATCAAAAAAACAGCTCCTTCAAAATTGTTAGATGCTATCAAAGAATTACATAAAGGGGGCGCACCCATGAGTAGCCAGATCGCCAGAAAAGTAGTATCCGCTTTTCAACAAAAACCAGTTGCCTCCAGCAATGAATCGCTGGATATACTCAGTAAACGTGAATTAGAGATTTTGCAAATGCTGGCACAGGGTCATGTGTACAAAGAAATTTCCGACAAACTGACTATCAGTTCCGAAACAGTTCGGAAACATGTGTACAATGTGTACAACAAACTTCATGTTTCTAATCGCGTTGAAGCAGTGAACAAATATTTCGGACGTTAAAAGAATACCCTTTCAACATCAAAGCCCCTTTGCTTAAAGGGGCTTTGTATTATCCGGCAAACTATTTTACCAATTTAATTCCAGCACATTATTTTTCCTGTTCACATCAGCCATTCTTTTACTCGGATCAATTTCTACTTTTTTTATATCCAGCAACCTGCCTTTTACCTCTACTACGTAGGTGGGATGCGTCCAGCGCCAAGGCTCAAGAATGGTCCTGGTTTCCATCTCATTTTCAGATGGTTTGTTGGCATACATCAGGTTCAAAGGAATGTATTGCATGATGGTAGTGCTGTCTTTGAAAGTAACACGAAGGTCAATTGGCATTGGCATCTTACCCACTCTTTTTAACCTGATTTTAGAGATGCCGTTTTCTTCCCACAAACTATCAATACTGTAATCGATGGTTTTGATACTGTTCACGAAATACTCCTGGTACCAATCTAATTGAACGCCACTTACGTCTTCCGCAACTTTTACGAAGTCATATACATTCGGATGTTTGAAACGCCATCTGTTATAGTATTCCAATATTATTTTATCTCTTACAGAAGCGCCTACGATATATCCCAGTTGCTCCATAAAAACTTCGCCTTTAGAATAAGCTGCAGTGCTGTAAGAATAGTTATTATCGAAATGATCTGCATGAGTAGTTAACGGTTCTTCCAGCCCGCTTTCCGCCAATCGCAAATATCCAAGATAAGCAGAGCTGTGTTGCACTGGCACTACATGCTCTATCTGATCTTTGAGGGCCTCATTATTAGGATTTCTTTTTAAGGCACCCTTTAATTCATCAATTTCGGGATAGCCATTGTTAAATTGCGTAATGAGGTTTTCAGCATAACTGGTAAAACCTTCATCCATCCATGCATACAAACTTTCGTTGGTACCCAGCATCATCTGGTACCAGCTGTGCATCCACTCGTGAATGGCGGTACCCAATGACGGGGAACTGACCAATGTTGCCATAGGATATTCCATACCGCCATCGCCTCCATGAATAAACGTGTATTGTGGATACGCATATTTACCAAAGTTTTTCTCCATGAACGGCAACACTTTTACTGCAACATCTGCCACTTTTGTCCAGGCGGTATCATCTTTCAGATCGTCTGGTTTATCGTTGTAAATAACATGGATGGTAACACCGCCCGCTGCTTTTCTTACGATGTGCTTATAATCCGGATCTGCTGCCCACATAAAATCGTGTACGTTGTTGCCGATAAAACGCCAGGTTCTGGTATTGCCTCCGACAGGCTTTAGCTCTGTGCCGGGCTTATCGTATCCCCAGCCAATAGCTGCAGCGTTTTGAAGTACACCGGTACCACCAATTTTGTAAGATTTTTCGATGTTAATAGACACGTCGAAATCACCCCACACACCATAAAATTCCCTGGCAATGTATTGATTGGGGTGCCATCCATCTTTATCGTATTCACAAAGCTTGGGATACCATTGGCTCATGCTGTAGCGCACACCCGTGGTTGGATTGTCTCTGCCGCTTCTGCGAACTTGCAAAGGAACCTGTGCTTCAAATTCCATATCAATGATCACTTTGCTGTTTGGTAAAATGGGTTTCAGCAATTTTACTTCCAGAATGGTTTCATGGTAGGTATATGGTTGTGCAACACCGTTGATGCTGATGGATTTAATTTTTTGATACCCAATTTCATTTTCTTTCAGATTGGCTATTCGATCTCGTACCCTTGCATCCCAATCGGGACGGTTGTTGGTTTTTATTTTGCCCAACTCCCTGCTGTGTACATCCATGCTGCTGTTGGGCTGAAACGCATTAAAATACAAATGATAAAAAAGCCGATCTAATTTATCAGGAGAATTGTTGGTGTACTCCAGTTTTTGTTTTCCTGTAAACTGGTTGGTTTTAACATCCATATTGATGTTCATCGTGTACTTCACTTTCTGCTGCCAGCGAGTTGGCTGTGCAGATGCCAAGGTTACAAAACTGGCCCCCAGCAGCAATAGAGAAATTGATCTGTAATTCATTTCCTTTTTTGTTTGGCGTAAAATTCGGCAAAATATTGTTACGTAAAATAGAAAAGGGATAAATGGCCGCTTTTATGTCGAATAAATACAAAGACTTATAAAATGGCAAATAATAAACCAGCCAATAGACTTCCGGCTTTGTGAAAATAATGGCATAAGTATTGTTTACCTTTAAGAGATGAAACAAACCGAATTACCTGAAAGCTTTGGAACATTGTCAGAAACGCTGAATGGGTTAATCAAATTGGGATATACCCACGATTTTAATATTCAGGAGGAGTGCCTTGTCTGCAATCAAACCAACGAGAGTCTACAACCAGACGAATTTAAAATAGACAAAGTCTATCGTTTTGAAGGAGCGACAAATCCTGATGACCAATCAATATTGTACGCCATTTCTTCTCTCCAGTTCCACATGTTGGGGACTTTAGTGAACGGGTATGGTATTTCCGCTGACGAGGAAGTTTCGAAATTGATCAAGAAATTACAAACGCACACAACACCTACTACCATGGAAGACAAATCAAATGATGCCACTCCACTACGACCAGAAGGAAACAGGGTCTTAAATGCGGCTTTGGTAGAAATGAACTTAGATCAATCCATCGACCAAATAAAAAGTGAAATAACTTGGGCAGAGAGCGACCGCAATGCTGTTACCCTTTTTAAATCGGACTGCACTACAATTGTATTGATGGGTTTACACGAAAACGCCGCTTTAAAAACACACAAAGCAAGTGGTGTTATCAGTGTTCAGGTATTACAAGGAAAAATACAATTTGTTGCAGAACAGCAAGAGATTACTCTAGAAAAAGGGCAAATGATCGCATTGCAAGAAAATGTTTATCACGCTGTAAAAGCATTGACAGAAAGCTTTTTTCTCCTCACAGTTTCGATGAGTAATAAATAGAGTGATTTTAAAAACAACGCTGGCGACTGCCAGAGCGAAGCAATGACTTATTTGCCTTTCCCTTCCACCACAATTACTATCTCCCCTTTTACCTGCTTTGCATTAAAATAATCATGTACTTCTTGCAAATTGCCTCTTTTATTTTCTTCAAATTTTTTAGTGAGTTCCCGGCTAACGCAGCACATTCTTTCGGGACCAAAATATTCAATAAAATGAGACAGGGTTTTAACGAGTCGCATCGGACTTTCGTAAAATACCATCGTGCGTTCTTCTGCTGCCATTTTCTTTAAAAAAGTTTGCCGCCCTTTTTTAAGTGGCAAAAACCCTTCAAAACAAAAACTGGTCATGGGCAATCCACTGTTTACCAAGGCAGGTACAAAAGCGGTGGCGCCTGGTAAACATTCTACCCGAATATCTTGCTGCACACATGCCCGCACCAATAAAAAAGCCGGATCGCTAATGCCCGGTGTACCAGCATCCGTGAGCAAAGCCACGGTTTTACCAGCAGCCATCTGATCGGCCAAATGTGCCACAATTTTATGTTCGTTGTGCTGGTGATAAGGAGAAATGGGTTTGTGAATCAGGTAATGGTTCAGCAACACCGAGGAAGTTCTGGTGTCTTCTGCCAGAATAAGATCTACCGATTGCAGCACAGAAACTGCCCTGAATGTAAAATCTGCCAAATTACCGATCGGAGTGGGAATAATGTATAACATGATGTTGGGTTACCTGTGTAATGATTGAAGGCTGGTGAAAAAATCTGCTATCAACACATCAACCAATGAACATACTAAACAATCGTTACTTCAAACATTTCCATTACTTGATTGGCCAGCAATTTAGAAGCTGCTTCAGAAGCTATAGCGATGGCTTCCTCTTTGCTGTTTGCTTCAATTTGAAGATCGATGTGCTTCCCGATTCTTACATCGGCGATGGCATTGATTTGTAAGTTCTGTAAGCCACTCAACACTGCTTTCCCTTGTGGATCTAATAAATCTTTTAATGGCATTACCTTAACCTGCGCAGTAAATAACATGTTTATTTGTTTTTGAAAATCAAAGATAAAATAATGTAGCCTATAAAAATAACCGGAACAGCCAACCACTGTAATAAAACCGCTGCTGTTACTGAAAAAACTACCAAAATAATTTTAGGGAAATTGTTTTTGAGGGAACGATCTGTAAACTTTAAAGCCATCAAAGGCAGCTTGCTGATCATCAAACCACTTACCATAACAATGATCGCATACAATACCCATTTATTGAGTAATAACGCTTGAATGGTTTCATTACTACTGTTCCAGTATATCATCGGTATGGCCGCTATCAGCAATCCTGCAGCAGGAATTGGAACTCCTTTAAATCCGTATTGCTGGCTGGTATCGAGGTTGAACCTGGCCAATCTATAAGCACCAGCCGCTGCTAACAGCATTGCAGGCGACAGCCAAAAAATTGAAATGTCAATGCCGTTTTCTTCTCTGGCAAAACTCATACGCAAAAACTGGTACATGATCATAGAAGGCGCTACACCAAAACTGACCACATCTGCCAAAGAATCTAGCTGCTTGCCCATTTCTGAACTCGCATTAAATAGTCGGGCCACAAAACCATCCAGAAAATCGATGACGGCAGCAATAGCAATGAACAGCGAAGCCAGCCATATTTTTTCTGGTATGTCAATCAGTTGCGAACCTTCTGCACTATACTGAATGGTGATGCCATTTTGCAAAATGCAAACAATGGCCAAACAGCCAAACACCAGGTTGAGTAAAGTAAAAATATTGGGTATTTCTTTCATGTTGTTTGTTTCTCAGCCAGGTGCTTTTAAAATGCTGGCTGAAAGATGGATGTTTAAAAACTTAATTATTTTTTATTGACAATAGAGAAACAAAATTTTATTTTTTCATCAAAGCCTCTATATCCTCTACTGTGATCGGAATATTTTTCATAAGGTCTTTATTGCCATTTTTGGTGATCCAGAAATTATTCTCAATTCGGATACCCATTTGTTCTTCTTCAATATAAATGCCTGGCTCTATTGTAAATACCATCCCCGCTTTAACAGGTTCTGTTCTGGTACCCAAATCGTGCACGTCTATGCCTAAATGATGGGAAATACCATGGTAGAGATACTTTCTATAAGCCCTGTTTTCGGGATCTTCATTTTTGATGTCCGTTTTTTTGAGCAGGCCTATTTTCTGAAAAATAGTAGTTGCTTCATCTCCAATTTTTTCTGTATAATCAACAATGCTGATGCCTGGCTTTAAAATACCAGCTGCATACTGATGCAGGTGCAAACATGCATTGTACACCGTCTTTTGACGACGCGAGAATTTTCCATTCACCGGAATAGTACGGGTTAAGTCTGCACAGTAATTCCCATACTCTGCCCCAAAATCCATCAGAATCAGTTCACCATCTTTGCACTCCTGGTTGTTTTCTACATAATGCAATGTTCTTGCTCTGTCGCCACTGGCGATAATAGAACCGTAGGCAGCACCGGTGGCACGCTGTGACAAAAAGGAATGATAAATTTCTGCTTCAATTTCATACTCCATAACGCCCGGACGTATGAATTGTAGTAAACGACGAAATGTGCTTTCTGTGATGTTGATCGCTTGTTGCAATACTTCCACTTCCATAGCCGTTTTGATGGCACGGAGGTCCTTCAAAATTTTTGCGCTTCTACGGTATTGATGTAAAGGATACCGTTGCTTCAACATTTCAGCATAACGGTAATCTCTTACTGGTACCAAATTGGCCTTGCGATCATTTTCATTGCTATTCAAGTAAATAGTATCTGCCGAATGTATCCAGGGTTGTAACATCGCATCAAGTGTATCGATCCAAACAATAGTTTGAATGCCTGATATCGCCCTTGCTTCGTTTGCTCTTAGCCGATGGCCATCCCATTTTTCTTTTATCTCATTTGGCCTAACCAATACCAATACTTCCCTGAATTTGGGATCTGGATTGTTTGGAAAAATAACCAGCATGGTATCCTCCTGTTCAATGCCGGTCAGCCAATACAAGTCTGAATTTTGTTTGAATTTGAACAGTTGGTCGGCATTGGTAGGTAATTCATCGTTACTATTAAAGATAGCGATGGACTGTGTTTCTAAGCGTTCAGTAAAGCGTTGGCGGTTCTGAACAAAAATTTCAGGATTTAATGGCAGATATTTCATCAGACTAATTTTGATGCGTTGAATAAATGGGACCAATCGCCCAAAGATGTTGCAATATACGTTTAATAGAAAAAGGAAAATAACTCCCACAATTTTTTAAAAAATTTAAATAAAAATGCAGCAGTTTTAAAAGAATGCGGCAAAGTATGCATCCTGTTTAATAAAAGATGATTGTATTGAATATTATGACACAAACTAGCCCTAATTATAAAAATGCTGAATTTCGTACCTTTTTTGCGTGCAAACGGGATACACTACCTTTGTTTTCTAAACAAAAACGCTTGCTATATGTCAGTATCTACGATGCTCGAAGCCCCCGTAAGGGGCTTGGTAGAATTGGGGTTACAAACTTCCCAACCCATTCATTACCAACTTTCTCCCTCCGAACTCTCTGAACAGGCTTTACAAAGAAATGAAGCCGTTTTAAACGACACCGGAGCACTGGTTATTCAAACCGGTAAATTCACTGGAAGGAGTCCAAAAGATAAGTTCACTGTTAAAGATGAAATCACCTCTGATACAGTAGATTGGAATGATTTCAACATCCCCATCGATGAAAAGTATTTTTTTCAACTAAAGGATAAAATGATGGCTTACCTATCTACCAAAGAGTTATGGGTAAGAGATTGTTTTGCTTGCGCGGATGAACAATACCAACTAAGCTTGCGAGTGATCAATGAAAGTCCGGCCAACAACCTGTTTTGCTACAATATGTTTATTCGCCCTACTGCAGAACAGTTACAAGACTTTGCTCCGCATTGGCACGTGATACAAGCGCCGGGCTTTAAGGCCATCCCATCTGAAGATGGGACCCGTGCTGAGAACTTCGCCGTATTAAGTTTTAAACACAAAACCATTTTAATTGGTGGTACAGGTTACACAGGAGAAATGAAGAAAGGCATTTTTACGATGCTCAATTTCGTGCTGCCTGCCCGTGCCGATATCTTGAGCATGCATTGTAGTGCCAATATGGGCAAAGAAGGAGATACCGCTGTATTTTTCGGATTAAGTGGGACGGGTAAAACAACATTGAGTGCCGATCCCAATCGCAAGCTAATTGGTGATGATGAACATGGCTGGACTAACGATAGTGTATTTAATTTCGAAGGCGGCTGTTACGCCAAAACCATCGACCTGAGTGAAGAAAAAGAACCGGAGATCTACCATGCTATCAAGCCGGGAGCACTGGTGGAAAATACCAGTTTTTTCGAAGGCAGCAACAAAATAGATTTCAGCAGCAAAGCCATTACAGAAAATACAAGGGTAAGTTACCCCTTAACGTTTATTAGCAATGCATTGGAGCCTTCTGTTGGCAAAACGCCCAAAAATATTTTCTTCCTTACTTGTGATGCTTACGGTATTTTACCTCCAATCAGCAAGCTTACACCCGGACAAGCCATGTACCAATTCATCAGCGGATACACCGCTAAAGTAGCGGGTACAGAAGCGGGTGTAACAGAACCAAAAGCCACTTTCAGTGCATGTTTTGGTGCACCGTTTCTGCCACTGCATCCTGGTAAATACGCCGCCATGCTGGGCGAAAAAATGAAAGCCCATGATGTAAATGTTTGGATGATCAACACAGGCTGGTCTGGCGGACCTTATGGTGTCGGACAAAGAATGAAATTATCTTACACCAGAGCCATGATCACCGCTGCATTGGAAGGAAAACTAGGCGACGTAGAATATGTAGCACATAGAACCTTTGGAATGATGATGCCCAAAGAATGCCCGAATGTTCCTTCCGAATTGTTGAGCCCACGTCACGCATGGTCTAATGAAGACGAATACGACATCAAAGCAAAAGAACTGGCCAGAATGTTTATCAAAAATTTTGAAAAATATGCCGCTGGAGTAAATGACGAGATATTGGCCGCTGCACCAAAAACAAATTGGTAAGAGTAATTTTAAATTAATAAAAAAGACTGTATTCCGGAAAGAAATACAGTCTTTTTTTTATGTGAAATGCTATATTAAAATGTCATTTCAGGAACATCTCCTACAATGACTAATTTACCAGCGGTTTTTTGTTGTATCTCTTCAATACTCACGCCGGGCGCTCGCTCAAGCAAGTTGAATGCAGCATTTTTTATTTCGAGAACAGCGAGATCTGTCACTATTTTTTTTACACAACGAATACCTGTAAGCGGTAAACTGCAATTGGATAATAATTTGCTTTCCCCTTTTGGATTGGTATGCATCATAGCTACAATGATGTTTTTGGCACTGGCTACCAAATCCATGGCGCCACCCATTCCTTTCACCATTTTACCGGGAATTTTCCAGTTAGCAATATCACCTTGTTCACTTACTTCCATGGCGCCTAAAACAGTGAGATCTACTTTGCCAGAGCGGATCATTCCAAAGCTAAGTGCACTATCAAAAAAAGAAGATCCAGGTACCGTAGTAATCGTTTGTTTACCCGCGTTGATCAGGTCTGCATCTTCTTTTCCTTCTTTTGGAAAGGGACCCATGCCCAGTAATCCATTTTCACTTTGCAACACCACTTCTATCCCGTCTGGAATATAATTGGCTACCAGTGTAGGTATACCAATGCCCAGGTTCACATAAAATCCATCTTTCAGTTCTTTTGCAATTCTTTGTGCAATTTGGTATTTATCTAACGCCATAATATGGACTGTTTTCTGTATTGAAATTTTATATTCGAGACTTAAAATTTAAGCTTTCTGAACAGTGCGTTGTTCTATTCTTTTTTCATAATTGATTCCCTCAAAAATCCGATGAACATAAATTCCTGGTGTGTGAATATGATTGGGATCCAGGCTTCCTGCAGGCACCAGCTCTTCTACTTCAGCAATGGTAACTTTTCCTGCCATTGCCATTAAAGGATTAAAATTTCTGGCGGTGTCTTTGTAAATAAGGTTCCCCTCGGTATCGCCCTTCCAAGCTTTCACTATTGCAAAGTCGGCTTCAAAAGCAAGTTCCAATAAATAATCTTTCCCATTAAAGTTGCGGATCTCTTTACCGGTTGCTACTTCGGTTCCAACACCAGCAGGAGTAAACACAGCCGGCATTCCATAGCCAGCAGCCATGCACCTGGTGGCCAGCGTTCCTTGCGGAATTAATTCTACTTCCAGTTCACCACTTAGCAGTTGGCGCTCAAATTCTGCATTTTCGCCCACATAAGAAGCGATCATTTTTTTAACTTGTTTTTGTTGCAGCATCAGTCCAATTCCAAAATCATCTACGCCGGCATTGTTGGATATACAGGTTAAATCCGTTATTCCTTTTCGAACAAGAGCAGCAATGCTGTTTTCCGGGATACCGCAAAGACCGAATCCTCCCAACATGATTACTTGTCCGTTCTCAATATCATGAACGGCTTCTTCGGCATTTTTTACAACTTTTTTCATTAGTCGGGTTTTGATAAAACAATGCTGTCTTTAGACAATGTTTTTTGAATAGAATCAGTGTAATATTGCCACATTTGCTGTTGACGTGCCTGCATGGTATCCAACATATCTTTCATCAATAATTGATGCGATATATAATATTCGTAGCTTTTATAAAACGTTTCTTTGGTGATCTTATGTTTTTCGAATAACTGTTGTTGCAGTTGAATATTGGAGGAGTCAATATTGATAAGAGAATCTTTAGACAGCATTTCTTTTGCAAACACATCTGCCCGAATATAATCCCAATAAACAGCCTGCATTTTTTCAGGCACTAGCACTCCATCGGGAACCTTCGATTTAGAGCAGGAAAGAACAATGATGAGCAACGATAATAAATAGAGGGGCCTTCTCATTTCAATTGATCTTTGTAAATGCCAGAATTGGTAATGTCTAGTTTTTGAAGCAACTCAGATGCTCTGGCTTTATCTGCTGGTTTTGCTTTTGAAAATACCTTAATCAACTCCGTTGATTTTCCCTGAAAGAAAAACTGGTTGATCATGGTATTGGGATTCTCATTGTTGAAATTGGTTAACAAGTTCAACACATTCAACAACTCTGTTCTGGCTACATTTTCATCATCATACATTTTATCCATTCCAAGACGGTAATAATTGTAATACACATCATGTATGATATTCAACCTCGAATTGAGCATATTTTCTACCAGCCAGTAACGGTTACGAATACCATCAAATGCTTTCCAACCACTGATTCCTCTTCCATCTGGTGCATTGTTGACAATATTCTGTGCTTTTAAAAAATGTACATCCCCACCCTTGGGTGCAAAAGAAAGTTTATCGAAGGCAATAATGAGGTTGGCATAATACGCCAATACCGCTGTAAGATTGGCCACGAGCGCATCATTGCCTCCCACCCTATTGTCATTAAACTCCATGATTTGAAATTCAATGTATTTGAAAATAACGTTATCATCTTGGAAGTTGATGAGGGGAGAAAGGTAGGATGTGTTAAATACGGGTCGTGCAGCCTGCACCGTTAGCGAGGCTGAGTACACGTTTTGCTCAGAAGTTTGATCAAGATTCAATAAAAAGTTGCAATCAATTTTTTCATTTGGAGCGTAAGAATCTATACTCCACTTTTTGTTATTCAAAAAATTATTCAGTGCAGTTTGCAAAGTAAGAAAAGTGCTACGGTTTACGGTATTCCCAACTCTATTGGCAACTACGGTAACTTTTGCATTCAGCTCCTGTGCTTCAGAAGCGTAGGAAAACAAAAAAAGTGAAACTAGTAGAATAACTTTATTCATGGGCATAATGAATGATGCTGTTAATAATATCTTTAGCTACTTCGGTTTTTGGAGCAGTTTCGAAATGTTGACGATTCCCTTTTTGGTCAAAAATACTTATTTTATTATTGTCACCCCCGAAGCCGGCTCCTTTATCATTCAGTGAATTCAGAACGATCATATCTGCATTTTTGTCCTTCAATTTTTTAAGTGCAAATTCCTCTTCATTGTTGGTTTCAAGAGCGAAACCTACCAATATCTGATCAGGAGTTTTCATTCCCCCCAAGGTTTTGAGAATATCTTTGGTTTTAGTGAGCATCATTTCTAAAGCGCCGTCCTGCTTTTTGATTTTAACTGCGGAAACTACTGATGGGGTATAATCAGCCACAGCCGCTGTCAGAATCGCCCAATCCATTGCCGGGAAATGTTCAACCGATACCTGGTACATTTCTTCTGCAGAACTTACACTAATGGTATGAATATAAGCAGGTATTTTTACAGAAACCGGGCCTGCAATCATTGTAACAACTGCTCCTCTTTTGTACAATTCTTCAACGATGGCCATCCCCATTTTTCCGGAAGATGCGTTGGAAATATATCTGACAGGATCAATCATTTCATGAGTGGGACCAACGGTGACGAGTACTTTTTTTCCAGTAAGATCTTGCTGTTTATTAAAGAAATTCGTGGCCCAGGTGATTATTTCTTCGGGCTCAGCCATTCTTCCTTCTCCAAACAGTCCGCTAGCTAGTTCCCCAGTATTTACAGGAATGACAAAATTTCCAAATGAACGGAGGGTGATCAGATTCTGCTGTACAGCCGGGTGTTTCCACATGTCTTCGTCCATAGCAGGTGCCACCACTACCGGACAGGTTGCTGAAAGATACACTGCGAGCAAAAGATTATCACATCCACCATGAGCCATTTTAGAAAGTGTATTACAGCTGAGCGGTGCAACGATCATGAGGTCAGCCCATCTGCCGAGCATCGCATGGTTAGCCCATTGGCTATTGTCAGACAGCTCTACCAGCACTTCCTCTTTTGATAAAGTCCCTAAAGTTAGGGGTGTTATAAATGAAGTAGCAGAAGGGGTCATTACTACTTTCACCACTGCCCCTTGTTTTACAAGAATACGCACCAACACGGCTGTTTTGTAAGCAGCAATGCTTCCGGTAACAGCAATCAGTATTTTTTTATTTAGAAGCATAAATAAACAACGGCGGTTTTAAGAAACCGCCGTTAAAAATATGATTTCTTCTTTAAAAGAAGCCTTTAAAAAAGTTAAGCTTAGCTAAATAGGTCCTCTTCGTTTTTGCGATGGTAAATTTTATCTTCCAAGAATTCGGCAGTAGCCAACAAAGCCGGATTGGGCATGCGCTCGTAAGCTCGGGAAATTTCTATCTGCTCTTTGTTTTCGTGAATCTCTTCAAGGCTATCCGTGTGGCTCGCAAACTCTTCCAATTTATTGTGCAGCTCTTCTTTGATGCTAATGTTGATCTGATTTGCACGTTTTGCGATAATGTTGATTGACTCATACAAATTACCAGTTTTGTCTTTTAACTCGGATAATTTTTTTGGCTCTACCACACTGCTGGTGTTACCGCTTAGCTGACGACGTAGTTTGCTCATTTTGTATTTCTTTTATTTGAATTTTACTTAAGTTATTGTAATCTTCTACTTCCTTTAAGAACTTGCTGTTTGGATATCTTTCATTAAAATCTTCATACTCTTTCACCACTCTTTCGTAACGCTCTGCCTGTTTATCCCTGTAGCTCAATTTTGCAAATTTATAATAAGCCCTTACCGTCATTACTTTGTACTCTTCTCCTTTGGGTGACTCCGGGTACTTGTTCAACAAATTGTTGAAAGACAAAGCCGCTGCACGGTACCTTTCTAAATCGTAATATAAATTAGCTGCACGAAACTCTTTTCGCTCCATTTTTACGCGGCCTTCGTCGATGATGTTGGTGGCATCAGCGATCCGGGGCGAACCTGGATGCGTGTTGATGAATGTCTGCATCATATTCATCGTCTTCAAAGTATTTACTTGCTCTAGTTCTAGCTTCGGACTCTGTTTATAATAACAATATGCCCTCATATAATCCATCTCTTCAGCTCTGCTACTATTCGGAAATACTTCTATATAGCCCTTATACATGTTTTCAGCGTCGCGATAGAGCCTTTGATAAAAAAAGCAGTAAGCATATTTGTAATAAAGATCTTCAAATTTATCAGACCCTTTGTAAGCAGGAAAAAGGCTCTCGTACAGTTCTTGTGCGAACCGGTACTTCTTTTTGGCGTAATACTCGTCCGCCATTTTTAGCTTGTACTCCACATCCTTACTCTTTTCCACCTTGGCATATTTACTACATGATGTAAGTAAAAAAGCCATGAGAATCAAGCCTGTAAATACTTTTATTAATCTCATAAAGAATCTCAAAATTAAAGGTTTTTAGCGAATTTGAGTGTATTTAATTTATAATCCAAAATTGCACCGTTAATGAATTTATAAAGCTTTCATAACGCATAAAACCCTCCCAAAAGGGAGGGTTTTATTATTCAGCAAAAAGTGGAATTAAAACTTTTTTTATTAGTTAGACTTAATGTCTACAGTATTTTTATCACCACCACCAACTTCTGCGTTAGTTGAAATCCTGTCAGCACTAATGCCTTCAGTTTCAACTAGGTATGCTTTAGCTGCGTCCAGTCTTTTTTGCGCTACAGCCTGAGAAGCTTTAGAGGCTTCAGGGTAAGCATTCATTGTGATAGTACAAGTTGGGTTAGATTTCAATTGCGCTGCAGTAGAAGCCAACAATCCTTTGTTGGTTGCATTGACAGAAACTGCATTACCAGAGAAAGAGATACTTGGGTAATTAGTTGGGCAATTGCTTTTAACTCCACCCTCTTCTATCATTTTTCTTAATTCTCCGCAACAAGCTGGTTCCGGGCATTTTCCAACACCATCAGCATCCACTGGTTGACACTCTGTAGGAGTAATCAATTGCTTGTCTTTATGATCTGGAACACCATCGCCATCGGTATCTAAACTAACACCATGAGTGTCAACTGGGGCACCTGCAGGCGTATTTGGTTCGCGATCTAATTGATCAATTACACCGTCGCCATCTGTGTCATCCAAAATTGGTTTTGGGAGTTTCATGTGCTTAGGATTGTTCAATTCGCTGTAAGCATAATCCAAAGGATTCAACCACCACAATGGTTCAACTGATTTAGATCCAAGATTGAAGTTCAGGCCCAAAGAAAGGTAGTTATAAGAGTCGAAATCTCCTGTTGTAGCAGCATCACCTCTTGGGTTTTCTTGCCATCTTTGACCATCTAATAAATCATCATTCACAAAAGTGTGACGATTTTCTAATGCGATGTTTATTCTTTTACCAAGCTTGATAGCTACTCCAGCCAATGCTGTTGCAGAGAATCTTAAGGTATTATCGCCAAGTGTTCCACGACGATCCCCTTGTCCATCAGCATCAGTTTCGTAGGTGTCATCCAAACCATCTTTTAACTGATTGATAATATCTTTGCGATTCTTGAAAGTATTGTTTGAGATAGAAGAAAACAATGCAGTATAAGGATTTCCGTTAGCATCCAAAGAATTTACGCGAACATCATATGCTGTAGCCCCTACACCACCACCAATGTAGAACAAGAAACCTGTTTTTTGTTTGTGGAAACGTACATTGTTCAAGGTAATGATACCTTGCAAGCTCAAATCTTGAGTTTTGTTTCTGTAGTTATAATAAACTACGTCATTTCTTTGTGACAATTGACCATTAAAGCCAAATCTATTTTCGATTAAGCCTTGATTATTTCTTTGCGGTGAACCATATCGGTTCCATGCTTCGTTTTTATTGAAGTTTTCAGAAGCTCTCCAATTAGTGCCTACTCCAGTTCCATTCAGGTATTGCAACCTCATGGAGAAAACATAACCAAAGGCTTTTCTAATGTGGGCTGCGAATCCAAGAGAAGGGAATCTTGAGTCAACATCACCTGCTACGTTGAAAGAACCTGCAGAAACACCTACTTCCCACTGGTTGCGGGGTTTAGCTGGAAAACTGTACGCGTTGTTCCAGAATTCATTCTGCTGGGGCATTCCTTTTTTGGTGATTACAGTTGAATCATATACATCGTAACCACTCTTCGATTGGGCGAATGAACCCGTTGCCAGGACTATAAGAAATCCTGTTAGTAATAATTTTAACTTTTTGCTTGCCATAACTTAATGATTGATAGATTTCTAAATATACGAGTTGTTTAAATGCAAATGTATTAAAGTAGTAATGAAATTACAAATTTTTTTAGTAATTAAACTGTTACCCTATTTATTTACTCCGATAAATCGTATTTTATGACCCGTTCAGCCGAAAATTGATACGAGGAACTCAAAATAAATTGTAGAAACTGCGTATAATTTAATTTGATAACCACGATCTGTGGCTTAAATTGCTGCTTTTAAATCAATATGAAGTTTGTAACCAATATTATAGGGCCGGAGTTAAAAACCTTTGAAAGCAAGTTTTCAGAAGCAGTAAAAAGCAACACTTCGCTTTTAGATAGTATCATGAAGTATATTATCAAAAGAAAAGGCAAGCAATTGCGGCCCATGTTTGTTTTTTTGAGCGCCAAAATGCATGGCGAGGTAAATGAAAGCACTTACCGTGCAGCCGCCCTGGTGGAGTTACTTCATACCGCTACGTTGGTGCACGACGATGTAGTAGATGAAGCATTCGAAAGAAGAGGATTTTTTTCTATCAACGCCATTTGGAAAAATAAAATTGCTGTGTTGGTAGGAGACTACCTACTGTCCAAAGGGCTTTTACTATCCACCAGCAACAACGATTTCAGACACTTACACATTTTGAGTGACGCAGTACGACAAATGAGCGAAGGGGAACTTTTACAAATAGAGAAGTCGCGCAAGCTGAATCTCGACGAAAATGTGTATTTTGAAATCATCAAAAGTAAAACAGCTTCTCTGATTTCATCTGCTTGTGCTGTGGGAGCCTATAGTACCACTCAGGACGATGAAATCACAGAAAAGATGCATTTATTTGGAGAAAAAGTAGGCATCGCCTTTCAGATAAAAGATGATCTCTTCGATTATGGAAGCGATGATGTTGGTAAACCTACAGGCAACGATATCAAAGAAAAAAAATTAACCCTGCCATTGATTTACACATTGAATAAAGTAGATAAAGCAACAAAACGGTTATTGATTTATATCATTAAAAATGAAAATAAAGATCCGCAGAAAGTTAAACAAGTAATTGAAGCGGTGCAAAAAGCAGGAGGAATAAAATACGCAGAACAAAAAATGACAGCATTTAGGGATGAAGCACTGGATCTACTCAATTCATTTCCCGAATCGCCTGTAAGAAACGCACTTGAAGAATTGGTTAGATACACTACAGACAGAAAGTATTGATGCAGGAAAAAAGATGGAACATATTGCCCTATCAAAAAGAGAAAACGAATGCCCTTCACCAGCAACTGAAGGTTTCGCCCATTCTATGTAATATATTGATACAACGTGGCATCGAAAACTTTGAAGATGCCAAAGCATTTTTCAGACCCACACTCAACATGCTACACAGCCCTTGGCTGATGAAAGACATGCAGAAAGCCGTTGATAGGGTCATCGACGCCATTAGTTGTTCAGAAAGAATACTTGTATTTGGCGACTATGATGTAGATGGGACCACTTCTGTTGCATCCATGTACCAATTTCTGGTAAGTATTTATGAGGAATCATCCGTCGACTTTTATGTTCCGCACCGATACCGGGAAGGTTATGGCGTAAGCAAAATGGGAATCGACTACGCTGCTACAAACGGAATTACATTAATCGTTTGTTTGGATTGCGGAATCAAATCGGTAGAGTTGATCAGGTACGCTGCCAGTATGGGAATTGATTTTGTTGTGTGTGATCACCATTTACCCGATAAAATTTTACCTCCTGCAGTTGCAATTCTCAACCCAAAGCAATCCGATTGCAACTATCCTTACAAAGAACTATGTGGCTGTGGTGTAGGATTTAAATTGATGAGCGCCATTGCAGAAACATTAAACCTCCCAGAAGATACTTATCTAAAATACCTTGACTTGGTAGCTACCGCCATTGCTGCAGACGTTGTACCAATGACCGGCGAAAACAGGGTGCTGGCTTTTCATGGATTACTACTAATCAATGAACATCCTTCGCCTGGTATCAAAGCACTCATCCAACTTTCAGGCATCACAAAAGCGCTTCACATCACCAATGTCGTATTCGCCATCGCACCAAGAGTAAATGCTGCAGGCCGTATGGACGATGCTAAAAAAGCAGTTCAACTTTTTATTGAACAAGACTTTGCCAAAGCGTTGGAATTGGCAGAAGTGTTACAGAATGATAACACCGACCGTAAAGATGCAGACAGAAGTATTACAGAGGAAGCACTCGAAATGATTGGTGCCGATAACAATGCCATTGGAAAAAAATCTTCTGTAGTATTCAAGTCGCACTGGCACAAAGGTGTAGTGGGGATTGTAGCTTCCAGATTAATTGAGCACCATTACAGACCCACCGTCGTTCTTACCGAAAGTGGTGGATTTGCAACAGGCAGTGCCAGAAGTGTTCCAGGATTTAATTTGTATGAAGCCATTTATCAATGCAAAGAATTGCTGGTTGCATATGGCGGGCATTATGCTGCCGCGGGTTTATCCTTGTTGCCAGAAAATGTTGAAGCTTTTCGAAACAAATTTGAAACGGTTGTAGCAGCCAGCATCGAAGATCATTTACTGATTCCGGAAATTGTAATTGACAGCGAAATTAATTTCCCCGAAGTCGTAGCTTCTTTATATAAGTTGATTTCACAAATGGAACCATTTGGACCCCAAAACTTACGTCCGGTATTTGTTGCCAAAAACGTAAAAGATACCGGATTTTCAAAAATTGTAAAAGAACTACACCTCCGTGTGGTACTACAACAAAACAATGTTACACTCACCGGCATTGGTTTTAATATGTCAGAGAAATACGCTTTAATAGAAACCAAACGACCACTCGATATTGTTTTTACCATCGACGAAAATGAGTGGAATGGAATTACCAGTTTACAGCTAAAGTTGATTGATATAAAACTAAGTGAGTAATTAAATTGGTGGTTATACTTCAGTGCTGTCGCACAGCTTTCGTCAGGATATTTTAAATTTGCAGAACCGCTTTTAACAACTTAATAAAATTTTCCCTTGAACTTATTCCTATACCTGCACTATTTTTTCTACCTCGCTTCCAACTGGAATGTTCGCATTGCTTGCCACATCATCAAAAAGGAGATAGCCGGAGAAAAAAAATATGGCATCCAAACTACCGGCGCCGATGAGTTAGCCTCTTTAGAAAAAAAAGGAATAGATATCGAACATGCCACTATTTATATGCCCATCAGTTACGACGTGTTGGAAGATGTATTTGCAGCGGTAAACATCCGGCAGTTTCATCACATGCTCGATCTCGGCTCTGGTAAAGGCCGTGCCCTTTGCGTAGCAGCTCATGGAGGGGTTCGTAAATTATCCGGGATTGATATTTCCAAAGAATTCTGCGATATCAGCAAAAAAAACTTAGAACACACCGCTACCTTTTTCCCGAACCTCCAATATAAGATTTATAACAATGATGCCTTCTACTTTAAAATTCCATCAGATGTAGATGGCATCTTTTTATTCAATCCTTTCGATGAGGTCATCATGAGTGCAGTTTTAGAAAACATCGAAGAAAGCCTTGACCTGCACCCTAGAAAAATGACTATCATATATGCCAACCCCATGCAGAAACATCTATTCAAAGAGTATGACTACAAAGAAATATACCATACCCAAAAATTAAAATACCTGGAAGCCATTGTGCTCACAAAAAACCCCGGCTAGTACCGGGGCTTTAATTCAAATCAATAATATATTAATTTTTATCCGACATAATCTCTACACTACGACTGATAAAATCAGTAAGATGTTTACCGGTAAGAAGTCCTTGCGACAACAGTGCGAGATCACCCAGATTTTTTACCAATTGTTGTTGTTTCTCCACAGCAGCTTCCCCTAGAATACTTCCAAATATCGGATGGTTCCCGTTCACAGTTAAATTAACTTCGTCTGGCATTTGCGCATAGAACGCAGCCATGCCTCCACCCATGGAACCCATGTCTTTCATTCTTCGCATTTGTTCTGGCCTGGTAGCAGTTACCGGTGGTGCGTCTGTACTCAGCCCCTTCACTTCAACGGTGATGTGTAGTCCTTCCTGAGGTTGTTCAAATAATCCCTTCAGTTTTTCAGCTTCGTCCTTACTCAATATACTGTCTGCTGATTCAGTTTTATCAATCAGATTGTCAGCGATATCAGCATCTACCCTCGTAAAAATAAAATCATTCCACTTCATTTCCATGCTGTTGATAAATGCAGCATCCACTAAAGTTTCCATCTTCACTACGGAATATCCTTTTGCTAGTGCTTGCTGTATAAACACGTCCTGCTGCACTGGATTGGTACTATATAAAATCACCTGCTTACCCTCTTTATTTTTCTGATTGGCCTCGGTAGCTATTTTGTATTCCTCCAGGGTATAGAACTTTCCAGCGGTATCCTGCATCACAAAAAATTTGTTGGCTTTATCCAAAAACTTATCGTCTGTCATCATACCGTATTTTACAAACAACCCAAGGCTTTCCCATTTTTCTTCGAAGGAAGCACGCTCATTCTTAAATATTTCTTCTAGTTTATCCGCTACCTTTTTAGTGATATGTGCATTGATCTTCTTCACGTTTGGATCGCCCTGTAAATAACTTCTACTCACATTCAAAGGAATATCCGGGCTGTCAATTACACCATGCAACAACATCAAAAATTCAGGAACAATGTCTTTCACTTCATCGGTTACAAATACCTGGTTGCTATACAATTGAATTTTATCTTTTTGTATTTCGTAGCTCTGTTTAATTTTTGGGAAATACAAAATACCCGTTAGATTGAATGGGTAGTCTACATTCAAATGAATCCAAAATAAGGGCGTTTCACTAAACGGATACAACTCCTTGTAAAAATTTTCGTACTCCTCTTTCTGTAGTTCAGAAGGCTTTTTCGTCCAGGCGGGTGAAGGATTGTTGATGGCTTTCTCCGCCAGCGGTTCTTCTCCCTCTTTCAGTGTTTCCTTTACCTCAGTCACATCTTTGAAATAAATGGGAATCGGTAAAAACTTACAAAATTTTTCAAGGGTTGATTTTATTTTATAGCCATCTAAAAACTCTTTGCTTTCTTCATTAATGTGCAAAATGATGTCTGTTCCTCTAAACTCCTTTTCGGTTTCGCCCAGAGAAAATTCCGGACTACCTTCACACTCCCATCTTACCGCCTGAGCTGAATCACTGAAACTTTTACTCACCACTTCCACTTTTTCACTTACCATGAAAGCTGAATAAAACCCCAGTCCGAAATGCCCAATGATGTTATTTTCGTTTTGTCCTTTGTATTTTTCTAAAAACTCTTCTGCTCCACTAAATGCTACCTGATTTAGGTATTTATCGATTTCTTCAGCCGTCATCCCTACCCCACGATCACTGATCGTAAGCGTTTTGTTGGCAGCATCCAATAGTATATCAATTCTCAACGCTCCTAGTTCGCCTTTGGCTTCACCAATGGACGACAAGGTTTTTATTTTTTAAGTAGCATCTACTGCATTACTGACAAGTTCTCTGATAAAAATGTCATGTTCGCTGTACAAGAACTTCTTGATGATAGGGAAGATGTTCTCTGTTTGTACCCTTATATTTCCTTTTTGCATATGTTAACTGGTTGTTTAATGTTTCCAAAGCCTGTATGCAAATGGAATACCAGCTTTACCAAACAGGAAAAACTGTCAGTTGATCTCACAAAGCAAGTCTGCTTCGTTATGGCATCACTTATTTATTCAGTTCTTCCCCTTCTACCAAGTCTATCTCTTCTTTTCCAAGTATCGGTAAATTTCTAAATCGTAAAAAAATATTACCGGTTGTAATGACGTCTTTCTGACAATAAATGGCTATGCGCCGAAGACCAGCAGTCCTTTCTGCTGCCGTGCCTGACCAGTACAATTCGCCCACCATGCTTCCATCGATATCATCTTTGGGCGAAGGAATTCCCAGCGCTGCCGCCAGTAAACGCAAGGAAGTATAATTTTTATAGTCGCCAAAACGCCAATATTGAAAAGTATCAACAATATTAGTTTCCCATGGTTTCATATGTTGAAAATCGAGGTAACGGGGTATTGGCATGCCATTGATGATAAGCCTCCTGCAAATAAATGGAATGTCAAACTCTTTGATGTTATGCCCGGCAAAACACCATTTGGTATGAATGCCTTCCATTTTTTGAATTGTCTTTAAAAACTCTTCCAGAATCATTTTTTCGTCATGTCCGAAAAAAGATTTCACTCGCATTCGAAGTCCCTCTTCATGGTTAAAATAGCCCATGCTGATACAAACTATTTTGGAAAATTCTGCCATCACGCCTGCGCGCTTCGGATAAAATGCTGCAGCCGTCATGCCTTCGGGTACGCTGTTTTTAACTTTGTCTTCCCAGAGCGTTTTCCATTCTTCATCCAATGCTTCAAAATGGGGAGAAACTGCCGCTGTTTCAATATCAATGATCAAGAGATCGTGGGGTCGGATATGTTGCATACATCAAATTTTACATCAATGTACAACATCCATTTAAAAAATAAAAGGGGGAGAAAACCATCGAATTATTTTTCTTCCCGCTTATTCCCTGCATTTTATACATAATTAGCATTTACAAGGCATTAAAAAACCCCGTCCATTTCTGAACGGGGTAATATGATCCTACCAGATATTCATCTGATCGTAACTTAATCTTCAATCTTCATCTTTCCTTTTGCTTTCGCCATTACTTCTTCAGCAACACCGTTTGGTGCTGGTGCGTAGTGACTAAACTCCATGGTAGAAGTAGCACGTCCGGATGACAAGGAACGCAATTGGGTTACGTAACCAAACATTTCGCTCAAAGGAACTTTTGCTTTGATTACCTGTACGCCATGTTTGCTATCCATACCTTCTAGCATACCACGTCTGCGGTTAAGATCACCAGTTACATCACCCATGTATTGGTCGGGCGTTAAAACTTCCACTTTCATAATCGGCTCTAGTAACTGAGGCTTGGCTTTACGGCCCGCTTCACGGTATCCTTGCTTGGCACACAATTCAAACGACATCGCGTCAGAATCCACCTGGTGGAAAGATCCGTCTTTCACCACTACTTTCATACTCTCCATTGGATATCCTGCCAATACGCCAGTAGTCATTGATGTTTCGAAACCTTTCTGGATGGCCGGTACAAATTCTTTTGGAATTGAACCACCAAACAAAGAGTTTACAAACTGGAAACTGCTTTTACCATCCATTTCTTTCAGGAATTCTGCGTCTGCTGGCCCGATAGAGAAAACGATATCAGCAAATTTACCACGACCACCCGTTTGTTTCTTCAATGTTTCACGGTGATCGATGGTGTTATTGAAAGATTCTTTATATGCCACCATAGGAGCACCTTGGTTTACTTCTACTTTAAATTCACGACGCATACGATCGATGATGATCTCTAAGTGAAGCTCCCCCATACCGCGCAAAATAGTTTGGCCAGTATCTTCATCTGTATTTACACGCAAGGTTGGATCTTCTTCTACCAACTTCGCAATCGCCATACCCATTTTATCAACGTCTGCCTGAGTTTTTGGCTCAATCGCAATCGCGATTACTGGTTCTGGGAAAGTCATCGCTTCCAACACCACTGGGAATTTTTCATCGCAAAGGGTGTCACCTGTTTTGATGTCTTTAAAACCAACCGCTGCACCAATATCACCTGCTTCGATGAAATCAACCGGGTTTTGTTTGTTCGCATGCATTTGCATGATACGACTGATACGTTCGTTTTTTCCAGTACGGGTATTTAACACATAAGAACCAGACTCCAAACGGCCACTGTATGCTCTGAAGAACGCCAAACGTCCTACAAATGGATCGGTCATGATCTTAAACGCCAATGCAGAAAATGGTTCTTTAGGATCTGCTCTTCTGAGTACTTCTTCTCCGGTGTCGGGATTGGTACCAACTACAGCATCAATATCCAACGGACCAGGTAAGTAACGTACTACTGCATCGAGTGCAGTTTGAACGCCTTTATTTTTGAAAGATGAACCACACATCATCGGAATGATAGAGATATCGATAGTTGCTTTACGAATCGCCTCATGCATTTCTGCTTCGGTGATGGTGTTTGGATCGTCGAAGAATTTCTCCAACAACTTTTCATCGTAATCTGCCACTGCTTCCACCAATTCCTGGCGATATTGCTCCACCTCTTCCTTCATATCCTCTGGGATAGGCACTTCCTTGAAAGTCATGCCCTTATCTTCTTCATTCCAAACTATTCCTTTCATGGTAATCAAATCTACCACACCTTTAAAATTATCTTCTGCACCAATGGGCAACTGTAATGGAACTGCTTTTGCACCCAACATTTCACGAACTTGTTTAACCACGTTCAGGAAGTCGGCACCACTACGATCCATTTTGTTTACAAAACCTATACGGGGTACTTTGTAACGATTGGCCTGGCGCCAAACAGTTTCACTCTGGGGTTCTACACCAGATACGGCGCAAAACAAAGCCAGCAAACCGTCTAACACACGGAGTGAACGCTCTACTTCTACAGTAAAATCCACGTGGCCCGGAGTATCAATGATGTTGAATTTGTATTGTTTGGTTTCAGGTATTTTCTCACCTTGCGCCATCGGGAAATTCCAAAAACAGGTGGTAGCCGCAGAAGTAATGGTAATACCTCTTTCTTGCTCTTGTGCCATCCAGTCCATGGTAGCACCACCATCGTGTACCTCTCCAATTTTGTGGTTTACACCGGTGTAATAAAGAATACGCTCGGTGGTAGTGGTTTTACCCGCATCGATATGCGCGGCAATACCAAAGTTGCGTTGATAACGTAAATCTGCCATTTTTTTTTATTTAAAATTTATATTTGAAAGATTTTTTTGAGGCCAGCTGCATCACTTTTTTCAGCTTTGCTTGCGTCGCACTCTTGTACTTTTTATTTGCTGTTCAGCAGACTTTTCGTGGCTGAACGCAGCTTTACCCTGTAGATGGCACTCATTGACTCTGTTGTACCAGGGTATCGATATGTTGTTTATGATCTCATATAATGCTAAATCGTTGGTCGCCATCCTTTTTTGCCAAAGCATTTAGCGCCGCAAAGGTAATGATTTTACACAAGTTTTCAAAGGAATTTATTTGAAAATATACAGTCTGCTATCATCATTACGCGCATGACTTACATTTTAATACCATAAGTTACCGATGCTAAGACTTTTTGGCGTAATTTACATTCTGAAATTTTAACCTTCAAAATACCTCAAAACTGTATCATACTCTTGAAAAAGCTTTACTTTATTCTTTTACTGATTAGCATCGGCAACCTACGGGGCAGTGCCCAATGGGTCAATGATCCTTCGGTCAACAAAGCTTTTAGTAGCAACACAACACATTCAGAAATCGAGCCCGCATTGGTAAGAGACCTAGCCGGAGGAGCAATTGTAGTAATACAAGACGCAAACACCACAGACCTTTATGCTCAAAAAATAAACGCAAATGGCATCATTGCATGGGGCGATAGTACTAACCTGGTGCTTATCCGAAGCGGTGCCAGTCAGCACATCAAGCATACTGCCATCGCCGATGGTGCCGGTGGGGCTTACGTAGCCTGGATAGATTTCAGAGATGATGTGGATGGAATTCTTGGAGAAGTGTATATGCAGCACGTCAATGCAGCAGGAGCAATCTTATGGACAATCAATGGCATTCGAATTACAGAAACTATCGATCGAGACGAAACAGACGTATTCATGTGCACAGATGGAGGAACCGGCGTTATCGTATCTTGGAATTGGGAAGATTACCTCACCAACAAAACAGTGTCTGCTCAACGTGTTAATACCACAGGAGTAGTTCAATGGGCTGCTAATGGAGT
>Ga0105049_10001303_pt1 | contig 29368 bp, 27 predicted proteins | sample MAT06_FD_78087 | JGI IMG/M metagenome (GOLD analysis project Ga0105049, IMG submission 78087) | Freshwater microbial communities from Lake Fryxell liftoff mats and glacier meltwater in Antarctica - MAT-06 | ecosystem: Environmental > Aquatic > Freshwater > Ice > Liftoff microbial mat | place... | reverse complement strand
TGTCCTTGCTGACGGCGTGTTCGACAGCGCAACGCGACGACACTGCCGTCTACGACCTGGTGATTCTCAACGGTCGGGTGATGGATCCGGAGTCTGGCCTCGACAGCGTACGTGCCCTTGGCATCATCGATGGCAGCGTACGCGCGATGTCGCCACAATCACTGACCGGCCGCGACACGCTGGACGCGCGCGGAATGGTTGTGGCGCCGGGGTTTATCGACCTGCATCAACACGCGCAGGATACGGCCGGCTATCGAGTCGAGGTACTCGACGGCACCACTACGGCGCTGGAACTCGAAGGCGGTACCCTTGATATCGATGCGTGGTATGACCAGCGCGCGGGCACGTCGATCATCAACCACGGCGTGAGCGTCGGACACGACGCCGTTCGCATGCAGGTCATGCACGATTCCGGAACCAGCACGCCTATTGGTGCGGCCAAGTCACGGGCCAGTACTGAGGCGGAGTTGGCACAGATCGTGGCAACTGTCGACCGGGGATTTCGACGTGGTGCGGTCGCGGCAGGCATGCTGATTGAGTTCACGCCCGCCGCGACACCGTGGGAGATTCTTTCGGTCTTCAAGGTCGCGGCCAGCTATGGCGCCGCGGTGCACGTGCACATGCGCGATGTCGATGCACCTTATTACTTCCTGGAGATCGAGGAAGTGATTGCGGCGTCGGCGGCGACCGGCGCATCGGCGCATATCGTGCATATCCAGAGCAGTTTGGGCGAAGACACGCCCAAGGGGTTGGCGCTGATTCGTGGTGCCCGACAGCGCACGCTCGACATCACGACCGAGGTGTATCCCTACACCGCGGCGATGTCTCAAATCGAAGCCGCAGGCTACGACGACTGGCAGTCGTGGTCTGACAAGAAATTCACCCGATTCGAGTGGGCGCAGACCGGCGAGCGACTGACACGCACGTCATTCGCCAAATACCGCGCCATCGGGGGGATGATCGTCTACTACAACAACACCGAAGACATTGTCGCGGCAGCGGTAAGGGACCCGCTCACGATGATTGCCAGCGACGGTATCCTGTCGAATGGGATCGGGCACCCGCGTGTGGCCGGTACCTTTGCACGTGTCCTTGGGAAATATGTGCGCGAACAACACACGCTCACGCTGATGGACGCATTGCGCAAGATGACCATCGAGCCCGCCAAACGGATGGAGCGGCGCGTGTCGGCCATGACACATAAAGGACGACTCAACATCGGCGCGGATGCCGATGTCGTGGTGTTCGACCCACAGACGATTCTTGACCGCGCTACCTACCGTGAACCGACGCTGCCGCCCATCGGGTTACGCGATGTTGTCGTGAACGGCGTGATCGTGGTTCGAAACGGTGCGATGCGTGCGGGCGTTTTTCCCGGACGCGCGATGCGAGGGCCGCTGGTGGCTGAAAAGTGAGCTCGGCCAGCCTTGAGACCGGTGCCGGAATCCCGACACCGGCCTCAAGGTCAGCTACCCCTGGGCCTTCGCCGCCCTGACCGCCGCCGTCAACGCCGGCATCACCTCAAAGACATCGCCCACAATGCCGTAATCGGCGATCTTGAAAATCGGCGCGTCTTTATCCTTGTTGATCGCCACAATCGTCTTGGCCGTGCGCATACCGGCCAGATGCTGAATGGCACCCGATATGCCCACCGCGACATACAAATTGGGGCTCACGTTGCGACCGGTCTGGCCGATCTGATCGGAGTGCGGCCGCCACCCTTCATCGGTTACGGCGCGCGTTGCACCAACGGCCGCATTACCAAATGCATCGGCCAGATCTTCGCACAGCTTGAAGTGTTCGGGCGCTTTGAGGCCGCGACCACCTGCCACGATCACCGGCGCATCGCCCAGGTCGAGCTTGCCGCTGCCACCGGTCCGCAACTCCGTCACCTTCACGCGTGACGACATGGGGTCGGTTGCCGACGACATCGTTTCAACGTGCAGCGGCTTTGGATTGGCGGTGGGCTGGTATGCCGACGGACGCACCGAGACCAACGCCGGCGCCGCGCCCAGTTGCAGCGTGGCGATCACTTTGCCGTTGTTGATCGGATGCTGTGCCACGATGGTACTGCCATCGAGCACGAAACCGGTGGCGTCGGCGATGAGGCCGGCGCCGAGTTTCGCGGCGACACGTGGCGACAAGTCTCGCCCCTGCGCGGTCGCACTGAACAGCGCGTACGCATACGTGCCGCTCTGCAATCGCTGCGCAAGCGTGGCGGCCAATGCCTCAGGATTGTACTGCGTGAAGCCGGCGTGCTCCAGCACCAACACGCTATCAGCGCCATGCTCGGCGAGTGCCGCCGCTTTGTCGGCAACACCAGCGCCACCGGCAATCACCGCGTGCACACCACCACCGCCAGAGAGATCGGCGAGTGCGCGCGCTGCGGTGACCGCTTCGAGGGCAACCTTGCGCAACTCACCCGCGCGCGTTTCGGCGAATACGAGAACGTTGGCCATGGTCAGATCACCTTCGCTTCGGTCTGAAGCAGTCGCACGAGTTCGGGAACGGCATCGGCGTTGGTGCCAAGAATGCGACCGGCGGCGCGCTCCGGTGGAAGCGCCATGGAGCGCACGGTCACGCGAGACTCGCCAAACTGCGCCGGCTTGATGTCGAGCGTTTTTTTCTTGGCGGCCATGATGCCCTTGAGTGACGGCAGCCGCTCTTTGTTCAACCCATCATCGATGGTCAGCAGCGCCGGCAGCGGGAACTCAGCCACTTCGATGGCGCCGTCGAGTGTACGCTCAGCAACACCGCGTCCGTTGGCGATGTCGAGTTTGAACACGTTCGTGACGCACGGCAAATCAAGAAGTTCGGCCACCATCGGGCCCGTCATCTGATTCATCGAGTCGATCGAAATCCGGCCCGTGAGCACGAGATCGTAGCCACCGTCTTTGAGTTCGGCGGCGAGTGCCCGCGCGACTGCCAGCCCATCGGACGGAATGCTGTCGGCTTTGAGCAGCACGCCACGATCAGCACCCATGGCGAGCGCTTTGCGTATGGTTTCTTGCGCCGCGTCGGGGCCGACGGAGATGACCACGACCTCACCGGCGTTGCCGTTCTTTTCCTTGAGCTGCAGCGCCGCCTCGATGGCCCAGAGATCAAAGTCGTTGACGTCGTATTTAAGTCCCGTTTCGTCGAAACGAGAACCGTCGGCGGTGATGGCGAACTTCACTTCCATCACCGGGACGCGCTTGATGCACACGGCGATTTTCACCGCGGTTGCTCCGGCTTGAGAGTCGATAGGATTGGGTGGCCGGCACGACGCCCGCAGGTGTGGCGCACCGGCCCAGAGGGAAGCTAGAGCGGGAAGCGGTAGCGGCGCAATGTGACGGAGGCGTCATGTTTTGCCCCCGCGCCGCAACGCCCTACCCCCCGCTCACTTGAACGCGTTCAGACCGGTGATGGCCTGGCCAAGGATGAGCGAGTGCATGTCGTGCGTGCCCTCGTACGTGTAAACGCTTTCCAGGTTGGCCATGTGGCGCATGGCACTGTATTCGGCCAGAATCCCGTTGCCGCCCAACAGTCGACGGGTTTCGCGCGCGATGTTGGTCGCGATATCCACGTTGTTCCGCTTGGCCAGCGAAACCTGCGTGGGCGTAAAGTTTCCAGCGTCTTTCATGCGCCCCAGGTGCAGCGAGACCAGTTGGCCCTTTACGATCTCGGTCAGCATGTCGGCGAGACGCACCTGCTGGATCTGGAAAGCGCCGATCGGCTTGTCGAACATGACACGTGCCTTGGCGTAGGAGACCGCTTCTTCGAAGCAGCCGAGCGCGGCGCCGAGGACGCCCCACGAAATGCCGTAGCGCGCTTGGGTGAGGCACATGAGCGGGCTTTTGATGCCCTTGCTCAGTGGCAGGATCGCGTCGGCGGGGACGTGCACGTCGACGAGCACCAACTCCGAGGTGTCCGATGCGCGTAACGACAGCTTGCCCTTCTGATCCTTCGCAGTAAAGCCAGGCGTTTTGGTGTCGACGATAAAGCCGCGGATGCTGTTTTCGTCGGCGTTGTCGCCGGTCTTGGCCCAGATGATGGCCACGTCGGCCATGGAGCCATTCGTAATCCACATCTTGGCGCCGTTCAGGATCCAGCTGCCATCGGCCTGCTGCCTGGCACGGGTAATCATGCCCGACGGGTTGGAGCCGAAGTCCGGTTCGGTGAGTCCGAAGCAGCCGATCAGCTCGGCCTTTGCGAGCTTGGGCAGGTAATGATGCTTCTGCTCTTCCGATCCAAAGGCGAAGATCGGATACATGACCAACGCGCCCTGCACCGACGCGAAGGAACGAATGCCTGAGTCGCCGCGCTCGAGCTCTTGCATGATGAGGCCATACGCCACGCTCGACAGACCGGCGCACCCGTACTCCTCGGGCAGGTTGGCGCCCAATACGCCAAGCTCGGCCAGCCCGGGAATGAGTTCCTTTGGAAACCGTCCCTGCACGTAGCACTCGCCCATGATGGGCATGATCTTTTCGTCGACGAAGGCGCGCACCGTGTCGCGAATGGCGCGCTCTTCTTCGGTGAGTGCGGCGTCGATGTTGAACAGGTCCGCCGCATGCGCCTTGCTATCGATCGAGGGCAGCGCGGAGGGGATTGGGGAGAGCGTTTCAATGGCCATGGCGGCGAACCCGTTTCAGGTATTTGGGAGACCTTAGGACTGCGGACCTAACGCTCGGAAATTAGTCCCGGTGCCAGCGGTCCGGCTACGACAGACCGTGGTGGCTTCAGCTCCCTGAGAGACTGGCCGCTTCGACCGGGCGTCACGCCTTCGTTGGCACGTGTCACGAATGTGACGGAAATCGCTGCGCATACCTCGAAGGGGTAATATGATTGGGAGGTACTATTGTGGTCTGGCGCACGTCTTGTGCGCCGACCGTCATCGGGCTCCACGTCTTGAGATTTGTGAGGTCTCCCATGCGTCGTCTAGTGCTTTCTGCGTCCGCCTTTGTGCTCGCCGCCTGCGGTGGTGGCGGCTCTGACCCAACCCCGCCAGTCAACAATGCAGCCATCACGGTTTCGGCCAGCACGGCCACTCTCACGGCTACTCAGGGAACGAGCGCGACGGTCCCGATCACCGTGACGCGATCCGGTGGCGCCGCAGGTGACGTGGTGCTTGCGGCCGAGGGGTTGCCGGCGAACGTCACCGCGTCCTTTGCGCCATCGCCAATCCCTGCCGCTTCGACCACCAGCACCATGACGCTGGTCGTGGGCGCCGGTGCGACGGCGGCCACTTCGACGATCACGGTTCGCGCAACGTTGGCGGGCGCTGCCGCGAAGACGACCACGGTGCAGCTCACCGTCTCCTCGGCTGTCATAGGGAGCTTCGGGCTCACCGCGACGGCAGCGTCGGCGGTGCAAGGCGCCACGGGTAACAGCACCGTGACGATTACGCGCGCAGGTGGCTTTGCTGGCGCCGTGGCGCTGGCAACGGGGACGCTGCCGGCGAACGTGACCGCGTCGTTCAATCCGGCGTCGGCGACGGGCGCGACCAGTACGCTGACGTTCACGGCAGGGGCGACCGCGGTGCCGGGCACCTACACCGTGGCCGTCAACGGCACGGGCACCAGCGTTGCCAACCAAACCACGAATGTCGCGCTGACGGTCACCGCGTCCGGCGGTGGCGGCGGTGGAAGCTTTGCGTGGCAGTTCTGCGACGCGACGCGCATACCCGTGTGGTTTGCCGTCCGTGATGGGACGAGCGGTGCGTGGGCACGCGTCACGGCGGGAGCGAACAACACGTTTGCCTTCACGGTGAACCAAAGCGTGGGATCAGTGGCGTACACCACCGTGAGCAGCGGCAATTCGACGGTGCAGGTGTATCAGGGCACGCGTGCGGAGTTGCAGTTCCTCTCGACCGATGAATGCGCCACCAATCCGGTGGCAGGCAAGACGCTGAACGGATCAGTGACAGGGCTTGCGGCGATCGATCAGGCAACGATCACCCACGGTGGCGCGAGCGGAACGGCAAGCTTCGCCTTGCCGACGTACACACTGAACAACGTGTATTCGGGCCCGCAGGATCTGCTCGCCAATCGCTTCACCGTGGCCGGTTCGACCGTCAGCCGCATCTTTCTGCAGCGCGGTCTGAACGTGGCAAACGGCGGGACGTTGCCGGTGGTTGATTTTAATGGTGCGAACTCGTTCGCCCCCGCGTCGGCGGCTATTACGGTCGCCAACAGCGGCAGTGACGGGTTCTTCCTGATCCCGTCGTTTACTACCGCCAATGGCGCGTCGCTGGACCTGTTCAACGACTTTACTGCAACCGGCGCGACGCGGACCATCTTCGGTGTTCCGACCGCCAATCTCATCGCCGGCGATCTGCATGAGGCGTTCGTCTTTGCGAGCGCAACCAACAACATTGACAGCCGCCTGGTCTTCTCGTACTTCCGCGCGCTCACCGCGCGGACGATTACGCTGGGCGCCACGCTCAACGTGCCGACGCTGACCTCAAGCACCGCGAGCGGGCTCGCGCGACCGCGTGCGCGCGGAACGATTCAAGCCGACTACGGTGATTTGTTCGACGCCACGTTCTCGCAAAACAACTCGGCGAAGACGGTATCCGTCACGGCGAGCCGTGGCTATTTGGGAACGGTGCCCGAGTACGAACTCGAAACGCCGGACTTCGCGAGCATTGCCGGGTTTAACCCCGCATGGGGATTGGTCCCTGGCGCGTCCACGAGCGCGTCGATTTCGAGCACTGGTGGGAATTCCAGCTTTATCACCCAGCCGGTCGACGGGACGATTCAGCGCGCGGCGTTGCGCACTACGACCTTTACTCCGTAGACGGTCGTTTCGTAAACAGTCGTTGCCGCCAAACAGGAACGCCGCCGGGATCTCTCCGGCGGCGTTGCTGTTTGGTGGTCCGAACTGGCGATCGAAATGATTACGACCCCACCGCGCGACGCCGCCGATGCTCCAGCGGCAGGACATCGCGGCGCGCGGCCGGCGTGATGCCCACTTCCCTGGCCTTTTTGCGGAAGCCCGCACCATGGTCGAGCGTTGCACCACTTTCATGCTGCCACTGGTGCACCATCTCGTGCAGCAGGGTGTGCATCGCTTCACGCCATCCGTGCTTCACGACATGCTTGCGCGACATCACGATCTCGGCGGTGACCTGCTTCGACCCTGGGTCATAGTGGCCCAGTCGGGTGGCCATGCGACCGGAGAGGCGTATGGGCAGGTCTTTCAGCGCGCCGGAAAAGTGCTGCGCGTTGAGTTGTTTATGCGCATCGGCAAGTTGGGCAATGAGTGCGAAATCACCGGGGCGCGCCGTTTCGACGCGGCGCGGTGCGGGCGGGCGATCGATCTCGAAGGCGAGGATCTGATCGCGGGCCGCCACGCGCGCGGCCTTGGTGCGGGCATTGGCAAACTCCACGATGGCGTGCAACACCCGCTCGGGCGCGTCGGCATAGCCTTCGTTCACCCGCAGGGTGCGACCGATCAGCGATACCATGACGGTGCGCGTTCGCATGAGCACCAGCCCGTCGACGCCCCGTAGCCCCATCTCTGCCAAGCGCGAAAAGAGCACCGCGGTCCGCGCCCGCGTGGCGGAGCGACCGCGCGAAGGGCGATCACGAACATCGGCTGGCGGCGCACTGACGGCGGCGGCCACCACGCCGGCCGCGACGGCTGCCGCGTCAACACGGACACTCGGCACCACCGACGACGGCTCTGTTACCGAGCTGTCGGCGAAGTCAAAACCGAGCTGATCGAGGACCGTGGCGCGCATGCGAAGAAGAATGCGTCGGAGGCGGGCGATGAACAAGCGTGTGCTCACGTTGGCCACGCCTTGTTGTACGTCAGCGCCATGGCATCCATGCCGATCGCGACGGCACAGTGCACAACGGCCCCGCCGCCGATACTCCGCGTGCGCAGGGCGAGCCAGCCCAATACGTAGCCAGCGATGATCGAGCCGAGCGCTTCGGGAAACGGCTTGTGGGCGTGGATCAGGCAATAGGGCAGCACGCTGACGCCGATACTGAGCAGACCCAGTCGCGACTCCAATCCGAACTGCAGCACACCGCGAAAGAAGAATTCCGTGCTGAAGAGAATGCAGGCGTAGCAGCCCCAGTAGGCCAGCAGCAACGCGGTGGTCCATTGACCGGAGGCTGGTCGCAACAGCGGGTAGGTGGCAAGAAAATCCGGGCGGCGACTGGCAATGAAGAGCGCCGGTAGCATGACGGCGATGAGTGCGCCATACAATGCCAATCCGCGCACATCTCGCGGTGGCGCGACGGAGAACGGCAGTGGACCGTCACGCCGCATAATCAGTGCGGGCACCACGACCCACACCACGAACAGCCCGACGGCCCACCAGACGAACGTATTGAGACTGCCCTGCCAGTCTGGAAACCAGACGCGTGAGCGCATGGGGATGAGCACAAACTCGGCGACGATCACCGCGACCGCGCACCACCCGAGCAGGAGCTGTAGCGTGCGTTCGCTGTAGGCTCGCGGTGCCGTCACGTGCCGCTCATGCAAGGATCATGTGGGGATCACGTGCGGAGCCGTGCGGATCACGTGCGGACCGGCGCGGACCACATGAACCATGGCACGAAGCGCCTCAAGTTGATCACCAACCACCGAGTGCCCCACCCCGGGATACACACGCAAATCGACGATTGCACCACGCGCCGTACAGTGCTCGGCGGCGGCCTCTACGCGCGCCACAGGGATATGCTCGTCGGCGTCGCCGCAGGCGAGCAACACTGGAGTTTTACAAAGATCTCCATCGGCGAGGCGCACGTCGTGCTCGTCGCCCAGCATCGCGCCCGCCAGCGCCGCAACGCCACCGTATCGACGCGCATGACGCAACGCATACTCGATCGACAAGCAGGCCCCCTGTGAAAAGCCCACCAGGAGAACGCGCTCGGGATCAACACCGGCCGCGACGGCGGCCTGCACCGCCCGATCGATGGCGTCGATGGCCGACGACAGGTGCGGCTCGTTGTGTGCAAACGGCGAGAGGAATCGATGCGGGTACCAGGAGTTGCCCGCTGCGCGCGGCGCGATCCACGCCGCATCGACGGCGCCGGCGGCACGGGCGATCGGCATCATCCCTTCTGCAGATCCGCCGCGTCCATGCACCAAGACCAACGCGAGGGGTGCGTGCTCCAACGGCGCGCCGCCCAGCAGCAGTGGTTCGTTGGCGTGCGGTCCGCTCACGGGGTTCCTGAGGTTGAGGCATTGGGGTGGCCGTGCGATCGCAGTGCCGCAGACCGCGTTGCTAAGTTACACCGCCGTAGCTCCCGCATACACGGTTCCTACGGTCCCTGATAACCGTCGCGCATGTTCGGCCCCGCTTGTCCCCCGACTTGGCCACTCCTCATAGGCGGCCGCACCTGTTAGCCTTGGCCTGATGACCACACTGACGCCGCTCTCCCCGCCATCTGCGACACCACTCCCACCCGGGCTGGCCGACAGCTTCGATGTGGTGCGACTTCTGGGTGTCGGCGGCATGGGCGCGGTGTGGCTGGTGCGCGACCGCTTTCTCGATCGTCTGGTCGCCCTCAAGGTGTTGCTTGATGAGCAGGGCTCGCCGGAGAACCGCGAACGCTTCCTGCGTGAAGCGCGTACCAGCGCGCGGCTGGAGCATCCGCATATCATCGACGTGTATCGCGCTGACGAGACGCAAGGCGTGGTGTGGTTTACGATGCGCTTCGTCGATGGGGAGTCGCTGGGCGCACGTATTCGCGATCGCGGTCCGATGCCGGTTGGTGAAGCGGTGCGCGTCCTGCGTGAAGTGGCGTGGGGGCTCGCCTATGCACACGCGCGCGGCGTCGTGCATCGCGACATCAAGCCGGACAACATTCTGCTGGATCGTGATTCGGGCCGAGCGGTGGTGACCGACTTCGGCATTGCCCGCGATGACAAGCAGAGTGTGAGTACACTGACCGTGGAGGGACATGTCTTGGGGTCGGTGCATTTCATGAGCCCGGAGCAGGCCTCTGACGAAGCGCTTGACGGGCGCAGCGACATCTATGCGCTGGGCTGTGTGGCCTATCTGATGCTGAGCGGGGTCGTGCCCTTCGACGGCACCGCTCAAGGCATTCTGGTTGCACACGTCACCAAGGCGGCACCGCCGTTGCGGTCGATCGCAAAACAGCTGCCGCCAAGCCTGTGTACCGTCATTGAAAAGTGCTTGCACAAAGATCGCGACCAGCGCTTCGCGACCGCCGACGCCCTCTCCACAGCGCTGGAAGTGGCCTTGCGCGATGTCGAGGCACAGGAACGGGCTGCGGCAGACGCGGCACCGGGCGCGGTGATGTCAGAGTCTGAAGCGGTGGCCATCTGGCAGCGTGCCGCCCAGCTCCAGGCTGAAGCGGCGCATCGAATGGAACGTGCGCCCGCGTTGCAGCGTGCCAATACCCAGGGAGTCGCCCCCGACCACGATAGTGGATTTCGCCTGCGCGACGTGGAAGCGGCGGCCGTTGAAGCGGGCATCTCCAAGCAGTATGTCGCGTTGGCACTGGCCGAGCGAAAGGGCCAGGGCAGTGCAGCGGCGCCGGTAGTGATTGGCGATCGCATGGAGCGGCAGTTCAGCACGCTCCTGGGCACCACCGATCGCGCGATCAGTGTGTCGCGAGTGATACCGGCGTCAGCCAAATCCACGCTGTCGGCGATCGGCGCTGTGTTCACCACGGATCCGTATCGACTGTCACTGCACGACACCGTCAACGGCCATCCGCTTGATGGAGGCATCCTGCGCTTCACGGCTCCGCGCATGACCAGCATGACCCCAATGACAAACCAAAAGAAGCTGATCTATCGCCTGGAGCAGATTGAGCTGTTTGACCTGAACATCACCCTGCATTCGCGCGGCACCACCCAGCAGCCGGCGTGCGAAGTCATCATCACCGGTGATTTGCGGAAGGGGCTGCGTCGCAACCTGCGGGTCGACTGGGGATTTATCGGAACCGGCGGCGCGATCGCTGGCGTTGGCGGGGCGATGGCCTTGTCGGCGACGATGGGATCTCTCGCGTTGGCCGCACTTCCCGCGACCGGACTCGCTGCCATTGCGGCCGGCGGCACGATGGTGTGGTATCGGTGGTTGTTCCGACAGGCGCTGCAGAAAGCCAAAGAAGAACTGGCCACGCTGCTCGCCGACGTGGAACGACACCTCACCACGAAGAACGTGTTCAGCTTTCCCGAGGCAGAGTAGCGGTCATCGCGCCAGGCATAAACTCCTGGCCATCGTACGTCCACGCGGTCGCCTGCACGTGTGTGTCGGTGGCTTCGATCACGTTGAGCGCGCTTGGCCGATGTCCGCGCATACGTGACGAAAGCGTGTTGGCGGCGCTCACCAAAAACCGCCCCGATGTGCGCGTGACCACCTCGATGCGCTCCTCGTGATCGTGCCCCGTGCACACCACATGCGGGCGCGTAGCGGCGATCGCGTCGAGTGCGTGCTGCGGACGCTTGAGCCCCCATCGGTTGGAGAGTTTGCCGCGCACGACATTGTGATGCAGCACCAACACGCGAAGATCGTCAGGCGCGCTCTCGGCGAGGCGATGCTGTGCGCTGGCGAACTGCTGGTCGGTGAGCCCTCCCTTCACGCGCCAATCGCGCGGATACCACGTGACCGTCTGGGGCAACATGCCGGCCGACGAGTTCAGGCCAACGATCGAGAGCCCGGGAAGCCGCAGGGTGGGCTCGAGATCATCAGTGATGATGCGACGATAGTGATCGTGGAGTTGCCCGGGATTGCCAAGCCCGAAGGGCGCCTGCCACCAAGCGGTATCGTGATTGCCAGGGACCACCAGGATTGGCGCGACGGCGCGGAAACGGAGCAAAATGTCGCGCGCTTGCTCAAACTCGTGCACGCGCGCGCGCTGCGAAAAATCACCGGAGACCACGATTGCGGTCCACGCCGACGATCTCGCGACGCGTTCAGCAGCGGCTACATGCTCAGCAACGAACGGATGTCCGCAATGAATGTCCGAGAGGTGCAGCACGCGTGTCGCGCGCGGCGACGCACCGCTCATCCGAGTCGCGCGATCACGGCGTTGGTAAAGTCGTCGGTTGACGCGGTGCCGCCCAGATCACGCGTCAGCACCTTCCCCTCTTTCAAGGTGCCTTCAAAGGCGTCGCGAATGCTCGTTGCGCGCGCACCGTCGCCCATATGATCCAGCATCATGCACGCCGCCAGCACCAGTGCGCCGGGATTGGCGATATTCTTGCCGGCGATATCGGGCGCCGTCCCGTGCACCGCTTCGAAGATAGCTGCGCTTGTTCCGATGTTGGCGCCGGGTGCTAACCCAAGCCCGCCAACCAGACCGGAGATTTCGTCGGAGAGAATGTCGCCGAACAGATTGGTGGTGACCACGACATCAAACACTTCGGGGCGCATGACGAGATGCATGGCCATGGCGTCGATAATGCGTTCTTCGAACTGCACGCGCCCTTCGTACTCGCGGGCGACCATCCGTCCTACGTCAAGGAACAACCCCTGCGAGAATTTCAGGATGTTGGCCTTGTGGACGAGGGTTACTTTTTGCCGGTTGTGCTTGAGGGCGTATTCGAACGCGTAGCGCACAATGCGCTCGGAGCCCAGCCGCGTAATGATCGCCACCGATTCGGCGGCCGCCTTGGGATCATCGCCGATCTTGATGTAGTGCTCAACACCGATATAGAGCCCCTCGGTATTCTCGCGCACGAGCACGATGTCGATATCGTTGAAGCGCCCCGGGACGATCGTGCGTGCCGGACGCACGTTCGCATACAGATCGAACGTTTTGCGCAGTGCCACGTTGATAGAGCGGAATCCTTCGCCGACCGGTGTCTCGAGCGGACCTTTCAGCGCGATGCGGGTGCGCTTGATGGAGTCGAGCGTGGCGTCGGGAATCGGATCGTTCCAGCGGGCGATGCCGGCCATTCCGGCCACGTGGCGGTCCCACTCGATGTCGGCGCCAGCGGCGGCCAGGATGCGAACGGTGGCGTCGGCGATGCTCGGGCCGATGCCGTCGCCGGGGATGAGGGTCACAGGTGTGGACATGATGCAAGATCGCAGGGGGAGGTCGCTGGGTGAAGCCTGCCTGGCAGGCGTGACCGCACTTTCCTTGGTCGTGACCGTGGCAGACATTGACAGCACTTGATCCAGAGCGCATACCCGTAGTCGCAGCGTTTCGCCGCTTTTCGGAAGTCCTCCCGCCCGCCTTCCTTTCTTTTTCCCCTCTGCCGTGTCCCAGCTCTTCCGGCTTCTTCCTTGGCTCGCCACCGCCCTTTTGGGGTCTGGCGCACTCGCAATGGTCGCGTTATCGAGCGGCGAGAAGGTCAACGCCGCGTGGTTACTCACGGCGGCCGTCTGCACCTACCTCATCGCGTACCGGTTCTACAGCAAGATCATCGCGTCAAAGGTCTTCGCCCTTGATGTGACACGGGCCACACCGGCCGAACGGCTCGAAGACGGGCGCGACTATGTGCCCACCAACAAGTGGGTGGTGTTCGGACATCACTTTGCCGCCATTGCCGGCCCTGGCCCGCTGGTCGGCCCAACATTGGCGGCGCAGTTCGGTTTCCTGCCCGGTGCCTTGTGGATTCTGGTTGGCGTGGTGATCGGTGGCGCTGTGCAGGATTTTGTGATCCTCGCGGCGTCGATTCGCCGGAACGGAAAGTCGCTCGGCCAAATGGCGAAAGAGGAGATTGGTCCGGTGGCCGGCGGGGTGGCACTGATCGCTGTGCTGGGCATCATGATCATTCTGATTTCGGTGTTGGCGCTGATCGTGGTGAATGCGTTGCGTGACAGCGCGTGGGGTGTGGTGACGATTGGTCTTACCATTCCGATTGCGCTGTTCATGGGTGCTTATCTGCGGTGGGTGCGCGTGGGCAAGGTGTTGGAGGCCACGGCGATTGGTCTCGTGATGTTGCTGGCCGCGCTCTATATCGGACGCTGGGCAGCCGAGTCACCGCAGTGGGGGCCGATGTTTACGCTGAGCGGCCCAACGCTGTCGCTGCTGATCATGGGCTATGGGTTTGCGGCGTCGGTGCTGCCGGTCTGGTTGTTGTTGGCGCCTCGCGATTACCTCTCTGCGTTCGTGAAAATCGGTGTCGTCGCGGCGCTCGGCATTGGCATCCTGATCGCGTTACCACCACTCGAGATGCCGCGTGTGACGCAGTTCGTCGATGGCTCGGGTCCTGTTTTCGCGGGCAAGCTGTTTCCGTTTGTCTTCGTCACGATTGCGTGCGGTGCGATTTCCGGATTTCACGCTCTGATTTCGTCAGGCACCACGCCGAAGATTTTGCGTCGTGAAACAGATGCCCGTTTTGTGGGCTACGGCGCGATGCTGATCGAGTCGCTGGTGGCGATCATGGCGTTGATCGCCGCGTGCGCCCTCAACCCCGGGGTGTACTTCGCGATCAACGCGCCAGCGGCCGCCATCGGCACAACGGTGCTGAGTGCGTCGCAGGCGATCGCCAATTGGGGCTTTGTGGTGACGCCCGAAGAACTCAGCGCGTTGGCGGCGTCGGTTGGGGAATCGTCGCTGTTGTCTCGCACCGGTGGCGCACCAAGCCTCGCGGTCGGTATGGCGCACTTGTTCTCTCGCGTCCTTGGCGGCGAGAGTGCACTCGCCCTGTGGTATCACTTTGCGATCATGTTTGAAGCGCTCTTCATTCTCACGACGCTCGACGCCGGCACGCGCGTTGGGCGCTTCATGCTGCAAGATCTGCTGGGCAACGTGATCAAGCCGCTGGGTCGCACGTCGTGGTATCCCGGCGTGATCTTCACGAGCGCGTTGTTCGTGTCGATGTGGGGCTACTTCTTGTACCAGGGCGTGACCGATCCACTTGGCGGGATCAACTCGTTGTGGCCGCTCTTTGGCATCTCCAATCAGTTGCTGGCCACGATCGCACTCTGCGTTGGCACGACGGTGTTCATCAAGATGGGCAAGGCGCGATACGCCTGGATCACGTTAGTGCCGATGAGCTGGCTGGTCATCGTGACGATGACCGCTGGACTCACGAAGATCTTCTCGCCCGAGGCCAAGCTCGGCTTCCTGGCACACGCCCGGGTAATTGAAGGTCAGATCGCGAGCGGCACGTTACCGGCATCGATCAAATCCCTCGAAGCAGCGCAGCGGATGATCTTCAACGATCGTCTCGACGCCGGGGTGGCCGCGTTCTTCCTGATTTCGGTGATCATCATTCTCGCCGACTCGATTCGCACATGGGTATCGGTGCTGAGCAGCAAGACGGCGCCTATTTCTTCCGAGGCCCCGTACGTGAAGACGGCACTCGTGGGGTAGTGGCCTGACGCGTGAGCGGGTTGCTGGGGGGCGCATCGTCATCATTGTCGATCGCCCCCCAGTCGCGTTTGGTGACGCCGCGCTTGGTGCCGGCGGGGAGATCGGCACGTCCGTCGGCCCGTTTTGCGGGGGATGCTTGTTTGGAGGACGAATTGGTGCGTCCCTTGCCGGCTTTTCCGCCCTTCATGGTGCGCCTCGGCGACATTCGTGAACCGTACGGGGCCTTCGTGTTGAGGCCCGACGACGAAGTATGGCGCCCTGCCTCGCGAAATGGACGCCGACAGCGCACTTTTGTAGTATGCCGCCTGCTCCGCTCGCCGCTGCGCCCAGACCCGCTTCACTCCGCTCCCGACTGCAGCGCGTCGTTGCGGTGGTACGGCGCGTCATTGGTGTGCCCGACTACGACGAGTATCTGGCGCATATGCAGCGCCAGTTTCCCGATTGCACGCCGATGGACGAGCGCACGTTTGAGCGGGAACGTATGGCGGCCAGGTACCGTATGCCCGGGTCGCGCTGCTGCTAAGTTCGCGCGGCGTTGGGGGCCGAGGGGCGTACCCCAAGCATCAGGACGAGAAGTGCCGAGGCAACAACGGCGAGCCCGGCACCCATGAGGAAGGCCGATGGCGCGCCCCAGCGGTCCCACACGATGCCAAATGCCAATGACGCGGGGAGCGCCGCCACGCCGATCGTCGCGTGATACCACCCAAAGGCGCGGCCGCGAATGGCAGCCGGGACGAGGTCAGCGACGAGCGCTTTTTCTGTGCCTTCGGTGAGGCCGAATACGATGCCATAGACCGCGAAGAGCGCCCACGCATGCCATGTGGCTGATGCGAACGCAAAGCCCGCATACACGAGCGCGTAGAGCACCCAGCCGCCGAGCATGAGTGGTGTGCGACCAATGCGATCGGAGAGCGTTCCGCCAGGCGTGCTGGAGGCACTCTTGACCAGATGGAGCGCGACCCAGAGCAGCGGGATCAGGGCCATCGACACGCCCAGTTGATTCGCGCGCAGGATCAGGAAGGCATCTGTGGAGTTGCCCAACGTGAACAGCGCGATCGGAATCATGACGCGCACGAACGACGATGGGAGCGGTGCGGTTGACGCGACCGGCGACGCTGCTGCGAGTGGTGCGACGGCTACGTATGCGGTCGTTGGCGCGGTTGCTGGTGCTGCGGACGCGGCCGACGTCTCGAACGCAGATTCGCGCACCCACACGATCGCGACGAGAACGGCCAAGGCACCAGGAATCGCGGCGACCCAAAAAACCTGACGCAGGGGCATCGCCAGCCAGCCCAGGCAGGCCATCGCAATCAGTGGGCCCACCACGGCGCCGGCATGGTCGGCTGAGCGATGGAATCCGAACGCACGACCACGATGTTCGGGTGGTGTCGACGCCGCCAACAGCGCGTCGCGCGGCGCACCGCGAATGCCTTTGCCGACCCGATCGGTGAAGCGAATAGCGAGGACTTGCGTGCTGGTTTGCGCGATGGCGACGAGCGGCCGCGCGAGCGACGCCAAGGCATAGCCAACGACGATCAGTGGCTTCCGCGATCGCGCGCGATCCGACCACCACCCGCTGGCCAATTTGAGCAGCGAGGCAATGGCCTCTGCGCCGCCCTCTATCAGTCCGACGGTTTTGGCGGACGCGCCGAGCGTGCCGGTGAGAAACAGCGGGAGGAGTGGCGCGATGATCTCACTCGAGGCATCGGTGAGAAAACTGACCGCGGAGAGCGCCCACACGTTTCCCGATGGGCGCCACCGTGTGTGCTCGACCGAGGGTTTCTCCATGTTCGAACCTTGAGGCTGGTGTAATGCCACGTCAATGCTTGCGCTAACCCCTGCGCGCTCGACTTTCGCTGAACTTCGATGTGGCCGTTGAAGATTCGACGCCCGGAGGCCCCAGCGCTTGCACGCGTCGCGGGGCGCAGGTCGCGGAAAACCGGGACGGGCAGTACACTCAACTCCTCGACGCATACATAACAACGCATCAATCTCCCTCCGGAATCCGTCTTGTGCTCCTGTACCACGGTCATGCTGCCTGCGCCTGTTGAGTTTGGCGACGGTCAACCAATCCGCAGCCGGTGACGCGCGTTATCGCGGTGATCGGCTGGGTGTGTCTCGCACTCGACGCGGCGCTTGTGTTCGCGCTCATCGTAGTGCGCGACGCCGGCAGCGATGCCGCAGGACGAGGCGTAGGGCGCGGTTGGGGGTTGGTGTTGCTTCCCGTATTGCTGATCGCCGCTGGCCTATTGTACTGGGGTACGAAATCCGGATCGAAGCTGGGCACGATAGGCGGAACGATCATCGTGGCATTGCCCTTTCTGTTTCTGGCGCAGAGCAGGCTCGCGCAGATGCGCGAGACATCACGGTACCTCGCACAGGAAGCACAACACGGTCGATTTGACGACGCGTGGCTGAATGGCCTGGCGCAGGCCGTTGATGCGGGTGACACCACCGCCCTCAAGACGCTGCTCGCGTCGTACACGGCCTCTGCAACGGCGCCGGACTACACGCAGCGTGATGCGTCGGGCGAAACGTTGCTGGGTTTCGCGGTGACGCGCGCGCTGGATTACTCGGGCACCGACGACAAGGTCTCTGCACTTCGCGTGCTGTTACAACACGGCGTTCCGTATGCGGCCGATGCGCAGACGGTGGGAATGGATTGGAGCTTTACCGCGCTGGTGGATAGTCGAGACAAGGGCGCTGCCGTCGCCGCCATCGCACTGGACGCGGGTGCCGATCCACATCAGAAGGCGCGGTACGATAAGTACCCGATCATTCTGAGTTACGAGGTGCCGCTCCCCCAACTGCGCCTGCTCGTGCAACACGGTGCCGATGTGCAGGCCAAGAACGAGCGCGGCGAGTCAACGCTGATGAATGCGATCAGCTTCAAGAAATTTTCCGAAGCATTGTTTTTTCTGGAGCAGGGTGTCGATCCAGACTACGCCACCAGCGACGGACGCACGGCCCGCACCGAACTCAAGCGCGTCGAGGACGAATACGCGGCATCGCAGCGTCCGATGGAGCCGGGGCATGACGCGTTCGTGGCGGCTTTGGCGGCGCACCGTAGGCCGGCAAAGCCCTGATCCGCGAGAACCGCACAAAAGACCGGGCGTGGTTGGCCGCAGGGCGGCGATGTTCAAGGCGATCAGCGAGACGGCCGCGATCTCGCCCGCGTTCTCCACCGCTGAGCCGCCGACTACCCCGCCGCGATCACCTCAAACGCCGGCACACTTGGCTGCGTTTGAAAAATCTGCATTCGGTGCGCGACTTGCGGAAACTGCTTCACATACCGCTCACGCAAGCGCGCCATAAACGAATCCGCGTCGTTGGCGGGAATCATGGCCCAGACGCTGCCGCCAAAGCCGGCACCGAACGCGCTGGCGGCCACGGCGCCCAGCTCGCGGGCCATGATGACCAGGCGCATCGTTTCGGCGATCTGGTTTTCGAGGGCGACTTCTGCACCGCGCTGCGAGGCGACAACCACTTCGGCAAACGTCTTCCAATCGCGTTGCGCGATGGCCTCCGCCGCGGCAGGCACGCGGTGCCATGTTTCGGCATGGAACTGATCCAGTCGCAAGGTGAGTTGCGTAGCAGAAAACTCGTCGGTGGCCGCTTCGATGGCGACGCGGGTGAGCGCGGACGGCACGCCCTGCGTGGGCTCACCACCGGCCGCTTCACGGAAGGCATCAGCGAGCGTACCGGCCGTACCGCCCTGTGCGTTCCATGCATGCACCAGATGGTGCGCGGTGCGCGCGACGCGATTGAAGCGATTTTTCGCGGCACCGGTTTTTGCGGCGACCACACCGCTCACGGCAATCACAAAGGTATGATCGGCAGGCCACGCGACCGAGCGTTCGTGACGCACCGGCGCCCATCCGAATACGTTGAGTTGCCCCGGCGCGCTGCAAAGAATGGCGGTTTGGTCCTGCGCACCCCCCAACGTGCCGACGCCGCGATCACCGGCAAGCGCACCAAAGTCCAACCCGTTCTCCATCGCACCGATGTACCCGGCAAGCTTGGTGCGTGGCACAAGCGATGCGTTCCAACGCGGGTCGGCGTGCAAATCGCTGATCGCTGAGAGCGCGAGCGTGAGTCCGACCACGAGCGCGCTCGAACTTGACACGCCAGCCGCGGGCGGCAGGTTGCTGGCCAACGCGATGTCCGCACCAACGAGCGCGTTGTCGAAATTCTTTTGCAACCGACGCACCACGGTTCGCGGATAGACAGACCACGGGAGCGGCGCCTGCGTGGATGGATACATCGACTCGTCCAGCGGAACCACCAGACCCTCACGCCGTCGTGCATCGCGCAGGATAATCCTGCGATCGTCTCGTGGTGCAACCACGATCACGATGCCGCGCTCCACGGCACAGAGCAGTGAACGTCCGCCGGCGTAGTCAACATGCTTGCCCAGCACTTCAATGCGTCCAGGGGCGATCCACGTGCGTCGCCCTTCCGTTGCCGCGCCGGCCTCATCGAGCGCACGGTGGGCATCGCGCTGGAGCTTGAGAAACCGATCGATCACAGATTGTGCGTATCCCACACCGTCCAGTGGCGCCTGCACAAGCGACTGACCGAGGGGATCATCCAGCGACGAGAACGCCGACTCGCTCATGGCTCACTCATGACGCACACAGAGTGCACACAGAGTGCACACAGAGCGCGCACCGAGCGCGCACAGAGCGCACACATACAGCGCTCATGGCGTGGGTGTCAGCAGCGCGAGACGCGCGGAGACAGCGCCGATATCCCCACGCTGCGACAAGTCCAGCACAGGCAATGCCAACGTGATCGCCCGAACATCAGCACCTTCGTGCAGGGCCAGCGCGACCGCCTCCGGCAACTCAAACTCACCGCGCGCCGACCGCGGCACACGACGACACGCATCAACGAGTGCCGGTGAGATCGCCCAGCAGTTCATGCCCACCCACCGCGCGTCGGGCGAGCTCGGATCGAGTGACGCGCCGGGCTTTTCGACGATGCCCAGCAAATGTCCGTCGGCCGAGACGCGCAGCACGGCGAATGCGCGCACGCGTTCCGGCTCGATGTTTCCCTCGCGGCTGAGCGCGTCGCGATCAAAGGCGATCGTGGCCGCAGTGTCTGATTGGGCGAGCTGCGCGAGCGCGGCCTGTGGATAGAAGTTGTCGGCGTTGAGCACGAGAAACAGGCGCTCGCCAATGATGTCGGCAGCCGCAATCACGGCGTTGGCCGTTCCCAACGGCTCCTGTTGCAGCGCAAAGCGCATGCGCACGCGTGTGGGCGGCGCGGTGGTGCGGTAGTACGTGCGCACGCTGTCGTGCTCCGGTCCCAATACCAACACGACGTCGCTGATACCGGCGTCGGCCAGCTCGGAGATCACGTAATCGAGAAACGGCCGCGACGATCCGTTCGCGGTGACGCCGTTTGCTGTCGGGTCGGCCGCCGCAGCGATCGGCATCATCCCCTTCACGCCACTATCCGCCGCCGTGGCCTGCGCATCGGTGAGCGGCGCCGAGGCGTCGTCGCGTCGCATGCGCGACCCCAGCCCACGGGCCAGAATCGCCGCGGTGCGTATCATCGAGCAGACCTAGGCGCCTTGCACGGGCGCGTTCTTCCACGCGCCGCGCGTGAAGTCGGGGAACTTGATCGGCGCACTGCCCTTCCGCATCGATTCTTCACTGAGCGGGAATGGCACGCTCCACGCCGTCGCGTCGTACACATCGAAGTCGGGGGCCAGCCCCTCGCGCAGACACTGCACCAGGCGATAGGCCATGACGAAGTCCATGCCGCCGTGGCCACCATTTTTGAGCGCCAGATCACCGACCGCGGTCCAGAGCGGGTGCTCGTACTTCTTTTTGAGATCGGCCAGCGCCGTCCACCGCTCACCACCCGGCGTGCCGTCGATGTAGACACGCGGCGGGTAGTCGTTGAAGATCGCCTTCGATCCCTGCAGGTTGTTCAGGCGCGAATAGGGACGCGCGTTCACCACGTCATGCTGCAGCAGAATGGTGCGCCCTTTAGCCGTCTTGATCAGCGACGAATTCATGTCGCCCGCCACATACGTCTCTTTCCATTTGGGGCTGTCCTTCGGCACCTTCTCGTCACGCCACTCGCTGAGTCCCGCTTCCATCGACGACATGGACACCATGTACTCGAAGCGATCGCCGCGATGCACACCCATGTACTGCGCCACGGGACCGAGTCCATGCGTGGGATAGAAGTTGGCGTTGCGCATGGTATGCGGCAGCCGACGCCACAGCCCCTCATCGCGATCTTCAAAGAGAATTTCCCGAAGGTCGTGCAGATACGCCGCCTCGCCATGCAGCAGCGTGCCGAAGACGCCTTGGCGGACCATCTGCAGCACGCTCAGTTCACTGTTGCCGTAGCAGCAGTTCTCCATCATCAGGCAATGGCGACGCGTTTTTTCCGACGTCTCCACCAACTCCCAACAATCGTCGGTATTGGTCGCGATAGGCACTTCGCTGCCCACGTGCTTGCCGGCGCGCATCGCGGCGAGCGACACGGGCGTATGCCACGGCCAGGGCGTGGCGGTGTAGACGAAGTCGATATCGTTGCGCTGCACCAGCTGCTCGAAATCCTTCTCGCCATTGAAAAACAGCGCCGGTTCTGCCTGGCCCGCCTTGGTCACCATCGCTGCGGCTCGGCGGACCTTATCCTCGACCACGTCGCAGAGGGCCGTGACCTTGACCCCCTCGATCGCGAGGAACTCGCCAAGCATAGACCGCCCCCGCAGCCCGGTGCCAACGATGGCGATGCGCACCGTGTCGTGCTTTTCGAACGGGACGCCCAGCATCCGATCCGCCTTGGCTATGCCCGGATGCGCGAGGTCTACGCGCCAATCGTCGGTGGCCGCAAGCAGCCGGGCCGGTGTTCCGGCCATCGCGGTCGCCGCGAGGGCGGCGGCCGTCCCAGTGAGCAGGTCTCGGCGCGAAAGCTTGTCGGTCATACGAAAGGGGTTACGGGTCGCTACGAACCTCGGAATGGTCACCCACGTTCAGCGCGCCCTTTACACCGTGCACCGTGACGTGGTCGCCAAGAAACGTGTTGTGCAGCGCCGCGTCAAGGATATTTGCATGATCACCGATGACGGCGTTGGTGATGGTCGAGTTCCGTACGGTGCTGCCGGTGCCCAGGGACACATTGGGCCCCACCGTCGCATGTTCGATGGTGACGCCGTCTTCGATGTACACCGGTTCGACGATGGTGGCTCCGTCCCCAAGCGCAGCGGGGCGGCGGGCACGTCCCTTTTCGAGCATCGTCCGATTGGTATCGAGCAGCGTTTCCAGCTGTCCGGCATCATACCAGCCCTCCACGTCGATCACTTTGATCCTGGCGCCGTGGTCGATCATGTACTGGAAGGCATCGGTCAGGTACCACTCGCCCTTGTTGGGCGCGGTCTTCAGCACGTGGTCGATGCCCTCGAACAGCAGCTGCCAATTGCGGATGTAGTAGAGCCCGATGTTGGCGCGCCTGGAGATCGGCGTAGACGGCTTCTCGACAATCCTGGTCATGAAGCCATCGCCATCCGTCACGACGACGCCGAAGCGCTGATAGTCTTCGACCTCTTTGGTCCAGATAATCCCGTCGGCGTCGCTCGTCTTGATGACCGACAAGTCCGCATCAAAAATCGTGTCGACAAAGATGATGAGCACAGGCTGATCCACGTACGGCTTGGCCAGTGCGATTGCGCCCGCCGTTCCGTCCTGCACTTTCTGCTCGACGAACACGCTGGGAATGTCGTACGCCGCGCGCGTATACGACTCCACTTTCTCCTTCAGGTGCCCCGTGATGTACACGACCTGATCCACATTCCCGAGCCGCAAGACATCGTCCATGACGTAGCTCATCACCGGACGCCCAGCGACCTTGAGCATCGGCTTGGGCATGACGTGGGTGTGTGGACGGAGACGGGTGCCTTTGCCGGCGAGGGGGATGAGGATTTTCATGAGTAGGGAGGACGGGGTTGAGTAGGGAGTAGGGGGTAATGAGAGGGGAGTACTGAAGTGCAGTACTGAGTACTTTTTGGTGCAGTACTGAGTACATGTTCCTGCAGTAGGGGGTACTTCTTACTGCAGTAGGGGGTACTTCTTACTGCAGTAGGAGGTACTTCTTGCTGCAGTAGGAGGTACTCCCTACTGCTGGAGGAAGTACTGAGTACTGCACCTGAAGTACTCAGTACTGCGGTTCCAGTACTCAGTACTTCTTACTGTGTACTGTGTACTGGGCCGCAGGCCCCCAGTGCACCGTTTCACGGTGCACTGGTACCCTGCCGCCCATACCGATCTTCGATTCTCACCACGTCATCCAGCTCCGGCGTGCTGGCTTCCAGTACATCGATGTCCGTGACGGCCTCAATGGCGTGAATCGTGTGGGGAGTAATGCGAAACGACTCGCCGGCCACGAGGCGCTGATCGCGCAGCTCCGTGTCACCTGGGAGCTGGACCCAGTACTTCATTTCACCAGTCAGCAAGTACACCGTTTCGTCCTTCTTCTCGTGATACTGGATCGAGAGCTTCTCGCCGGCCTTCACGTGCAGGATCTTGCCCACATACCTGTCGGTGTGTGCCCAAATGGTTTCGTGGCCCCACGGCTTTGCGACGTGACGGACTTCAACGCGACCGCTCATGCTGCTGCTCCAATGTGAGTAGTTGGCGGACTCCGTCCCGCCGTTCCCATAAAGACGATCGGACGGACCCGCGCGTCTCGCGCAGGACCGTCCGTTCGTACCCTCATCCCGTCGACAAGGTCACACAGCACTCGGGGGTACCCGACGGCCATGACCTCGATGACATAGCACTTGACGATGCTCTAGCTGCGCGCGCCCATCTTACGGCGCAGCATCGACAGTCTGCGACGCACCGAGCCGTCCATCACTGTGTCACCCATGCGAACCACGACCCCGCCGAGTATATCGGGGTCGACCTGCAAGTGGGGTACGACCGTTTTGCCAACGGCGGCCGACAAGCGCGTCGCGATCACGGCGCGTTCTTCGTCTGACGTTTCGCGAGCCACGGTAACGCGCGCGTGGACGATGCCATTGGAGGCGTCAAGCAGCGTGTCGTATTCATCAGCGATGGAGGGGATCAGCGTCTGACGCCGATTCCGTACCAAGGCCTGTACAAAACGCATGAACAGCTGCGGGACCCGATCGCCCAGCGCGCGCGTGAGCACGCCCAGCTTGTGCTCGGCCGGAATGCGCGGCGACTCGAGGAAGCGTTGCAGCGTGAGGTCTTCGCTGATAGCGTTGGCCACCTGACGGAGCAACCGTCCCCACCCTGCTGTGTCACCGGCCGTGGTGGCCAGCGACAAGAGCGTGTCGGCGTAGTTCCGCGCAGTCGTAGAACCAGCCTGAGCGGAGGCCATCAGCGAACGCCCTTCGCGCCATCCAGGGACGACAAGAACGTTTCCACGATGGCGCGGTTGCCGATGGTGTCGAGGTTCTTCTCGATCACCCGCGAGGCACCCGCAATCGCCAGATCCACCGCTTCGCGACGGAGTTCGGCGATCGCGTCAACCTTTTCGCTCTCGATTGAGCGACGCGCCTGCTCGATCATGTCTTCCTGCTGTTGCTTCGTCTGGGCCAACAGGTCGCCACGCATCCGCTCGGCCGTCGCGCGGCTTTCGGCGATGATGCTCTGCGCTTCGGTGCGGGCCGTCTCGAGGCCGGCGCGCTGCTGGTCCAGCAGCAGCTGCGCTTCGGCCCGATCACGCTTGGCACCTTCGATGGCGTCTTCCAACGCCTTCTCGCGCGCTTCAACCGCGGCGAACAACGGCTTGAAGGCGAACTTGGAGAGCACGAACATCAGGATCACGAAGATCACCAACGTCCAGATCATCAGCCCAGGATTCGGCGCGAGCAGATTGACGGGGCCACCTTCGGCTTCGGAGGCCAGCAGTGGCGTTGCCGACACCATCACCAGCGTGCTGGCAGTGGCCAAGGTACGCGAGCCGGCGACGAAGAAACGCGAGGAGTTAGCGAACATGGGAGAATCGACAAAAAGGATAAGGAAGTGGCGGGGCGCCCGATCGACGCCCCGCACACGCACGACCGCTGCTTAGAACGTGACCTTGTTCTGGATCAAGAAGCCGATAACGACGCCGAACAGCGCCGCGCCTTCAACGAGCGCGGCAAGAATCAGCGCAGCCGTCTGAATACGACCAGCGGCTTCGGGCTGACGCGCCATGCCTTCAACAGCAGAACCACCGATCAGGCCGATACCGATACCGGCGCCGATCACACCACCCGCCGCAGCAATACCCGCACCGATCATCGCCATACCGCGCGGATCCGTGCCCGATGCCGCCGCCTGCAAAAGTCCGAGTACTTCGATCATGACAAACTCCAAACGAATACGTGAAGACCATCGCTCCTGTCACAGCGGCTGTCCGCTGCGCTACCCATCACCGGGCCAAAGCCCAATGGGCCTCACCAGTCGCTCGACTGGCTACGTACCACCGCTCGGTGGAGCACCCGAGCCTATACATCAATGGTGCGCTTCGCGAATCTGGCCGATGAACACACACGCCAGCAGCGTGAAGATGAACGCCTGCAAGAACGACACGAACAGTTCCAACACGCTGATCGCCGTGGCCATCAACACCGGCACACCCGTGATCAGCCAGCTTTGAAACGTGAAGATCAGCCCGATGATGGCCAGCAGCACGATGTGGCCGGCCGTCATGTTGGCGAACAAACGAATAGTGAGTGCGAACGGCTTGGCAATCTTGCCCACCATTTCGACCGGCGACATCACGAAGAACATGATCACGCGCATCACGATCGGCAGATCTTTGTTCCAGTAGAAGATCGTGTTCAAGTAGCCCAGGCCTTGGGCGCGAATGCCGGCAAACTCCACCACCACGGCCGTCATAATGGCCAGCATGGCGGTGACCGAGATATTGCCCGTCGCGGTCGCGCCGTACGGAATCAGGCCAAGCAGATTGCAGCAGAGAATGAAGAAGAACAGCGTGAGCGCGAACGGCACGAACTTCTCACCGTGATGCCCGACGTTCGGCAATACCACTTCGTTGCGGAGATACAGCGCCATCGCTTCGATGCCCGCGGCAAACCCGCGAGGGCTCCCCGACTCGGCGTGCTGCTTGCGGCTGGACGACGCCGCCGAGAGCAAGAGCACCGAGGCGAGAAGCGACGCCAGCAGCATGAAGACCACATGCCGAGTGGGCGAGAGATCGATCTCCATCGAGCCGAGATGCACGGGTGCGAACCGCGGCAGCTCGATTTCCTTGGCCCCGTGGCTGTTGAACCACGGAATCTCCAGGTGGTGGCTGTCGGTGACGTGCGGCGTGATGAAGTCGACCGATTCCGCCTTCGGGGTGGCATGCTGCGCTTCGGCCGGAACCGCCGTCGCAGTGACCGTCGCCGACTCTACCTGAGCTGGCTCTTGCGCGACCAAAGACGTTGGCGCGAGCGTGGCGGCGACTGCGAACGCAGCGACCAGACCGGTCGCGAGAAATGTTGCCAGCTGACTGCGAAACAAAACGCGCATGCCCTGCATCCGGATCAAGCGTTCAGGAAGATCGGCTCGATGAGTGTCGAGACGAAGAAAAACAGCACCAGCGAAAAGAGCGCGGGCGTTGGCGCAAGATTGAGCGCCTTGATTCCAAGGAACGCCCACACCGCGACTACAGCAAAGCGCAGCACCACACCCAACCCCCACCCCGCAATCACTTGCTCTCTGGCCACCAGCCTGGCGATCGTGAAGGTCACGACTTGCACCGCAACAGCTACGCAGGCGCTGATCAGAATCGCGCGCAACGCCCCAACGTCGGTAAATACAAACTGCGAGAGCACCGCTGCGACGACCGCCACCAGTACCAGCTGCGCCGCCGTGAAGAGCATGACCGGTCGCATCAGGCCACTCCCCGCCGTTCGGCCCCCGCTCGCGTTTCCACTCATGCTCTTGCCCATGTTCATGCTCTTGCCCATGCTCTTGCTCAACGCGTGGTCTCTGAATCCTGTGAATCCGACGAGCGGAGCCGTGCAGCGTCGGCGCGTGCGAACTGCTTCATCAGTCGCCGATAGCTCACAAAGAACGTTCCACCGCCCCCTACAAAGACGCCGGCCAACAGGAACAGCGGCGACGATCCCAGTCGCGCATCGATCCAATTGCCGGCGTATCCGAACGCCACCAACGCCACAAAAAACTGCGTCCCCAACCCAGCCAGCGCCCACGGCGACTGCTCTCGGCTTACCTCAGCCGGAGGGATCGGCGCCTTGGGTTGATCAACCATTCGGGGGGCAAGCTAGGCGCTTGTGAAATTTTTCGCAAGCTACCATTGCGGGGCCAGACGAACAGACCCCGAAGACCTTCCGGAACTTGCGAACTGCATATTCTGGTTATAGTTAGCCTGAACTGCCACCTTGACAGCCAGTGCACCCGTTGATAACGTAGCAGAAGACGGAATTGTGACGGAAGGGGCCTCAAGTCGTTGCTATATCGTCGAGTGAGAAATCCACATCGTTGGCCCGCGAACCACCGTTACCACCACCTGTTCCGAGCGCCGTTCCAGATGCCTCCTCGGGTTGCCCTGACCATGATCGCCGTTGCCCTGCTCGCGTATGCGTGCGGGCCACGGTCTGGCACCCCGGTCGCGTCGTCCGGTCCCGCCGTGGCTCGGCCCGCCGCGCGCCTGGACCGTGGTGTCACGTCGAATGTCATGATCGACACCGCGAGCGGCGAAGTGCGATTTGTCATCGCGGTCGAGAACGCGTCACGAAAAAGCGTCGAACTGGATTTCCCGAACGGACGCACGCACGACTTTGTGGTATATCGCGAAGACGGAACCGAAGTGTGGCGCTGGAGCACCGGCCGCCTGTTTACGCAGGGCATGCAAAATGTGCTTCTCGAATCGCGCGACAGTGTGCGGTACACCGAGCGGTGGAGCGTGCCAGCCAAAGGTCGTTACACGCTCGTCGCGCAACTATTGAGTGAGAACTACCCGGTGAGTCAGCGCGTGACGTTCGCGCTCAAATAGTTCTCGAGTGGCGCCCCGAAGAGATTTCAAAGAGTTCGCGAACAGTAGGCAATGTGGCTGAGCTAACGCGGTGAGGTGCTCCCGCGTACTATGATGTACGCCGGTCCTGCGTCTTCCCTTCTCTCCTGCCCGTCGCCTTTGTGAACGCACCTTCCGACGTGAACGATATCGCGCTCCTTGAACGTCTCGCGAGTGCGCGTCGTGAGTTGAGTGCTCAAATTGCCAAGCGTATCATTGGCCAGACACAAGTTGTTGACGACCTGGTCGCTGCATTGCTTGCTGGCGGACACGTGGTGCTGGTGGGTGTGCCTGGCCTTGCCAAGACGTTGCTGGTGCAGACTGTGTCGCGTGCGCTCGATCTCACGTATTCGCGCGTCCAGTTCACGCCCGATCTGATGCCGAGTGATATCACGGGCACGGAGATCATGGAAGAAGACGCAAGCACGGGCAAGCGTGCATTTCGTTTCGCGCCCGGTCCGGTGTTTGCAAACATGGTCCTTGCCGACGAAATCAATCGCGCCCCACCGAAAACGCAGGCGGCACTATTGCAAGCGATGCAAGAGCGCACCGTGACGGTTGCCGGTCGCACGTACGATTTGCCGCGTCCGTTCTTCGTGCTCGCGACGCAGAATCCAATCGAACAAGAAGGCACGTATCCATTGCCGGAAGCGCAGCTGGATCGCTTCATGTTTGAGTTGCGCGTGGGTTATCCGTCGCGTGCCGAAGAAGAGCAGATCGTGATGGCGACCACCGGTGATACCGAAGGTGACGTAAAGCCAGTGCTTGGTGCGGAAGAATTGCTGTCGTTGCAACGGTTGGTGCGTCGCTTGCCGGCGCCGCCAAGTCTGGTGCAGTACGCGGTGCGCCTGGCGCGCAGCACGCGACCGGATGCCGAAGAAGCCACGCCGCGCGTGAAGAAATACGTGAGCTGGGGTGCAGGTCCGCGTGCGTCGCAGTACCTGGTACTCGGCGCTAAAGCACGCGCAGCGATGGATGGTCGAGCGATGCCGGATATCGACGATGTGCGATCGGTGGCGCCGGCGGTGCTGCGTCATCGCATGGTGGTGAACTTTCAGGCCGAGGCGGACGGCGTGCCGATCGAGGATCTGATCGAGTTGCCGCGGTAGGGG
>Ga0105049_10001301_pt1 | contig 29369 bp, 27 predicted proteins | sample MAT06_FD_78087 | JGI IMG/M metagenome (GOLD analysis project Ga0105049, IMG submission 78087) | Freshwater microbial communities from Lake Fryxell liftoff mats and glacier meltwater in Antarctica - MAT-06 | ecosystem: Environmental > Aquatic > Freshwater > Ice > Liftoff microbial mat | place... | reverse complement strand
AATCCCGGCTGGATCTACTGCGATGGCCTTTGCATGGGGCGTTGGCATGCTGTGCTGCCTTACCCAACCATCGAAGCCTCTTATCCAGTTTCTGTTCATCCGTACCAACCTTCGTAGTCCCGCTTACTTCAGTGCAGGGGTCGCCCCCAACCACCTTGCGGCTTACTGATGCTTCGCGGCGTTACCCGCGCACATAGGGGACTTCCACCCCCAAGTCCAAGTCCGAAAACTTGTACCCCTCTGCGACCAAGGAGTATATTTGCCATTCGAGGCGTACACATATTATATGTTATGCATATTATATGTTATGCATAGAATATTATATGTTATGCATAGAAGCAAGTTAGAATCCAACGGTTAACGTCTGGGTAACCACGTCTTGACCTGTATTTGCACGAAGCAGGTAAATGCCTGCTGGCCACCGGGACACATCGAACGAATAAGCGTTGGCCGGAGCAAGATCAAGAAGCATCCGTTGCCCATCCGCTGCCAGGACCACTAATTCGGACATCATCTCTGGAAAGCGAACATTTACCTGCGTGGAAGATGGGTTGGGGAATACCAGTACATCGGCACTCGTAACTACTTTGCGGAGGGTTGGCATCGTGAACGCAGCCAGGGCCGACCAAGGCGAAACATCCGCACCACAGCGAGCCCGAACCCTCCAATTGTACGAAGTAGCCGGGGTAAAGAAAGCGTTCGCTACGTTTAAGGCATTCGTTGGCGCAAGCAATCGGTTAGTTCCGCCTGCCACAGGACCGCCTTGCAGTTGGTATTGTTCGGCACCCGCCAACGCGGTCCAACTGAAGACCACTCCACTTACCAGAGAGGGGACTGAATTGAGCCCAGTAGGAGCAACGGAACAGGTTACAACGGCATTCCAGAGGGTTGCGGCTCCTGATGCGCCAGCCGCATCGCCTGCTCCGGCTGTTGCAAAATGAATATCCTCGAGGTCTTGAACGGTGCCCGAAGCTTGAGTAGTCCATAAAGCACCGCCATCTGAGCTGACTTGAATCAACCCGGCATTACCTGCCATGTAGCCATTGTTCGCATCAAGAAAAAATACCTCGTTAAGTTCGCGATCATTTCCCAACAGAATGCTGGAGGTCCAGGTTGCACCGCCATCAGCCGTGCTGAGGTAGGTATCTTCACGCCCCACCGCATAGCCGGTATTGTCGATCGTGAAGAAAACGCTCTCCAGGCGTTCCACCGTTCCGCTGCTCTGGCTCGTCCAGGTCATTCCCCCGTCATAGGTGCGAAAGACCACACCGTCCAGTCCTACCACATGCCCCCGGAGTGCATGGAGGAAATAAATCCCGTATAGGTTGGACCCTGTCGGCACAAAGGAAACCGTCCAACTGACTCCGGCGTCCGTTGAGTTCAGAAAACGGCCGTTGTCACCGACACCGAATCCATTCAAGGCATCGACGAATTATAAATCGTTAATCTCATCGCCAAAGGTTGGGATACTGGCCTGCGCAAAAGTGGCCCCTGCATCTGTTGAGCGAAGCAGCGTGCCAGAGTTGCCGCCAAGCAGGACAATGTCCGAACCAATTCGAACTGTGGTATTCAAGTCCACGACGGTACCCGTAGGAGCAACTGCGCACTGTGCTGTGGCGGGAAAAAAAGACAGGCTGCTCTTAAATAATGTATAGAATAACTTTTTCATGGTCTGATTTTTGAAGATGAAGAGAAACTGGAGGTCGGCTAGACAAAAGACATTCGGTTTTTAATGCTCCAAACTTAAAGGCGGCCTCTGCCCTTGTTGCACCAAACACGCTGAAAGGGCCTTTTGGTGGGCTGAACAGAGCAAAAGCCTTGTTTTAGGATCGGTTAACTTTGTGTTTGCTGCAGGTTACACCAGACAAAGACCTGCAGCCGTGCAACCATTAAATAACGCCTATGCGACCGTTGGCCATGCTGCTTCTTTTGCCGTTGCTCTGCACCTCGCCGGAAGGCGCAGCGCACGCGTGGGCTGGCAGCCAGACGAGACAGAGTCACCAAACCCATTCTTTGGGTTCTGACAACCAGCCATCTGGTACCCAGAGCAACCGCTTTGTAAGCACGAGCGGTCGCATTGATTTTGTTTCCGATGCGCCGCTGGAAATTATTAACGCCTGGTCAGTGGCACTTCGCGGCTTGCTTGAGCCTTCCGGGGCTTTTGCATTCAGCGTAAACATGGCCAGCTTTCAAGGCTTCAATTCGGGTTTGCAGCGACAGCACTTTCAGGAAAACTATTTGGAAATCAGTCGCTTTACGAAAGCTACTTTTGAAGGTCACCTGATAGAAAGTCCAGAGCTGAGTAAACCGGGAACTTATCCCGTGCGTGTCCGGGGTCAATTGACGATTCACGGAGTAACCCGGGAGCGCATTCTGCCTGGCAGCATACAAGTGATGCCGGACAAAAGCCTGGAACTCTCTACCACATTTGACATTCCGTTGCTGGATCACGGAATTAATATTCCCAAAATCATGCACCAGAAAATAGCGGAGTCGGTGCGCGTTACGGTCAACGCCAGGCTTGCTGTTCCGTCATGATCAGCCAGACGATCAGCCAGACGATCAGCCAGACGATCAGCCTTTTGATCAGCCAGACGATCAGAAAAAGCAACACCGTCGGGATTCTTGCCGGCGTGCTGCTTTTTGTCCAACCCTTGACAGTGCGCGCACAGGTCTACGAACTGGATTTACTGGATCTCCTACAACCTGATATGGGGGCAGAAATTCGCTGCGTCTACCAGGACAAAACCGGGTTCTTATGGCTGGGCACAGACCGGGGATTATGGCGGTTTGATGGAGAACAGACCGTAGCGCTGCCTTGCACCGAAGACCCTGCGCCTGCCCTTTCCGTCTTGCTGCACCACCGCGATACGCTTTTTGCAGGTTCGCCTTCCGGCATCGTGTATGCGCTCAGCCCCCAGGGCAAGTTGGAGCGACTGCCTTCGGGCGAGGGCTATCCTGCAAAAGCCATAACTGCCATTTGCGCCGATACCCAGGGCCGCTTGTGGCTGGGCACTGCCGGAGAAGGGCTTTACTTGCGGCAGGGCAGCCGCTGGTACCAAACGGCACAGCGTGACGGACTGCCCTCCGATCAGATCAACGCCTTAGTGGCTGACGCCCAGGGTGGTGTCTGGGCGGGCACGGATCGGGGACTCGTGCACGTACTTCAGCAAGGCAGCGAGCGCCAATTGAGCCTCCTACCCCGCGGTGGCACGGACCCGGACGCTATCGTCACGGCGCTGCTGGCGCTCCATGACAACCATTTTCTGGTGGGTCATTACTCCGGGGGAATGGCCCGCTTTCGGGTTGGCGACCTCGAAACAACGCCCATCGGCGATCCTGCCCAATGGACATTTGGCCAAGTCAGCAGGCTGGCCTTTTCAGCCGGCCGCTTGTGGGTAGGCACTGCAGAACACGGCCTTTTTGAAACAGACCCCGGTAATGGAGCGATCCAGCAGGTACGGTTGAGCGGACGCGAGCCCGTTCGGCGAATTCAACATTTGGTCGCCTTGCGCGAGGGTCGCGTGCTCAGCGTGAACCAGCAGGGTCAGTTGTTCAGTTTTGATCCGCGCCGTCAGGCTGCGTTTGAACGCGGAACTTCGTATGGAGAAACCCAGGCAATTTTGGAGCACACGGACGGCTGGGTTTGGTTCAGCACGCTCGAAGGACTTTACCGTTTTCGACCGCACCAGGATGGCGAAGCGGAGAAAGTCGCGCTACATGGAATGCCCGGGCAGGCCGTAGTAATTTCTATGTTTGAAGATCCAGAAGGTTTCCTATGGCTCGGTACTTTTGATTATGGAGCCTTTCGTGTCGCCCCAGGTCAATTGCGGGCCAAGCGCATTACTGCTGGCGAAATGCAACAACCTGGCAGCGTGCTCAGCATTCGGGAGTGGAACGGGCTAATTTGGATGGGAACCCTTGGGGGCGTTTACGCCTGGGAGCCAGGTGCTGACCGCGCTCAATATTTGGATTTGGGGATAGGTCCCAATTTTGTGTACTGCCTTTACCCCGATCCACAAGGTGGCCTATGGATGGGAACAGATGGCGCAGGGGCCTATCACTTTGCGCAAAAGGCTACGCTAGAGATTACGCAAGAGGCTACGCAAGAGATTGCGCAAGAACCACAGCATGAAGACAACATAGAAAAATCTATCGGGGGAAGGGCCGCCGAAATGCTGCTCGACAATCTGTTAACATCCAACCCCAAGCTCCCATCCGTGCTGGACGGTCTCACGGTTTACCAAGTGCTTCGGGATCGGCGCGGACGGCTGTGGTTTCACACGCGGGAACGCGGACTCCTGGCCGAACCCGAAATTGCCGCACAGGGCAACAGTAGCCCTTGGCCCGAACCGGTAACCCATTACGGCTTGCCAGAAGAGGTTATGGCCATTGCGCTGGACGACGAGGGAGTCGTGGTTATGCTGCACGAACGCAGCGCGCACTGGATGCCTAATCCCTGGTACCCGAGCCGACCAGTTGACCTTCAAGAATTGCGCGACCGGCCCCGCCCGATGAGCAATGCCATCAGCCTGGGCAAGAACCGCATCTGGTTTGGCACCAACAACGGTCCGTATTGCCTCCAGGGCAACCTTGCTGATCTGCAGGCTTCTCCTGTGGTTACCCTGAACCAGGCCACGGCTGCCGGAAAAGCGTTCAAAGCGGGCAGCAAAGTATCAAGCGGACGGCGCCTGGTGGAGTTCTTTTTCTCCGCTCCCTGGATTGGCGCTAATGACAAGGTTGTTTATGAATACGCTTTGGTCGGAGCCCAGGAAGAAGGCTGGCGGCTAAGTCAGGACGATCGGGCCTTCTTCAGCAACCTGGACCCAGGAAGTTATGTGTTTAAGCTGCGGGCGCGCTTGAAGGATTCGCCGCAAGCTGGTCCGGAAATTGCGTTTGCTTTTTCTATTCCCAGACCGATTTATGCCAGGCCCTGGTTCCTCGTGCTTTGCGTGCTGGGCCTGGCTGGTGGATTGGCGTTTTGGGTGCGATGGCGGGAGAAGCGTTTGCGGCGCATAGAAGAAGGGGAACGCGATAAAATCCGCACGCAATATGAATTGCTGCGCAATCAGGTGAATCCGCATTTTCTGTTCAACAGCTTCAATACGCTCAGCGCGTTGATCGAGGAAGATCCGGTGCGGGCGCAAACGTATGTCGAAAGGCTTTCTGGTTTTTTCCGCAACGTGCTCACGCATCGAAAAGAAGATTGCATAGCGGTTGAAGAGGAACTGGGCATTCTGGATGATTACCTGTCTATTCAACGGGCGCGTTACGAAGACAATCTGGTAGTGAACATAGAGGTACCCGCTGCGCTGCGCGCGATGGCCCTTCCCCCGATGACGCTTCAAATTCTGGTGGAAAATGCGTTGAAACACAACGTCATTTCTCGCAACCACCCTATGCACTTGTCCATCGGGCAAGGACCCCACGGCGGTCTTGAAGTGGCAAACTCGCGCAAAATCCGCCCTTCGCCCGCGGAAGGGACGGGAATTGGGTTGGAAAATCTTTCGCGTAAATTGCAGTTGATTGGCGCGCGGCCGCTCATCATTCATGATCAAGCAGACCGCTTTTCCGTAGAAGTGCCATTGATTAACCTTCCTTCCTTATCCTCCCGACATGCAGGTACTCATTCTTGAGGATGAACCTGCGGCTGCGCGAAAATTGCGCAGGCTTCTTGAAGCCGATGGCCGCATAACCGGAATCGCAGGCGAATTGGACAGCGTGGAGGCTGCCCTGCAATGGGTCAAAACCCACCCACGTCCGGAATTGATCTTTTCAGATATCGAATTGGCAGACGGGCTCAGTTTTGAGGTTTTTCGGCAATGGCCGGATTGTCCGCCTATCGTGTTTGTATCGGCATACGATCAATATGCGCTGGAGGCTTTCCGCTCGCCTGGAGTAGATTACCTGCTTAAACCGGTTAAAGCTGAAGAGTTGAAGCGCGCCCTGGATAAGTTTATGGCGCTCACCGGCAAGACCAAATCTGTAGATTTAGCCGTGCTTCGGCATGCGTTTGAGCAGCTCAATAGCGCTGCCGCACCCAAGCGCTTTTTGGTTCGCTTTGGCGAAAAACTTGTCGCACTTCAGGCAGCGGATGCGGCGTACTACATGGTAGATGGGCGTGTTGTCTTTTACATGGCCCAGGATGGAAAGCGCTATCCGCTGGACTTAAGTTTGGAGGAAGTTGAAAATTTGCTGGATCCCGCTGTATTCTTTCGCATTAACCGGCAATTCATTGTGCAGGTCAAGGCCATCCGCAACATGCACGTGGTATCAAAATCCAGGGTTAAACTGGATCTGCACCCTGCCCATGCGGGGGATACCATTGTTTCTAAAGAGAAATCGCCGCTTTTCCGGGTCTGGATCCAGGGAAAATGAGGGACCGGGGCTCTGTGTAACCCATTTAAATCCCGTTTAGGAGGCAATTTGCCCCGCTCAGCCAGTTCGCACAGGCTTGACCGCCCAATGTGCGATAGTTTAGCGGAACAATTACGGGCTGATGAAAATTGGTAAAGTTTTACTGGTATTGGCGGTACTAGGCGCAGTAGCGGGTGCGCTGGTTTATTTTTTTGTGGTGAATAAACCCCATACCAATGTAGCCAAAGCAGATGCGGCCTACGAGGGGTCCGCTGCAGGGTTATACGCCGAGTTTCAGGCGGATGCCGCGGCTGCGGGGAGCCGTTATGCCGGCAAGGTAGTTCAGGTGAGCGGTATCCTGGTAGAAAAAGGCGGTACCGATGGCTCCATCAATTTACAGTTAGAAGCAGGCAATCCCATGGGGGGGGGCCTGACGGCTGCGTTGGCTAATACAGAAGGCAGTGCCGCCTCTTCGCTTGAGCCTGGCCAGGAGGTTGTCGTTCGCGGAGAATGCAGTGGCTTGGATCAGGATGAAGGCGGTTTACTGGGGGCCTTAGGTGCCACGGTGCAATTGACTTCCTGCATTCTCGTTTATTAGTCGAACCACTTCAACCTCCCATGAACCTTCTAAATCTATTTAAACCTGAGGTTGCAGCGCTCCTTCTGATGGCCGCGGTGATCACTGCCTGCCAACACGAGCCCTTTATTCCAGATGGCTGGGTGCCGCCGATTGTTCCCCCGGTGGATACCCCCAGTCAACCCTTGGACCCCTGCGATCCGGATTCCGTGTACTTTACGAATACCATCCTTCCGCTGCTCAATTCCAGTTGCGCTATTCCAGGTTGCCATGATGCCGGAACGGCCGAAGAAGGAGTTATCCTGAGCAGCTATTCACAAATCATCAATACAGGTGAAATTGAGCCCGGCAATCCTTCGGATTCGGAGGTATTTAAAGTCATTACCGAAGACGATCCGGACAAAATTATGCCGCCGCCGGGAAGCGGGGTACCGCCTTTAACTCCTGATCAAATCATGGACATCTTTACCTGGATCCAGCAAGGTGCGCTGAACAATGGTTGCGATGGTTGCGATACCACAGCAGTTGCGTTTTCAAGCAGCGTATTTCCCTTGATCCAAACTAACTGCACCGGTTGCCACAGCGGTCCCTCGCCACAAGGGGGCCTAAGCCTGACCAACTACGCGCAAATTTCGGCGTCAGCCAACAGCGGTATCCTGATGAACTCACTCAACGGCACGGGAGGCACTGTGCCCATGCCCTTTAATCAACCCACTCTCTCGGATTGCGCCAAGCGAACCGTTCAAATCTGGATCGAAGATGGTACGCCGAATAACTAAGTTCTTTCCTGGGTTTTTGCTCTTGTTTGGTATCGTGATCGCCACAGGAAGTTGCTATTACGACAACGAAGAAGAGTTGTACGAATTCTACTACACGTCAAACCCCTGCGACACGACCAGCATCACCTTTTCTGGCACGATTTTTCCCATCATTCAGGGCAATTGTGCTACAACTGGTTGTCATGTTGCCGGTGGCTCCGGACCGGGTCTTTTGGAAAACTACGACCAGGTAAAAGCTATTGTAGACAATGGAAAACTGGAGAACCGGGTTTTAGTATTGCGGAACATGCCACCCAGCGGACCACTCACCGATTGCCAACTTATCCTCATTCAGCGCTGGCTTGACAACGGAGCCGTGAACAATTAGGCCATCGAAAGACTTCAGGCATTTTGCCATTAACAAACAATAACAAAAACTATTAAATGAGAAATATTATGTTAGTTCTCCTGCTTGCCATCAGTGTGCAGGCAGCTCAAGCTCAGAACCGCTGGTTCACCAAAGAAGGATACGTGCGTTTCTACTCCCATACCCCAATGGAAGATATCGAAGCCAAAAATTATCAGGTCAACAGCCTGGTTGATTTCAGCACAGGTGACATGGCCTTCAGCATGTTGATGAAGAGTTTTCAATTTGAAAAGGCCCTGATGGAAGAGCACTTCAATGAAAAATATGTGGAAAGTGCCAAGTTTCCCAAGGCAACTTTTGAAGGCAAGTACGTGTCAGGGAATCCCATTGATCCTCGGAAAGCCGGTGAACACAAAGTGACTGTTCAAGGCAAAATGACCATCCACGGCGTTACCCGGGACGTGCAAACTACGGGTACATTCAAAGCAGACGGAAGCGGCACGGTCGTTGGCACGGCGGTTTTCACCGTGAAGTTGGCCGACTACGACATCAAGGTACCTGGTGTGGTAAAAGACAACATTGCCGAGAGCATCGAGATCACTGTGAAGACGGAGTACAAGCCCATGTGAGATGAGAAAAAGCCTGATTGCCCTGATTCTGACTGTGTTGGCAGCTCGGCCTGCCCATGCACAGGACCTGTTGGATTTGCTCAATGAAACGGAAGAAGAACCCGTCGAATACGCATTCGCAACATTCAAAACTACCCGGCTGATCAATGGTCATTCGGTGGAAACAAACTCAGGGAAAGAACTGCTTTTTCTGATCAGCCACCGATTTGGTCGCCTTAACGGGGGAGCATCGGAGTTCTTCGGACTGGACAATGCTACCATCCGTTTGGGGCTGGAATACGGCATCACGGATCGGCTGGGAGTTGGTGTTGGGCGATCCTCGTTTGAAAAACTCTACGATGGCTTCGTCAAATACAAGGTACTCCAGCAAAAATCCGGTGCTGAGAATTTTCCAGTTACTGTAACGCTGTTTGGTTCGGTCGCAATCAAAACCTTGGAATGGCCAGAGCCCGAACGGGAAAACTACTTCAGCTCCAGAATGTATTATACCTTTCAAACGCTGATTGCACGAAAATTCTCTGAGGGGTTCAGCCTCCAACTCAGCCCCACGCTCGTGCACAGAAATCTGGTTGATTCACTCGACGACGCTAACGATGTCTTTGCGCTTGGGATTGGCGCACGCCAAAAAATCACGGGTTCGCTGTCTGTTAACGCGGAGTATTTTTACGTGTTTCCCGGCCAAATTTCCAGCCCGCTCAACGGGGAAACCGTACAAAATGCCCTTTCCGTCGGCTTGGATTTAGAAACAGGAGGACACGTATTTCAATTGCACATGACCAATTCCCGGGGCATGGTCGAAAAACTTTTTGTTACCGAAAGCACGGGAAATTGGCTGGACGGCGACATCCACTTTGGTTTCAACATCAGTCGCGTTTTCAGCTTGGGCGGTTCCGGGGCAAAGGGGGAAAAGAAGGAAGGCGACACCCCGGCTAAGGCACCGCCTTCCTGGGAGTGAGTTCTCTTAAAGGCTTACGAAACCCTTACTGGGGCGGAAAGATCAACAGAGGCACCTGCGTATGCATGGCCAATCGCCGGGTCATACTCCGGTGAATGAGTTTCTGGAGGAAGGGGTGGCGTTCCCGGATCATGACCAGCAAATCCACCTCGTTTTCTTCGCAATAAGCAGCCAGCGCTTCTTCGACATCATGACCGGTAATCACTTCACCCTTGGCCTCACCGCGACCATGCATGGATTTGTAAGCGCTTAAAGACCCCGCGATTACCCCGCTGGTTGCCACATTTTGTTCTTCAACCACATGCAGGAAAGTGAGGTCGGCACCACAACGCCCCGCCAGGTCGTCCAGATCGCGCAATAGTTCACCTTCGGCAAGTGGGGTATCCAATGCGCAGGCAATGTGGCGGAATGGGGCTGCTTTAACCCCGTGAGGTACCGCCACAATGGGCCGGTCTGAGCGTCCAACCACTGCGGCTGTAACACTGCCAAACAGTGCTCCGCTAATCCCTCCTGCACCTCGCGTTCCCATCACAATCCAGTCCGCCTCCTCTTCTTGCGCAAGGCGGCTGATTTCTCCGGCAGCGAAACCTGTTCGCACCACCGTTCTAAATTCGATGGCCTTTATCGCTGCTGCTAATTCTGCATTCCCTTCGCCCATGGTTTTGATCACTCGCTGCAGCCGTTCGTGCAAGCGCTCTTCCAGAAGCGCATCGACTTCAGCGGTGGCCACTTCCGCGTAAGGATCCGTCATGGGTACACCCTGAACGTGCATTAACTTGATCACAGCCTGATAGCGCCCCGCTAAATCAATGGCCACTCGCAAGGCCTCGCTGCTGGGCTCAGAAAAGTCAACGGGAACGAGAATGGATTTCATGGTGCTGGATTTTCCGTGAAGAAGATGATGATGCCTGGCCTCAAGCTCTGCTTTTTGCCGCTGCATCGGGAGATTTGGCTTGAAGTTGCCGTTTATGGGCGGTTTTAACAACCCAAACGGGTATATCTTCTACCGATTGCAGCAAACTCTCTGTTACTGAACCAATTAAAGCACCCGTTAAGCCACTGCGGCCCTTTCCTCCTATCATGATCATGTCAGCGGGAATATCGGCAGCGCTTTCTGCAACGGTTCTGGCTACACTACGGTCTGCCTTGGCATTGACAATAACCCGAGCATTGGGTGCCTGGTATTTTTCCTTAAACTCATCCATCTGCTCTTCCGCGGCTTCGCGAAGCAAGTCGACCATGTTAGAGCCAGCCAGCCCATCGTAGTAAATGGAAGAAGGAAGGTGGCAGGCGTGAAAGAGAAACAGCGTTGACCCATCCACGTGTTCGCTAACCCATTGCGCCGTTTCCAAAGCCTTTGCGGACGGTACCGAGAAGTCGGTGGGCACTAAAAACGTTCGCAGTTGGAAGCTGGGTTTTTCCGGAACAAACAGTACGGAGCATTCCGACTTGCGCGCAATCCTGCGGGGAATAACACCGCTGCCCCCCATCTTTTTCTTTCTGCCCATAATCATGAGCTCTGCAGACTTGATGTGGGCCCAGCGGAGCAGTTGGCTCTCGGGTTTGCCTTCAACAACCATGCATTCCGTGGCGTAGCGATCCATTTCTGGAAACTCTTTGCGAACCTGTTTTTGTATGTCGCGAACAAGGCGCTCGTCCAAGGGAAGTTCTGCATCGCTGAGTGCACTCTTGGCGATGTCTGGCAAATCAAGGTTGGGGTAAACGTGGACAAAATAAATCTTGTCCGGGTACAGCATATCCGCCAGCGAAGCCGTGTATTCAATCACGGGGCGGTCCATCGCAGTAAAATCAAGACCAACGATCCAGGTGATTGGAGTTTTCATGGGGGGGTGATTTACTTGGTCCAAACCTACAAGGCTCCCGGCCAAGCAGGCATGAGTGCGCTCATTCCGAAGGCTAACTTTCATCAAGAATGAATTCCGGTCTGTGCTTTGCGCATCAGCCATTCGAAATAACTCCAAAAGTTCTGCTTGAAACGGAACACGACCTATAATAGAAAGTTTTCCATTGATTTCAAGCGCGGGCGTTCTGGAAATTCTGCGTTCAATCAATTGGTCTAAATCCTGAACAATAGATAAGTCTATGTTCAGACCCAGTGAGGCAGCCGCCTGACGGACTTTTTCTTCCATCAGGCTTTGCTGGACACAGCCGGTACCAAAGATTCGAAGACGCAGCATCGGGTTAGGCGGGAAAAACCAAGAGCGGAGATCGGGCATGCCAAGCCATTTCGCGTGTCAGGCTTTCCTGGTCCCACTCGTCTTCTTTGCGGTGGCGACTGCGCATGACCAATAAATCTGCTTCGCGGTTTTCCAGGTAATCCCGAAGGGTTTGGGCTAAGTCAACTCCCCGGACAAGGTCAAAGGAGCACCGGTCATCTTCCATCAAATCATGAAAAGTTTGCTGAAAGTTTTTGTATTCATCCGGCAGGTCAAAGACGGCGTGTTCCCGAATATGGAGCAGGGTCAACCGCGCATCAAGGCGGGCAGCCATGTATTGCATAAATCGAAGAGTATCGCGGTCATTGTCCTGAAAATCAACCGCATAGACGATGTGCGAAGGGTCTTTGTCTATGGCCCCATCCGGGATGATCAGTACGGGAACATCTGCTGTCCGCAGCATCGCTGTGGCCACAGAGCCCAGTCCCCCTTCGACCAATTCATGCGCCCCTTGGGTGCCCATCACGATAAGGTCGCAAGAAAAGCGCTTGCTGAAGGAGGCTGTACCTTCTTCCGGATAATCTTCAACCAGGGCTGTCTCTACGTGGACGACATCACCCGATCGTTTAATGCCGGCTGGTTTGCCGGATGCCAGAAATTCTTGCATCATCACCTGGAGTCGAGTGCGCTCTGCGTCTACCCAAGCATCTTCCAACATGCCTTCGGTAAAGGCGCTAACCGGGACCCGGAAGGCATGAAGAGCCACAATATCCGCATCCAATGCCGACGCCAGACGCATGGCATGATCCATGGCATGTCTGGACAATGCACTAAAATCAACGGGAACGAGTATTCGTTTCATGGTTGCCGAGTTTGCCCTCAAAATACCCGGATCCCTGGCTCTGTTACCATGACCTGAGTCATAGGTTTCGCTTACCTCCGTCAACCAAGCAGCCTTGATGCCCTGGCAGGATGGGCAATGAACCCGCTCTTATGGGCTTTTACCCCTAATTTTGAAGCCTTCGTCGGAATGAACACCTTAGAAAACAGTTCTGGAGCTTTTATGCAGTCCGTCTTTGAGACGGCGGTGGATGGCATCGTCGTTATTGACCAGCGGGGCATTATGCTAACGGCGAATCCTTCGGCAGGCAAGTTGTTTGGGTATACATTGAAAGAAATGGTAGGGGTAAATGTTAATCTTTTGATGCCCAATCCACACCAGGCCCAACACGATCATTACATCCATCGCTACTTAAAGACCGGGGAGGCTCGCATAATCGGCATCGGGCGAGAGGTACCAGGCCGCAAAAAGGACGGCAGCACCTTCCCTTTTCGGTTGAGCATCAGCGAAGTTTTCTTAGACGATGGCGAAGTTGGCTTCACCGGCATCATCCACGACATTTCTGAGGTCAAACGTGTGGAACTCGAGCTCAGAGAGCTCAATACTGAATTGGAGGGCAAAGTCCGGGAGAGAACCGAAGAATTGTCTAAAGCGGTGAATCGCTTGTTAACGACCAACAGCGATCTGGAACATGAAGTTGGTGAACGGCGCCGCACGGAAAACAAACTTCGCAAGATGCACTTGGAGCTGGAAGATGCCCTAAACCTCGAAAAAGAACTCGGCGATCTTAAATCGCGCTTTCTGACGCTGGCCTCCCACGAGTTCCGCACGCCGCTGACCACCATCTTGTCTTCTGCTTCCCTGATCGGCCGCTACGATGACGATGCAGGCCAGGTCAAGCGTTTGCGTCACATCGAACGCATCAATAGCGCGGTGCGAACTCTGACTGGTTTGTTAGAAGACTTCCTCAGTGTGGGCCGGCTTGAAGAAGGAAAAATCAAGCCCAATTTTGAACCAGCCAACCTGGAAGAACAAATCAGGGAGTGGACGCATGATTTTAAGGAAACGCTGTGGAAGGAAGGAACGCTGGAATTTCATTGCGCGGAAGAAACCGCATTCAACGCCTCTACCGATCTGCGCATTTTGCAAACTATCCTCCTCAATTTGCTTTCCAACGCGGTGAAGTATTCTACCGAACCGATCCAAATCAAGGTGTCGCTTTCGCGGCAGGATGGTCTGGTCCTGATTAGTGTGCAGGACAATGGCATAGGGGTACCAGGAAAAGACATGGAACACCTCACGGAGCGGTTCTTTCGGGCCACGAATGTCAACCATATTCAGGGAACTGGACTTGGATTGCACATTGTTCGGGAATATGCAGAACTTTTGGGGGGCACCCTCTCTATCCAATCCACAGCTGACAGCGGTTCTACTTTCACGGTCGTACTCCCTTTAGTTCGTTAACTTTCAAGGAGTTAAATTTGGAAAGTCTGGTTTTAGCGCACTGTACCCGAAGGTTGAAAGATCTGGCACCACTCGACTAAATGCATCCTACATCGCATGAAAGGCATCATCGTACTTATAGAAGATAATATCGATGTTCGCGAGAACATTGCGGAAATTTTGGAATTGGACGGTTACGACGTCCATGCTGCAGCCAATGGCAAAGAAGGTGTCCGCCTGGTTCGGGAACAAAATCCCGATCTGGTTATCTGCGACATCATGATGCCGGAACTGGATGGGTATGGTGTGCTCCATATGCTCAACTGCGATCCCAAAACGGGGCATATTCCCTTTATTTTTCTAACCGCAAAATCAGAGCGAGAGGATTTTCGAAAAGGCATGAACCTCGGGGCGGACGATTACATCACCAAACCCTTTGAAGAACTGCAACTGCTGGATGCCGTACAAATGAGGCTCAACAAGCGCCGCCAATTTCAGGCCAGAGACATCAGTCGCGATGCGGAAGGGATTTCGAGTTTCATCAGCGAAGCCAAAGCATCCGGCGCCCTGCAGCATCTATCGGAAGACCGCGAGGTACGCCGCCTGCGCCGCAAGGAAACCATCTTCCGGGAAGGCGATCGCCCGCGCTACCTTTACTTGTTGCAGTCTGGCAAATTAAAGGCGTACCGCGTCAGCGAAGACGGCAAGGAGTACATTACCGATTTGTTCAAACCCGGCGACTTTTTCGGTATAAGCGCCCTGATGCGCGAAACCACTTACGGCGACACCGCGGAGGTGCTGGAAGACGCTGAAATCGTGCTCATTCCGGCAGACGATTTTTATACCCTTGTGCACAGTGACAAAGATGTTGCGCACCGCTTTATTCAACTTTTGGCCAACCACCTGGAAGAAACCGAGATTCGCTTAGTGCGTCAGGCTTATGACTCCGTGCGCAAGCGAGTAGCGGACGGCCTGCTTTTGTTGGAAAGCCGCTACCAGGAAAATCAGGGGAAGGGCCCTTTTGCTATGCACATCATGCGCGACGATTTAGCGGGCATCGTGGGCACTGCCAAAGAAACCGTCATCCGCACGCTGACAGACTTTCGTCAGGAGGGGTTGGTGGAAGTAGGGCCGTCAGGCGAAATCATCATCAAAAATCAGGAAGGGCTCGAGAACATTATCGCATAAGGCAACAAGCTCGAGGCCCTCCTTGCTTTCCCAATAGGAAAGCCCCCGTCAACCATGTTTCAGAAATTTTCTTGGTCCTGGTGTTTCTGTTCAGACGTGTTCCTTCCTAGGATGGCGTGGATGGGAGACCAGCCTGTGACGGCAAAAATAAAGATCGGGACAACCATTAACATCAGCCACAACTGGTGCGTCAAGCCGCCAATCACTCCAAATATCATCATTATCGCATACCGGATGATGATGTCGGAAAAACCCATGTTATAGTCAAAAAAGTGGCGCTGTTCTTGATTTATCGTGCTCATGATGGACTGGTGTTTTGTTATAAATAAAAATAGGGTCGGTAAAACCACTGACCGATGACCAGGATCATGACGCCCCATGATTTGGATGGGTCAAGGGGTGATAATGACCTGCTTTTTAAGGCTTAACCACCAACAATGCTTGCCGTTCATGCCGGTCTACCAGTCCTTCGGTGACACTTCCCACCAGAAAACGTTCCACCGCTGAATGTCCCTTTGCGCCCATGATGACCAGATCGGCCGGGTGGTCGTTCAGGTAGTGGTGTATTTCGCGGGAAGGATTGGCAGCTTCTGCGGGCAACAGTACGGCCTTGGGGAGCAAATCTGTGGCACCGCACTTTTGTAGGAAACGCTCTAGCGCATCACGGGCATTGGCACCCATGATCCGCTCAAACTGATCTGCGGAGCGCGACAACTGAAAATGCCCGGGAGGAATATCAAAAACATGCAAAACGGTAATGGCCACATCATCCAATCGTTCAGCAATTCGCCTGGCTTGGAAGATTGCGGCTGCGCTTTCTGACGAAAAATCAACAGGAACCGTAATGTTTTGAACGGAGGGCTCTGTTGATTGGGGCACAATCAAGACATTGCAGGGCAGTTGTCGCATGAGCCGTTTGACTTCGACGGCGTTCTCCTTGCCATCGATGTGCCGACCCAATACCACCAAATCGACGGATTTGACTTCTGCCCAGTGCCGGATTTGTTGTTCGGGCCTGCCTTCAATGACCTCGGCGTGCACATTGGACGGTCCTGGGTCGCTGAAATATCGGTGAACGCGGTGCCGGATGTTGCTGGCCAGTTCCTCATCCAGAGGTTTGTTGAAAGGATTCTCTTCCTTAAAACGCGGGGAAAAATCCAACTGTTGAACCAAGGTTGGTGCACAATGGATAAAATATAAGTCTTCGGGTCGGTAAATTTTAGACAGGAACTCTGTGTAGCGGATCAGATTTTCATCTGCGTCGCTAAAGTCCAGGGCAATCAGTATGCGCTTGAAAGTGGTCATGGCAAGATCCTTTGGTGCCAAAAATGGCTGTATAGCTGCCAATGTGCTCATGTCTGCGGTCAACCGGTCTTCTGAGCCTCATCAGTGTTCCTTTACTGCATCGCAGGCGAATAAAGAGGGAACTCCCAAAAAACCGGGCGGCCCGATTGACCAGATAGCAAACGGACCGCTCGCGGTAAACGCACCAATCAATATGGAACAAATATGGACCCAACAGGCTAAGGGGTTAGTGACCTGGGTCACGAAAGACCTTGATCCTGAATATCCTTATGCTTAGGAGCGGGGCGAAACCAATCCGCTGTGTCCGCTGCGGGAAGCTGTTCGCACGGCGCCAGAGCCGGCTGCCTCACTCAAATGACGGCCTGCGACGGCCTCTTGCAGGGTCATGAAAACATGGTCACGGCCCAGTTTGTCAAAAAAGCCCGAATGTTCCAGTTTGTCGCGCACTGGTCCGATCAAACCTGATAAGCGCAAGGCAATCCCATCACGTTGCAATTCTTCCCATACGTCTTGCAAGGAGTGCAATCCGGTGGAATCGATGGCGGAAATTGTAGCGGCATCCAGCACAACAACATGGGTTCCGGGTCGCGCAGCCACATTTTCGCGGATAGCCTGCTGCCAAAAGGATGCATTGGCAAAGAACCACTGGCCGTCAGGGCGGAGGATGAGCGTGTTCGGAGGCTCGATGGCCTCGGGAAACCGTTGAACGTTGCGGTAAATGCCCTTTCCCCCGTACGCTCCGAGCACGGCGTAGTGCGGGCGCGATGACCGATAAACTAAGTCGGCGATAGACAGCGCAACACCGGCCAGAATCCCCGCTTCTACGCCCAGCGTGACCGTTACCAGAAAGGTGGCGGCCAACAAGACCAGGTCGCGGCGGTCGTTGTGGTAGAGGTAGCGAACTTCTTTCAAATCGATCAGGCCGTAAACGGCAACAAGAATGATAGCAGCCAGCACAGCCTGCGGCAGGTTGTAAAACAGCGGGGTTAAAAACAGCAGGGTCAGCGCAATCAGCGCTGCACTAATAATCGCCGCTAGTCCGGACTGAGCGCCGGCTTGCTCGTTGACGGCCGTGCGGGAAAAACCGCCGGTAGTGGGGTGGGCTTGAAAAAAGGAGCCGGCTATGTTTGCCGCGCCGAGCGCAATCAGTTCCTTGTTGGCATCCACTTCGTAATTGCGGTGCTTGCGCTGGACAGCCCGGGCTACCGCGTAAGACTCCATGAACGATATCAACGAAATGGTCAGCGCAATCGGAGCGAGGTGCTGGACGACACCCCAGATGCCTCCAGGCAAGTTGTGGAGCGATTCAGAAAAGAAAGGAATACCGGGCCGGGGCAGTCCGGATGGAATCTGGCCGATGATGTTCACGCCTCGGTCGTTAAGCGAAAAGAAATGCACCGCAGCAATGCCTGCCACCACGGCCAGCAGAGGACCAGGCAAACGAGGATCAATCCGCCTGCCGGCCAGAATAAACGCGATGGCACCCACCCCCAACGCGAGCGTGACCCCTTGAATCTGCTGAACTTGACTAAACAACGCCCCCAACAAAACATGGAGCTGTTGCGTGGATGGCAAAGGAATTCCAGCCAGGTGCTTGAATTGGCTGAATCCGATGATCAGGGCCGCCCCCGTGGTGAAGCCGCTGATGACCGGGTGCGAAAGAAAATTAACCAGGAAACCCAGGCGCAGAAGACCCATGCTCATTTGTAAAACCCCCACCATCATGGCAAGCAGAATGGCCATTGCCAAAAAAACCGCCGGGTCTCCACCTGCCAGCGCCCCGACCCCGGTGTTGACCAGCAAGCTGATCAGTGCCACAGGACCCACGGCCAAATGGCGGGATGTCCCAAACAGGGCATACACCAGCAAGGGCACGGTAGACGAGTAAAGCCCGAAAATCGGGGGCAGACCCGCGATCATGGCATAAGCCATTCCCTGGGGAATCAGCATCACGCCTACCGTTAAGCCGGCAAAAAGATCGCCCCGAAGCCATTCCCGCCGATAATCGCGCATCCAGCGCAGCCCGGGCATCCAACGTTCCAGCATAGCTTTCGCAAGGGCCTTTGTGGCCTTTGTAGGCACAAAGTAACGGAGACAGCCCGCTACGGAGCGTGACAAAAGTTCCCAAACCAAGTTTAAGGTACTCTGGGCATGCCGGTCCTTAGCTCGGCGGCAGGTTGTAGTAGTAAGCAGCATCTACCGGGCGAAGGGGCCTTGGCAGCCAGAGCGGCCGGCGCAGTCCATTCGGACCGGGTGCAGGCCTGGTCAATTTGAGCCACTCCCGATAAACGTCCATGGATTTTTCGGTGTCTACAAAAACATCGCCGTAGCGATCTTCCGGCAGCGCCCGGTTTAAACGAACGCGTTGGTGCCAGCAATGCATGCCGCTGATGGGATCGGGATGCACAGGAAAGGTTATGTTCTGGTGAACGCCCCCATCCGACCAAAAAATGCGCGACGAATCCGGGTCCGTACTTTTGTAAGGGGTGATCCCCTTCAAGGTGCGCATGGAGTAACCGTTAGCCTTCTTTTCAATAGCTACTGTATTGACCGCCCAGCGGTTGCCCAAACCATCTTGCGGCCGTCGCCAGCGGCCAATGTGGTGCGAACAAGCCACTACGCCGGGCTTCATGCCCTGCGTCACCCAGACTTTGTCCACAAAGTATCCAATATCCGTTTCTACCCGCAGCAGGTCGCCGTTTTGCAAACCCAGGTGCGCCGCATCATCGGGATGCATCCAAACCGGATTGCGGTTGCTGATCTCTGCGAGCCACTTGGCATTGCCCGAACGCGAGTGAATCAGGGTGGGCAAGCGGAAGGTCGGAACCAGCGGATACTCGTTGTTTTGCTTGTTGAGCCGATCAGGGTGCACATGGCTTTTTATGTACACGGGGATGGCGTATTCCGGCCATTTCCAATCGACCATGGTGGCAGAAAAAAACTCCTGACGCCGCGACGGCGTTGGCCAGCCAACGAGTGCCTTTGACCCAACCATAACGCCAACAGGCTCTCCGTTCCTGGAAATTAAGCCAGTGTCCTGATCCGTTTGGGTGCCCTGCAGTTGCTCGGGGCTGAGGGGCTTTTCGTGCTTCTGATAGCCGAACTTCTCCACTTCAAAAGCACCGTAGCGCCGCATGTAGTCCAATGGGCTAAGCCCCTCCAAAGCGGCGGCTTCGGGCAAACCTGCGGTGTGTTCAAAGATGTACTGATAATATTCGTCAACGGTAATTTTCTGCTCACCTGGGCGATAGGGCGAGAGAAAATGCTTGCGAATGCCCAGGCTCCCGTCCGGGTCCATGCGCCAACTCAGCTCTATCCAAAACTCGTCCTCCTCCCAGACCTCGCCGGGATTGGCCTCGTAGGTGAGCGCCACCGGCTTGCCTGCACGCCTGGCTGCCTCGCGCAGCACCGGCTGCCGAAAGGCAATCCAGGTACCGGAATGTGTAGCATAAGAATTTATATCGTGTCGTTCGGAAGCCATGCCCATGGGCAACACGTAATCAGCAAAATAGGCGGTCTCGTTCCAGGTCGGAGTTAGCGCGATGTGGCAGCCCACTTTCTCCTCGTCCTGCAACATGTCCATCCACATAAACCCGTCCGGATAGGTCCAAACCGGATTAAAAACCCGAGTGAAATAGACCTCCAACCGCCCGCGGCCCTCGCGCAAAAAATGCGGGAGCAGGAAACTCATTTCGAAATGGGCCAACGGGTATTCATCGGGGAAATGGAGCTCATTCCAGAACTTGCCTGCAGGCGGGTTGTCAAAAAAAGAAGGCTTGAACTTGTTCCATATGTTGGGCGATGTTCCGCCCTCCGTTCCCACAGAACCGGTCAGCACATTGAGGAAATGCAAGCAGCGCGCCACTGCCCATCCGCCCAGGTTGCCGGAACCGGCACTGCGCCAGGTGTGTGTGGCAAAACGAGAACCCGCCTGCCCAATGAGGCGGGCTACTTCTACAATCTTTTCTGCCGGAACACCTGATTCCTTTTCAGCAAACTCCGGCGTGTACTCCGCATAATCCTGCAACAAGACTTCGATGAACCGTTCAAACCGGGGCGGTTCTTCCGGAAAGCGGTGCTTCAGGTAAGCGGCCCAGTTGACCCAGTCCTCCAGAAAGCGACGGTCGTAGCGCTGCTCCACAAGCAAAATCCGCGCCATAGCCAGCAGAATTGCGGCCTCTGAGCCCGGATACGTGGGCAGCCAATGATCCGCCATGGAGGCGGTGTTGGACAGTCGCGGATCCATCACCACCAGTTTGGCGCCAGCCATCATGCCTTCAATGATGCGTTGGGCGTGGGGGTTAAAGAAATGCCCGCTTTCCAAATGCGCCGAGATCAGTAAAATGACACGGGCATTGGCGTGGTCGGGCGAAGGGCGATCGTAGCCTTGCCAGAGGTTGTACCCGGTGCGGGCACCAGCGGAACAAATGTTGGTGTGGGAATTGTGGCCGTCTACCCCCCAGGCTTTCAGGACGCGGTCCATGTAGCCTTCGTGCCCCGGGCGTCCGACGTGGTAGACTACTTCATTGCGGCGGTCTTCGCGCAGCGCCTTGCCAATTCGGGCGGCAATGTCGTTCAGGGCTTCGTCCCAGGAAACACGCTCAAACTGTCCGCTGCCGCGCGGACCACTGCGCTTGAGCGGGTACAAAATGCGATCCGGATCGTTGATCTGGTTGATCGTGGCAGGCCCCTTGGCGCAATTCCGGCCGCGGCTGGCCGGGTGCCAGGGATTGCCTTCGAACTTGCGCACGGTTCCTGTTTGCTTGTCCACATAGGCCAACAAACCGCAGGCAGACTCGCAGTTAAAACACGTTGTTGGCACAATTCGGTACTGCTTCTTCTGACGCAAAGGCCAGGATTTAGCTTCGTACTCCTCCCAATCGTCCCAGCGGTCAGGCGGCGGGTAATTGCTCAAATCGCCGGGCTCGTTCATGGCATCCAGGTGCTCGTCTCGCGCAGCCGATTCCGCCCGCAAATCCGGAATCAGGCCTACGCTTTCGGCAAAGCGCTCCATCCACCCCGGTTTTCCTGATGCTGCCATGTGTGTTTAGTTTTTACTTGTTGCCCGGAGCCCCGTTGATCTGCCCTAACTCAGGGGAAGGCGCTGCGGCGCTTCGACCCAAATTCGCTCGCCAATCCAAAGCCCGGCGAGCACGAAGGTGGCACTCAACGGCAGCCAAATGGCGCTGGGAAAAGCTGCAGGGGCCAACGTGAGAACCAGCATCGGAATTAAGTTGCCAACGAGCACCAATCCCCCCCAAAACCAACGGCGGTAAAACCCGCGGGTGATGGCGTGTACCACTTCTTCGATGGCCGTGTTGGCGTGGGTCAGGCTCAACTCGGCGGCCGTGATCAGCAGGTTAGCTCCGATGGACCAGGCCAACAGCCGTGCTGCCGGTTCCCCCCACCCCCCCAGGGCGGGATGGAGCACGGACGCCGCCGCAAACAACGCAGCACCGGCCATAACAGCGTGCACCAGCATGTGCAGCACCAAAACCGGGCTCTGCCAAAAATCGCGGCCTTTGGCTTGCGCAAACAAAAAGGCCGTGTACACCGCCGTACCAAAAGCCAGCGGATAGGCCAGCCAACCACCCGCAAGCCGCATCCATGCTACATCGAGCCACAAGCCCGCCCCCCACAACGCAAGCGCGGCCCCGTAACCCGTGATGAGGTAACCGCCTCGCACTAACCAGGATTTCCACTGCGGGCGAAACAGGACATACAAGAAGCGGCGCGGCTGGTCCAGATCGGCCACCAGCAGCAGGCCCGTGAGCAGCAAAAACACCAGGCCCACAGCGACGGCCAGCGTTTCGGCAGCAGCATTGGGCAATCGCGCCGGGCCGGCCAACCCCGTACCCAAGAGGCCCATGGCCAAAACCACCCCTGACGAAAGTGCCTTGGTCCAGACGTAGGTATAGACCTCACGGCCCCAAAGCAGGCCTTTGTCCGGGGTATCGTACACTCGTCGCGCTTTGCCGAGCAGCACTTCCACCTGACGAGCAGGAGCCGACTGCACCGGATCAGGCAGCGCTCCGGCTTGTGGCAGCTCCAGGCGCGAAGCCAGATCCAGCACGTCGGAATTGACCGACCGGCTTTGCGCGTAGCGGGCAAAATGCCCAACACCGGCGCTCTGGCTGTTCCAGAAATAGGCTTCGCTGCGCTCGGTAGCCCCGGGGTTCAGCGAAGCTTCATCGCCGTTGACGTAAAAAAGGTTCGGGCGGGTGCCTTTGTCCGCGCGGCGAACCGTTACTTGCTCCCGCGCCACGGTTTGCGCAATTTCCGAGCCCGGATCATCCAAATCACCGGAAAGAATAGCGTGCTCGGGGCAAACGATCACGCAGGCGGGCTGCAAGCCCAGGTCCACGCGGTGGGCGCAGTAATTGCACTTGGCGGCGGTATGCGTTTCCGGGTCAATGTACAAGGCATCGTAGGGGCATGCCTGCATGCAACTCTTGCAGCCGATGCAACGCCGGTTGTCAAAATCCACGATGCCATCCGCGCGAATAAATAGCGCTTGTGTGGGGCAAATCGTCACGCAGGGCGCGTCTGTGCAATGGTTGCAGCGCATGACGGAGAACAGTCGCCGCGTATTGGGAAAGGTGCCCTTTTCGACCTGCTTGACCCACGTGCGGTTTACCCCCAAAGGCACATCATGCTCCGACTTGCAAGCCACTGTACAGGCATGGCACCCGATGCATTTTCTGTTGTCGATGACAAATCCGTAGCGCATAAGCAGGCAGTTTCTGGCGAAGGGCTTAACGGGTCATGGCGGGCAGTTTCCGGGGCTAACAACCTGTCAGGGCATGTACCGCTGTAACTGGCGAAGGGCCTGTCAGGGCATGACGGGCTGAAACTAGCGAAGGGCCTGTCAGGGCATGGCGGGCTGAGCGGCCGCACCAAAGGCCTGCAAATCGTTAACCGGCTGCACGGGCAGCCCGGCTTCTTTCCAAGCTTTCACGCCTCCTTTAAGGCTGTAGACCTCGTTGAAGCCCATGTCGTCCAGGATTTTGGCGATCTGTCCGGAACCCTTACCGTCGCCACAATAGAGGTAAACCGCCCGCGCATGATCCACATCGCTGAAGGCTTCGCGCGGCTTCTGTTGACCAAGCTTCAATAGTTGTGCGTTGGGTAAACCGATCTGCCGCGGCTTTTCCTGCAGGTAGAGGTCTACGAGCAACGCGTCGGAATTTGCGGCCAGTTGCGCCTGAAACGTTTCCGGATCCAGGCCCTCTGCTTGTGGCGATTTGGCACAACCCGAATTAAGGCCAAAGAGAACCAATAGCGCAAATGCAGGGAGCCAGGAGGTAATGACTTTCATGAAAAGAGGATTTAGGAGTGCGCAGATTTATTTGTTTTCTAAAGGACTCTATCCGTTGAACTTTATATAGATTTTTTAATTGCTCTTGCGGCCCTTAGAACTTCTATTGCAGCTCTGCTACGGCCAAGATAGGCAATCTATAACGAGGGCTGGGGTGACCAAAGTCACCTAAAGGTAATCGTATTGGCCGGTAAGCAACCCGCAATCAGGCCGGCAACCAACGAGGGGTTTGGCCGGTAAGCAACCCGCAATCAGGCCGGTAACCAACGAGGGGTTTGACTCAGTTCAATCTTGTTGCGGCCCAATTTCAATTGGCCATCGTTTTCCAAACGCTTGAGGAGCCGCGAAACCACCTCGCGGGAGGTGTGCAACTCATGGGCAATGTCCTGGTGCGACAAATGCAGGATGTGCGTTCCCTCTGCCTTTCGACGGCCCGCCAGGTACTGAACCAGCCGCTCGTCCATGCGCAAAAATGCCACGGCATCAAAAGCTTTGAGCAGCTCATTAAAACGCATGGCATAGGTCTGCATAATAAACGCTTTCCAGGAAGGGAACTGCGTCATCCACTGGTCCAGGTAAGCCACCGGAATCATCAATAGTTGCGTTTGCTCTTCTGCGATGGCCAGAACGGAACTTTTCTGATCGGCCATGCAACAACTCAGCGACATAGCACAAGTCTGGCTTCCAGACAAAAAATACAACAGTAACTCTCCCCCTTCCCCATCCTGCCGACTAATGCGAATACGCCCTTCCATCAGCAAAGGGATGGCCTTAATGTAGGTACCCGGCCGCATCAGCTCTTCCCCAGGATTGAGGTTCATTTCACGACCTTGCTCCAGAATTTGGTTCAACAAGTCAGGCTCCTGAAAAAATGGAAAAGCGTGCGTTAGGGTCTCTCTGGTCATGATAGGTTTACTAATGTTATGTTTTGCGTAGGTTTTATTCAGAGACTTGATACGGCAAAACAGTAAGTTTTATACAGTGATTTCTGTCACAATAGTAAATAATATTGTTTCAATAAACTTTCTCTCCTTTTTGCAGGAATAATCCCCAGGTGCGGTTATAGGCATGAACGAGGTCAGTTAGCTTGCCCGAAGCGTCTACCACGGGCTGGCCTGCGTTAACCCACTCAAAAATTCCACCGTACAAGTTGTACACCTGCGAGAATCCAGCCTCAAGCAACTTTTCTGCAATTTTCTCGCTTCTATAGCCCACGGAGCAATAGACCACCACCGTTTGGTTCCGATCCAGGTCGCCGAGCATGTTCAGGTCGAAAAGGTCATAGCCGGCATAGCGGGCCCCCGCTAAACGACTTACCGCAAATTCCTCCGGTTCGCGGGCGTCAAGCAGCACCGCACCCTTCATCACCCGAAGATCTTCAACGCCAATTTCCGGCACTGAATGGCTCAAAAGGCTGCGCAGCACCGCAGCGTACTTTCCGCTTTCCACATCAGGTTGGTTTTGGTTCGAAATAGCCTCTTCTCTTGCCACAGCCTTTTCAGCATGGGCAGCATTGCCCGCGTCGCCAGCAGTGCCTGCCTGAGCCAAAGCCCGACCAGGAAGCGCAAGGACCAACAGTAGCGCAAGCGCCGTGCCCGACCAAATGCCAAACCAAGAGCCAAACCTAAAGCCCGACCTAAAGCCAAACCAAGAGCCAAACCTAAAGCCCAACCGGCAACTCAGGTTTAAGCCCAAGCCTGGACCCACGCCAAGCCGATGCCCTTGGAAACCCAGCCGCTGAACCCGAGGCAGGCTCTCAGGTGGGGCAGTGACGAAAATCACGTACGAGCGATCCATCTGGGGGTAACTTTGTGCAGTCAACTTTCCGGGCAATCGGCACTTTTAGAGAATTAGGAAGGCAGGTCCACCCCTCCGTCATCTGCTGGCGAATGCTTTCGGAAAGATAACCACTGGACCCCAATTCGTCTTCAATACAATTCTTCACAGACCATGGATAACGACAATCACAACCAAAACCAGGGCCCGATTTTCCCCATGCCCCGCATCGGCGACTTCGCTCCCGACTTCAAGGCCGCTACCACCTTTGGACCTCTGGTGTTCAGCGAGTATGCCCGGGATTCCTGGGTTATCCTTTTCAGCCACCCAGCCGACTTTACGCCGGTGTGCACCACTGAGATGAGCGGATTCGCCCAGCGGAAGCCCGAATTCGATGAGCGGAAAACCAAACTAATTGGCCTGAGCATTGACTCGGTGCATGCCCACTTGGCCTGGATCAACAATGTGCGCACCAACACGGGCGTGTACTTTGACTTTCCCATCATCGCCGACTTGGACATGAATGTGTCCAGGCACTACGGCATGTTGCAGCCCAATGAAAGCGAAACCGCCGCGGTCCGCGCCGTGTTCTTCGTCGATCCAAACCGGAAAATCCGGCTGATTATGTACTACCCGCTCAATGTGGGCCGCAACATGGATGAGATTATCCGCGTGCTGGATGCCCTTCAAACTGCCGACAAACACGGCGTCGCCCTTCCCCTGAACTGGAACAAAGGCCAAAAAGTGATCGTGCCGGCGCCAAAAACGGCTGACGAAATGAATACCCGGATCGCCGATAAATCCCTTGAAAAGGTAGACTTCTACCTGGCCTGGAAAGAGTTGGAAGAAGCCTGACCAAGTCCCTTCCGTGAAATTTCCCGTAAAGGGCCCTCTCGGGGGTCCTTTTTTTTTCGGGCGAAGGGGTGCCGGTTCAGCTCACTTTTCCGTGCAGCGAATCGGAGAGGATTTCGTCTACGATCTCCGGATTGAGCAGGGTTGAGGTATCGCCAAGGCTGTCTGTTTCGCCACAGGCAATCTTGCGCAAGATTCGCCGCATGATCTTGCCGGAGCGCGTTTTGGGCAACCCGGAAACAATCTGCATATGATCGGGCTTGGCAATGGGTCCAATGACCCGGGTGACTGTTTCCAATACCTCGCGCTTAAAACGCTCGTGATCTGTGACTTGATGCCCACAAACCAGGTAAGCATAAATGCCCTGGCCCTTGATCGCATGGGGGTAACCGACTACCGCCGCCTCCACCACATCCTCGTGCTCGTCAATAGCGTTTTCGATCTCCGCGGTGCCCAGCCGGTGGCCACTGACATTAATGACATCATCCACCCGACCGATGATGCGGTAATGGCCGTCCGCATCGCGCCGGCAACCGTCGCCCGTAAAGTACAAATTGGGAAAAGCAGCGAAATAGCTCTGCCGGCAACGCTCGTGATCGCCGTAAGTGGTGCGCAGCATGGAAGGCCACGGAAATCGAATGCACAGCAGCCCTTCCGCCTCTGTTTCGGTCAACTCCACTCCTTCCGGGCTGACCAACACCGGTTGAACACCAGGCAAGGGCTGCATGGCAAAACAGGGCTTTAACGGGTCGGTAACCCCGGCCAGCGGTGAAATCAGAATACCACCGGTTTCGGTTTGCCACCAAGTGTCGACAATTGGACAACGGCCCTTCCCCACATGGTTCTGGTACCAATGCCAGGCCTCTTCGTTAATGGGCTCGCCGACGCTGCCCAGCACCCGAATGCTGCTCAGATCATAAGGGGCAACCCACTCGTCGCCCGCCGCCATCAGCGAGCGCAACGCGGTGGGTGCTGTATAAAACAGGCTGACGCTGTGCTTCTGACACACCTCCCAAAAACGGCCGGGATTGGGATAGTTCGGCACCCCTTCGAACATTAAAACGGTAGTGCCATGTAGCAGCGGACCGTAAACAATGTACGAATGGCCGGTAATCCACCCAATGTCTGCCGTGCACCAGTAGATGTCGTTTTCTTCTGGCTGAAACACCTGCGCAAAACTGTACGCGGTGTAAACCATATACCCGCCAATGGTGTGAACCACGCCTTTGGGCTTTCCCGTTGAACCGGAGGTGTACAAGACAAATAACAAGTCCTCCGCATCCATCACTTCGGGGCTGCTTTCAATCGGCATGTCGCGAATGGCATCGTGCCACCAGACATCGCGTGAATCTGTCCAGGAAACAGGCTCGCCTGTTCGCTTCAAAACAATAACTTTTTCTACACTCGGACAACCGCGGCTCAGCGCCTCGTCCACAACCGCCTTAATAGGAATAGACTTAGCACCGCGAAAATTTCCATCGCTGCAAATCACCAGTTTACACGTTGCATCGTCAATTCGCTCCGCCAAAGACTGCGCCGAAAACCCTGCAAAGACCACCGAATGTACCGCCCCGATACGCGCGCAGGCCAACAGGCCGATCATCAGTTCAGGCACCATAGGCATATAAAAACATATGCGATCACCTTTGTCGGCGCCCTGAGCCCGAAGCGCCTCCGCAAAGCGGCAAACCTCCTGGTGCAATTGGCGGTAAGTCAGCGTGCGGTTAGCCTGGTCAGGATCATTGGGCTCCCAAATCAACGCTGGCTTGTCGCCGCGTATAGCCAGGTGCCGATCCAGACAATTTTCGGTAATGTTAAGGGTGCCGCCCTGGAACCAGCGGATGTCAGGATCGCGAAAATTCCAATCCAGAACGCGTTCCCAAGGTCTCCGCCAGATAAACGATTTAGCCTGCTCCGCCCAAAAACCCTCCGGGTCGCGGACACTTAGCTCATAAGCCTGTACATATTCTTGATGCGTTGCAATTCGGGTCATTCCAGCCATATCGGGGGAAAGGGGTTTGGGTACACGAGCAAAATAGCAACAATCCTTCAAGGGACGGAACCCTGAGCGGGGCCTAAAAAACCTAATGGCACCCAAAACCCGTTTCAGGCACCAAACCTATAAACAGCTTTTTGGCCCGTTCAGCCATCGAAAATGCCTGCTGGGCAACCTTGCAACAAGGCGGTGCACGAGGTGGCGTTACCTTGCTGAGTATTCAAACAAAACAGCGTTGAATGCACCCTATTTCTTCGTTCCAAAACCTATGACAGCTATGAAAAATTCAAATTTAAGCTTAAACCCAAAATACGTGCAACTTGCCATTGCAGTCCTTTTTATCGGACTCATTTCCTTGCTGAGCTCCTGCAACCCTCAGGCAATTACCGGTGCAGCTGACCCAAGCGTTAGCGCCCTTCGAACCAACAGCGTGGTAACGTCAACCGGCGAAACCGTTGTCCTGGATTGTGATGACGACATGCCAATCGGCAGCTTCCCTGCTGTTGTGCTGGATGCGGTTGCCGCGGCTTACCCCGGCTTTGTCATCCACGAAGGAAAGATCTGCGCTTCGTCTGGTGGAACCTTCTACCTGTTTGAACTTTATCCTACCGCAGTGGGCGGAGAAGACTTCAACGTGGTGTTTGACGGAAGTGGGGCCGAATACACCTTGCTCGACGACAACAGCAACGGCTCCGGCACTGGGAGCGACGACGACGATGGCGACGACGATGGCGATGACGGTGGCGACGGTGGCGATGGCGATGGCGACGACGGTGGCGATGGCGAAGGCGACGAAGGTTGAATTCAGCCTAATGTTGTTGCAGGATATT
>Ga0105049_10001299_pt1 | contig 29441 bp, 26 predicted proteins | sample MAT06_FD_78087 | JGI IMG/M metagenome (GOLD analysis project Ga0105049, IMG submission 78087) | Freshwater microbial communities from Lake Fryxell liftoff mats and glacier meltwater in Antarctica - MAT-06 | ecosystem: Environmental > Aquatic > Freshwater > Ice > Liftoff microbial mat | place... | reverse complement strand
ATGAATATTATTCTCCCGAAATCATTTTAATTGTTCAATACAATTACGAATAGATGTAATCACCTCCTTTATCTGCGCAACCCTCGCCGTGCCAACAGAGAGCCGGTACCAGGCAGAATCCTCTGAGGCTCGAAAAGCATAAAACGGGACAATTGCCACTCCTGCTGCATCGAGCAAATACTGAGTTACTTCCGTTGTAGTTTTGAGAACGCTGCCATCGGGCTTATACATTCCACGCAAATCTATTTTTACCGTAAGGTATATCGCAGCCTGCGGAGCAATTACATCTACCGGATATCCTTCACTTTTTAAAACGCTGAACCCCTCATAAAACCCCTGAAGGCGTTCCTGCACATCGTGTTTTAATCTGTTTACGAAGGAAATTGCCTGGTCCTGGTTGGAAAGATAGATACCAGATGCAACTTGCTCTGCTTTTGGCGACCATGCGCCTACGTGGCCCAATATGCTCTTCATCTTTTCAATAATGGCGGAAGGGCCAAATGCCCATCCAACCCTCACACCTGTGGCTGCAAAGGCTTTAGACAAACCGTCAATAAAGATCGTGTACGGCCGCATCTCAGGCATCAATGAAACCGGGTCCTCATGCCGCGTCTCCCCATGGGTTAATGTCCAGTATATCTGGTCATACATAAGGTACAACGGTTTCGCCCCTTCAGGGCGCCGCTGGTTTTCCTCCAACACCAATTGACAAATTTCAAGAAGTCCGCTTTTTGTAAAAGTTGTCCCTGTAGGGTTTAATGGGGAACACAACGCCAGAAGCGATGCGTCTGAAAGATATGGCCTTAGCTCCTCTGCCAAGGGCATAAAATTGTTTTCCGGACTTGTTTCGATAGCCACCTGAATTGCATTCCCCAGATGTGTATAATGGTTATTATTCCACGACGGAACAGGAAAAACCACCTTGTCGCCAGGGTCAACGATCGTTTGAAATACAGCGTATATCAAAGGCCGGGCACCACCTGCAACAAGATAATCTTCGGGGTTGTAGTCGAGCCCTTGAAATGATTTTATGAACCGCGCAATTGCTTCTCTAAGACTCGCTACCCCATTGGCGGGAGGGTAGTTCGTGTGGTTTTCGTAGTAGGCCTTAACGATCTCTTCCTTGAGTTCGGAGGGAATAGGGAACATTTCAGGATCAAAATCCCCTATCGTGAAATTGTGGATCTTTTCTCCTTTGCGGATCTTTTCATTTATCTCTCCGGCAAGCTTTATGATCTCAGACCCCTGGAGATTTTCAGCCATCCTGGATACGGGAAAAGCCTGCTGGTGATGCAATTGTTCTACGCTCATATCTCCCTTATTGAGTTAATGTATGCAAATTAAGTAAATTCAGCTCCTTTCCCCTAATAACTCTACTTCAGCCAAAGGATTTACAAGGTATTGTTTCCTGGAATCTAACTCCAGACACGTAAAATATTTTCTTCTTTGTTCCCCTTTTCTGAAAACTCTTCCAGTTTTCAGTCTGAACAGCGCATTCTGTGGGATGTCTTCCAACAAAAGGGTCTGCTCGCTGTCGAATAACTTTAGTGCTCTCAGCAGATCCTCATCAACACAGCTGCTTGCTGCCGGATTTCTCAAGTATTTTCTAACCACATGTAGTACCTCTTCCGGGAATACATCGTGATTTAAAAATGGATCCATTAGCTCCTTAAAATGATGCTTCCACTCAGATCCATGCGGCCTCACCGAATCACCATGGCTGTTCCAGTTAACAAAATGGGCGAGCTCGTGAACTAATGTGATCAGAAAAGCGTACGGGTTGAGATTGTGGTTTATTGTAATCTTATGTCCACGAACACCTTCGGAAGGCCGGAAATCGCCAAGCTTCGTGCTTCGTTCACGTGTTATACGAAGGTGTACGCCGAAAAAAATTATCAGCCCGGCAATCCGTTCAACCGTCGGCAGGGGTATATACTTGGTGAGAACCTCTTCATATTGTTGTTTCATATACTGGGCAAAGATCTGTAAAAATATGTGGGGCGACTCCTAAAGTCATGAACAATTGAACCTTACAAACCGTTACTTTTCTCGTATGAATAAGCTGCACTATTTTATTGTTCCGGCTTTGCTTTTAAGCCTTAATGCCTGCAGTCAGTAAGCAAAAGAAAAAACAATAACTCCACAGAAATCTATGACTCAAAAACTTGTTAAAACAGATGCAGAATGGAAAGCACAGCTTTCGGATCAAGCATATAATGTAACCCGGAAAAAAGGCACCGAACGCCCTTTTACAGGAGAATACGAGCAATCAAAAGAAAAAGGAATCTACACCTGTGTATGCTGTGGAAATGAGCTATTTGCTTCGGACACAAAATTCGACAGCGGCACTGGATGGCCAAGTTTTTACGCGCCGCTTAAACCAGAAAGCGTGGATGAGCATACAGATAAAGAATTAGGAATGAGCAGGACGGAAGTTGTTTGTTCACAGTGCGATGCGCATCTTGGCCACGTTTTCGACGACGGGCCGAAACCCACCGGTCTGAGGTATTGCATGAATTCTGTCGCCTTAAAATTTAAAAGGCCTCAATAGAATCATTGGCTTATGCAGGTTTTTCAGGATTTCGACACCTAAAAAAGTCTTCAGGTAAATAACCTGTTCAAAACTTATTACATTGTGGCTCAATTCCCGATATGCGATATTACCTGAACTCCGGGTTATTCCTGGCCACAATCCTGATTTTCTTTCTTCCTTTCATGGAGATCCGCTGCAATGATTCAGCGTTGGGACATATGACCGGCTACGATCTGGCAACAAAAGGGGAGTTTCGGATGAATGACCCCTCGATGAGTGAATACATGCAGGGTGATGAATACGAAGCAATAAAAAAACAGCAGAAAGGCCCTGACCCTTTCACCATTATCTCTTTATTATTACTGATCACCGGCGGTGTTGTTCAGTTAGCTTTAAAAAAGAAACGGGAAATGTTTGCCGTTATCTGCGCCAGCAGCTCCGTGTTGGTTCTAATTGTTATGCAGGTGATCTATATCTATCAGTGGAACAGTAAGATGCCGGATACAGGTGAGATGATGTCGTATGTTAAATTCACCCTTCATTTTGTCTTTGGCTACTGGCTTGCCCTATCTATCCCGGTTATAATTGCCTCGCTTAACACCTGGTATATCTTCAACGATAAGAAGGAAGCTGCTATTACGCCGTACGACCCGGATTTATACAATGAAGACGAAGCCGGCAATAGCGCTGTCTAGCGGAAAGTACCATATCCTGAAAACGTTTTCTGGTAATAAGGTTCGGTAATGCTGCTGATGACAACTCCCTTTTTTGTTGAGGCATGAATAAAATAGTTGTCAGTTACATGCATTCCGACATGCGAGATCTTATTGCCGTTAATTTTAAAAAAAAGTAGATCTCCTTCAAGCAATTTTCCTTTGCTTATTGATTTTGCTTTGTTAAACAACGCGAGAGAATTGTGATCGACAACTTTATTAAAAACTTTCAAATAAATGGATTGAACCAGCCCTGAACAATCGGTTCCGCTTCTGGAACTTCCCCCGTACTTATACGGAACTCCAAGCCACTCAGAGATTGCAGCGACATAATTCTGGTTAATCCCCGCTGGCAATGGAATACCCAAGGCCCGTTCAAATTTGTTTGTTCCTCCGCCAGAAGATTCTCCTTTACCGTGATTCGGTATCTTCGGCGCGCGGCACGAAACCAGCGCCAGAAGCATCAATAGTATTAACCGGCATTTCATTCTCCGAATTTACCGCAGATTAAAAAGTGTAGAGATTATTATTCAATAAGTTTTCAAAGTCTGCTGGTTCAAACTCGGGCCTGATTTTAACACCGTCGTATTTAATTTCAATTCCATCCTTGTATTCAATTGTAAGGAACAATAATCCATCCGGTGAATAGCTTCTCCAGACCCCTTCTCTTTTTCCGGCGATATATTTTCCATCCCATTTGAGTGTCCCGTCTTCATAAAAGCTTTGATGGCGTCCTTCCGGTTGGCCCGCTTCAAATTTTCCATTATAGCTAACTTTTCCATCTGCATACACATGTTTCCATTCCCCGTTCATTTCCCCTGCTTTGAAATTGCCTGAGATTAATTGATTGCCTTGCTTAAATATCCACTTACCTTCTCGCTCTCCATCGATAAATTCTCCTTTTGCAATTGTATCGCCCGCTTCCGAAAGCTCATAAGAAAACCCGTCTTCAAGGCCTGATAAATAATTTTCTTCCTTCAAAAGATTAGCGTTTTCATAAAACCAGCTCCAGGAGCCGTTTGGCTTACCTTTAACATATTTCCCTATTTGCTCTGTTTTTCCGTTTTGGTGAAAGTATTTCCAAGTATTGATCTTCCGGTCGTCCTCATAGTTGCCTTCTGCTTTCTTTTCTCCTTTTGAATAAAACTCCTCCCATTTTCCTTGCTTCCTCCCTTCTTTATCAACGACCCCGCGTGACGTAACCATTCCGGCCTGGAACTCCTCTGCCGAAACAATATTCCCCAAAGAATCATACGAAACGTGTATTCCGACAGGTATCCCGTCGTTCGTAAATGCTCCTTCCTTTTTTATTCTTGCTCCCTGGTAAAACTCCTTTCTAACTTTGGGAGGGGTGGTTTCAGCATCTTTTAACTGCAGAATATCATCGATGTATTTTTCAATTTTTATAAGATTTCCCCGTAGATCGTATTCTTTCACGTATCCGTTTTTTAGGTTTTCCGAATACTGGATTTCTCTTTTTACCGAAAAATCTTTGTTGATTTCAACCCAATTACCCGTTTTTCGATTGAGTCTATCAAACCGGTTAACGCGCTGTTGCCTCATTAACACACCATTCTTATAATCAAACAACATCGCGAGATTTCCACTTCCATCATACTCTACAGCTCTCCCCTCTTCCTTTCCGTCTACAAAACCAATTATATACTTTGGCTTTCCATCAGAAAAATATTGCATTGAAAACCCGTTCTTTTTATCGTTAAGAAATTCTTCTTTAATCACCCGGTTGCCCTTTCCGTCAAATTGAACCCGAAAGCCGGATTTTTTTCCATCGCGGTAATCGATAGTCGTTTTTATAATTCCTTCTTCACCGTAAAATTTCCACAGACTATCAAGACTTCCTGACTTTCTGTTGCCTTCGGACTTTAAATTTCCATTTTCGTAATATGTCTTCCAGTAGCCATCCGGCTGACCGTTGACCATTATTCCTTCACTGGATATCTTTCCATCGGGAAAATACAATTTTGTATAGCCGCTTTTTAACGAGATACTATCCTGAGCTGCGCTGTTCTTAAAAAGCACGAGCGCAAACAACATTAATATGCAGGTAAAAAGACGCATCAATAACCAAAAATATCCTTCAGCGTCAGTGATTTAACCTTTCCGTATTTCTTCAGCTGTTTTTTTGAAATTCTTTTCTCCGAACCCAAAATGAAAAGATTAAAATTCTGGTTCTTAAAATACTGATCATGAAAAAGCTGAATATCTTGAAGGTTAATCGTGCTCATCCTTTCGTAAACGTCTTTTCTCAGATCGTGGTCTATTCCCAGCCTTTTCATTCCAAGGTAACTGAACACAATCGCCTGCTTTTGTATCCTTTCTGCCTCAATGCCCGATTTTATCGACGCTTTTGAAGCGGAAAAAAGCAATTCTGACTGCGGCATCGAAGTAAGTAGAGCATTCATTGCATAAATGGCAGAATCCAGTTTATCTGATTGCGTTCCAACGTATGCTCCGATCATGTTAGGCATATCTTTCTGTGAAGGTGTGCTAAAATAGGCGTATGACGAATAAGCTAAAGCCTTTGACTCCCGGATAGTCTGAAAAACGACAGATGACATTCCTCCACCAAAATACTCATTGAACATTGAAATCTCTGGTTGCCTTGCTGGTGAATATTCTCCTGCATTCCTTGTCCAGCCAATCTCTGCCTGAACCATGTCGTAATTGATGAAATAGACTGTCTTCTCCTTATTTTCAACCGGAATAAATTTTACTGACTCTGGGGCCGGAAGAACGGTCGCCGGTGTTTTATGATACTTGTTTAGTGAAGAAACAAGTTGTATAGAATCCTTCGTTCCGTAATAAACGATAGTGTGGGGAAATGATGTCAACTGGTGAATCATCCGTGTTAACTCTTCCGCTTTCAATTTCTTAAGACTCTTATTGCTTAAAACCCATGAAGAAGGATTCTTTTTTCCGTAACCGGCGTACGCGCCAAGCGCACTTCTTATCGCGTATTTGTTGGATTTAGTATCTTCCCTTTCCTGCAACGTATTTGCTATCATATCGTTTAATGCCTGTTGATCTGGAACGGCATTTACGAGTAAATTTTCAAACGCGGCCAATGCCCTTTCAAAAGACTCTTCGGGACCGGAAAGACTCACATACATTTGATCATTTCCTGCATAAACGTTGAATTTGCAGGCAAGTGAATAAAACTCGCGGCTTAGCTTTTCTGCTGTTAATTTGTCTGTACCAAGAAATTGTAGAAGATTTATAGCCTCCGGAAGCTTTTGGCTGGAAAACCTTCCGAATTCAAAAACATAATAGAGCCTAAATAACTTATTTTCTTTGTTACGAACCTGTAATAACGAAATACCGGGCTTTATTTCTGTGTGCAGAATATCTTTTCCGTAATCAATAAACTGTGGTTTAAGTGGCTTCTTTTCGTTGTCAAAAATATCCTTCGCAAAACGGGAAGTCTTTTCCCGGTTCACTTCCACCGCTGTTATCTGTGGTTTATCAATTTTAACAACACTTGAATCAACTCCCTGTCTTTTAAAAACAACAGCGTAATCATTAAGAAAAAATTTATTAGCAAACCGTATAACATCATCCTTGCTTATCCTTTCCATTTCATCTGCCTGCTTAACTTCATCTGACCATTTTATTTCATTAACAAACGTATTGATCATCTTAAAGGCACGACCGGAATTACTCTCCATTCCGCCAATATCATCAACCCGTTGATTAAAAACAATAGCCCTTAATAACCTTTCATCAAATTTTCCTTGTTTGACTGAATCGAGCTGGGCAAGCATCAAATCTTTTACTTTTTCCAACGATTGACCGGTTTTTGGGCTTCCTGCCATAAATAGAACACTGTAATCCTTAAGCGGGATAAGGGAAGTGTAGGCCTCAAGTACCTGTTGCTTTTTTACCAGGTTGAGATCAAAAAGACCAGCAGTCGAGTTTGTAAGAAGCAGATCGGTAATTTTCATTAATTCTGCTTCTTTCGAAGAGGCTGAAGGAAGACGAAAGCCAATCGTTACCGAAGGAGCTTCAGGGCCAAAGACGTTTTTAACAACCGGCTGGTCCATCTTCTTCTCCGCAGAAAAATCCAGTTGCTTAACCGGCTTATCTTCAAATCCTCCAAACGCTTTTTCTATTAATGCAACTGTTTCTTCACAATCGAAGTTACCAGCCATAATAATCGCCATATTTCCCGGTACATAATAGTTTTCATAAAACTCCCTTATTTTCGGTAATGATGGATTTTTTAGATGTTCTACCGAACCAATAGTTGTTTGTAATCCGTACGTATGGCGACTGAAAAGAGCAGAAAATATCCCATCATAAACTTTATTATCGTCAGAATCCAACGAAATATTCTTTTCTTCATAAACAGCTTCCAGCTCTGTGTGAAACAGCCTTAATACTGGATTTCTGAAGCGTTCTCCCTCAATACTCACCCAATCTGTTACACTGTTTGAAGGAATATCATTGATATATACCGTTTCATCAAAAGAGGTAAAGGCATTTGTTCCCTTAGCTCCGATATGCTGCATCATCTTATCATATTCGTTGGCAATAGCGAACTTTGCTGCTACTTGTGAGATTGAATCAATATCCTTGTAAATGCGTTTTCTTTTCGCCTCATCCTCTGTGGAATTATATTTCTCGTAAAGTGTATCTATTTCGGCCAGAAATCTCCCCTCTTTTTCATAGTTGAGGCTGCCAAAACTTTCCGTTCCCTTAAAAAGCATGTGTTCCAGGTAATGTGCAAGCCCGGTGTTTGTTTTAGGATCATTAGCACTGCCAGCTTTTACTGCGATGCAGGTATAAACTCTTGGAGTATTCCGGTTGATCGACATCATGATCGTAAGGCCGTTCTTAAGCTTGTAAATCCTTGCTTTTAAAGGATCGCCCTCCACATAAGAATAGGAATAACCGTGTGATGAATCCTGTTTTACCGTTCCTTTCTGGGCCGATAAAAGTGTTGGTACAAAAAGTAGGAATGCAAAAAATCTTATAGTCATGTTTTGTTTAACGTTAAAAATCAAAGTCCCAGGCTTTCTGATATTTCCAGCATTCTCCGGATTGAATGTTCAGCCTTTTGGCGAATAGTTTCGTCCAGAATTATTTCCGGAGTTTCATTTTTCATGCATAGATATACTTTTTCCAGCGTGTTGAGCTTCATGTGCGGACAATCGTTGCAGGCACAATTATTATTTGGTGGAGCAGGGATAAAATGCTTTAACGGCGATGATTTTGCCATTTGATGGAGAATACCGCTTTCAGTTGCTACAATAAACTGATTAGCAGAATCCCTCATTGAATAATTCAGTAGTGCCGTGGTTGACCCTATAAATTCTGCAAGTTCCAAAACTGGCTCTTCACATTCGGGATGGGCGATCAACTTCGCCTCAGGATAACGCTCCTTGAGCTTCATAATTTTTTCCCTTGAAAATATCTCATGAACCATGCATGCACCATCCCATAAAATCATGTTCCTCCCTGTTTTCTCATTTACATACCTTCCCAGGTTCTTATCTGGAGCAAAGATGATCTTCTGGTCGGCAGGAAGACTTTGAACGATCTGGACGGCGTTAGATGACGTACAGACGATATCTGTGAGGGCCTTAATACCTGCAGAACAGTTAACATACGAAATTACGAGATGATCTGGATGTTGTTTTTTGAAAGCGGCGAAACGATCAGGTGGGCAGCTGTCGGCCAGCGAACAGCCAGCACGCAAATCTGGCAGGATCACCTTTTTCTGCGGACAAAGTATCTTCGCAGTCTCGGCCATAAAGTGCACGCCCGCAAACACAATTATGTCGGCGTCGGTTTTGGCTGCCTGCTGGGATAACCCAAGACTATCCCCAATATAATCGGCAATATCCTGAATATCAGAGTCCTGGTAATAATGCGCCAGGATTACAGCATTCTTTTCTTTTTTAAATCGGTTGATTTCTGCAAAAAGATCAATAGAGGGATCTACAAATTCCTTCATCGCGTTTATGGTAGGATGCTATACTACATATACTATTATCTTTTTATTTAATAAAAGAATATGTTATGTATAGTATATGCTGTTAGTTGTGTGAGAAAATAATTCCTCAATTTTTGGATTTGATGTTACGGAGCAATTGCGAACACAAAGCTAACATCCCTGACGTAACCAAACACCTGATTAACAAAGAAGTTTAATGTTTTTAACATTCTGTGAAGTGGACGTGAACATGAAAAATCATCCACTCGTCTCAGGGTAGGAAATGTTAATAGAATGTTACGTTAATGGAAGCACAAAAATGAAGATTAGTATTGCGTTGTATAAGGTAAAATATTAAGGGACTATTTTGATGAGCTTCACAAACACAGTTATTCTTTTTTACGGGTTGTCTATCAACACAAGTTAACAGAATTTGTGTTAAGAGATTTATCATTTAGGGTCTGGTAATCAGCATAAAAAAAAATCAAAATAATTTGATTTGTTCATAAGTGTTATCATGTGGTACATTTGTGTAAAACAAGAAAATGGAAATAGCACTCGGAGCTGATCATGCGGGGTACGAACTAAAGCTCGTGGTTAGGCAGCAGCTGCTTGATATGGGGCATACAGTTTCGGATTATGGAACGCATTCTCCGGATAGCATGGATTACCCCGATATTGCTCACCCTGTTGCCGAATCAGTGGAGACAGGAGAATGTGATTTAGGGATTCTTATTTGTGGAAGTGCAAACGGCGTAGCGATAACAGCGAACAAACACAAGGAAATTAGGGCGGCAATTTGTTGGAAAAATGAACTGGCACATCTTGCCAGGGCTCATAATAATGCAAATGTACTTTGTCTTCCTGGGAGGTTCATTACTGAAAGTGAAGCCCATGAGATTGTAAGTACCTTTCTCACCTCTGCATTTGAAGGTGGACGCCATGAAAGAAGAGTAAGTAAAATGTCCTGTTAATGCTGAACTTTTTGACCTTCACAATGTATAAGTTATTACAATCTTACCGTTATTGACGCAGAGAGACAAGATGCAAGTGAATTCCTATACCCAGCTCATCGGTAAGCTGGATGATTTTATCAGAAGATACTATACTAACCAGCTCATCAGAGGTGCAATCTATTCGGTGGGTGCCCTGGTGTTATTTTTCATTGCTTCAACAGCAATTGAATACGTAGGGCATTTGGGTACAACAGGAAGAACTTTACTGTTTTATACATATATATGTGCAGCTGCTTTTATCCTATTCCGTTTTATCCTGATCCCGCTGCTCAAGCTATATAAGTTAGGAAGTGTAATTTCTCATGAAAAGGCAGCAGATATTATTGGAAAACACTTTTCCGATGTAAGGGATAAGCTTGTTAATACGCTTCAGTTACATACCCAGCTGGATAATTCTCCAGAAAATGTTTCACTTATAACAGCAAGTATTGATCAGAGAATAGCCGAGCTTCGTCCTGTTCCCTTTGCGGCGGCAGTCGACTTAAATGAAAATAAGAAATATGCAAGATATGCGGCGATTCCATTAGCAATACTTCTTCTGCTTTGGCTCGTTTTTCCTTCTTTGATTACAGATAGCTCCAGAAGAATTTTACAATACGATATAGCATTTGATCCAGTCGCACCATTCTCCTTTGATATTAACGGAAAGCTAGAGACACCTGCGCAACAGGATTTTATTATGCAGGTAAAAATGGGTGGAAATGAACTACCCGACCAGGTATTTCTCGATATAGACGGGAATAAATTCAAATTGAATAAGGATGATAAGCTTAACTTCACCTATACCTTCAAGAATGTTCAAAGAGCAGTGAGTTTCCGGCTATATGCAGATGGTTTTTATTCTAAGGAATATGAGTTAAAAGCGTTGCCTAATCCAGTATTGACCGCGTTTAGTATTAATCTCGATTATCCGGATTATACCGGGAAGAAAGATGAACTATTGAAAAATACCGGCGATCTTGTTTTACCAGCTGGCACAAAAGCAACCTGGAGTTTCAACACTCAGAATACAAACCAGCTGCAGATGTTATTCAGCGATTCAACCGTTAACCTGGTAAAAAAGGATAATGGAATGTACACTCATACCTCGCGTTTTTTAAAGGATAACAGATATAAAGTAATTACCTCAAATGAATTTCTAAGAGGCAAAGACCAGGTTGAATATGCTGTGTCGGTAGTTCCTGACGAGTACCCGTCTATTGCCGTTGATGAAAAGAAAGACTCTGTGATGTCATCAAATCTTTTCTTTAAGGGGGAGATTGAGGATGACTACGGATTTAAAGGATTGAAATTCAGTTTCAGACAGTTTAACGGAGAAAAAAGCCTGGACTCAAAAACCGTTGATGTACCATTTAATAAAAACTTCGTTAACAATACTTTTTTCTGGAATTGGAATTTTTCCACCCTGGAATTAAATCCGGGTGATGAAATTGAGTATTGGTTTGAAGTATGGGATAACGACGCAGTGAATGGTTCCAAATCGTCACGCTCGCAAAAGCGAATATTTAAGGTTCCAACGCTTGATGATATTCAGCAGCAACAAGAGGAAAACAACGAGCAGGTAAAAGCAAATCTGAAGGAAACATTAAAAGATGCAAAACAGCTTCAAAAGGAACTCGATGAGCTTAACAGGAGAGTTCTTGAAAAGAAAGAAGTCAATTGGCAGGATAAAAAGAAGGTGCAGGAGCTTATTGACAAACAGCAACAGATTCAACAGCAGGTTGAGGAGATAAAGAAGGAAAACCAGCTGAATAATCTGAAGAATGAGGAATTCCGTAAAAGTGATGAACGGATGCTCGAAAAGCAGCTGGAGCTTGAAAAGTTGCTCGATCAGGTGTTAAGTGAAGAAATGAAGGAGAAGCTGAAAGAGCTTGAAAAGCTGATGGCTAATCTTGATAAGGAAAAGCTCAAAGAAGCTATTGACAATATGAAGCAGGACAACAAGGATCTTGAAAAGGAGCTTGACCGTTCGCTTGAATTATTTAAACAGCTTGAGATGGAGCAGAAGATGAATGCAGCTATTGAAAAGCTCGATGAGTTGAAAGAAAAGCAGGATAAGCTATCTGAAAAGAGTGAAGAAAAAAACGCAGATGAGCAGAAATTAAAAGAACAGCAAGATCAGTTGAATAAAGAATTTGAGGAGTTGCGGAAGGATATGGATGAGATGGAAAAGAAGAACAAAGAATTAGAGGAACCGATGGAAATGGGCGACACTGATCCGATGGAAGAAGAGATTCAGAAGGATATGCAAAAAAGTTCGGAAGAGCTGAAGGACAGTAAGGGAGGAAAGGCTTCAAAAGCGCAGAAAAGTGCATCTCAGAAGATGAAGGAGATGAGCGATAAGATGAAGCAGCAGCAGGAAAGCAACGAATCCGAAAGTATGGAAGAAGATCTTGGTAAGCTTCGTGAAATACTGGAGAATTTATTACAGCTTTCTTTTGACCAGGAGCGGTTAATGAAGGAACTTCAACACACATCCCCATCGAATCCGCTTTACACCAAGATTACTGCAGATCAGAAGAAGATCAGAGACAATGCAAAGATGATTGAGGATTCACTTTTTGCTTTAAGTAAACGTGTTGCTCAGCTGCAGTCCTTTATTAATAGAGAGATTAGTAAGATTAATAGCGAGCTTGATAAGTCAATTGAGTTTCTTGCCGAGCGCCAACTTCCATCAGCGGCTTCGAGACAACAGTCCGTTATGACCTCTGTAAACAACCTTGCATTAATGCTTAGCGAAGTTTCGGATCAGATGCAGCAGCAAATGGCACAGCAGAAACCCGGCAGCGGGGAATGCAAGAAGCCGGGTAAAAACAAGAAACCCGGACAAGGTAAGCCGAAGCCTTCTCTTGGTACAATGCGTCAACTGCAGCAACAGCTGAACGAGCAGATGCAACAAATGAAGGAAGGCATGAATAAGCCAGGCGGAAAGGGTGGCAAACAAGGAAGTGAGCAGCTAGCGAAAATGGCTGCGCAGCAAGAAATGTTAAGGAATGAGCTACAGAAAATGATGAACGAGATGCTCAAGGAAGGAAATAGCAATGCGGGCAACCTTAGGAATATTGCCAATAAGATGGAGCAGACCGAAACTGACATTGTCAATAAAAATATATCTTTAGAAACCATTCGTCGTCAACAAGAGATCATGACCAGGTTACTCGAGGCAGAAAAAGCAGAGAGGGAAAGGGAACTTGACGACAAGCGTGAATCGAATGAAAATAAAATTGAGCAGAGCCGTAACATATCTGAGTTTAAGCAGTACAATGAGATGATGAAGCAGGAAGCTGAATTGTTAAAAACTATTTCTCCTTCTTTGAAACCTTTTTACCGCAATATGATAAAAGAGTACTTCAGCACATTTAACTAACACACAAAAACACGCGCATGACAATAACCGAGACCCGATCTGTAACATTCCCATCATTGAAAGAGAACGTCGCTCTCGTAGAAAAGTACATTGACGAAATCTGTCAGTTTTATAGCATTGGAGACGAAAACTACGGCAATATCTTAGTCGCAGTAACCGAAGCTGTAAGCAACGCCATTTACCATGGTAACCGACTTAATCCGGACAAGAGCGTTCTTTTCTTTTACGAGACAAAAGACAATAATTTATGCTTTACGGTAGAAGACCAGGGCAAAGGATATAATCCTGACACGCTCCCCGACCCTACTGACCCTGAGAATCTCGAAAACCCAAATGGAAGAGGTGTTTTCCTGATGCGAAAGTTGACCGATGATATTAAGTTCCACAAAGACGGAAGTAAAGTGGAGTTGTATTTCAGGATCGCAAACCAATAGTTCAGGATCTGATCAGCTTCAACTACGAAGACGTTTCTTTCCATCTGCCAGCCAGGCGAAATTTAAAGCGCTGGCTGGCAGATATTATCACTCAGGAGGGAAAAACACCGGGGCACATTGCGCTGGTCTTTTGTTCAGACGAGTATCTGCTTGAGATAAACAGGAAGTTCCTGGCGCACGATTTTTACACTGATATTATTACCTTCGATCACCATGATCCCGAGAGGATCAGCGGTGATCTTTTTATTAGTTCCGAAAGGGTTAGGGAAAACGCTCCAGGATTTGGCGTTCCGTTTCTACACGAACTGAACAGGGTAATGGCTCACGGCATTTTGCATCTTTGTGGGTATGGCGACAAAACACCTGCCCAAAAGAAGAAAATGCGATCGCTGGAAGATATGTACCTCCGGCAACTATAGGGTATCTGGATGTTCCTAGCATCTGATAGTCAAATAGTTAAACTGTTTTCGCCCTTTAAGTTCCTCATAATCTATTCTTTAACTACCTTTGCTGCCCGTGAAATTATTTTGTTTCACGTGGAACAAGTATGTTTTCTGAATACGATGTAATTGTTGTCGGTGCCGGACATGCTGGTTGTGAAGCCGCTGCCGCCGCTGCAAATATGGGCTCCAAGGTTTTATTGGTCACAATGAATATGGGAACGATTGCCCAGATGTCATGTAACCCGGCAATGGGCGGAATTGCCAAGGGGCAGATCGTCCGGGAGATTGACGCTATGGGAGGGTATTCCGGGATTGTTTCTGATCGTTCGGCCATCCAGTTTAAGATGCTGAATCTGTCAAAGGGCCCAGCAATGTGGAGTCCGAGAACCCAAAATGACAGGGCGCTTTTTTCTTCCGAATGGAGATCTGTCCTGGAAGGGATTCCAAACCTGGATTTCTTCCAGGATATGGTTATTGGATTAATTGTAGAAGGAGAAACAGTATGTGGTGTTAAGACGGGTTTGGGAATAGAGATACGAGCCAAGGCTGTCGTTCTTACCAACGGAACGTTCCTTAACGGAATTATTCATATCGGCGAAAAGAACTTTGGAGGTGGCCGGGCAGCTGAAAAAGCGGCAACCGGTATTACCGAGGACCTCCACAACTACGGGTTTGTGAGCGGAAGAATGAAAACCGGAACACCGCCCAGGGTGGACGGAAGGTCGTTGGATTACTCTAAGATGGAGATTCAACCGGGAGATGAAAACCCAGGCAACTTTACCTTTCTTGACACCCCTCCCCTGGCGAATCAGCTGCCTTGCTGGATGACATATACGAGCGAGGAGGTTCATGATATTCTAAGAACCGGCTTCGACAGGTCTCCTATGTTTTCGGGAAGGATTCAAGGATTAGGGCCGCGGTACTGCCCTTCAATAGAGGACAAGATTGATCGGTTTGCAGACAAGGACAAGCACCAACTTTTTATAGAACCCGAAGGATGGAAGACTGTGGAGATTTATGTGAATGGGTTTTCGACATCTCTTCCTGAAGATGTCCAGATAGCTGCAATGAGGAAGATCCGTGGTTTTGAAAATGCGAAAATGTTCCGCCCTGGTTATGCGATTGAGTATGACTATTTCCCGCCGCAGCAATTAAAACTAACGCTGGAAACCAAGCTCCTGTCAAATCTTTATTTTGCTGGGCAGATTAATGGGACAACTGGTTATGAAGAAGCCGCGGGTCAGGGCTTAATGGCCGGGATAAATGCGCATCTTAAAATCCATGAAAAGGAGCCGTTGGTTTTAACTCGTTCACAGGCTTATATCGGGGTGCTCATTGATGATCTTGTTACCAAAGGGACGGATGAGCCTTATCGTATGTTTACTTCAAGGGCAGAATACAGAATTCTGTTACGACAGGATAATGCGGACGCAAGACTCACTGGTTTGTCATACGAACTTGGTTTGGCTGGGGAAGATCGCTACAGAAGAATGGAGGAGAAAAGAGGGAAAGTCGCGTCTTTTTCGCGCTATCTTAAAAACCTCAGCGTGGCCCCGGAAGAGGTAAATGCGTATTTGACTGAAATGCAGTCGCCCGAAATCACCCAAAAACAGAAGATAGCGGGGCTGATTCCCCGGTCTCATATTTCTCTTAAAGAACTTACTTTGCGGTTGCCTGTTTTAACTGAGTATACAAAGGAAAATGAAATCGGAGTAGAGGAAATTGAGCAGGTTGAGATAGAAATGAAGTACGAAGGATATATTGAAAAAGAACGGGAAATGGCCGACAAAGTAAGTCGCCTGGAAAATATTTCCCTTCACGATCAGTTTAATTATGCGGCGTTAAAGTCACTGTCGTTTGAAGCCAGGGAAAAGCTTGGCAGGTTAAAGCCAAGCAGCATCGGGCAGGCATCCCGGATCAGTGGAGTCACGCCTTCTGATATTTCTGTATTAATGGTTCATCTTGGCCGTTAAGTTTCACGTGGAACAAATGGAAGATATCACAGCATGTGCAGTTTGCGGTGAAGGCAACTTTTCGCATTGGATGAAGTGCAAAGACCACACGGTAAGCGGCGAGTTTTTCAATATTGATAAGTGTAATTCCTGTGGATTTGTGTTCACTAATCCGAGGCCGCTGCTAGAGGATCTTGGAAACTACTACAAGGCAGAAGCGTATATTTCGCATACAGATTCATCAAAAGGAATTGTCAATAAGCTGTATAAGCTCGTGAGGAAGACAACCCTCAGAAAGAAATATAATCTTGTTCGGGAGTTTCTGCTTGGAAAAACTCTACTTGATATCGGAGCTGGAACTGGTGCGTTTCTGAATTACTGTAAAGAGCAAGGTCAAACGGTGTTTGGAGTTGAACCCGATCCCGATGCACGGAAAGTCGCAAAAGACAAATATGGAATAATTGAAGTTCCCGAAGAGGCGATGAACTCATGGGGAGAAGGCTGTTTTTCGGTGATTACCATGTGGCATGTTCTTGAACATGTGCCAAAGTTGAATGATAGGATTCAGGATATCAAACGCCTGTTGAGTGACGAAGGAAGATTGTTTATTGCAGTTCCTAATCACCTTTCGAGAGACGCGGTTCATTATGGAAGTGTTTGGGCAGCATACGATGTTCCCCGCCATTTGAGTCATTTTACCCCAGAAACAATAGAACGCCTTTTTGGCAATAACGGATTTGTGCTTGAAAAAATGTTGCCGATGAAATTCGACGCGTTTTATGTTTCAATGCTGAGTGAAAAATACAAAACGGGCAGTTCCGGAGTAATCATTGGAGCAATTCAGGGATTCCTGTCGAATTTAACCGCCAGCAAAGGTCGTTGGTCGAGCCAGATTTATGTCTTCAAAAAAAACGAGGCAAAGACGCCGTCTGTTTAACGCGACCTTTGTTATGGATAAAATGTATTCGGTCGACGGAGATCGTGCAACACGGTGGACGCAAAAAACAGTGTTTTTAAGCCATTTTCGCTTCGGACGGCTCTATTTTTCGATCGCTAACGGATTTGCCAGGTTTTTAAAATCCTTCAGATCCATCCTAATTGACCCGACCAAAACATTGGCCTGAAGCCGAACTGGAATTCTATTCATGTCATCGCTCACCCACATAAGCAAATCTTCCTCCTCTTTAAATACTCGTCCTTTTTGAATTACTGGACAAAGTTTTATACAGCGTATTTTTCCAGCCTTGGTTTTAATTGTTTCTCTGCCAAGAATTTTAACCTGCATTGGAAATATTTCCTCGTCAAAAAAAGTTTGAACGGTAATCAGATCTCCTATTTTTACAGAAGTGATGTCAACATTCCGAGCGTAATAAAAGGCGGATAATATATCATGCGTGTCTGCCGGAATAGGAAAAAGCTTGTTCGTTGCGTTTCTCGGGGTATCGGTTCCGTCCCTTTTAACTAAGACGGTGTTGGCTTTTTGATTGAATGTGTATTCCTGGTTGATGATAAATCCACCTTCATCGACCTTCCTTAGGAAGAATTTTGGATGGAGGGTTTTCTCGTCGATAAAGGAATCGTAGCGATCCCTCACTCGGAAAAACCAATCGAAAGATCCGGACGAAGATCCCGTACCAACTAGATGGTAGGTTGGTGAGTTGCTAAATTTTACCGAGTCACTTGCGATGGTAATATTCGCTTCCCCGGCGTCAACAAATCCGTAATGAACTCTGTAGGTTAAAGACTCGCCTCGTTTAAAAGCGAAGTTTCTGGTAACGCTCTGTGAATATGAGTTAATAAAAGATCCAAGGAACAAGAGACTTAATACGGTTTTCATTTTCGGGTTTTCGGTAAGCGCGGAAGCAAACCATATACCACTAACGAAAGTATTCAGGCTTCCGTATAATTGAGCTGAAGAGCAAAGGCTTCCGAGAAATTTGCAAGGAAACGTTGTTCCACGTCTATCATTTCAGTGGGTGCGTCAGGACGTTCCTGCTTCATGCTTGTAACGTCTTTATCTTTAATTCCACAGGCAATGATGTTCTTAAAATAGCCCATTTCGTTGTTGACGTTTAACGCCAGGCCGTGCATAGTGATCCAACGTCCGCACTTCACTCCCATGGCGCAAATCTTTCTGGCGTTTTTGCTTTCTGGTTCAATCCACACCCCGGTGCACCCCTGAATTCTTCCGGCTTTAATGCCGAAATCGAACATTGTTTTGATAACAATTTCCTCTAATGTTCTGAGAAACAAGTGAATATCTGTAAAAAAATTCTCCAGATCAAAGATTGGATATACAACGAGTTGGCCGGGGCCGTGAAAGGTGATATCTCCTCCCCTGTTTATCTTGTAAAATGCGGTGCCCGCCTCCTTGAGTTGCTCTTCATTGAGCAGTAGATTTTCAGTGGAGCCGCTTTTTCCAAGAGTGTATACAGGTGGGTGTTCGCAAAGAATAAGATAATTAGGTGTTTCTTCCTGCTCTGTCCTGTTTCTATTAGCGAGCTTAATTTCTGAAACATGACTGTAAAGCTTTTCCTGATAATCCCAGGCTTCTTTGTAATCGACCAGGCCGAGCCTTATGAGCTGTACTTCCTTATTTGGATTCTGGTAGGTCATTTCAAATCCGACAGTTCTTCTTTAAGCTTATTGATGACGTTGATTTCCATGGCGTCCTGCTGACGTTCCACGGACGCGTACCAGGAAATCCAGTCTCCAAGATGAATCCAGTAAATTACCCTTTCAAGCAGAGAGTTGCCTTTTGAGTTTATCTCAAGGGTTTTCCCTGCGAATGAAGAGACAATCTCTTTGCAGAATTCCATTCGCTTTGAGTTCCTGTAATACTCGTCAGGATTACGTAAGAATAATGCTGCGATTTTGGGCCGATTTTCTATCCAGCCAACTAGCTCATTGTGATTCATTTCCGGAACAACGTTATGCCAGCACAACATTTTGGCATTTTCGTTTAGTTGCTGACGTAACCGAATGGCCACACCTTCGTACCCATAGTTCGTGTAGATTACAGGTAAACTAAATGAAATGGCTTTGGCAATCGCTTCGGCTTCTTGGTGAATGTTTGTGCTTTCTTTCTCAACCAGATCAATTCCCTTTTCAATTTCGGAGTAGAGGTTTCTGCCAAAGCCGTAATGTTCCATGATGCAGCAGAGCATCGTTAACGAATAAGCAAGGCAGGCGCGCGGCGGATTTCCACCAGGAATTACAATGGCGTCGAAGCTCTTTTCTTCGGACAGCCGCAACACTTCTCCCCCAGAGCTTACAGCGACGATCATTGCCCCCCGTTCCAATGCTTTATTCAACACCTCCAGCGTTTCCTCTGTATTTCCTGAATACGAGGAGATGACGACAAGGGTATTTTCTGAAACCCAGGCCGGCAAAGAGTAATCTTTAATGACATTGATGGGCACTGGTGATTGCGCCGCGCAGATTTCAGCTGTTATTGTTCCTCCTATTCCTGAACCTCCAAGTCCGCTGATAAGGATGTTTTTTGTTTCACGCGGAAGAGGTTTTAGCGTTGTCTTCCGGAAAATATGAAGCGCTTCTTTTAATTGAGCGGGAAAAGATGAGATAAGTTCTTTCATTGCCGCAAAGGTAATACAGGAATATGAGTTGGGCTTTATGATTTGGTAAGGGCTGAGATTTTGAATCGCCTTTTTGTGGGTATTTGTTGATTGAAAGAAAAGCCGATTATTTCTAATGTGTCATTTTTTTTGCATGATGTGTAACAAAACCCTGGTCTCGTCTCCCTTATGGTCAAACGCCTAAAAAGTCCGAAAAAATGAAAACGCTACTTCTTTCTTTAATAATTGTCTTGATGAATTCAGTCCCTTCAGCAGGAGGTGTTCCTGATGGAAAGCTTGCAGATAAAAAACAAAGAGCATCTTATTCTGAGATCCGTAATCTTTTCAGCAATCGTTCGGAAAAGCCTTTGGCAACCGGCTCGGTTGCGGCGATTGTGGAGGTGGACGAAAACGGGTACGGGACTGTCATCGAAATTGATTCTGAAGACGAAGACCTGCTACAATATGTTGCTAAGAAGATCGAAAAGCAACATTTCAAAAACCTGAAAAACGAAACCATTCGACTGGTTGTAGATTTCCGAAAATAGCTTAAAACAATACTCCATCGTTCTTTATAATGTCCACGTTGGAACCCGTCCTCAGGAGAGAGGACGGGTTTTTTATTTTGAGATTTGTCGGTTTTTAGTCCCGCGCGTCACTGTTTACAAGCTGTTCAGAAGCTTTCTATTTTTAATCTTAATATTTTTTTTGCGTAAAGCTTCTTTTCCTACTTTTGCAGCGGGAAAAAAGACCCTTTCTTCACATGGTGCGAGGCTCGATTAAGCAGCTGATTAACTTATTATTCACCTTTTGTTTCCTCTTTCTGAGCCCGATTGTTTTTGCTCAGCATGGCACAGGATCCTCAACTGAACACGCTGTTGTTTCTGAAGGAGTGAAGGACAATGAACCTTATCCAACGGATACAACTAACGGGCTTGTTGCTTCGCCCGACGCCCATGTGGCTCACGACGGCCATAAGGCGGAATTTGATCCTGGCAATATGATTACCGAGCATATCAGCGATGCTCATGATTGGCACCTTTTCGGACACACACATGTTCCTCTCCCTGTTATTCTTTATACAGACAAAGGCTTTGAGGTTTTTTCATCGTCTCATTTCAAAAACCACGAAAATCACCAGCTCCAGGATTACACAGGAACAAATTACACCTATCGTCTGGAAAACGAAGAGGTTAAGATTTTGACAGACGGTATTGTGAATGAAACTGCCACAGGTTCGTTGTATGATATTTCAATAACCAAAAACGTATTGTCTCTCTTTATTGTAGCAGTTTTGATGCTACTGGTCTTTACCTCTGTTGCAAAGTCATATACGAAAAGGACTGGGATGGCACCCCGCGGATTGCAGAGCATTATTGAGCCAATAATTATTTTCGTGAGGGACGACGTTGCTAAACCAAGTATAGGAAAGAAGTATGAGCGATTCATGCCTTATCTTCTTAGTGTATTCTTTTTTATCTGGATCTCCAATCTGCTTGGATTAATACCGTTTCTTCCGGGAGGAGCTAACCTTACAGGGAATATTGCTGTTACTCTTACGCTTGCGGTCCTTACATTTATAATCACGACAATTAAGGGAAACAAGCATTACTGGAGACATATTTTTGCCATGCCTGGCGTTCCGACATGGGTGTTGTTTCTCCTTACTCCGATTGAAATACTTGGAATGTTCCTTCGTCCGTTCGTATTGATGATCCGACTTTTTGCAAACATTACCGCAGGGCACATTATTGCTCTTGCTTTCTTCAGCCTGATCTTTATTTTCGGAAATGGAGGCGAATCTGTAGGGGCAGGCATTGGCGTTGGTATTGCTTCCTGGGCGTTTACGGTATTTATGATGGCACTTGAGCTTTTGGTTGCTTTCCTTCAGGCTTACGTATTTACACTTCTTTCGGCAATTTATTTTGGTTCAGCGGTGGAAGAGCATCATCATGAGCACCACGATGAAAGCGGAATTCATCCAGATCCGGAATTGCAATCAATTGTTTAATCAGAATTTCTTTTAACCCAAATATATAACCCATGTTGAATACAATTCTTTTAGAAGCAGCAAACCTTGGCCTCGGTTACGGTGTTGCCGCTCTTGGTGCTGGCGTTGCTGCGCTTGGTGCTGGTGTTGGTATCGGACGTATTGGCGGAAGCGCTCTTGAGTCTATTGCCCGTCAGCCGGAAGCTGCTGGCGACATCCGTGCAAACATGATCCTCACCGCCGCTCTTGTTGAGGGTGCTGCCTTCTTCGCGATGGTTGTTGGTCTACTTGTAACCTTCAAAAAATAAGAAGGAAACAAAACAGAACCTGCTGGGAGCGGTTGGCTTGCCAGCAGGTTTTTAAAGGTTAAAGAACAGAATTTTAAAAAAAAAGATATGGAACTGGTAACACCCGATTTCGGACTGGTTTTCTGGATGCTTCTCACCTTTTTAACGGTGCTGTTTCTTCTTGGCAAATTTGCCTGGAAGCCAATCCTGAAGATGATTAACGACCGCGAGAAGAGTATCGAAGATGCTTTGCTCAGTGCGGAAAGAACAAAAAAGGAAATTGCTCAGATGCAATCGAACAATGAGCAACTTCTTCGTGATGCACACATTGAACGGGACAACCTTTTGAAAACTGCGCGGGAAGCAAAAGATATGATGATAAGCGAGGCACGTGCTATTGCTGATAAGGAAAAAGAGCGAATGATCACACTCGCCCGTGAGGAAATCAGGAACGAACGGATGGCGGCGATCACTGATATTAAGAACCAGGTTGCCCAACTTTCTCTTCAAGTAGCAGAAAAGCTCGTTAAGCAACAGCTTTCTTCTGATGACAAACAAAAGGAGCTTGCAAATAAACTTGTTGAAGAGATTAAATTGAACTAATCGTCATGCAGGATTCCAAAGCAGCAATACGTTACGCCCGATCACTTTTCCAACTTGCGATTGAACGCAAGGAACTGGAGGAGGTGAGCAAGGACATGGAACTTATTGATAAGACGATACATGATAACAGGGATTTGGGCCTTATGCTTAAAAGTCCGGTTATTAAGGCGGATAAGAAGGAAATGATCTTTAAGCAGATTTTTTCCACAAAGATCGGCAAGACGACAGAGGCGTTTATTGATCTTGTTATCAGGAAAGGTCGCGAGATGCACATTGAGCAGATTGCTCGTCAGTTTGTGGTCATGAACCTCGAAAATAATGGCATTGAAGAAGCGAAGATCATTACTGCATACAAAATTGACGACGCCTTCAGAAAGAAAATAATTGCTGTTGTTGAGAAGAACACCGGGAGTAAAGTCGTGCTTGAAGAACAGATCGATCCCGATGTAATTGGTGGATTTATTCTTCGCTACGGCGACAAGCAGATCGACACATCATTGAAACGCGCCCTTGAACTTCTTAGGAGGGAGTTTGACAAGAACCTTTACGTAAAAGACTATTGATTTTAATGGCTCCGGCCGCATATAAATAACAACCAGAAAATGGCTGAAATTAAACCCGCAGAAGTATCTGCAATCCTGAAACAACAGCTGTCCGGATTTAGTTCCGAGGCACAGCTGGAAGAAGTAGGTTCCGTATTACAGGTAGGTGATGGAATCGCCCGCATTTACGGATTGAATAACGTACAGGCAGGGGAGCTTGTTGAGTTTTCTAACGGACTTCAGGGAATTGTTCTTAACCTTGAGGAAGACAATGTTGGTGCAGTGTTACTTGGAAGCACCAATAATATTAAGGAAGGTGATGTTGTAAAGCGCACTAACCGTATCGCATCCATCAATGTTGGTGAAGGAATGCTTGGTCGTGTTGTAAACACGATCGGGGAGCCAATAGACGGAAAAGGACCAATTACTGGTCAACTTTACGAAATGCCACTTGAGCGTAAAGCGCCAGGTGTAATTTATCGCCAGCCAGTAAATGAGCCGCTTCAGACAGGAATAAAGGCAATCGACGCCATGATCCCGATTGGACGTGGTCAACGTGAGCTAATCATTGGTGACCGACAGACAGGAAAAACAGCAGTTGCGATTGACACGATCATCAACCAGCGCGAATTCTACGAAGCTGGTCAGCCGGTTTTCTGCATTTATGTTGCGATTGGTCAAAAAGGGTCAACAGTAGCGAACATCGTTAAGACGCTTGAGGAAAATGGTGCGATGGCTTATACCTGCATCGTTTCTGCAACAGCTTCCGATCCTGCTCCGATGCAGTTTTACGCTCCGTTTGCGGGTGTTGCGATAGGTGAATATTTCCGCGACACAGGTCGTCCTGCATTGATCGTTTATGATGATCTTTCGAAGCAGGCGGTTGCTTACCGCGAGGTTTCTCTTTTGCTCCGTCGTCCGCCAGGGCGTGAGGCGTATCCAGGTGACGTATTCTATCTTCACAGCCGCCTTCTTGAGCGGGCTGCAAAGATCAATGCAACCGACAGCATTGCTCAGGCGATGAATGATCTTCCGGAATCTATCCGTGGAATTGTAAAAGGAGGAGGATCTTTAACTGCGCTTCCGATCATTGAAACTCAAGCCGGTGACGTTTCTGCGTATATTCCCACAAACGTAATTTCGATTACTGATGGTCAGATTTTCCTTGAGTCGAATCTCTTTAACTCAGGTGTTCGTCCGGCAATCAACGTAGGTATTTCGGTTTCACGTGTGGGTGGTAACGCCCAGATCAAATCGATGAAGAAAGTAGCTGGTACATTGAAGGGTGATCAGGCGCAATACCGCGAGCTTGAGGCTTTTGCGAAGTTCGGTTCTGACCTCGATGCTGCTACGAAGTATGTACTTGATAAAGGCGCAAGAAACGTGGAGATCCTAAAGCAGCCACAGTATAATCCATTTAAAGTGGAAGACCAGGTTGCTATTATTTATGCAGGAACCAAAGGTTTGCTAAGGAATATCCCGGTTAATAAGGTTAGCGTATTCCAGACGGCTTACCTGACTCTTTTGAACGCGCAACACAAAGGAGTGATGAATGACCTTAAAGCGGGAAAATTCACAGACGAAATTACAGCGGTGCTCGACAAGGTGGCGCGTGATGTTGCTTCCGGTTATTCGGCTAATTAATATAGAGAAAACGGGAAGATGGCGAATTTAAAAGAAGTCCGTAACAGGATTGCCTCGGTAACTTCAACACAGCAGATCACCAGCGCGATGAAGATGGTTTCTGCTGCTAAGTTGCGCCGGGCTCAGGATGCTATTACCCAAATGCGTCCGTATGCGCAGAAGCTGAAGGAAATTCTTACTAATCTTAGTGCTAGCGTTGATTCTAGCGAGGGAGGAGAATATTCCGTTCAGCGGGAACCGAAAAAGGTGCTTGTCGTCGCTATCACCTCCAATCGTGGATTGGCAGGAGCTTTTAACACCAATATCCTGAAGTTAAGTCGTGCTCTTGTTCATGAGAAGTATCAGAAGCAGAATGATGCAGGAAACGTGAAAGTAATTTCCATAGGGAAAAAGGCTTCCGAGTTTTTCAGCAGGAACAAGTATTCTGCAGTTAGCTCGCACAATGAGGTTTACGATGGACTTTCGTTTGATAAAATCGCTGTAATCGCAGAAAACATCATGGTGGCATTCAAGCGCCATGAGTTTGATCGTGTGGAAATCGTTTACAATCGTTTTAAGAATGCCGCTGTGCAATTGCCTACATCAGAGCAGTTGCTTCCGGTTTTACCGCCAGAAAACGACATAAAAGGCAAGAAAGCAAATTCGATAGACTACATCTTCGAACCAAACCAGGAAACGATTGTGAGGGAATTGATTCCCAAATCGTTGAAGATCCAGCTTTACAAGGCTGTTCTTGATTCTCATGCTGCAGAGCACGGTGCAAGGATGACAGCTATGAATAAAGCGACTGATAATGCGCGGGATCTGATTAAGGAATTGAAGCTTTCCTATAATAAGGCAAGGCAGGCTGCCATTACGAATGAGATTTTGGAGATTGTGGGTGGGGCAGAGGCTTTGAACGGATAGTAAGGGTAAATCATCTTTTTAGTAACCGCCGCACGGAGGTTGAACAACCGGAAATCTCGTTATTCCGCTTTCACAAATTTTAGCCGGATTTCGGTCTGAGGAACTTCCAGCAGGTACAGTCCCGCTGGCAATGACATTAGAGACAGGTTCCCTGTATATTTTTCATTCTTGATGAGCCGGCCGTCTGCTGAAAGAATCCGGATTTCAGTTCCTGCCTTTAGTCCGTCAATGGTTAATTGGTCAATTGCTGGGTTGGGAAACAGCTTTACTCTTCCCTGCATTCCAGCCTTTTCGATGTCGCTGGGAGTGCAGTCAACGGACTTAATTACGGTGGAATTAATCGCGGTTAGCGGAGAAGAAAGCTGCTGGGTGATGATATGCCCTCTTTCGAAAAAGCCAACATTTACGACCGCAGAATCAATAATTACATACGAAGTATCGGTAATTACCGGAACAGGTGCATCGTAGCACGAAAGGATGAGATTCGACTGAAAGTGGTTCAAAAACAACACTTCATCCGGATTAACATACCCGCTCTGAACTGCAAAATATTCCCCGTTGGGCATGGGTTCAAAACCAGAAATGTTAGAGTGTCCGGAGCCAAATTGAAACTGACCTATGTGTTTGATGTATTCGCCCTCAGAAGAGAAGTGGGTTATCAATCCTCCTACCTGACTGGGAGTTATTGCCCCGGTGATCCAGATCTCTTCATTGCTGTCTACTCTTAAACGGGCGGGATTACAGGTGTTTATCTTGAAACTTTTCCACCAAACGATATTGCCCTCTGCTGTAAGACGTGCTATTTGCAAGCGCTCTGAAGCATCCTGCCACGAATAGACGACATCCTGATTAGGGTAGATGTGAGGGTTATTAAGCGAGGTATTAAGTCCAATGGGCGACGTGTCATAAACATGCAGATTAATCAGGGTTGTGTCTTCCCAACGGGAATAAAAACAGAGATTTGTTCCATGAACTTGACCAAGAGCTACCCAGAAATTGGTTCCCGGAACGGTTGCCGCGCCCTTAATGTTAAGGGCATTCGAAGGGTCGTTCCGAAAAAGAGGTTGTTTGGAATAATCAACAACCCCTTGAGGGTTTACGTGAATGATGACCCGACCACCTATGATAACCTCACTGCCATTTTCCAATTGCAGCCTGTGTGTGAGGTTTGCAGTCCCACTCGTGCTGGCGGTGTCTTCAATTTCTCTCGTATCTAATATATCGCCGGATGAAGAAATACTAACCAGCACAGGGTAAGATGCAGAACCCGTAAAGGCCCTAGCGAGCAGGACTAAACTGCCATCCGCATTTTCTGACAAGCCCCAGGGCATTAGTTCTTTACCCATCTTAAATACGCGGTTCCAAACCGGTTCCAACGAAGCATCAAGACGAGTGACCGATGTGAAAAGGCTATCGCCAGTACCTTCGGTTCGGTTGTAGATGTAAAACCCACCATCTGTAGCAGAAATCGTGAACGGATACAGATCTCTGGTTTCCAGTGAATTTTTTAGAGAATGGACGGTTGGCAGTTGTGCAGACGCCAATAGTGGGAAAATCAAATACAGAAGGGCAGAGAGGGATCTTAGACGCATTATTTCGAATGTTTTGATTAGAGAGACTTTATGAATTCGCGAAAGGCTTTAATGGAAATTCGAGAAAACAGAATTCTTTTTTCACTGGAAATTCAAAGTTAGGAAATGCTTAAACCTACCGGAATGTCAATGTACAGTTAGCGGTTTAAACTAGTCATTCGGTAAAGTAAGAGTTTAAGTGTCTCTAAAAAACCTTCATGTTAATTGAGAAGTTCCTGTTTTAAAGAGTTGTTGAATTCTTCAATAGATAAAGCATCTCCAATTGCGTAGTCCCCGATTTTAGTCCTCCTTAACGAAGAAAGATAAGCGCCAGATTTCAACGCGGTTCCAAAATCTCTGGCTAGGGAACGGATATAAGTCCCTTTTGTGCATGTTACCCTGAAATCAACTTCGGGAAGCCGGATTCCTGTGATTTCAAATTCAGTTATTTCTATGGATGAGGTTTTCATCTTAACCTGTTCGCCGCGCCGGGCAAGCTCATAAGCCCTTTCTCCATCGACCTTTTTTGCAGAGAAAATAGGAGGCTCCTGGTCGTGAACTCCAATAAAATTCTTCGCTGCATTTTGTATTTCTTCTTCCGTGATATGTGAAACCGGGAAGGTTTTATCAACCTCCTTTTCAAGATCAAAAGATGGGGTTGTTGCGCCCAAAGTGAAAGTGCCCGTGTATTCTTTCGGCATTCCCTGGTAGGTGTCGATCTTCTTGGTCATCCTTCCCGTACAAACCAACATAAGGCCGGTTGCAAGCGGATCTAAAGTGCCGGCGTGCCCAACTTTAATACTTAACCTTTTAAGCTTGTGGTGGCGCTCAATGATGCCCCGAACTTTATTAACAAGGTCGAAGGAAGTCCAGCCGAGAGGTTTATCAAGTAATAATAGTTTTCCTTCGTGAAAGGGAGTTTCGGTCATGCAATTGAAAGATCAACACCGGCAGCCATTAGTGCCAGCAGCAAAATACCGACGATGATACGGTACCAGCCAAACCAGCGGAATCCATACCGGGTTAGAAATGAGATAAAGAATTTAATCGCCAGGAGGGCAACAATAAAAGCCACAACATTTCCAAATAGCAGAAGGCTGATTTTATCCGTTGGGAAATTATCCAGGTTTTTAAGAAGCTTATACCCAGAAGCTGCCGCCATAGTTGGAACGGCAAGAAAGAACGAGAACTCGGCTGCGTTTTTGCGCGACAGCCCCTGCGACATTCCCCCGATGATCGTTGCCGCTGAACGTGAAACGCCCGGAATCAATGCGATGCACTGGAAAACACCAATTACGAAGGCTCTTGGATAAGTGATCAGATAATCATCTTTATCCATTTCCGGAGAATCGAGTATTTCGGGGTCTGCCGTGGGCTTTTGCTTAAACCAGCTGTCTGCAAAAACCAATATAATTCCTCCAAGAAGCAATGAAACCGCTACAACGGTCGGGTTTTCGAGCAGGGAGTCAATCTTATCACCGAATAATAATCCTGCAATTGCAGCAGGAATAAAGGCAACAAGTAATTTGTAGTAGAATGAAAGGTCCTTTAAAAAACGCTTCCAGTATAAAACCAATACCGAAAGAATGGCCCCGAACTGGATATTAACAGTGAAAAGCTTTACAAATTCATCTGACTTTATTCCCAGTATTGCCTGGGCAATGATCATATGGCCTGTAGATGAAACCGGCAAAAATTCTGTCAGCCCTTCCACCACGGCAATGAGGAAAGCCTCAAGCCAGGTCATTCGGCATTAATCTTTTGGTTTATAAAGGATTGCAACCACCTCGATTGCAAATCCAAGTAAAACCACAATTGGTGCTACTGTTATGCGGCGCTCGCTAAAAATCTCCGGGTTGAAAACGTTAGGATCGGAAGAACCTCCTCCTACCATCAGTAAAAATCCGAT